>Ga0247837_1001071_pt1 | contig 58303 bp, 52 predicted proteins | sample LaCtaG_2_FD_187115 | JGI IMG/M metagenome (GOLD analysis project Ga0247837, IMG submission 187115) | Freshwater microbial communities from meromictic Lake La Cruz, Castile-La Mancha, Spain - LaCruzMarch2015_14.5m | ecosystem: Environmental > Aquatic > Freshwater > Lake | place: Spain: Castile-La... | reverse complement strand
TTATGCTCGAATTCAAGGTTTCATAAGTACCTGTCGTAAGCATCAACTCAATGTTTTCAATGAACTTCGTGCTGCTTGCAGCACCGAAATATATGTCGCGCCCTTCGGGCGCTAAATAGTTACAAAAATACAAACAAACAAACAAACAGATGGGCATATATTTTTTTGAAATTTTACAAATTTAATGCTAAATTAACATTACAATGCCAAAAGCATGAAAATCCTTAGCGCTACTCAAATCCGCGAACTCGACGCTTACACCATTGCCAACGAACCCATTGCCTCAATCGATCTGATGGAACGCGCAGCAGCCAGTTTTGTGCATTGGTTTTTGGAAAAATTCGATGACCGCGACATTCCAGTTGTCATCTTTTGTGGTCCGGGCAACAACGGTGGCGATGGACTTGCGGTGGCCCGCATGTTGCTTTATGAATTTTACAAGGTACAAGTATTTTGTTGCGAGATCAGTAAAAATCAAAGCGCAGATTACCTCGAAAATTTGTCGAAAATTCCAGATTACAGTAATTTATCCGTACTACACTTCCTCGAAGGTGATGAAGTACCTCCTCTCCCACCCCAGGCCATCTTGATTGATGCCTTGTTAGGAACTGGGATATCCAGGCCAATTGAAGGCTTTTGGGCAGATTTTATCCAAACATTGAATCAGTTTTCGGGTGTAAAAGTGTCCATTGATTTGCCATCAGGTTTGATAGCTGATACAAGTACTTCTGGTACAAGTTTTTGTGCAGATTATACCTTTTGTTTTGAAACACCCAAGTTGGCTTTCCTTTTGCCGGAAAATGCCGCAAAAGTTGGCGAATGGAGCTATTCTTCCATCGGATTAGATCCTGATTTTATCGCACAAACGATTACTCCCTACCATTACCTCACTATAGCCGATGTCCAACCCTTTGTTAAGCACCGCACAAAATTTGCGCACAAAGGCCAATTTGGTCATGCCATGCTCATTGTCGGCAGTCAGGGCATGATGGGTGCAGCCTTGTTGAGTGGCCGTGCGGTGCTGCGCAGTGGCGCCGGACTGTTGACCATTCATGCACCGGCTTGTGGTTACGTCATACTGCAAACGGGGTTGCCCGAAGCGATGGTCAGTTCGGATCGGCATCATTTTAATTTTTCAGAGTTGCCAGATTTGGAAAAATACGCTGCCATTGGCGTTGGTTGCGGATTGGGACAAAAAGATTTCACGGTACGGGGCATGGATGAATTGTTAAACAACATCGGTTCAAAACCCCTGGTGTTGGATGCCGATGCGCTGAACATTATCGCTACCCAAAATTGGCAATCGCGCATTCCAGCAGGCAGCATTCTAACGCCCCATCCGAAGGAATTTTCGCGCTTATTCGGAGATGCCCCTGACGATTTCGCCAGGCTGGATTTGTTGCAAAAATCTGCACAACAATACAAGATCTACATCATTCGCAAAGGAGCTTATACTGCCATTGCCCTCCCCGATGGCCAGGTATGGTTCAATTCCACTGGCAATCCGGGCATGGCAACGGGTGGCAGTGGCGACGTACTTACCGGAATTTTGACCAGCTTATTGGCGCAGGGGTACCCCGCAGAGCACGCTTGCAAATTGGGCGTTTTTCTACACGGATTGGCTGGAGATTTGGCCGCAGAAAGCCTGGGGCATGAAGCACTTTTGGCCAGCGACATCGCAGATCAACTGGGGAGCGCATTTCAAGACTTGAAAAAACGGGCCGAAGCTTGATTCAATTCATTCACTTTCTCAGCTGAATCAAACAACCATCGCCATAGCTCAAAAACCGATAATCGTGATCTAAGGCATATTGATACAGGGTTTTCCATTGATCCCCAAGCAATGCCGCAACCAACAGCAACAAAGTGCTACCCGGCTGGTGAAAATTTGTACACAGTCCATCAATCATTCTAACCATATAACCCGGTGCGATCAGCAATTGCGTTTTGGCTACTATCCGATCTAGCTCCTGCTGATCCATCCAATTCAACAAGGATTGTAGGGCTTTTTCAACAGTAGCATTTTCAGCACCCACCTCGTAAGCATCCCATTGCTTGATTTCCAAAGCGGCATGGTTTAAATCAGGTTTTTGCAAAAGTTTACATCCCATCAAGAATAAACTTTCCAGCGTGCGTAGTGTAGTGGTTCCCACTGCATAAATTGGGCGTTGAATTCGAGCTGCTGCAATCAGCGTTTCCAGCAATTGCCTCGGAACATCGAAATACTCAGCGTGCATATCGTGGTGACCAATGGTGGCCGCACTTACAGGCTTGAAAGTGCCAGCGCCAACATGCAAGGTGACGTATTCCAAATCTACCTCATTGGCGGTTAATTTTTCAAATACCGCTTCGGTAAAATGCAACCCTGCGGTAGGCGCCGCCACCGAGCCTTCCAGATGAGCATATATGGTTTGATAACGTTCTTTGTCCAATTCTTCGGCTTCCCGATCCAAATACGGAGGGAGAGGGATTTGACCAATGGCGCTCAGCACTTCAGCAAAAGTAAATGCAGCAGGCTGCCAACTAAACTTGATGTGAAAATAAATATTGCTTCGGTCAATGATTTCAGCTGAAAGACGGTATTCGTGGGCATCTTCTGTGCCCCATACCGCACTTACCGCTCCTTCTTTCCATTTTTTAGCGCCACCCACCAGGCATTTCCATGAAGACTCTCCATGTTTGGTCATTTCAGAACTCAGTTCGCCAATGGGTTCCAAACAAAAAATCTCCACTGCCCCTCCCGTAGGCTTGACCATGTGCAGGCGAGCTGGGATAACTTTGGTGTTGTTGAACAGCATCAAAGCACCTGCTGGAATATGCTTGTGGATATTGGCGTAGGTATCTTCCTGAAATTCCTGTTGCTGGGTAGAAGCAATCAGCAGCTTGGAGGCATCTCGTTCAGACAGTGGATACCTGGCAATGCGGTGATCGGGTAAGTCATAGTGGTAATCTTCAATGCGAATATCCTGAACGCGCATAAGCATAATGGTTTAAAACAACAAAGGCAGGCCGCGAAGATACGCGACCAGCCCTTATGTGCGATAAACTACCCTACCCTTTTTTAGTTTTGGATGGTAGAACTTGTTTTCACAAAGCATAAAAATGGTTCTATTGTTGGCACAGTGTCAACTGGAGGCTTTATTCAAAAATGATGCTTACTGTTGGGAAAGTGGAATTGGAAGGCTGGAAATCCATTTAATCTTGCTAATGTAAGAAAATATAATTTATAGAAATTGCCATTTGTCTTTTTTTACAAAAAAATGAAAGAGTCAAAAAAGCGATCACTCGCAGTATTGATTGCCATGTCTTTGACAGTAACTGTTTGGATGGTATAAAACCGATTTTTGACCATGAATGCCCGGGTTTTGATGAGGGCTTGTTCCCGTAGGTAATTGATGCGCCAAAGTTTGCCCGGATAACCCTGTAAGGAAATGTCGCTTTGATAGGCCAACTCCCCTTTTACACTTTTTAAAGCTTGATCGATACTGGCATCAAAAAATTCTTTCAACAACTCAGTTGAATCGGAGTGAATGGTACCTTCTGGATAATCACAAAACGTAATCATGTAAAAGAGGTTCTCCGCATTCTTCTGGGTATTGTTGTAAATCAAAATATGGTACGCCATTTTTCCAATTGGCGTTTGTACTGAATCAACCGCTTTGTCAAACTCACCCGGAGTAAGGACTTTGAATTTTCCTTCCATCGATTGGTACTCTTTCCAGGGGTTGAATCGCCAATCTTCCGCAGAGGATCGGGGAAAAGAATCCCGCATCACTTGCGCAGCAAGAAGAACGGGTAGACAAGTACAAAGTATACCAAACATCAGTCGTGTCATCGTCATAATTTCAAACCATTGTGTCCATATCTTGAGCGTTTTTCTACCCCAAAAGTTGTATCTATCGAAATATTTTGATAAAAATCGTAACTATTTAGCACCCCAATCTTATTGATAATCAATTGCTTATCACAAAAGCAAAAAATCTTTCAAAAACACAAGTCATTGACTATCATTGACTTGATTTTATTAGGTTTAATGCTAATGCTTTTTACTTTATTGATTGTCAAGTAGTTTAGGTGCTAAATAGTTACTAAAAATCAATCTATTTTTTGCACAATTCAAAAAATGCCCATACCTTAGTTTCAAAATCAAACTAAGTGAAAAACACATCCCATTTGTCCAGCGTTTATCGCGAAAAATTTGCCCTTGTTGCCGACTTGTATCACCTGACCATGGCCTATGGATTCTGGAAAAATGACATGCAAGATCGCCCCTCCGTATTTCAGTTGTATTTCAGAAGAAACCCTTTTGGCAACCCCTATGCAATTGCTACCGGGTTGGGTTTGGTAGTAGATTACCTCCAGCAGTTTCGGTTTTCTGTAGAGGATATTCATTACTTAGGCTCGCTCAAAGGAGCCGATGGATTGCCCCTCTTCGACATTGGTTTTTTGAACTACCTCCAAAGGCTTGAATTCAAATGCGACGTTTATGCGGTTCCAGAAGGTACTGCTGTATTCCCCAATCAACCTTTGATACGGGTTGAAGGGCCACTGTTGCAAGCCCAAATCATTGAATCTGCCCTCTTGAACCTCGTCAATTTTTCAACACTGATTGCTACCAAAGCAGCTAGAGTAGTGCAAGCAGCACAAGGTGATCAAATATTAGAGTTTGGCCTCCGTAGGGCACAAGGTCTGGATGGGGCCATTACCGCTTCGCGAGCAGCATACATTGGCGGATGTGATGCCACCAGCAACCTGATGGCAGGAAAATACTACCAGATTCCCGTGAGAGGTACACATGCCCACAGTTGGGTCATGAGTTATGGCAATGAAGCAGATGCTTATCGGGGATTTGCCAATGCCATGCCCAACAACTGCATTTTCCTTGTAGATACTTACGACACCATTAATGGGATTAAGAATGCTATAGAAATTGGCAAGGAACTGCGTGACAATGGCCACGCCCTTTTGGGTATTCGACTCGACAGTGGCGACCTGTCCGCATTGAGTAAAATTGCCCGAAAAATGCTGGACGAGGCGGGTATGTCCGATACCGCAATTGTAGCCAGCGATAGCCTGGACGAAACCTCCATCAGCAAGTTAAAACAAGACAAAGCCCCCATCAACATTTGGGGCGTAGGCACCGAGTTGATCACTGGAGGCACCCAGGCAGCCCTGGGCGGGGTATACAAACTTGCCGCCATTCAGGATACGGGCGGAACTTGGGAATTCCGCATCAAAAAATCGGAAGACTTGTACAAAATGTCCAATCCTGGTATTCACCAAGTGCGCAGGTATTTAGACAGTGCAGGCATTCCTCAAGCCGATGCACTGTTCGAAGTCAGCAACCTCAAGCCTGCACAGGAGCTTATCGAAATGGCCAATGGAACGGTACATCCCCTACCCTCTTCGATGGACTATGAAGACTTGCTGATTCCGGTTTTCAACAAAGGAAAATTGGTATATGAGCTGCCCGATGTCCACCAGGTACGCAAACATTCCCTACAGCAACAAGCAATCATGCAACAAGCCAAAGCACACTTTGTACATGGGCTTGACCGTTATTTGTACGATTTGAAGCAAGATTTCGCCCAAAAGAGTTAAATTGCTGCGTTATCAATCCCTGATTTTTTAAAAACTATTCCTTTTAATACACCAGGAACTGCAAGATGAAATATTGCTATGAATATCCTAGGCCATCTGTTACCGTAGATTGTATCATTTTCGGCCTCGACGAATCTCAAATACTGAAAGTCCTCCTCATCCAACGGGGGCATGATCCTTACCAAGGACATTGGGCGCTTCCAGGGGGCTTTGTTGATCTTCAAGAAGACCTGGAATTTGCCGCTTTGCGGGAGTTGGAAGAAGAAACGGGCGTACGTGACGTATTCATCGAACAGCTGTTCACTTTTGGCGCGCCCAATCGAGATCCTCGTGGCCGGGTGATAAGTGTGGCATACTACGCGTTGGTCAATTTGACAGATCACCCAGTGAGCCCTTCTACAGACGCTCAATCGGCAGAATGGTTTCCAATTACGGCTTTGCCCCAATTGGCTTTTGATCATGAACATATTTTGGATACAGCACTCAATCGACTCCGAGCTAAGGTTCGTTACCAACCCATCGGCTTTGAACTGTTGCCGGATAAATTTACGCTGACCCAATTGCAAAACCTGTATGAAACAATACTAGGCTTGCCCAAAGACAATAAACTGAACAAGCGCAACTTCCGTACCCGCATCCAAAAAATGGACGTACTCAAGGAAATGGGCATCCAGGAAGGAGTCTCCCATCGACCAGCTAAATTGTACAGTTTTGACAAGGAACGCTACGAAGAACTGCAAAAAATGAAATACATGGACTTGGTGAGGCGAGGACTCGATTTTGAGATATGATGATCATTTATTTTGTGTAAGGGATAAATATGTTTAAATTTGCCACAAAATTCCACCTTGACAGTCTTTGAGGTGGAAGAAAAAAACGGCATTATGAAAACCGTGTATTTTGTTCGCCATGCTAAATCCAGCTGGGACAACATGTCCATTCAAGATTTGGATCGTCCTTTAAACGATAGAGGCATGCGCGACGCTCCATTCATGGGCCTCAAACTTAAAGAGATTGACGCCAGAATTGAAAAAATCATCAGTAGCCCGGCTAAACGAGCCATCACTACTGCTACTTATTTTGCGGCCGCGTTGAGCATTGCTCCTGATAAAATTATTGTTGAATCTCGCTTGTATGAGGCCATGCCTGAAGAAGTCCTCAAAGTGATCAGCGAGCTTTCGGACAACTACCAAACCGTGGCAGTTTTTGGTCACAACCCAACTTTTACCTTTATTGCCAATTTGTTTACGGAGGATTACATCGACAATATTCCCACTTGTGGGATCTTTCGGGTAGACGCCAATGTTAATTCCTGGTCACAATTTGGGGAAACCAATGGGCGTTTGACTGAATTTCACTTTCCAAAACAATTCTTTCATTGATGAATTTGTTCCGTATTTACTTGTCCTTAATACTGTGTACTTGTTTTGCCTGTAATGTTGGCCAAAAACGACTGCCTGTCCCCGAAAAAAAACTGATCGAAATTTTAACTGATGCCCATTACGCCGAAGCGGCTTTGCAGGAAGTGTATGGAAATCAAAAAGATAGCCTAAAAAAAATATATTATAAGGAAATTTTTCAATTGCATAAGGTTTCAGAAGAAGAAATGACCAAATCCATGGATATTTTGCGCAAAGATCCAGCACGTTTGGACAAAATTTACCAGGCAATTCTTGAAAATCTGAAGGGTTAACAATTATTTAATCTACTTAGCTTTCAGGTCATCTTGGATTAATCATAGCTTTGCACTGGAACAGGGAGGATGCTGAATCGGTAAAATTGCCTCAAATTCAGAAACTTCAGAACCAATTTTGTGCATGGACAACATCAAAATTCTCATCGTTGATGATGAGCCAGACATCCTGGAGATTCTCCAGTACAATCTCGAGAAGGAAGGCTATCTGGTAGTAACTGCTTCTGATGGAGAAGAGGCGGTAGCGGTAGCGGAAAAAGAATTGCCCAATCTCATTGTCTTGGACATTATGATGCCAAAAATTGATGGCGTCGAAGTTTGTAGAATCCTCAGATCCAAACCTGAATTTGACCGCACTGCCATCACCTTCTTAACAGCCAGAGAAGAGGACTATTCTCAAATTGCAGCACTGGATGTTGGTGGCGACGATTACATCACCAAGCCAATTCGCCCCAGGGTATTCATCAGTCGGATCAAGGCATTGTTGCGTCGTTCAGACCGATTGCCCCAAGAAGAAGGACTGGATGTGATCAAAATCGGAGATTTGGCCATTGACCGCGACCGGGTAAGTGTTCAACGGGGTGAAGAACTGATTGAATTGGCTAAAAAGGAATTTGAATTGCTCTTCCTGCTAGTTTCCAAACCGGGTAAAGTCTTTTCTCGGGAAGAAATTTTCAATAAAGTATGGGGTACCGATGTCATAGTTGGCAACCGTACCATTGACGTACACATCCGCAAATTGCGCGAAAAAATTGGAGAGGATTACATCAAAACAATCAAAGGCATTGGGTATAAATTTGAATTTTAATGCTTAAGAATCCCACTCCCCGGCAAATTGCAATTTCTTCAGCAGCACTGATTACGGCGGTTGGTATTCTCATCTTTCTGATGGTGCGGTTCTTGCGCTGGGAAGCCTATCCCTGGTTGGAGTACTTGATCTGGGTTTTGATTTTCTTCGTATTGACTTATCGAGTGGTGCTTTATTTTTTGCAAAATTACATTTACCGCAAAATCAAGCTCATTTATAAGACCATCCATCAGGAAAAAATCAATCCTGCCGAAAAAAGTAAAACCATCAACGCCGACGCAAAGATCTTTGAGGAAGTAGGCGAACAGGTAGCCGCTTGGGCCGCCAACCAGCAAAAAGAAATTGACCAGTTGCGCTCCTGGAGCGAGTACCGCCGGAATTTTCTGGGCGATATTTCTCATGAACTCAAAACGCCCATCTTCAACATCCAGGGCTACATCGAGTCTGTAATCGACAATGGTGTTGACGATCCAGCCTTCAGCATGTCGTTTTTGAAAAAAGCCTCCAAAAACGTCGATCGTCTCCAAACAATCATCCAGGATCTGGAGACCATCTCCAAACTGGAAACGGGCAACATGCTGCTCGAAATCACCAGTTTCGATATCAAAGAAATCGGCAAAGAGGTGTTTGAAGACTTGGAAATCAAAGCTGCTGAACGCAACATTTCCCTGGAATTCAAAGAGGGAGCCAATTTCAACTTCAGGGTCAAAGCTGACCGGGAAAAGGTCAGGCAAGTACTCATCAACCTGGTACACAACTCCATCAAGTACGGCATTCCCAATGGGCGCATTAAGATCGCGTTTTACGACATGGACAAACGCGTTCTGATCGAAGTAGCCGACAATGGCATTGGTATCCCTAGAGAGCACCTTGCACACGTTTTTGACCGCTTTTATCGGGTCGACAAAAGCAGATCACGTACGCAAGGTGGTTCAGGGCTAGGATTGTCTATTGTCAAACACATCATCGAGGCGCATGCACAAACCATCAACGTGCGCTCAACTCCCAATTTGGGATCAACTTTTGGATTTACACTCGATAAAGCGTAAGTAATTTGAAAGTTGAAGTGTTTGAAGTTGAAAAGTGTCTACAATCTGCATGCAGCAGACATCTTTTCAACCCTTCAACCCTAAACTCTTCAACTATTTTTATTACTTTTGCGCTCCGAAAATAAGCTCGAATCATTATGCTCAACATATCCAACGTTTACGTACAGTACGGAGACCGCATTCTACTCAACCACATCAACCTTACCATTGGTGAAAAAGACAAGGTAGGTTTGGTCGGTCGCAATGGTGCCGGCAAATCCACCCTGCTCAAAATAATCGCTGGGGAAATGAGCGCTCACGAGGGCAAAATCAGCCGCCCGAGTGGTGCGTCATTGGGCTTTTTGCACCAGGAAATGGACATTCCCAAAGGCCGTAGCGTCCTAGAAGAAGCCATGACTGCCTTTGCAGAAGCCAAAGACCTGGAAATTCGCATCGACGAATTGCACAAGGAAATGGAAACCCGCACCGACTACGAAACCGATGAATACATGGAGTTGCTGGAGGAGTTTGCCCACGTCAACGACCGTTTTCATTACCTCGGTGGTGAATCTGCCCAGGGCGACGCCGAACGGGTACTCAAAGGCTTGGGTTTCAAGCAAACTGACCTTGATCGCCTCACCGACGAGTTCAGTGGAGGTTGGCAAATGCGGGTAGAATTGGCCAAAATGCTGTTGCGCCGTCCTGATTACCTCCTGCTCGACGAACCTACCAACCACCTAGACATTGAATCCATCATCTGGCTGGAAGGCTTCCTCAAGGATTATACGGGATCAATCATCCTGATCTCGCACGATAAAGAATTTCTCGACAACGTAACCCTGCGCACCATCGAAGTGGAGTTGGGCAACGTTTTTGATTACAAAGCGCCCTACACCAAGTTTGTAGAAATGCGCAAGGATCGCCGCGAAAAGCAACGCGCCTCCTACGAAAACCAGCAAAAAGTCATTGCCGAAAAAGAGCGCACCATCAGCCGCTTTATGGCCAAAGCCACCAAGACCAAGATGGCGCAGTCCATGCAAAAGCAACTGGACAAAATTGAGCGCATCGAAATCGACGATGAGGACATCGCATCGATGAACATCCGCTTCCCTACTGCGCCCCGCGCTGGGCAGGTGGTTGTAGATGCCCATCACCTCGAAAAACGCTACGGCGATTCGGTGATTCTAGACAAGGTGGAATTCAGAATGGATCGCGGTGATCGGGTAGCTTTTGTTGGCCAAAACGGCCAGGGCAAGACCACTTTGGCCAAAATCATCGTGGATGAAATTGCATTGTCTGGCGGCAAACTGACCCTGGGACACAACGTCAAAATTGGTTACTATGCTCAAAACCAAAGTGATACCCTGAAATCGAGCGAAACCTTGCTCGAAACCATGGAAAATGCCGCTCCACCCGAAATGCGCAGCAAGGTTCGACACATTCTAGGGGCCTTCATGTTCAGCGGTGAAGACGCAGATAAAAAAGTATCTGTGCTGTCTGGGGGCGAACGCGCCCGTTTGGCACTCGCTTGCTTGTTGCTCAACCCCTTCAACCTGTTGGTACTCGACGAACCTACCAACCACTTGGACATCATCTCCAAAGACGTACTTAAAGCGGCCTTGATGGAATACGATGGCTCCTTGATCGTGGTATCGCACGACCGGGACTTTTTGGGTAGCCTCACCAACCGCACCGTTGAATTCCGCGACCGCCAGCTCTACAACCACATCGGAGACGTCAACGCTTTCCTTGAAAAACGCCAATTGGACAACATGCGCCAGGTGGAATTGAGCACCAAAACGTTTGCCGCGACTCCTCCCGTTGCCATCGCAGCGCCAAGCAACGGGGCAGCATTGCCCGCCGCTCCTGCCCGCGAACTGAGCTTCGACGAACGCAAACGCCTACAACGGAACGTGAGCAACGCCGAAAAAAAGATCGAACGCCTGGAAGAGGACCTCTCCAAATTCCAAAAGCAAATGTCTGAACCTGATTTTTATACCAAATCAGATTCCAACAAAACCATGCAAGCCTACGAGGCGAAGAAAAAAGAGCTTGCTGCTGCAATGGAAGAATGGGAAATGGCCACAATGGAACTTGAAGGCTAGAACTTTTTTTCAATATCCAATAATCAATATCCAATATCCAATGTCCAGCGCGGGATCAAGGTGATCGAAAATCAAGATTCTCACCCGCGGAGGTATGCTTTTGAAAGACTTGTTTGTCCGTAAAATCGTTCTACGCGGGAGAGCATTTTATTGTCCCCGGAATACCAAGCCCGCGCTGGAAATTGGATATTGATTATTGGATATTGGATATTGAAAACTTTTTCAATATCTTCCTTGCTAAAGACGCCTTATGCGTCTCATCCGTTCCATCGTAAATCCTTGCCGCACGTTCCTCGCGGTAGTACAACGCCAAAATCGTATCATCGGTGATTCCCAGTCCACCGTGTACCTGGATGGCTCGATCCAACACATCTCCCAGTACCTTGGCAGTGAAAAACTTAATCGCGGAAATTTTCTCTGCCGCTGCCCTTTGCCCCGCTTTTTCAATCAGGAGTGCGGTACTCAGCACCATTAGTTTCGCGGCGTCGATTTCGGCCCGGCTTTCGGCGATCATTTGCTGCACCATCTGTTTTTCACCCAAAAATACGCCGTCTTCGATTTCGCGGGTGGCAGCGTAGCGGCACATCAGGTCGAATGCCCTTTCACAAATGCCCATCCAGCGCATGCAATGGTGGATGCGGCCTGGGCCCAGGCGTACTTGCGCCAGCATGAAGCCAGCACCTTCAGCACCCAGCAAATTCTCGGCAGGTACACGTACATTGTCGAAGCGGATTTCGGAATGGCTCGGCCAGCCCGATCCGGCATGCCCCATGATGGAGAGGTTGCGGATCAATTGCAGCCCAGGCGTAGCGGTTGGTACGATGATCATGCTGGCGCGTTGGTAAGACGCAGCTGCGGGATCGGTCACTGCCATCACAATGGTCAGTTCCGAGCCGTCGAAACCCGTGGTGAACCACTTGTGGCCGTTGATCACGTATTCATCGCCATCACGTTGGGCCGTAGTACCCAAGCGAACTGGATTTGATCCCGCATATTCCGGTTCGGTCATGGCAAAGCAACTGCGGAATTGGCCAGCGGCCAGTGGCTGTAAGTATTTTTCCTTTTGGGCATCCGTTCCGGCCAGGTGCAGCAGTTCCATGTTGCCAATGTCCGGTGCCTGGCAATTGAAGAGGTAATAACCAAAGGGCGAGCCGCCAATGGCTTCAGAAACAAACGCGTGTTCCATCAAACTTAGCCCCATCCCGCCGTAATGCGGATCAAAGCAAGGCAGCCACCAGCCATTGGCTTTTACTTTTTGGCGTAAGGCTTCGAGGGTGGGCAGCAATTCGCCAAATGGGAGTTTGCTCCAGGCCAGGTCATGGGGGAATACTTCCTCGGCCATGAAGGACTTAATGGCGGGGAGCAGGGCTTTTACGCGATCGGATTTGATGAGTTCGGTTAGCATGATTTTGTGGCAGCTTCGCTGTTGATTTGCGCAATGGGAACGCGGATGAGGCGGATCTAGCGGATTTATGCGGATTTCTTTTCCGCCATTGGCGAAATTTGTAAGTCAATTACTTACGGATAGGGTTGAGTGTCGTTCTGCCGCAGGCAGAAAAAATCCGTGTAAATCCGCCAAATCCGCGTCATCCGCGTTCCCATAATTGTCGCTTTGGTTCATTAAATTATACCATCTTCCAAGGATTGTACCGCCTTTTTAGCCAGCTCCTGTACCCCCCAAATGAGCAGCGCGAAGCGCTCATCTTTGGTATACCCCTTCTTATATCTGCTGTAAATCTGTTGCATGATCACCGCGTTTTTGAAGAGGCCAAACACATAGAAGTACAGGACATTCGAAATATCGCGGCCACTTTTTTCGGCGTAATACGCGGCCACCTCGCGACGGGTCAGGTTTCCAGGCAACCAGGAGACGTTGAAGTTTTTTTCAAAATCGCCGTCTCCTGCTTCGCACCAGTACGACAAACAAGTCCCCAGATCCATCAATGGATCACCAACGGTACTCATTTCCCAGTCCAATAGTGCGATGATCTCCAGGCTTTGCGGAGCAAGGATAGCGTTGTCGTATTTGAAATCGTTGTGAATCAAGGTAGCTTGGCCTTCAGGTGGCAGCTTGGCCTGCAACCATTTGCCGAGCTCTTGCATTTGCGGAATCTCGTCGGTTTGGGCAGCAGCGTAACGTTTGCTCCATCCCTCCACTTGCCGTTGGATGTAGCCTTCCGGTTTGCCCAATTGGATCAGCCTCGTTGCCTCGATGTCGATGCGGTGCAAATCTACCAGCGCATCAATCAATGACCGGGAGAGCTGGCCCATTTCGGCTTCTGGGATATTGATTTTGGTGGCCATTTTGCCCCGCAAAATCACTCCGTCGATTTTTTCCATCAGGTAAAACGGACTGCCCAAGATTGTTTCATCCTCACAATACAAAATGGCTTCTGGGACTTTGGAGTATCCTGCGTTGCGCAAGGTACTCAAGATGCGGAATTCTCGGCCCATATCGTGGCCTTTCTGGATGTCTTTGGCACCAAAAGGAGGCCTGCGGAGCACATATGCTTTGCTGGAAGTCTGGATCTGGTAGGTCAGGTTGGAATAGCCCCCGCCAAACTGCCCCACTTTGGTAATGCCCCCAAAATCTTGAAGCTGTATTTGCAGGTAAGCATTCAGTGCCTCAATAGACAACTCCTCTCCTACCCTCAGGTCCTGGGCTGCATCCAATCTGATGTCGGTCATTGATTAGCGGATTTTCGCTAACAAAATAGAAAAAATTATCAGGCTGGCGGATTTATTTGAAAATTTCGGTGAGTGCGAGTTCTAATTTGATGAATTTGGAAGCAATTACCTCGTCAAGCTGAACCAATTCTTGAAACAAATAGGCATTGCCTTCTGGTTGCCAAAAGGCCTGGATTTGCTTTTTTTGTAAATCAAGCAACCAACATTCTGGAATACCACTGGTGGCGTACAAGGGGAGTTTTACATTTTTGTCGAAAGCCAGAGTTGTATCAGATACTTCAATGAGCAAAAGCACATCCGATCCGTGAGGCAGTTCATTTTCATAAAAATCGGAGCGAAATTTCAGAACAGCTACATCTGGCTCTGGCTCTGATAAATCATTGGCAATAATCGGATCTTGGATACTGATGATGGCTTCATCGCCCAAAAGAACCCCCAATATTTTATTCAATTTCTTTACGGTCTTAGCATGTTTGCTGCCAATAGGACTCATTTCTACAATTTCACCATTGATTAATTCTACACCTCTCTCTGGCAAAATACCTACTTCACCCATTTTATGGTATTCTGTTACGGAAAACAGCCTTCTTTGAATGTGGGTAGCCATGAATCGATGCTTTGTTTTGAACAAAAATAAACTATTTTTATTCAAAGATGTGATTTTTTGCATCAGTCCAACCATTCTTCAACCTTTCAATTCAACCTTGTGAAAGCACTTGTCCTCTCTGAACCCAATACATTGCCTGGCTATCAAGAAGCTCCCGATCCCGTTTTGGCAGAAGCTGAAGTCATCGTCGAAGTTAAAGCTGCGGCTCTAAATCACCGCGACCTTTTTGTTACCCAGGGCAAATACGCTGGCATTCGTTACCCGATCATTTTAGGGTCGGATGGAGCAGGCATTTGTGAGGGGAAAGAAGTGGTCATCTATCCAGCGCTGGATTGGGGATCGGAGCCGCGGTTTCAATCCAAAACTTTCCAAATTCTGGGTTTGCCGCGCAACGGCACCCTGGCGGAAAAAATCGCCATTCCTGCGACTCAAATTTTCTCCAAACCTGCTCACTTGAGCTGGGCAGAGGCCGCAGCGTTGCCCCTGGCCGGACTTACCGCCTACCGGGCCTTGTTTACCAAAGGGCGATTGCAAGGTGGTGATCGGGTATTGGTCACGGGCATCGGTGGTGGAGTGGCCCTGTTTGCCTTGCAATTTGCCAAAGCAGCCGGTGCCGAAGTTTGGGTCAATTCCGGTTCTCCCGAAAAAATTGAACGCGCCATTGCCCTGGGTGCTACAGGCGGCGCCAACTACAAAGACGCTGATTGGCACAAGCAATTGGAGGCCGCAGGTGGATTCGACATCGTGATCGACGGTGCTGGTGGTGAAGGATTTGGGACTTTGTTGAAATTGTGCAAACCTGGAGCACGGGTAGTTTCATACGGCGGCACCGTTGGCAATGTGCCCAATTTTAGTCCACAAATCTTGTTTTGGAAACAACTCGAGGTACTGGGAAGCACCATGGGTACCGCCGAAGAGTTTGAACTCATGCTGAAATTGGTGATCGAACACCAGATTCACCCGATTGTAGATCAGGTTTTTGCGCTGGCAGATGGCGCCAATGCGTTCAAGCGCATGGAAGTGGGCGGACAGTTTGGGAAGCTGGTGGTGGAAATGTAATGGAGATACCTGGGCTCTAAACGTCTACCTCCCCCACTTCTCCAACTGATTCAGCAGTGCTCGAAAATCCTTGGGCAATTCGCAGGTGAATTCCATGCGCTCCTGGGTAGCCGGATGATCTAGGGTGAGCTTATGCGCATGCAATGTCAATCTGTTGACCAGCGGAAGCTCTTCATCTGCCGATTTTTTGAGGTTGAAATTGCGCATTTTGATTTCAGAAAGGAAAAATGCCTCCCGCTTTCCATACATCGGATCTACCGCCAATGGATAGCCAATGCTGGCAAAATGTACCCGAATCTGGTGGGTACGCCCGGTTTTGATGTCGGCCTCTACCAAGGAGTAAGCTTTGTAGGTATCCACCACTTTGTATATGGTCAGCGCCGATTTACCTTTGCTGCTCGCAATCATTTTGCCCAAAATGCTGGGATGCGGGGCAATCGCTTTGTTGATCTCTCCACTCGGCGGCGTAGGGCGGCCTTCTACCAGTGCGAGGTAAATTTTTTCAACGGTGCGATCCAAAAATTGCTGGTTCAGGATGCGGTGGGCATCTTCGTTGCGGGCAAAAACCAGAATACCACTGGTTTCGCGGTCAATGCGGTGTACAATCCAGACCTGGCCGTATTCAGCTTCCAATAAGTGGTATACGTTAGGCTTCGTCTGATCAAAGCGATCGGGGATGCTCAACAGTCCCGATGGTTTTTCGCATACAATGATGTGCTCATCACGGTAGATTATCTTAAGTGGATTTGCTTTCATAAGTCTTTAAAGTGGCGTTTGCCCCGGCCATAATAATCCATGGCGATAGAACGAGCATAACGGCCCTGTTGATTTTCGGGAAGAATACGGCAAGCTTCAACTCTGCGGGCAGCCTCTTCACGCTTTTTTTGCAAAATTCGTCTCTTGGGAAAAAAACTCCAGTGGGCTTGCACGATAGCGCGAATGTGGTCGATGCGGCCTTGCGACAAAAACAATCCGGCGGCCAGTCCATCCAATACCAGGCGCAAAGGCAAAAGCCAGAGCAGTTTTTCCGCAGCTTCGTTTTTGTAAATTGTATAAAGGGTATTCCTGAAGTTCAGGTAGGTTTTACGGGGGGTGTTGTACGATAAAGTCCCCCCACCTACGTGGTAAATCACGGATTGAGGACGCACAATCACTTTGTAGCCTGCCCGCTTCAAGCGCCAGCACAGGTCAATCTCTTCGGCGTGGGCAAAATAATCGGAATCAAAACCGCCGATGCGGTGAAACAGTTCTGCGCGAATGAACAAAGCCGCCCCGGTAGCCCAAAAAACTTCCTGGGTACTGTTGTATTGCCCGGTGTCCGTTTCAGTATGTCCAAAAACCCTGCCACGGCAAAAAGGATAACCCAGGGTATCAAGCCAGCCTCCGGCAGCGCCAGCGTACTCAAAAGAATCTTTGTTGTCGAAAGATAAAATCTTGGGTTGTGCCGCCGCGATGGTCTGATCGCTCTCCATAACCTGGACAATTGGCTCTATCCAGCCTGGCGTAACCTCAATGTCTGAATTCAGCAAAACGTAGTAGTCCACGACTTGCACCTGCCGCAAAGCTTCATTGTATCCCCCGGCATAGCCATAATTTTCAGGCAATTCAATCAAGCGCAATTGTGGGTAGTGCTCTTCTAAATATTCAATGGAATCATCGATAGAGGCATTATCGGCCACGATGATTTCCAGATTTGGATAGGTACTTTCCAGCAAAAAAGGCAAAAAACGCTCCAGGTAAGTCCTACCGTTGTAATTCAGAATGACCACAGCCACTTTGGGGAAGTTCGTTAGCGGCAACGGAGCCTCATCAAAAGATTCCAGCAATACTTTTTCTACATCCAATCTGTCTTGCGCCAACTGAGCCGTCAAATCACTCAATTGCGGAAATTTACGGTCATCCCGAATGTAGTCCACCAGTTCCAGCGTGATGATTTGGTCATAAATATCCTGATCAAACTCGAAAATATTGACTTCAATCGTCCGGTTGTTGAATTGGGGCAAGGTAGGTCGACTGCCAATGTAGAGCATGCCCCGATGGGCAACTCCTTTGACCCAAACCCGAACAGCATAAATGCCATCAGGAGGGATCAACTTCAAACGTTCGGTGATTTCCAGATTGGCCGTTGGGTAACCGATGGTACGGCCAAGCTGTTGGCCCTTCACCACTGTACCACTCAACGGGAAATAATGTCCCATCAAATGTGAAGCAGCCTTGACTTCACGGTTTTCCAGGGCTTTTCTGATTTTGGTGGAACTCACGGTCATGTCATCTACCTGGCGTGGTTCAATTTCAACAACTTCGTAGCCGAAGCGCTCTGAATGCCAACGCAGGTAGTGCAAGTCGCCCTGGCGGCTCAGCCCAAATCGGTGATCATAACCGATGACGATGCATTTGGGGTGAAATTTTCCCACTAGAAACTTTTCGATGTATTCATCGGCACTCAGGTGCGAAAATTCTATGGTGAAAGGCACAATCACCAAATGGTCGACTTGATAGCGCTCAAACAGCGCAATTTTTTCTTCGGTACTGGTGATCAGGCGCAGGGAAGTATCCTTAGGGAAAACAATTGAACGGGGATGTGGGTGAAAAGTGATGACTACACTTTCTCCATCGTAACGCAATGCAGTTTGCTTTACTTGCTCAATTATGCTTTGATGCCCTTGGTGAACGCCGTCGAAAGAACCAATGGTTATGACAGCGTTTTTGAAATCCGGCAGATCGTTAAGGTCGCGGTGAACTCTCATGGTGGTGCAAAGGTAATAAAGCGGAAATGGGAAAGAGTATTTGAAAAACTCTTTTTTGCCGTGAATTGTTTTACTTTTGCATTGGCCTATTGAGCTTCAGTTCATAAAGGTCATTCTTTAACGTGTTTCAAAAAATGTCGATAGATACTTCAACTGTTGTCAGGGCTTTGGCCAAAGTGAGTGATCCCGTAACAGGTCAAGACTTGATCACGGCCAATATGGTTCGCGATTTGGCCGTTCAGGGCGATACCATCAGCTTTACACTGGAATTGGCTTCCCTCAATGCGCAGCACAAGTCTGAGCTCAATTTTGCGTGCCAAAATGCCATTGCCGAGATTTATCCAGGTGTCAATGTGCATGTTCACATGATGTCCAGGGCGGCAGACCCACAGCAACCGACCAGTTCTTTGCCGCAGGTAAAGAACGTGATTGCCGTGGCTTCCGGCAAAGGAGGTGTAGGTAAATCAACAATTGCCGCCAATCTCGCCTTGGGCTTAAAAATGCTGGGCGCAAGAGTAGGACTCGTAGATGCAGACATATATGGCCCATCGGTTCCGACCATGTTTGGCTTACAAGGGCAGCGGCCTAAGGTGCGCGATGTTTATGGTCAGCCTAAAATGGTGCCTTTAGACGCCCACGGCATTGCTTTGATGTCGATTGGTTTCATCATCGAGCCCGAACAAGCGGTGGTACTGCGTGGCCCACGTCTGGCAGGCATCATCAAGCAGTTTTTCAACGATTGTTTGTGGCCAGAACTGGATTACCTGGTAGTAGATCTGCCTCCAGGCACAGGGGATGTACAACTGACACTGGTTCAAACCGTACCGGTTACCGGCGCCATCATTGTTACCACGCCGCAAGAAGTGGCCGTGATTGACGCAGTAAAGGCAGCCAACATGTTTCAATTGCCTGGCGTGGCAGTTCCGTTGCTCGGAGTTGTAGAAAACATGTCCTGGTTTACACCCAAAGAATTACCCGACAACAAATACCTGATCTTTGGTCAAGGCGGCGGAAAAAAGCTCGCATTGGTCAATAATACCGTACTTTTAGGACAAGTCCCCCTGGTGCAAGGCATTCGCGAAGCCGGAGACGGCGGTCGACCAATCATCTTAGATGACGAAGACCCCATATCACGCGAAGCGTTCCTGAACATCGCCAAAAACGTAGCCCGTCAGGTGGCCATCCGCAACGAAACCATCGCCCCTACCCAGGTCGTCAAAATGAGCTAGCCCAACCCACGACTTCAGTCGTGGGAGGCAGATAAGAATTCACCCCACGAATTTATTCGTGGGTAACCCCAAAAGAACACGAATTTATTCGTGGGATAACCCAAAAGAACACGAATTTATTCGTGCCTTCATCCCTAAGAAAAAGAACCATGGAAAAAGCCGAACTAATATCCAGAATTGACTCCGCGCTTAACGACGTTCGTCCCCACCTCGCAGTAGACGGCGGCAACGTAGAAGTTGTGGACGTAACCGACGAAAAAGTCGTCAAAATCAAGTGGTTGGGCAATTGCCAAAACTGCAACATGTCCATCATGACCATGCGGGCAGGCATTGAGCAAGCCATTCGGGTCAAAGTGCCAGAAATCACTGGCGTAGAAGCCATCAATGGTTTGGTATTGTAAGTTGTATAGGTCATGAACAGACAAGAACTCGTTGCTCAAATCCGGCAAAAAAAATCCTTTTTGTGCGTAGGGCTGGATACCGAATGGGCTAAAATCCCGACTCATCTGCTGGATACCGAAGATCCCGTTTTTGAATTCAACAAGGCCATCATCGACGCTACGCGTGATTTGTGTGTGGCCTACAAACCCAATTTGGCCTTTTACGAAGCCAATGGCCCACAAGGTTGGATTTCACTTCAAAAGACCATTGCTTACATTGGTACTTCTCACTTCACCATTGCCGATGCCAAGCGGGGTGACATAGGCAATACTTCACGCTTGTACGCTCAAACTTTTTTTGAGACCTATGCCTTTGACTCAGTAACCGTTGCGCCATACATGGGGGCAGATTCGGTGCAGCCTTTCCTTGATTTTCCCAATAAATGGGTCATTTTACTGGCCTTGACCTCCAATGCGGGCAGCGCAGATTTCCAATTTGGTATCCAGGATGAATCTGGGCCTTTGTTTGAAAAAGTCATGCGCAAAGCCATGACCTGGGGTACTCCCGATAACTTGATGTTTGTAGTCGGTGCAACCCATCCTGAAAAATTTGCTGACATCCGAAAAATTGCTCCCGATCATTTTCTGCTTGTTCCAGGAGTAGGTGCACAAGGGGGCGATTTGGAAGCGCTGTGTCATTATGGCCTCAATAGCGAGGTAGGCTTGTTGGTCAATGCTTCCCGGGGGATCATTTATGCAGGCAATGGATTAGATTTTGCAGCACATGCACGAGCTGCTGCCGCAGACATTCAGGGGCAAATGGTTAAACTATTGTCATAATTTTTTTATGAATAAAAAAAAGCAATCATAAGAATTGATCTTTAATGTAATTTGTCATTTCTTTGAGTACAGAAATGTAATCCAGGTCTTATTTTGTAAAAGAGCTTTGAGAAAAACAATCCTATCTGCATCAGAAAAGCAATTCCTTTTCGTTTCCTGCATATATTAATTTCATCAACATACTCTAATTCAAAACGATTATGGATCGTAAAGAATTTTTAGGCCTATTGGGGATCTCCGTTGGAGGTGCTGTGGCAATGACCTGCCTTGGCGGATGCACCAAAGAATCTGGCGTTTCTCCTTCGAATGTAGATTTCACGCTTGATTTGACAGATGCTGCTTACGCTGCGCTGACTAAAACCGGAGGGTCTCTGGTGAAGAATGGGGTGATCATTGGGAAAACCACCGCAGGTGCATTCATTGCTGTAGCCTCAGCTTGTACCCATGAACAAACAACCGTGCAGTACCAATCTGGCAGCAAGCGTTTTTACTGCCCCAACCACGGCGCTACCTTCTCCGAATCAGGAAGTGTGACTGGTGGCCCGGCAACCCGAGCCCTGACACAGTACAATACCCAACTCACAGGCAATAGCTTGCGGATTTTTTCCTGATCTCGCCAATTTGTTGAGCTCCACCTTTTCATTAGTAGTGGGACAAAATCAAACGCCTATTTTTTATCGCCACTTGCTGGAGCTCAACAAAAAATTCTCCCTTCCTGGCAACCCATCTATCATTTTCAAGGTAATGGTGAAAAGTAACAGATGATGTGGGCAGCCAATCATGGATTATCCATTAGGCACTAAATTTGCCTTTGCTGCACACAATTGTTTATTCACTCTTCAATTCAATGAAATGGATCGTAAAGAATTCCTGAGCCTGTTAGGGCTATCAGTTGGCGGAGCCGTAGTCGTTTCTTGCTTACACAGTTGTGCCAAAGATTCGAGTGTTACCCCAGGAGGAAGTGGCGGAAACACTGGAGGTTCAACAAAAGTAGATTTCACACTTGATTTAGCTGATCAGGGCAATGCTGCACTGAATACCAATGGCGGTTTTCTGGTGAAAAATGATGTGATTGTTGCCAAAACGACTAGCGGAGTCTTTATCGCAGTGGCTGCAGCTTGTCCCCATCAAGGGACGACTATCACCTACCAGGGCAACAATCAGCAATTCAGATGCCCTAATCATGGATCTACTTTTTCTGAAACGGGAAGTGTGACCATGGGGCCTGCTTCTTCCGCGCTAAAACAATACAAGACAGAGTTGACTGGTACCAAATTGAGGGTGTTCGCTGGTTAAATAACTCATCTCTATATCCGAAAGCCCATTCAAAATGTTTTTGATTGGGCTTTTTCCGTTTAAATTTGTCGCTTTCAAATAAATAAACGGAAAACAAACATGAGGCAAAGCCATACACCACTTGCAAACTGGGTTACCCAGGTTTTTCAACAAGAATTTTCTGTACAGCCCCTACTGGTTGCCTCACCAGGGCGGGTCAATCTCATTGGAGAGCATACCGATTACAACCATGGTTTTGTATTGCCCGCCGCAGTGGACAAGGCTGCTTATGTTGCCTTAGCTCCCAGCAATTTACCCACCGGGAAGTGGATTTCATTGGATATGGAAGCATCCATTGAAGTCAATTTTGAGGCCATTGCTCCGGTTTCTCAAAGTTGGGCGAATTACCTGCTGGGGGTTGTAGATCAGGTTCAAAAATCAGGCAAAAGTGTAAAGCCTTTCCATTGTGTTTTTGCTGGCGATGTACCCATCGGTTCTGGCATTTCTTCTTCAGCAGCCCTCGAATCTGCGGTAATTTTTGCCCTCAATGAAATGAATGATTTGGGCTTAAGTCGTTGGGAAATGGCCCAGTTGGCCCAACGATCTGAGAACGAATTTATTGGCGTACAATGTGGCATCATGGATATGTTTGCCAGCCTCCATGGCAAGGCAAATCAGGTGATCCGACTCGATTGCCGCGACCTGAGTTTTGAATACTTTCCATTGGAATTGGGCGATTATCGTATAGTGCTTTTTGATACGGGCGTGAAGCATTCCCTGGCCGACTCTGCCTACAACACCCGCCGCCAGCAATGCGAAACTGGGCTGCGGTTCTTTCAGCAACATTTTGGTTCACAGATACAATCGATGCGTGATGTATCTGTAACGATGGTGCAGGCCAGTCGAAGTCAGTTGCCTCTCGAAGTGTACAATCGCTGTTTGTATGTTACCGAAGAAATCCAACGCACCCTGGCTGCCTGCGAAGACCTGCAAAAAGGCGACCTGGCGGCATTTGGCCTTAAAATGTACGCTACCCATGAGGGTTTGCGACATTTGTACGAAGTGAGTTGTGCTGAATTGGACTATTTGGTGGATGCCACTCAAAATGAACCCAAGGTCTTGGGGGCAAGAATGATGGGTGGCGGATTTGGTGGATGTACCATCAACATCGTGCACAATGATGCGGTCGAAGACTTGTTCGAAAAGCTGCGTCTTGCCTACCTAAAAGAGATGAACCAGCACCTGACCATGTACAAGGTGGTTACTGGTGAAGGAGCTAGAGTGCTGGGTTGATTATTGTCAACAAACCTCCCCGAATCATTGCATCAGCGAGCAATTGTCGGCTATGCAATGATTCAGGGAGTATGCCTTTACAACTATGCTATAGTTTTCGCTTTGTGTCCCCAAATTGAAAAATACAGCACATACAAGTAACAGGGCAACATGGTCACCATAAAAGCCGCTTGAAAGCCGATGCTTTTGGAAAGTATCCCATAAATCAGGGGGACAACTGCACCTCCGGCAATGCCCATCACCATAATAGCAGAGCCAATTTGGTTAAATTCCCCAATCCTTTGATTCCCAATGGGAAAATGGCAGGCCACATCGGTGCATTGGCCAATCCCAATAAGGCAATAAAGGTTACGGAATTTTGTCCTTTGGTTAAAAATGCAGCAATGGTGAATACCACGCCCAATAAAGCCGCATATTTCAAACTGGTTTCTTGTGAAATGTACCTAGGGATGGTAATGATGGCAATGATATAGCCCACCAACATTGAAACCAAAGTGAAAGAAGTAAAGTACTTGGCTTGATCCAGCGAAAAGCCCAAGCTTTTGCCATAAGAACCGATTACATCCCCAGCCATCACCTCTGCGCCCACGTACAAGAAAATACAAAGGGCCCCGAGGATCAAATGGGGAAACTGAAAAGGGCTGGTTTTGGTGGTTGCCTGGGTATCCCCATCTTCCATTTCCGATTCCTTTTCAATCTCTGGTAAACTAGAAAAGCGGATCAAGAAAGCTGAGATCACCAAAATGATTGCCATCACTGTATAGGGCATGATGACCCGTTGGGCAAGTTCATCGAGCAATACTGCTTTTTCTCCTGCATCTTTGGCAGCCAGTACCTGAGCTTCCAGTAAGGAGGCGTTTTCGAGTACGATTGCCCCCAAAATCAGTGGGCTGAGGGCTCCGGCCACTTTATTGCAAATTCCCATGATGCTAATGCGCTGGGCTGCACTTTCAATCGGGCCAATGATGCTGATGTATGGATTGGAAGCGGTTTGCAACAAGGACAAACCCGCCCCTTGCACAAACAAGCCGGTAAGGAACAAACCAAAATTGCGGGTATTGGCGGCAGGTATAAAAATAATCGAGCCAATGGCCATCACGACAAGCCCCAAGGCCATCCCGTTTTTAAAGCCAGTACGTTGCAAAATGCTTGATGAAGGAATGGCCAGAAAAAAATAGGCCATGTAGAATGCAGAAGTAACCAGAAAAGCCTGGGTATCGGTTTTGAGGTCACAAGCCAGCTTCAAGAATGGAATCAAGATTCCATTGAGCCAGGTGACAAAACCAAAAATGAAAAAAAGTGCGCCAATGATGGCAATCGAAGTAAGGTAATTGCCTGCTTTTTGCGTAGTAGTAGAACTCATGTAGCGTTGGTTAGGTGGTGTAAATAGAGTATTTAGGAAATCGAAGGTAGTAAAAAATCATTTACGTCAAATAAAATCCAGGCTGCGGTATTCAACACTGCAATCAAACCAAAAAAAACAGGAAAACGGTATCGAAACGATTGGAAAAAAACGGATGGTCAGGAGACCTAGACAAAGAAGAGAAAAAAGTGATTATGATTCAAAATCATTTAAAGTGCTGCATACCAGATAACCTCTCCATTGCGAAGGGCATCCAAATCTAACTGAGTTGCGCGAACGGACATGTCACAAACCAAGACTGGGATTACTTCGCCTTCAGAAAAAGCATCCGCAGAACACAGCTTGTCTTCGCCAATTTCAATCATCAGGTTTTTCCAGGCATCGGGATCATTGCCCAATAAAATGCATTCATCCCGCTGATCGTTGCCATTTGAAGAATACAGTAGCCAGGTGTCTCCGTTGTCTGATACGCCGTACCATGCCCCATTGTATTGCTCGTCAGTTAGATCGGTAGGTTTTGTTTCCATGAGATATTGTTTCACAATTGATTAGATGAGGTAAAATAATGACTTTTTATAATACAATTAAGTAAAAGCGTAAAAAATAGATTAAATTTTGTAATCTGTTTCTAAATAGGGATTTTGTCTTCTCAACCAAGGCTGTATCTTACTTCAATTTTAATCAATCGCCAAATCATCATTTCATATGTTGCGCATCGGTTTGCTTTCGGATACCCATAGTTTTTTAGACAAAACCATCTTTTCCTATTTTGAGGAATGTGATGAAATTTGGCACGCTGGTGACATCGGAAACCATGAAATAGCGGATCAATTGGAAGATTTTCGTCCTTTCAAAGCCGTTTTTGGCAACATTGATGCGGGAGACATGCGTCGCCGCTATCCCGAAGACTTGCGGTTTGAATGCGAAGGGCTGGATGTATTCATGACCCACATTGGCGGATATCCTGGCAAATACAACCAAAGGGTAAGGGAAATATTAAGGGCTAAACCACCGGGATTGTTTATTTGTGGGCATTCCCACATCCTAAAAGTCATGCCGGATGCATCACTCGGGCTGTTGCACATCAATCCTGGAGCCTGCGGTCAGGAAGGATTTCATAAAATGCGTACCATCGTTCGTTTCTCTATCGAAAATGGCAAGCCCAAGGATTTGCAAGTGATAGAATTGGGTAAAAGGGGGGCGTTGTGATTACTACATACGCCAAATCTCATAGTGTTAAAATTATTCTTTATTTTTGCCAGGATGAAGCAAATTTTTCTGAAAGACAAAAGAGACGCCGCAGTGCTGCGTTTTCACCCCTGGGTGTTTTCGGGCGCCGTAGCCCGCAAGAGTGGGCAGATTGAGGATGGAGAATGGGTAGAAGTGCGTTCACACCAATCTACACTATTGGGGATGGGGCATTACCAGGATGGAAGCATTTGTGTGCGCCTGCTGACTTTTGTTCCCAGCACCATTGATCAGGAATTCTGGACAAAAAAAATCGCCAACGCTTTCCACTACCGCAGATCGATTGAGCTGACCGACAAAGACCTGACCAACTGCTATCGATTGGTACACGGCGAAGGGGATGGTTTGCCGGGTTTGGTGATCGATGTATATGGAGAAGTAGCAGTTGTGCAATGCCATTCCATCGGCATGCATCGGGATCGGGTATTTATCGCGCAGGCTTTGCAAGAAGTGTATGGAGATCGCCTCAAGGCCGTATTTGACAAAAGCGCAGAGAGTTTGCCCAAGGAATACGCAGCAAGAATGCAAAATGGCTACCTGTTCGGCACTGGAGGCGAAACTACGGTCAGAGAATACGGGGCACAATTTTCAATTGACTGGGAAGCGGGCCAAAAAACCGGGTTCTTTTTGGATCAGCGCGAAAACCGGCGCCTTTTGGGAGAATATGCACCTGGCAAGCGGGTACTCAACGCCTTTTGCTACACCGGTGGGTTCTCCATTTATGCACTCAAAGCCGGAGCCGTTGCAGTGGATTCCGTAGATGTATCGGCAAAGGCGATGGAATTAACCGACAGGAATGTAGCCCTCAATGGCTTCACTGAAGGGCAACACCAATCTTATACCGCCGATGTACTCGATTTTTTGCGCAAAAATCCGACGATGTACGATCTGATGATTGTAGATCCACCCGCTTTTGCCAAAAACCTGGACAAACGACACAACGCAGTGCAGGGATACAAACGCTTGAATGCCCTGGCAATGGAAAAAATCAACCCAGGGGGAATACTTTTTACTTTTTCCTGCTCACAAGTTGTCAATAAACAACTATTTTACGACACCATTGTGGCCGCAGCGCTAGAAGCTGGGCGACAAGTACGCGTGATGCACCAGTTGAGCCAAGGGCCAGATCACCCCGTAAATATGTTTCATCCAGAAGGAGACTATTTGAAAGGGCTGGTTTTGTTTGTCGAATAAGTGAAAACAATCCGCTATTAACTTTTTTATTAAAAAACCATGGAGAAACTCCAATACCCCATCCTTTTTTTTCCAATTAGCGATAATGCTGTACTTGGGCTATTGGTAGGCTCCGAACAACAAGCCATTGCGACGAATGTGGATACCTTAAAATTGAAGTTCCACAATCATCTTCATCGCGAATACAAAAAAACAGGCAATTATCCCGATATCCGCATTTCAGATGCAAAACTCAAGGTCTTTAATGTCTCGTTTCGACCATCGCTGCGAGACAGTTCTGGCGTTTACCCATTGCCCAAAGAAGTGGTTGTGCCCATTCCAGCCGTATTTGGCACAACTGATTCCGGTTTTTTTCATTGCTATTTGCCCGTTTTTCAAGAAAATTTCACCTACTACTCGCCGGAGCATTTCGATGCATTGACGGATTATGTGGCCATCAGCAATTTGAACCGCTCAATGCCAGAAGACATTTACAAGTTGATGCGCTATGGCCAACCAGGACTAACCAGCATCGAATTGAGGGTCAATCCGCGCAACAATTACTACTGGAAATCGGGGTGGAATTTTCGGAGTCAACAAACCACCTTGTCGCGACTGGGAGAAGCCTATCCCCCACTCAAAGCCACGCGTCGCTTGAACCGACTTGCGCCTGACGTGGCTTGGGAACGCGAGGCAATCGTGGAACAGGTGGTAGATAAAGTATTGAGTTCGCGGGCCAACGTGTTGATCATCGGTAACCCTGGTTCTGGAAAAAGTGCGGTATTGCAGGCTGCTATCCGCAAAATGACCAATAAGGCCAAAAGCGCCAAACTGAAACTCAATTTTTGGCGCATTCTGCCTCAACGCATCACCCATAGTGCCAAGTACCTGGGAGAATGGCAAGCAACTTGTGAAGAACTGATCGAAGAAGCAGCGAGCACCAACAGCATTTTGTGGGTCGTTTCAATCGTGCGTTTGTTGATGAGCGGTGGCTCTGGGCCAGAAGACAGCATTGCGGCATTTTTCCGTCCGGTGCTGAACCAGGGCAAAGTGCAAATGATTGGAGAAGCAACGCCACAAGAATTGGAAAGCATGCGCCGACTCATGCCTGGTTTCGTAGATGCCTTTCACCTGGTTCAACTGGAAGAAATGGCCGAGCATCAGGTACAAAACGTTTTGGGCAAATATGCCCAATTTGCCCAAAACAACCTAAAGATTGACATAGATAAGGCTGCACTGGACTTATCCTATCGCCTTTTGTCCAGGTTTTATCCTTACGAAAGTTTTCCGGGTAAAGCCATCAAGTTTTTGGGCAAGTGCATGGCCGATGCACGCCTCAATCGGACGGAAAAGATTGACATTGAAGACATCAATCAACATTTCATCCAGCAAACTGGCTTGCCCGAACTGTTGCTCAATGATAACCTGGCCTGGGATGAAGCGGAATTGTTCAATTTTTTCAACGACCGCATCATCGGTCAACCCCGGGCAGTAGAGCAATTGTGCAGTTTGGTGAAAATATTCAAAGCCGGAATCAACAATCCGCAACGGCCCATTGCAACCTTGATTTTTGCAGGACCAACTGGGGTAGGAAAAACGGCTTGTGCCAAAACCCTGGCGGAATACTTCTTTGGAAAAGGACAGAAAAAAACGCCACTCATTCGGATCGACATGAGTGAATACCAGCACTCCTTCCAAATCGATCGCTTGATCGGGGCCAACCGTGAACCGGGACAATTGGTAAAGGAAGTACGGGAAAAACCATTTGCCGTATTGTTGCTGGACGAAATCGAAAAGGCCGATCCAGCTATTTTTGACGCATTGCTGGCTGTACTGGATGAAGGTATGCTGGTAGATGGGTTCGGAAGGGTTACCCACTTCAAAAATACCATCATCATTATGACTTCCAATTTGGGGGCTTCCGGGCGGAGGAGTGTTTCCTTCACTGATACCACCACCGCAGAAAACCGTTACCTGTCAGCCATCATGCAGCATTTTCGCCCTGAATTTGTCAACCGTATTGATTCGGTGGTCGTATTTGATGAATTGAGCAAAGATGGCATTCGAGACCTGGCACGCCGAGAATTGCGCGAATTGAGCCGCCGTGAAGGTTTTACCAAGAAAAAAATCCAATTGGTGTTTTCAGAAAAGCTAGTGGAATACCTGGTTTCCATAGGTTTTGATGAACGGTATGGTGCCCGCCCCATGCAACGCGCCATCGAGCAAGGCGTAATTGGGCCCCTGGCATTGTGGTTGTTGGAAAATCCCGACAGAACCCATGAAATCCTCACTATCGATTACGATGGTGGAATCGTCATCCAAAGCTAATGCCCCCTTCTTTTAAAGTGATAAATGGTAACTATTTAGCACCTAAACTACTTGACAATCAATAAAGTAAAAAGCATTAGCATTAAACCTAATAAAATCAAGTCAATGATAGTCAATGACTTGTGTTTTTGAAAGATTTTTTGCTTTTGTGATAAGCAATTGATTATCAATAAGATTGGGGTGCTAAATAGTTACGATAAATGTTGTAATAAGTGGAAATTCTACACCTTGTTCTTCAGGTATTCGCAATGCTGCTCATTCCATATTTTGCCCAACGGTCAAAGCAATGGGGTAAACTGGGGAATTTTTTAAGTCCGGTTGTTCTGTGTTACATACTCGGGATGGTTCTGAGCAATTTCAAATTGATCCAAACTTCGAATGATACGCGCGAGCAGCTCAGCTACCTGAGCATCGCTTTGGCTTTGCCCCTATTGCTGTATTCCTCCGATTTTGGATTTGTATACCGCAACCTGAAGGTGTTTTTGGTCTCTTTTGTGCTGGCGGTGGTGGCAGCAATAGTAGCAACTGGAGCAATTGCGTATTTGTTCTTTGCCAAATTGCCCCTGGTGCACCAGGCAGCAGGAATGCTTTTGGCCGTTTACGTTGGTGGCACGGTCAACCTGTTTGCCACTGGCGTTGGACTCAATGCAGATACCGAATTTATTGGATTGATAAACGCTGCCGACATTGTGGTGGGCGGAGCATATCTGCTGATTTTGACATCAGTTGGCCCCAAATTGGTCGCCCTGGTCTTGCATCGAAAAGTAGAGGTTGAAAGTTTTCAACTTGTCGAAGAAGAAGTTCAAAAGCAATTGTCTTGGGGAATGATTCTGGCATGTCTGGCCTCAAGTGTGGTAGTATTGGCCATTGCGGTTGGCTTGTCCTATTTAGTGTACGGCAACCTAAATAACACCACTTTTTTGATCCTTTGCCTGACCACCATTGGCATTGCGGTATCAAGACTGGCCGTCATCAAAAAATTGAGCGGCTCGTTTCAAGTTGGCGAATACCTTCTGTTGATGTTTTGTGTTGGCCTGGGTTTGCTTGCCGACCTCAACCAATTGACGGGTGCGGGATTTCAGGTAGTGTTATTGGCCATAGCTACCCTGCTTGGAACGGTTGGTTTGCACCTTTTGGTGGCTAAACTCTTCAAAGTAGACGATGAAGCTTTTTTGGTAACTTCCACTGCTACTATTTTTGGGCCGCCGTTTATCCCCCAAATTGCAGCAACCATTGGCAACCCCAAAGTGATATTACCCGGCATTGCTGCCGCTTTGATGGGCATCATGCTTGCCAATTATTTGGGCATCTCTCTGGGTTGGTTTTTAGCCTGGGTATTGCAAAACTAGTTGGAAACAAAGGTGTTTCTTTACATGATCCTTTTTCAATTATTCAACTATAAACTCCTGAAAAATCCACCATGGAACTATCAATTTATCAGATCGATGCTTTTGCCAAAGCAGTATTTCAGGGAAATCCTGCGGCGGTCATTCCTTTGGAAAGCTGGTTGCCAGATGCTTTAATGCAAAGCATTGCCCGCGAAAACAACCAGTCTGAAACGGCTTACTTCATAGCCGATGGCAATGATTACCATTTGCGTTGGTTTACGCCAGCAACCGAAGTGCGCTTGTGTGGCCATGCCACTTTGGCCAGTGCCCATGTTTTGTTTACCCATCTGGGCTACCAACAAGAATACATCAATTTCCATACTCTGGGTGGTACACTGCGGGTTCGCAAGGCCGAAGAACATTACGTCATGGACTTTCCAACAGACGAACCCCAACCTTTTCATGTATTGAGAAGCCTCGAAGAAATATTGGGGGTCAAAATCCTGGAAATGGCCAAAGGTACCGATGATTACCTAGCCTTGGTTGAGTCAGAAGTGTTGCTCAGTATGCTCAAACCCAATATTCGGGCATTGGCCGATTTGAAAACTCGTGGACTGATTGTTACAGCTCCAGGCATCAATACAGACATTGCGTCCCGCTGCTTTTTTCCTTCATTCGGTATCGATGAAGATCCGGTTACGGGTTCTGCGCATACTTTACTTACTCCATATTGGAGTAAAAAATTGGGAAAAACCAGCATCACGGCAATTCAGGGTGGTATCCGCAAAGGCCAATTGCAATGCGAACTCAAAGGGGATCGGGTTGAATTGATGGGCATGGCCAAAACCTACCTGCACGGAACGATTTACGTGTAAATAAATTCAAAAACCTACACCCGCTGCATCCGAAAGCAGCGGTGTATTTTTTTGTCACGAAAATCCATCGGAATGGTACGGTTGGTAATTTCCTCGATCTCTACTTCTTTCAAAGCTGCCGCATCCAATTTAAATGAGCGGTAATTGGTTGAAAAATAGATGGTTCCACCCGGAATGGTTGCAAAAATCACCCGATTGAGCAACTCGACATGATCCCTTTGGGTATCGAGTACTTCTTTCATCATTTTGCTGTTGGAAAAAGTAGGAGGATCCATCACCACAATGTCGAACTGACCAGAACGCAAAGTTTCCAGGTATTGCTTCACATCTGCTTTGACCAGGTGGTGGTCTTCGTTTATTTTTGCGCCAAAACCATTGATGCTCAGGTTTTCTTTGGCCCAATCGAGGTAGGTATTGGACAAATCAACGGTGGTGGTACTTACGGCTCCCCCAGCCGCAGCATATACCGAAAACGATCCAGTATAAGCAAAAAGATTCAGAAAATGCTTGCCCGCACATTGCTCACGCACCATTTGACGCGTACTGCGGTGATCCAGAAACAGGCCCGTATCCAAATAATCGCTGAGGTTGACAAAAAAATTCAGACCATTCTCGGTCACCAGCCGTTGGTGCTTTTCGGTATCGACCTTTTCGTATTGCTGCTGGCCTTTCTGGCGTTTGCGTTCTTTGAAAAAAATCAAATGACGAGAAATGTTCATCACTTTGGCGATGGCATCCAGGCATTCCTCCAGCCATTGTTGGTGCTGAAACTCGTCCATGTTGTGGTTGCGCTGGTACTCTGCAACATGTAGCGCATCTTCATAGCGATCAATCACGAGGGGAAAGTTGGTCAAATCATCGTCGTATACCCGATAGCAAGTCACTCCCTGCCCGCGCGCCCATTTGCTGATGTGGCGCTCCACTTTCTGCAAGCGATTTTCGAATTCGAGCATATCCATCAAATACTGATTTTGCGTTTGCGGGCCACTACTTGCCAGGAATCAACCCATTCGCCGTTTTGGATCACCATCGCTTCTTCGTAAAGGTTGATGGTCGGACAAATGTGATAGGGTACACCGTACAATACATCCCCTACTTTCCATTTGTCCCAATCCGCTACTTCCAGTACGAGGTGCTCTTCGCTTTGCGAAACGCAGCGGTAATTGTCCAAATTCAGGAATTTAACCCGCTTGTCGATTGGGTTTTCAGCAGCAATGGCTTTGTGTCCCAAATCTACAGTAATATAACCAGCTTTGGGTTTGGAAATAACCCGGGTGAATACCAGTCCAGCCCATTGGAAAGGTTGATCGGGCAAACTTTCGCCATAGCCCCAATCCCAAACCAGGCAAGTACCCGGACTCAAGAGCACCCCTTCTCGCAAGGCGTGTACCGTTTGAGCGGGTGATCCTCCGGCAATGATCATCGGAGTAGGCAAACCAGCAGCGCTGATCTGATCCAATAAAACTTTTACCCCTTGAAAAGCCTGGTCACTTTTGGCTTTGCGCTGCGCAAAGTCACTGTCGCGAAAATGCCCGTCGTACACGTGCAAACCCATGACCTTCAGGTAGGGATAGCGATACAAAGATTGATAAAAAGGAAACAATTCCTTATCGACCGGATGACCTGAGCGATCCATAGCGTTGTTGACATCCACCAATACTTTGGCGACCAATCTGTGCCTGGAAAAAACTTCTTGGTGAGACATTGCCGAATCGGCGCAATCGACCAGAGATACAAATTCGACTTCAGGATAGGCTTGGACCAACTGCGCAAGACGTTCTATTTTGGGGCCAACCAACTGATGGGCTATAATCACCATTGAGGCTCCTGCTTCGGCTGTCATTTCTGCTTCGGCAATGGTGGCGCATTTAAACCGGGTAATCCCCCGCATGATTTGCATCCGCACCAATTCGGTCATCTTATAGGTCTTCACATGGGGAATCAGTCGCTCGGCTTCGCCAGCAATTTGCAGCATCAAATCGATGTTGAAAGACACCCGGTCTTTGTACAAAAGAAAGGCCGGAGAGTCGATGGATGAGGCATCATTGAGTAGGTACCAGTTGTTGTTGTCCATAGGAGCGTGTACTTTATCCTGCGAAGAAAAGAAATTTGTGCGAAATTAGGTGGGAAAAATAGAATCGATCTAAAATGAGCAATTCTGTATTTGATCTTCTTTTGTAGCTGCGGTCTTTTATTTAAAGTTTTCCAAGAAAATTTCAACTGAGTAAAATTTATTTTTTACTTAAACAGGGAAAGTTTTTCAAAAAATAATTTTGTTTTAATCAAAAAAGTGATAATTTTGTAGCAATCAGATTATCAATTCACTATGAAGAAGCAAACGGCACACCGGCAATACAATTTTCCTGATGCAGATCTATACTTGCTGTGTATGGAACGCATACGGGATGCCCATCGGGATCTTTCATATTTTGAGCAATACGGTTACAGTCTAGATAGATTGAAGGGATTCAAGGCTTTGTGCGATCAATTGCATACCTTACCCGATGATGATGAATTGGTAGGTGAGCAAATGCTGATGACCGAGAAAAAAGATTCAGCCTCGGAAAAGCTCAAGACCGCTGTACGCAGTTTAATGACACGAGTAGCCATGAAATACAACAATCGCTCTGGCCGTTACCGCAAATTTGGCACCGCCAAAATGGGCGATATGACCGATGCTCAGTTGCTGTTTTGTGGCCGCAGAGTAGTGCGGGTAGCCCGCCAACAGATTGATTTTCTGGCTGAAGTGGGAGTCAATGAAACCCAGATTCAGCGCGTAGTGGATGCCCATCAGGAATTTGAAAACGCCCTGAATATTCAGCAGGATAAAATTGCCGATCGAGACATTTCGGTTGAACGCCGCATCGAACAAGGCAATAAATTGTACATGGAGTTGATTGTGCTTTGCAACATCGGCAAGGACATTTGGGCTGAAAAAGACCCCAGTAAATATGAGAGCTATACCATCTACGAGAGCAACAACGATCAAAAAATCGCCCGTAAGGAGAAATTGGTTACGCAGAAAAATTAATAATCTGTTAAAAACTATTTTTTTCAAACCCTCCTCTCCTACCCTTCCGTCTATCCAGGTGTTCTATTTTTTTAATCGTGGATCAATGCCCTTTTGCAGCATTGTTTCCCAAAACCTGACTACATGAACATCTTTAAAGCATCATCACTCAGAACCTGGGCTTTGGTAGCCCTGGTAATTGGACTCATTTGGTCTTGTGACCAAAAAGACGATCCTAACCCCGCTCAAAATGCAGTAGAAGGAAAATGGAAATTGGAAACCATATCCGGGGGATTTTCAGGAAGAGGCTATACCGCCAATTGGAATATCCTGGAAATAAAGGCAGATCTTACGTACCGCCGCATGAAAAACGATTCGCTGCGCTACCAGGGTACTTATGTTTTGCAACAAAAAGACGGGAAAACTTACATCAATTTCAAGGCTTCAGCTACGCCAAGCAATGATGCATTTGAAAACCAGGACAAAGAAGCCTTATTTGAAAAGGAAAAATTCATCCTGCGAGACCCTTGCTGTGACTTGTTTCAGTATGATTTTTCAAAAGCGGTAAATTAATCCGTGCATATAGTGGTAGAAGTGCATTCATTGTTTTGAATGCACTTCCCGTTGATATACGTGTCTATTGAGTTACAAAGTCGAGGGCCATCGAATTGATGCAATACCTCAAGCCAGTTGGCTTAGGACCATCGGGAAACAAATGCCCTAAATGTCCCCCACACCGCGCGCAATGAACTTCTGTTCGCATCATGCCCAAACTGCTGTCTGATTTTCTAGCTACGTTACCTTGCATGTAGATGTCCCAAAAACTTGGCCACCCTGTTCCTGATTCAAACTTTGTTTCTGAATCAAACAAAGGTAAACTGCATGCACGACAAGTGTATACCCCTTTCTGGTGGTTGTCCCAATATTTCCCCGAGAAAGCTTCTTCTGTTCCGGCCTGGCGCAGGACATGGTATTCAAATTCATCCAATTGTTTTTTCCACTCATCTTCGGTTTTGATGACTGGCTTCAAAATTTCCCCCTTTAAGGAGATGTATTTGGCCGTTGGATCTACTTCATTTTGAGAAGTAGGTTGCGATCGATTGCAACTGATTGTAACTACTGACAACGTCAGTAGGATAACCCTGAATAAGATTGTCATGATTTTTATTTTTAGCTGGAAATAAATACTAAAAAAGATGGGGATTAGGTATACCTATTTTGTACAATCAAGGAGATGTTAAAAGTAGTTCGTTTATCTAAAATGCCATTATAGGGTTACTTCTTTTTACTTTGACGAAACCGCGGTTGGTTCCATTCTTCTCTTTGGGCAAAGTTTACTATGTTTCTGATGGTATTTACCAGTGCTAAAAATACCAAATACCCGAAGGTGACAACAATAAGAATCCACCAATATGATCCAGCTTCGCTAAGGCGCAGCCCGGAAAGCAATGATGCCAAAGAAACCGAAACAAACGCAAGTCCTAAAAAGCAGTAAATCGATCTTCCCCAATAAACCAGTGGATTTGGGGCTGTTAGTGAAATTACCGCATTAAACATAGCAAAACAAAGAAGCAGGGAAGCAGCTGTGAGATAGGGAAAACGTTCTTCCATCACAACTAATCCAGTCCATTGTAAAGCCAAGACTCCAAGATTGATCAGAAGATTCGCTCCTAATGCAATAAGCGCTTGAAAAATTGGATTGACAATGTTTGTCCAGGAAGAATTCTTTACTTCATTCATGTCCATGAAACAAAAGTACAGTCTTAATGTTTAAGATGCAATTTAAAACATAGTAACTTTTATCATTTAATCAATTGACAACCTCGCCATAAATGTCGTATTCTGTAGCTTCAGTGATGCGAACTTCGGCAAAATCACCAATGCGAACGAAATTCTTTTTGGCATCCACCAACACTTCATTGTCTACCTCCGGTGAATCTCCTTCGGTGCGGCCCACAAAATAGCCACCTTCTTTGCGGTCAAAGAGGGTTTTAAAGGTCTTTCCAACTTTTTCGGCGTTCTTGCGGGTAGAGATGGTTTGCTGAATTTCCATCAACGCATTGGCCCGATCTGCCTTTACTTCAGCCGGGATATCATCATCCACGTCGTAGGCACGGGTACTTTCTTCATGGGAATACTGAAAAACGCCCATGCGGTCAAATTCCATTTTCTGCACAAAATCACACAATTCCTGAAACTCCCGATCAGACTCCTGAGGGTAGCCAACCAACATGGTGGTACGCAGTGTAAGATTGGGAATTCTGAGCCTGGCCTGTTCGATCAACTCAATGGTTTCTTCTTGGGTGATCTGGCGGCGCATGCGCTCCAATACACTGTTTGAGGCATGTTGCAGCGGCATATCCAGGTAATTGCAGATCTCAGGCCGCTCAGCAACGACATCCAGAATTTCCAAGGGGAACTTGCTGGGATACGCATAGTGCAAGCGGATCCACTCAATGCCTTCAACATCGGCCAATGCGTGCAACAAGCGTGGCAGGTCGCGTTTTTTATAGATATCCAGTCCGTAATAGGTCAATTCCTGGGCGATCAGCATGATTTCTTTGACCCCACGCCGGGCAAGGCTCCGGGCTTCTTTGACCAACTCTTCAATCGGACGAGATACATGCCCGCCACGCATCAAGGGGATGGCACAAAAAGAGCAAGTTCGGTTGCAGCCTTCCGAAATTTTGAGGTAGGCATAGTGCATTGGAGTCGTAATGAGCCGCTCTCCAACCAGTTCATGCTTGTAATCTGCATTTAGTTTGGCCAGTAGTCCGGGAAGCTCTAGCGTGCCGAAATAGGCGTCTACTTCCGGTATTTCCAGTTCCAGGTCTTCTTTATAGCGCTGAGACAAGCATCCGGTGACAAACAGTTTTTCGATGCCCCCTGCTTTTTTGACTTCTGCATATTCCAGAATCGTATCGATGGATTCCTGCTTGGCCAAGTCGATGAAACCACAGGTATTGATGATGATCACGTTGGCATCTTCATCCTGGCTGTCGTGCACCACATCAAAGTCGTTGCCGCGCAATTGGGTGATCAGGTTTTCAGAGTCGACCAAATTTTTGGAACAGCCCAGGGTAATCACATTTACCTTGTCTGCTTTTAACGTTCTGGCTTTCATTGGTGGTTATTGTTCTTTGGGAATGATTTGGGTTTGTTCACCAAAATACTGCACAAAACGCTGCATATCCTTGGCAAGTTCAGTGTTTTGAGTCGCTCTGAAGTAAGTTTCAGCCATTCCCCTCAGGGTTTGGAATACAAAGCGATCCATCTCCCCTACTTGCATATCTTTTACCCAAAGGTCAATTTTGACGGTTTCGAGGTGTTCTCGGTCAAACAGAGAAATCAGCATGGCTTTGCTGTCTTGTACCCCCCCTCCGGCTGGACTGTCGTCGGCATCCCACTGAATGCGAACCGGCATGTTCTTGTCGTCCAGGCCTACTTTAATGCGGATTTCTTTTTCCGTTGCTACTTGATCCATTTCTGTTTTTTAAAAATCCGGTGCAAAATTAACAATTTAATGAGGTTGACCAAGAAAACTCTTCTGACAATGGAACTCCTTTCCATTCGAACTTGTTGATAGCCACAAGGTTTCATTAAAGAATGGAAAAAAAAGAAAAAAAAAAGAAAAAAGGCTTGCACAAAAAGTGGGTTTCCCTTTATATTTGTGTCCACCAAAATGAGAACAACACATAGTTGTTCAAATTCATGCGGATGTAGCTCAGTTGGTAGAGCGCAACCTTGCCAAGGTTGAGGTCGCAGGTTCGAATCTTGTTATCCGCTCAAGAGCCTTCTTCGGAAGGCTTTTTCTTTTGGGTACTAGCAAAACCAAAGTTTACTAGTATCTTTACCCCGACCGCGGAAGTAGCTCAGGGGTAGAGCATTAGCTTCCCAAGCTGAGGGTCGCGAGTTCGAATCTCGTCTTCCGCTCAATTTTTTAAAACTGCGAGGCAAATGTGCCTTGCAATCCATCTTGCCCAGATGGTGGAATCGGTAGACACGCAGGACTTAAAATCCTGTGGCCATCCGGCCGTGCGGGTTCGAGTCCCGCTCCGGGCACAAAACTTCTGTCATGAAAATTGGCAGGAGTTTTTTTTATTTTAGCGATTCCTCAGGGCTTTCCGAAACAATTGAGCCCCAAAAGAGTTCCTTTTTTTAAACAGCGATGAAAAAGTACTTCCTATTTTTTGTTTTGATGGCATCTTGTACATTTGCCTACACCCAATCCAATCTTCTCTCCTCCATCAATGAATCTCGTTTCGATATCCAACGCAAAGGGATGTTGGTTCTAGGCAGTTGGGCCTTGGGCAACATGGCCATTGGTGCAATCCGGCTTGGTCAAACCACGGGAGAAGACAAAGCTTTTCAGCAGATGCAGATAGGTTGGAGTCTAATCAACATGACGATTGCCACTTGGGGATATTTTGGTACTCAAAACACCGATTATCTGACCTGGGATACTTACCAAAGCGTACATGAGCACTACAAAATGCAGAAAATACTCCTATTCAATGCTGGGCTGGATGTGGGATACATGCTGGGCGGAGCCTATCTGATGGAACGGGGCAAACGCGAGGTCAAAAATGCCGAGCGACTGCGAGGCTTTGGGCGTTCAATCTTGTTACAAGGCGCTTTTTTGTTTGTTTTTGATGTTTCTCTCCATACTTTTTTGAGCAGCGACAACGCCAAACTCAAGCCTATCCTCAATCAGAGTAGCATCGGATTCGCCCCCAACGAAGTTCATCTGCGCATAGCCTTGAGCAAACCCTAAAAGGTTGTTATATTTGTGGCAGCATCACGATCAAGCCTAGACTCATGCACCATTTCCTTTTGCTGTTAATCCTTAGTACCATGGCCACGATTCCGGCACGGAATAAAAAAGCTTTTGCTCAAAGTTTGGCTACTCCCCATATTTTCCAGGAGAGTACCGCTGCGGCAAACGTCAAAATTCTATCCTCAGATTTTGACATCCCCCAGCTCCAACGCAAACGCCGCATTTGGGTTTACCTGCCCGTTGATTACGACAAAAGCAAAGTCCGTTATCCGGTGTTGTACATGCAAGATGGTCAAAATCTCTTTGACGCCAAAACCAGCTATGCAGGAGAATGGAAAGTAGACGAAACCCTTAATGCGTTGGCTGCCAATAAAAAACGTGCTTGCATCGTGATCGGCATTGACAACGGTTCCGAAAAACGCATGACGGAATACGCCCCCTGGGATCATCCCCGTTTTGGCAAACAGGAAGGGGTGGCCTACACCAAATTCATGGTTGAAACCCTTAAACCTTATATTGATCAAAACTTCAGAACCCTGAAAGGGCCGGAATCTACTGCAGTAATTGGTTCTTCTATGGGTGGGTTGATTGCATTTTATGCAGCATTGGAATATCCGCAGGTATTTGGACGGGCGGGGGTGTTTTCTCCCTCTTTCTGGCATTCAGAAGCAGCCTTTTTGTTGGCCAAAACCAAAGGACCACAAGCCAAGAAATTGAAAATCTACATGTTTACAGGTGGATTGGAAGGAAAAACCGAGATGGTTGAACCCCTGCAAAGAATGACCAAAGTGCTAAAAGAAGCGGGTTTTTCTTCGAAGAGATTGTATACCGCCTTGCCCGCGGATGGCCAGCACAACGAAGCGTTTTGGAGTAGGGAGTTTGCGGGGGCTTATAGTTGGTTGTTTCCTTAGTTGTTTTTTTTATTTTGGCAGCTTCGCTGCTTTATATTTCCACCACCTAAGGCACTTCAGACACCTAAGATTCACCTAAGAAATTGTTTACTTAGCTGAATCTTAGGTGTCTGAAGTGTCTTAGGTGGTAGAAAAAACAAATCGAAGATTTCCCCTTATTTCTGAAACAACTCAAATTCGGTACGACGGTTTTGCGCGCGACCTGCGGGAGTAGCATTGTTCCCAATTGGTCTACTGGAACCAAAACCTTCGAATGTGATGCGTGATGCAGACACTCCTTTGGAAACAAGGTAATCGTAACAAGATTTGGCACGACTTCTGGACAAGGTAAGGTTGAATTCATAGCTCCCTACGTTATCCGTATGTCCGGCAATGCGTACATTGTAATCCGAATAGCGCTTGAGAATTTCCGCTACCTGGTCCAAAATTCCAAATGAGGTGTTCTTTATTTTTGAGCTGCCTGTTTCAAACTGCACATTGCGCGCTGCAAAATTCAGGGTCTCCTTGTCCTTTGGCGTAATCTCTGGGCAACCATTATTGGCTGCGGGGCCGGGTTGGTTGGGGCATTTGTCGATGCTGTCGATTAAGCCATCGCCATCAGTATCGGGGCAACCTTTGTTCACTGCCGAACCTTTTACGTCGGGGCAATCATCATTTTTATCTGCCACTCCATCGCCATCGCGATCCGGGCAACCTTTGGTAGAAGCAGGGCCAGCTGCATTAGGGCAATCATCATTTACGTCCAGAATTCCGTCGCCATCCGCATCCCGAACTGGGCAACCGCTGTTGCTCGCTGGGCCGGCTTCAGTAGGGCATTTGTCGAGGCTATTGATGATGCCGTCATTGTCGCTATCAGGGCAGCCATTGTTGGCCAAAGTGCCAGCTTCGGTAGGACAGGGGTCTTTGCTGTCAATGACACCATCGTTGTCCATATCCGGGCAACCTTTGGTCGCAGCAGGCCCAGGTTCAGTTGGACATTGATCTTGATCATCGGCGATTCCATCGCCATCAGCATCGGGGCAACCTGAGGTTTTCACTGTACCTGGAAGGGTTGGGCAAAGGTCTTCGCGGTCTGCAATTCCGTCTTTATCGCTGTCTTTTCCAGCCCCTTCACCCAAAAATATTTTGAAGCCTGCGCCCAATTGCAAATTGTTTCGGAGGTCAGAAAAACCAAGTCGGTATTCGCCTTTCGTAGATAAATAAAATCCATCACTCAGCCTGAAATCCAATCCAACCCCTAAAGGGATTGCGAATCCAAAATCATTCAAAGGGCTTTCAAATGCAGCACCTAGCCCAGTAAATACATTGGGACTAATTACGGCATTAGGTTTGAAAATTCGAGCTTGTATTAAGGCGTCTAAACCCAGGAAACCGCCTTGTTTGATCGCGGAAGCCGTTGCGTTTAAGGGATAATCAGCACGCCCTATTCGGAAGGGAAAGGCCAAACTAAATGGACCTCCGCCCAGATTGTGGCCGTATTCAAATTCCAATCCACTTTTGAAATCGCTCCAATTCCAGTCTTTGTTGATCTGATACTGAAAGTTGGGAGCCAAAGCCCGAATGGACCAGTAATCTTTGGAGAGGTCGTGTTGTGCTTGCACCAACGGCATGTTGAGGACAAACAAAAGTGTGAAAATGAGTAAAAGCGTTCTCATGTAAAGGTAGATTGTGTTAAAAAAGGATTTTCATAAACAAAATTAAAAATTGATTGCCAGCGCCAAGGGCGTGCCAAATTCAATTACGGAGTCTTGTAGACGAGGCCTTTTCACATTAGTCACTAATCAACCCTCTGCCTTCTTTGGAGATTTTCCCTTCTTCTCCCAATTGCTTCATCAGTCGGTCAAGAATGCCGTTGATGAAGTCCTTGCTCTTATCCGTGCTGTAGTTTTTGGCGATTTCTACAAATTCATTGAGCGTAACTTTGGATGGAATGGACTTGAAAGTCATCAATTCCACCAAGGCCATTTTAAGCAAAATCATGTCGATTACGGCCACGCGCTCCACATCCCAGTTGCGCAGAGTCGGCTCAATGACTTTCAACAATGCCTCGTCCTCGTGGTGCACTTTGCGCAGCAGTAGTTCTCCAAAATCAACCGTTGCTTCAGCATTGGGTTTGTAGGCGTCAAAGAAACTCATTTCGGCAGGCAAAGCTTTGAGTGTCTTTTTAATAGATCCAATGATCAACGATTCATCGTCTTCCCATTGGGAAAATTTATCATCGTTGAGTTCCAAATACAACTCACTTGCACAAAGATGGCGATAAAGTGCCAAAAGCATCTCTTCGTGGTCTTTGTCCGAATTGGTATCGTTGTAAACGTATTGTATGTATTCGTCCTTCTTAGAAAATTCGTTGTAAAAAGACCGGATGTGGTCTTCGTCCAGGTAAGTTTCGGTCTTGTACAGTTTGAATAAACGATAGAGTCCTTCGTTTTTACTCAAAGACACAATCAATGGATTGGTGGCCAGTTTGGCGTTGAATTTTTTGTCTTCTTCTGAAGGGCGCAATTTAGATCGGCGGGATTCAGCATCCAAAATCGCGTATTCAGCAACTCGGATCAAATAAAGCAAATTGAAAAGATACAGCTCGAAGGACTTGGTCACCTTATCCCGATACCTCAACATGGCTTCATCAAATTTCAGGCTCTTATCTCTTCCTAAAGAATAGAGCATCTGCATGACTTTTATGCGGACGTTCCTACGGCTTAACATGAATATTATTTAATTTAAATGCAAATATAGACAAAGTTTTAGGGTTTCTGGTGTTCATTTAGTTATTTAGGCACTAATTCTCATTGATAAACTTTAGAAAATGCAAAATTCAGCGCTCAAACGGGTTGCTTTTTACTTGATGATGAGCTTTTTGGCCATCGTTTGCCTACAACAAGTCGGATTTTCCCAAAAAAAATCAGGCCCATTTGCAAAAAAACCAAGTTGGAAAGACGAATTCAATTACCAGGGCAAACCCGATTCCAACAAGTGGAATTACGATCTAGGCTGCAACTGGTTCAATGATGAAATACAATGCTACACCAATCGTGCTGAAAACGTTAGGGTAGAAAATGGCAGCCTGACCATTGAAGCCCGCCACGAAAAAATGGAACACCGGGAATACACTTCCTCTCGCCTGTTGAGCAAAGGGAAAGGTGACTTTGTGTATGGACGGTTTGAAGCTCGGGCAAAACTCCCCAAAGGAGTGGGCACCTGGCCTGCCATCTGGTTGTTGTTTACGGATGCGCCTTATGGAGGCAAAGGTTGGCCTGACAATGGCGAAATCGACATCATGGAACATGTGGGTTTTGATCCTGCATTTGTGCATGGCACCATTCATACCAAGGCATTCAACCACATCATGGGCACTCAAAAATCAGGAAAAAAAGCGGTGAAGGGTTTGGAAGATGAATTCCACGTATACCGCTGCGATTGGACGCCCAACAACATCAAGATTTTTGTGGATGACCAGGAATTTTTCAGCTACGACAAGCCCGCAGATGCGACCTGGAAAGAATGGCCCTTTGATCATCCGCACCACATCATTCTCAACATTGCCGTAGGTGGAGGTTGGGGTGGCCAGAAAGGGGTAGATCCCCAGGCTTTTCCTGCAAAAATGGAAATTGATTACGTGCGGTATTACCCAATGGCATTTAGCAAACCAGTTGTACTGAAAAACTAAAAGCCAGAGAAAGCGTCAAACCGCCTCTCTGGCACAAATTTAGTATGAAACTTAAAAATCTATCTTAATCGATCCACTTGCGACTGGCGCAACCAGAAAGAATCCCTTGGCTCCCCCACTCAAATTGGTGTACACATTGGCCGGTTGTCCGCTAAAAATGCCTCCATCGCTGCCCAGACTTGCAGATAGGTCACTGTAAAACTTGTAAGCGTTGGGCGAAATATTGAAAATCTCAATTTTAGCTACATCCTTGGCCGCATAGAAAATGGGGAAAGGCAAGCCATCTACGCGGCCATTCAGCAGCTTGTCTTCGCTGAAAAAAATGGATTGACCATCCTCGTTTTCCAGCTTGCCATTGCGGTAAAATTGAAACAAGTAGAAATCCTGGCTTTCTTGAGGTTCGTGCACATAAAGCAATGCCTCGTAATAGCGGCCACTGTCTTGGGGATTCAATTTTTCTTCCTCATCAATACGGTAAGTCAAGCTGTCATAAGGCACGATCTTGTTCATTTTTTCAGTAGCGGTATAGGTTTTTCCAGCAACAGCAACCAACAAGGTATAGGTTCGACCAGTTACTCCCGCAAAAGCATTTTCAGACACATAAACGCCTGCTTCTTTTTCAATGAATCGATACTCATGATTGGCGTCGTCTTTGACAAAAACCTGTGCACCCGATACGCCTGCGCTACTCCCTTTGGAAGCAAATGGCTGGCTTTTGGTCAATTTCACCACATGTTGCTGCAAGTCAGTAGTCACCATTGCATCAATGATCAAGGTTTCTTCTACTTGTTTGACATCAAGTTGGATCGTTTTTTCGCAAGAAAACAAACTTGCTATGGCCAGTAGGCCAAATAGGATATTTTTCATCGTTGTGATTTTTTTTGGTTGAATTAAAATTTGAAACTCCAGGTGGCATAAGGCAACACCGAAAACAAGTACACCAGACGCGCTTCCTTCTCGGTGCCGTCACCAATAATCTTCCCGTCTTTGTCTTGCTTGGTGCGGGTATAGATGGTGAACGGATTCTGGCGATTGTACACGTTATAAACCCCAAACGCCCAGGTATTTTCCCAACGGCGGTCTTTTTTACGCGTTGGCGTGTAGGTTGCGGCAATGTCCATGCGGTGAAAATCGGGCAAGCGGTAGCCATTGCGCTCCGAATACAAGTTGACCTGGTAATTTCCATAGTTGTACTTGCCCGTGGGCAAAGTGATGGGGCGACCAGTGGCATAAGTAAAGTTTCCGCCTAAAGTCCATTTGGGGCTCAATTCGTAGGTTAAAGACAAATTGAAACTGTGCCGCCGATCGTAGTTGGCAGGGAATGCTTTATTGTCGTTCACCGTAGGGATGGTAATGTCGGTTTTGCTCAGGGTGTAGCTCATGAATCCCATTAGATTTCCTACATTTCGGCGCAAAAAGAACTCAAGACCATACGAAGTTGCATCGCCCTGGCGGTATTCGGTGGCAATGTTTTCGTTGAAAAAGATGTTGGCATTGTCGGCAAATTCGGTCACTTGTTGCGCCTTTTTGTAATAGGCTTCAGCAGAAAACTCCCAGGTGTTTTGGTCAAAGTTTTTGAAATACCCAATCGCTACCTGATCTGCCTTTTGGGGCTTGAGGTAGGGTGAACTCGGCGCCCAGGTATTAAACGGAATCGGGACGGTTGAATTGGAAATCAAGTGGATGTACTGCACCATGCGGTTGTAGGACAACTTCAAAGAACTGCTGGGATTCAATTGATACCTTGCTGCAAACCGGGGTTCCGGGTTGGCATAAGCAATGATTGTCTTGCCATTGCCATAACGCGTTGAATTGGTGATCACGAAATTGACATTGTCGGTAGCATTGGCGTAATCATAGACCGTACCTGGCCCCATGTTCTGAAAAACCGAAAAACGCAAGCCATACTGTAACCCCAATCGACTGGATATTTTTTGCTCCGCACTCAAATAAAGCCCATGTTCCAGGGCAAAAGTGGGTTGCAAAACAGTAGGCTTAAAAATGGTATTGTCTGAATTGGGACGAATATCTCCTGGCTGAAACCTGCGGTAAGTGCCCTGGTATCCAAATTGAACCGTAAAATCGGGATTGGGAAACCAAGTAAAATCCTGCTTCAACGAATACTCTTTTTGGTTGGCCTCCCAACGGAAACCGTCGAGATTGGCTTTGTCTTCCAGGGCGTAATCAAAGTCGCTGTACACCAACGTAGAGTTCGAAAACAAGCGCTCGTTGAACAAGTGGTTCCAACGCAAAGTGGTGGTTTTGTTGCCCCAGTCCATTTGGAAATTGTCTCCAAATTTGAACACGTCCCTACCCGCATAGGCTGCCAGAAAAAAGCGGTTGTTGTTGTTGATTTTCCAGTTTACTTTGCCGTTCAGGTCATAAAACTTTACGCTGTTGTCTTTGACATCCGGAATCTGTTTCATGATCAAATCGACATAAGAACGGCGGGCAGCAACAATGAATGAGGCTTTGTCTTTGACAATCGGGCCTTCCAGACTCGCTTTGGCTGCCAGGGTACTCACACTTCCTGCGCCAGAAAGTTGACGGGCGTTGCCATCTTTGGTGGTCACTTCAAGCAAGGAAGAGAGTCTTCCACCAAATTTGGCGGGAATGCCGCCTTTGTACAATTCAGCACTTTTGAGGATGTCGGCATTGAAGACCGAGAAAATACCAAAAAGGTGCGATACATCGTACACCGGAGCTTCGTCAATCAAGATCAAGTTTTGATTGGCGGCCCCTCCGCGCACAAAGAAACTGGAAGTCCCCTCCCCTGCGCTGGTCACGCCAGGTAAGGTTTGAATGGTTTTGATGATGTCGGGTTCTCCCAACAAAGCAGGCAGTTTTTTGACTTGTGCAATGGGTACTTCGAGTCGGCTCATGGCGACTTCACGTACAGCATGGTCGGCTTTTTTGTCGGTAATTTCAACTTCTTGCAGGGTCTGCGCATCAGACTGTAATTCTACGTTCAGTTCCAGGTTGCGGTTGAGTTCCACCTTTTTGGTCAAACTCTGATACCCCAGGTACGAGTAGGTCAATTGGTAGGTTCCAGCAGGTAAAGTCAGGGAGTAGAATCCATAATTGTTGCTGGTGGCGCCAGATTTGAGTGGTTCTACCCAAACATTCACATACAGGAGTTCTTCCGCTGAAGCAGCGTCTTTGATGTACCCACTTAGGGTGTACTGTGTTTTGGTGTCTACTTTGTCTGGACTTTGGGCAAAAACAGCTCCAAGGCCCAATGTCAGCAAGACAAGGGTGGCGATGGTTTTCATAATAACAGTCAGGTGTGGTTTTGCGGTTTTGCTCCGTTGCTACTACCGCGTTCTTTTTAAATCCTTTCGTAAGCTAGATGAGAAAAACCTGTCCCTCCCCTATCCTGTTTTTGAAAAAAAATAAAAATACGTTTCGATTTAACCTTTTGCGCCCTGTGCGAATGGGCAAAAGAAGCAGTTTTGGGCAATCGACACTTCGTAAGAAAAGGCAATTTATTTCAATGCAAATCAGCAACTTATACCAAGAATCACAAAATTAATGCACCGTAACTGTTGGCAAATTTTAATTCGCTCCAAACCGATTACCCGATTACCTTTGAATAATACACCATACTTATCCTCTAATTTGGAATTTGAGGTTTCAATTAGAGGGCAGTTCAACGAAAACAACGAAATGGAACTCAACAAGTACAGTAAGATCATCACGCAAGACCCCTCTTTACCCGGTGCACAGGCCATGCTGTATGGCATTGGCCTTAGCGAAGAGGATTTGAAAAAACCCCAGATTGGCATCGTCAGTACGGGCTGGGAAGGCAATACTTGCAACATGCACCTGAATGGCCTGGCCGATTTGGTCAAGCAGGGCGTAAAAGAAAGTGACTTAGTAGGCTTGATCTTTCATACCATCGGGGTCAGTGACGGCATTTCCAATGGAACACTGGGCATGCGCTATTCGCTCCCTTCTCGCGACATCATTGCCGATTCGATCGAAACGGTAGCGGGTGCTCAATATTACGATGCGATTGTGCCCGTTGTAGGTTGTGACAAAAACATGCCGGGAGCAATGATTGCCCTGGGCCGTTTGAACCGCCCTGCTATCCTGGTGTATGGTGGCACCATCAGCTCTGGTCATTACAACAATAGAAAACTTGACATCATCTCTGCCTTCGAAGCTTACGGTCAAAGCGTAGCGGGCAAGTTGGAAGATGCAGAATACAAGAAAATTGTCCAAAATTCTTGCCCTGGAGCAGGAGCTTGCGGCGGCATGTATACCGCCAACACCATGTCTTCCGCTATCGAGGCCTTGGGTATGGCGCTACCTTTCAACTCTTCTATTCCAGCCAATCATCCCGAAAAGCTAAACGATTGCCACCGGGTAGGCCAGGCCATCCACAAGCTATTGGAATTGGACTTGAAGCCCCGCCAAATCATGACCCGCGAAGCATTTGAAAATGCCATCCGCGTAATCATCATTCTGGGCGGTTCTACCAATGCGGTATTGCACTTGATTGCCATGGCCAAATCGGTTGGTGTTCCCCTCAGCATCAACGACTTCCAGGCCATGAGCGACAAAACGCCTCTGCTGGCCGACCTCAAGCCTTCTGGCAAATACGCCATGGAAGACTTGTACGGTGTAGGTGGCGTGCCTGGGGTAATGAAAATGTTGTTGAGCGAAGGTTTGTTGCACGGCGACTGCTTGACCGTAACTGGCAAAACGGTTGCTGAAAACCTGGCGGAAGTTGCTGATTTGCATGCTGGACAAGACATCATTCATCCACTCACTGAGCCAATCAAAGAGAGTGGCCACATTCAGATTCTGTACGGCAATCTCGCTACCGAAGGTGCAGTAGCCAAAATCACGGGCAAAGAAGGCGAATATTTCCGTGGACCAGCCCGCGTTTTTGATTCAGAAGCAGCTTTAAATTCAGCCATTGCGGCTAAACTTTTGAAAGCTGGTGAAGTTATAGTCATTCGCTATTGCGGACCACGCGGTGCACCGGGTATGCCCGAAATGCTCAAGCCAACCTCTGCCATCATGGGCGAAGGCTTGGGAGATAAGGTAGCCCTCATCACCGATGGTCGTTTTTCAGGTGGTACCCACGGTTTCGTTGTCGGCCACATCACCCCGGAAGCAGAGCGCGGTGGCAACATCGCCCTGGTTCACGACGGAGATGAAATCAGCATCGATGCCAAAAACAATACTTTGATCCTGCATGTTGATGACGACGAGCTGGTCATTCGCCGCGCCGAATGGATCGCTCCAGCACCAAGTGCAACTTTTGGAATCCTAGCCAAATACCGTCACATTGTTTCTTCCGCAAGCGAAGGCTGTGTGACCGACCAATTTTAAAAAAAGGTTTGGTAGGATTTCGCCTCCTCCCCCCATCCGGCGCTTCGGCTACGCTCAGCGACCGGATGGGGGGAGGAGGCGAAATTCTACCAAACCCAAAAAAAACAATCCGTTTATGGAAAGTTTACAGGCAGCAGCCACTTTAGAGTCCGCACCAGCCAAGGCCAATACGCACATATCCGGTGCAGAAGCCGTATTGCGTTGTTTATTGGAGGAAGGAATAGACACCATTTTTGGATACCCCGGTGGCGCCATTATGCCCATTTACGATGCCTTATACCACTACCAGGATCGTTTGCGGCACATTTTACCCCGGCACGAACAAGGAGCAGTACACGCTGCTGAAGGTTATGCACGGGCAACCCGCAAAATTGGCGTTGCTTTTGCTACCTCTGGGCCTGGTGCCATGAATTTAGTCACCGGTCTTGCTGATGCACTGCTGGATTCAACTCCGATTGTGTGCATTACCGGACAGGTCTTTTTTCACCTGCTCGGTACCGATGCCTTCCAAGAAACGGATGTGATCAATACCACCATGCCCGTGACCAAATGGAACGTACAGGTTACACAAGCAGATCAAATACCGGAGGCCATCGCCAAAGCTTTTCATATCGCAAATACGGGCCGTCCGGGTCCGGTATTGGTGGACATCACCAAGAATGCGCAAAACGACTTTTTCGACTACGCATACAACCGCAAGCCCTTCATTCGGAGTTACCATCCTGCTTCCAAGCCGGATATTGAAGCCCTACGCGATGCAGCAGAGTTGATCAACAATGCCAAAAAGCCAATGATTTTGGCTGGTCACGGCATTCAGATCGCTCATGCACAGGACGAATTCAAAGCTTTTGTAGAAAAAACCGGAATTCCCTTGGCTTGTACCATCCACGGTTTGTCTACCATTCCCAACGAACACCCCCTGCACATGGGTATGTTGGGCATGCACGGCAACTACGGCGCCAACATCAAGCAGAATGAATGCGACGTGTTGATTGCCATCGGGATGCGCTTTGACGACCGGGTTACGGGCAACTTGAGTAAATATGCCAAGCAAGCCAAGGTCATCCACATCGAAATTGATCCTTCCGAGATCAACAAAAACGTACATGCACACGTGCCCGTTTTGGCTGATGCCAAAGCTGCACTAAAAGGCTTGTTGCCGCTGGTGAAAGAAAAATCCTACCCGGAATGGGTAGCAGAGTTCCACGCCTGTGACGACATCGAATACAGCAAAGTAATCCACCGTGACATGCAGGCTTCGCCAAACGGGGAACTGCGCATGGGTATGGTAGTCAACGAAGTGTCGGAACAAACCAAGGGCATGGCCATTGTGGCCACCGATGTAGGCCAACACCAAATGGTGGCTGCCCGCTACTACAAGTTTAGAGGCACCAATCAATGGGTTTCCTCTGGTGGTGCCGGTACCATGGGTTATGGATTGCCCGCTGCGATGGGCGCCAAAGTGGCTTCTCCTGAACGGGAAACGGTGGTTTTCATCGGTGATGGGGGCTTTCAGATGACTTTACAAGAATTGGGTACTTGTGCGCAATGGAACATTGGGGTCAAAATCATCATCCTCGACAACAACTTCTTGGGCATGGTGCGCCAATGGCAGCAACTGTTCTTTGACCGCCGCTATTCTTCAGTTGAATTGGTCAATCCCAATTTCATCAAAATCGCCGAAGGTTTTGGGGTACCCGGACGCAACATCAGCAAGCCCGAAGAGCTCAAGGAAGCCGTTGCAGAAATGCTGGCCCACGATGGCCCTTACTTGCTGCATGTAACCGTAGAAAAGGAAGAGAACATTTTCCCAATGGTGCCTGCTGGCTGTGGGGTGAATGAGATTGTGTTAGAATAAAAATCAGGTTTAGGTTTTGGTTTGCACTCATTTGCAGCAAGTTGCAAGTGAGTGCAACCTAAATCCAAAAACCCAAAATATAGAACCGTGACCAAGGAATATACCCTAACCGTTTTTACCGAAAATCAAACCGGGATGCTTTCCCGGGTGGTTTCTATTTTCACCAGGCGGTACATCAATGTAGAGAGTTTGACCACCTCAAAATCTTCTATTGCTGGCATTCATCGCTTCACCATCGTGGTCAATACCACCGAAGACATTGTGCGCAAGCTCTGTGCACAACTGGAAAAACAGGTGGATGTGTTGAAAGCGTTTTACGACGAGAATACCGAGATCGTGTATCAAGAGATCGCGTTGTACAAAATTCCGACCCAAAAATTCATGCAGGGCAATCGGGTGGAAAAACTGATTCGTCAGCACAATGCACGGGTGCTCGAAATTGAAGAGGAATACATCATCGTAGAAAAAACAGGACATGCCGAAGAGACCGAGGCGCTCCTGGAGGATTTGAAACTAATCGGCATCTACGAGTTTGTCCGCTCCGGACGGGTAGCCATTCCAAGGCCAATGGAGCGTTTGAGCAAGTATTTGCGACAATTGGAATTGGAGGCGCAGCAGAGTTAATTCTGTTACTTAAGTTTTAATGCTCACAGCACATATTTTAACCGCAGAGTAACGGAGTAGACGCGGAGGAGCGCTGAGTTTTTTTAGGCGCACCTTCGGTGCAGAGAGGCCACGGAGGTAGCCTTAGTTGAAGTTTGGTTCGTTGCCCTAAATCAAGTCCCAACTGTATACTTGATTTGGGTAAGATCCTTCAAGAGAACAATCTCCAGCCACCGCAGGTGGCAAACTTCTAAGTACTAAAAAAACTCCGCGCACCTCCGCGTCTACTCCGCTACTCTGCGGTTAAAATGTATAATGTGTGTTGAAGGCTTAAAAGCAGTTCAACTTTTCAACTAAACCAACGCATCAACCTCCATCTCCACCGGAATAATCCAGCCACGGGTATCTTCGATGCGTCCGGTGCGCAGACCAGCGATCTCCGCTTTCAACATATTGCCAATCTTCCGATCTTCAACCGCAGGCAAAACCATCAAATGACCATTGTAGCTGATTTCAGACACATGCGATACCACCGCTGCGGTACCCGCTCCAAAACACTCCTGCAATTTGCCAGCAGTATGCGCAGCTACTAGTTCATCAATCGTGATGGTTCTTTCTTCAACCGGGATGCCCTTGTCGCGCAGGATGTGCAGGAAGCTATCACGGGTGATGCCACGCAAAATGGTGCCATCGGTATAAGGTGTAACCACTACTCCATCGATCACGAAGAAGATGTTCATCGTGCCAGATTCCTGGATAATTTTGAATTCAGGACCTTCCAACCACATCACCTGATCGAACCCTTTCTGAAGTGCATTTTGAGCAGGAAGCAAAGAAGCTGCATAGTTGCCCGCTGCTTTGGCTTCACCTGTTCCTCCTTTGCCAGCGCGGATGTACTCTGTTTCAGCGATCAACCGAACGGGCTTAGAATAATACGGACCAACCGGGCAAGTAAAAATGATGAACTTGTAGTGCTCAGATGGACGTACCCCAATGAATTCGTCGGTGGAGAACATAAATGGTCGCAGGTACAAGGCACTATCGTCGCCAGATGGAATCCAGTCTATTTCCATGCCCACCAATGCATGGAGGGCATCAATGAATAAATCTCCTGGAATTTCCGGCATACACATGCGCCGTGCCGAAGCGTTGATGCGCTCAACGTGCTTTTCTGGGCGGAACAACATTGGATTGCCTTCAAGGTCTTTGGTGGCTTTCATGCCTTCAAAAATGGCTTGACCGTAGTGAAGTACCATTGATGCAGGATGCATTTCGAATGAACCGAATGGTTCGATGCGTGGGTTGACCCACTCCCCTCCTTCATAATCTACCACAAACATGTGATCGGTAAATACCCGACCGAATGGGATGTTATTAAAGTCCAGCGTAGCCAATCTGGAATTTTGGGTCTTCGTGATCTGGATTTTGTTTTTCATGCTGACCAACAAATTTTCAACGAAATTACATAAATTTATGCAAAGATTCTATCTTTCAAAGTAAATACCGATTTTTATTCGGCATTATTTGGTTTCATACCCGAAAAAAAGAATTTAATTTTGAACACTTCGTTTATAGATTACAAAGTATTCGTTGCGGGCAATACCGACAAACACCAAAATGCGCTCCATGGCAAGCATGCCAAAGGGCTTTTGTTGCTGTTTTTAGCCCATGAACAACAAGCGGAGCTGCTCGATTTTATGAAAAAAATCCTCAGCGCCATTCAGTTTGACCTTGAGCTGGATACAGCCTATTTGGTTATAAACGAATCAGAAGCGGTAAACGTGGCCTCCTTGGCCACACAAAATGCACTGAATAAGGTAATTTGTTTCGGTTTGCCTCTTCCTCAGCTTGGTTTTCACTTTGAAATCCCCCCCTACTACCCTTTTAAACACCAGGGAGTGACTTATTTGTTCGCCGACGATTTGCAAACCATTTTTGAAGAACGCCAAAATGGTGGAAAAAAATTGTCGGGCGCGCTATGGAAATGCATGCAGGAAATTTTTAAATAACCAACAAATGGAGCTGATCAACCAACAAAAGCGCAAGTACGATGCCATTGTCATTGGATCGGGCATGTCGGGCGGCATCGCGGCCAAAGAGCTGTGCGAGCACGGTTTGAAGACTTTGGTACTCGAGCGTGGCCCCAAGCTGGACCACATTGCCGATTACCATACTGCCAATACGCCCCTTTGGGAACTCCCCCACCGCAACAAACAAACCTGGGCCGATCAAAACCAGGAATACCCCATCCAGTCCAAATGTTACGCATTCAACGACGGCACCCGGCATTTGTTTGTACGCGATGATCAGCATCCTTATCAACAAGTCAAACCTTTTTCCTGGATTCGAGGCTACCACGTTGGGGGCAAAAGCCTGATGTGGGCACGGCAAACTTACCGCCTGGCGCCTCTGGAATTTGAAGAAAACGCCAAAGACAGCTACGGTTGCGATTGGCCATTCCGCTACAGCGACCTCGCGCCCTGGTATTCCTACATCGAGCGTTTTGCGGGCATCAACGGCAACCGCGATGGACTGGAAATGCTGCCCGACGGAGAGTTTTTACCCGCCATGGAGCTAATGCCCATCGAGAAAAGTTTCAAAGCCGGGGTGGAAAAAAAATACCCAGGTCGCTATGTGGTCAATGGCCGTAGTGCCAACCTCTCGGTAAGGCACAACGATCGCGGGCCCTGTCAATACCGTAATTTGTGCCACCGCGGCTGTCCATTTTCGGCAGCTTTTAGCAGTCAATCGGCTTCCTTGCCCGCTGCTGCTGCTACTGGCAAAATGACTTTGCGTCCCGATAGCATCGTGCACAGCATCATTTACGATGAGAAAAAAGGCAAGGCTACTGGCGTGCGCGTCATCGATGCCAACACCAAAGAAATGGTGGAATACTACGCCAAAATCATCTTTGTCAATGCCGCTACCCTCAACTCGACGCTGATTCTGATGAACTCCACCAACAACCGCTTTCCTAATGGTTTGGGCAACGATTCGGGTGTTTTGGGGCATTACCTGATGGACCACAATTACCGCATCGAAGCGTATGGTACGCATGAGGGTTTTCAGGACAAGTACTACAAAGGCCGTCGCCCCAACGGATTCTGGATTCCTCGTTTCCGCAACGTGGGTGCCGACCAGCAGAAAGATTATGTGCGCGGTTTTGCCTTCGGAGGCAGTTGTGCCCGTTCAGGCTGGGAACAGGGCATTGGCATGAAAGGCTTTGGGGCCGATTTCAAAAATGCGATCACCAAGCCCGGTCCCTGGAACATTGGTTTCCAAGCACAGGCAGAAATGTTGCCGCAATTCCACAACCACGTCAAAATCAACCATAAAATTCTGGATCCCTGGGGCATGCCAACCCTGGACATCGACTGCTCCATGGGCACCAATGAAGACAACATGGACAAAGACATCGCCATGGTGAGTCGGGAAATGCTAGAAGCGGGCGGCTTCAAAGACATCAACATCGTGCACAATACCGGAAAGCCAGGCATTGGCATCCACGAGGTAGGTACAGCCCGCATGGGCAGAGACCCCAAAACGAGCATCCTCAATGGCTGGAACCAAATGCATGCAGTCAAAAACGTATTCGTGACCGATGGTGCGAGTTTGCCTTCACAGGGCAGCCCGAATCCGAGTCTGACCTTTATGGCGATCACGGCTCGGGCTTGTGATTATGCGGTGAAGGAGATGAAAAAGGGGAATCTTTAGGCCAAGGTGAGAGAGTCATTCATATTATGCATTTAACCGCAGAGTAAAGAAGTTGACGCGGAGTTGCGCGGAGTTTTTTTAGGGGCACCTTCGGTGCGGAGAGGTCTCAGAGGTCACCGCTGTTGAAGTTTGGTTCGTTGACCTAAATCAAGTCCCATTAGTATACTTGACTGAAGCAACATCTTTCTGGAGCACGGTCTCCAGCCACCGCAGGTGGCAAACCTCTTCTATACTAAAAAAACTCCGCGCAACTCCGCGTCAACTTCTTTACTCTGCGGTTAATTAATTTCGCGCCTTGTTAGGAGCACATCAAAAAAGCATATAAAGAATCAGGACATTTAATGATAAACTTCGGCTGTTCAACTGATGTATTGACTCCCATTACATATTATAACCGCAGAGTAACGGAGTAGACACGGAGGTGCGCGGAGTTTTTGTAAGGCACCTTCGGTGCGGGGAGAGGTCTCAAAGATCACCGCTGTTGAAGTTTGGTTCGTTGACCTATCAAGTCCCATTAGTATACTTGACTGAAGCAACATCTTTCTGGAGCACGGTCTCCAGCCACCGCAGGTGGCAAACCTCTTCTATACTAAAAAAACTCCGCGCAACTCCGCGTCAACTTCTTTACTCTGCGGTTATCAATGTGTGTGTGTACTACGAGTTATTTAGAACATCGGCGTCCAAGCCTTGGTGTTTCCATCAATTGGCATATCTGGAATCCATACCCCCGGAATGGGATCGTAGTTGAGCGCCTTGGTCGCTCCTATTTCGGAGGTAAAATACCCATGTAGCGTCAATTCCTTGAGTACCTGAAAAAACTGCGGCTCACCCGCAGGTGCAGGCGCATCCTCCAATTTGTGCAGAAACTGAATCCGTTCCGCCTCAGTACATTTACCAAAAGCCTTGCCGAGTGTTTTTTGGCAATCCTGATCGGCAGCATTCAAAGCACTCCAAAAACTGTCGCGCTGGTTGGCTGAAAAACAGGCCTCTACGGCCAAAACAATAAACTCCTGCACACCCGCCGCTTTTGCCCCCGGAGAATCGGTCGTAGGAAGGATCGTATCCACCATTTCTGCCAGTAACTCCAATTGTACCGCAGGAAAATTTTGCAATACTGGCCCTGGATCAGCCAGCGCTTTGGCCAACAATTCTGGGGCAATGGAAATGGCGCCGGCCAGCAAAATGGTTTTTTTGAGGGCGTTTCTGCGGTGCATGGTATTGTGTTTTGATCAAAGATAGGATTTTTGGGAAATATAGCTAAGTGGCGATAAAAATTTATGATTTGAGTCCCCAAAGTATAAAACACCCAACATCCCATTTTTTTTCTATATTTACCCCAAAACCAAGCAACCCAATCTCCATGTCGGAAGACCATAAAAAACAACTCGAACAACAACTCTGGAACATTGCCAACACCCTGCGCGGCAAGATGAACGCCGACGAATTCCGCGACTACATCCTCGGCTTCATCTTTTACAAATACCTCTCCGAGCGCATGTCGCTTTATGGCAATAAACTGCTCAAAGAGGACGGCATCACTTACGAGAGCATCGACGAAAGCTCCGCCGAAGGCCAGCTCTACCTCGATGCCGTGCGCACCGAAGCCATCGAAGAACTCGGCTATTTCCTCAAACCCTCCGAACTCTTCCACGCCATCGCCAGCCGGGGCAATGGTAACGGCCACGCCACCGCCGAAGGACAAGGCGGCGTCTTCATCCTCGACGACCTCAGCCGCATCCTCAAAAACATCGAGCAAAGCACGATGGGCACCGAGAGCGAAGACGATTTTGACAAACTTTTTGAAGACCTCGACCTAACCTCCACCAAACTCGGACGCACCGAATCCGCCAAAAACGAACTGATTGCCAAAGTGCTCTCGCACCTGGACAAGATCGACTTCCAATTGGAAAAAACCGAGCTGGATGTACTGGGCGATGCTTACGAATACCTGATTGGCCAATTTGCCAGCGGCGCGGGTAAAAAAGCGGGGGAGTTCTACACCCCGCAAGAAGTATCCAAAATCCTGGCCAGGCTGGTGACCACGGGCAAAACCAAAATTAAATCTGCCTACGACCCCACCACTGGCTCCGGCTCCTTGCTGCTGCGCGTAGCCAAAGAGGTGGAGGAAGTGGCCATGTTTTATGGTCAGGAACTCAACCGCACCACCTACAACCTGGCACGGATGAACATGATCCTGCACGGTGTCCACTACCGCAAGTTTGACATTCGGCAGGAGGACACCCTGGAGCGCCCCCAGCACCTGGGCCAACGCTTTGAGGTGATTGTGGCCAATCCGCCCTTTTCTGCGGAGTGGAGCGCCAACCCCCTGCACATGAGCGACGACCGCTTCAGCCAATACGGCAAACTCGCCCCCTCCTCCAAGGCGGATTTTGCCTTCGTCCAACACATGATTCACCATCTGGATGAAAATGGCCAGATGGCGGTGGTGCTGCCCCATGGTGCCCTCTTTCGGGGCGGCGCAGAAGGCCATATCCGTCAATACCTCATTGAGGATCGCAACTACCTCGATGCGGTGATTGGCCTTCCAGCCAACATCTTTTACGGCACGAGTATTCCCACTTGTATCCTGGTGTTCAAAAAATGCCGGGAGCATCCCAACGACATCCTCTTCATTGATGCCAGCCAGCATTTTGAAAAGGCCAAAAACCAGAACTACCTGCGCGAGGAGGATATTGACCGCATCGTCAATTCCTACCGCCAACGCACCGCCACGGAGAAATACAGCTAC
>Ga0247837_1001063_pt1 | contig 58640 bp, 38 predicted proteins | sample LaCtaG_2_FD_187115 | JGI IMG/M metagenome (GOLD analysis project Ga0247837, IMG submission 187115) | Freshwater microbial communities from meromictic Lake La Cruz, Castile-La Mancha, Spain - LaCruzMarch2015_14.5m | ecosystem: Environmental > Aquatic > Freshwater > Lake | place: Spain: Castile-La... | reverse complement strand
TAAATGCACAACTGCACAAAAGGAATACTAGTCTTATTAGGAGTGGACCAGTAGACGAAAGATCTATCAGCTATATAAGATATTGCTATATAGCGGGTTAGCATAGAAAGAAGGCTCGCTGTCCTATAGGGACTTTTCATTCTATATGGCGTTTGTTTCCACTTCCAGTAATGTATGTTTTTTTGCAGAACTCTGCTTGGACAGGAACCCAGCCTTCCAATACTTTAATTTGCCTCGATAGTGGGACTCCGAACTTCACTCCTGAGGGCGCTCCAGTTGGAATATTTCTTACATACCAGTATTTCCTGGGATATTTCACTTATATATGTAGGACTGGACTCCAGGCAGTACCATTTTCTTTTTCTGCAGTCGCAAGAAAGAAAGAGATAGACGAAGGAAACTCGTCGCAGAGCTTTTGCTAGAGTAATTATTGCTCCGGCCTAAGTAAAATCCATTCCCATCTTTCCTTCTCTCCCTTCAGTACTACTACCGCAAAGTCCACACCTGCGTATGCATTCCGGGCAGCAGTCTAGGTTAAAATCTGGCTAAGAGAGAATGCGTTTTCGCTTCTCTGTGCTCTCTAAATCAGTGCTACTGCTTAGAAAGCCGAAGTTGTCGACTGAGTCCTAGCCTCGCAGCTTCGTGAAAGGCAGCTTCCACGCCTTGGCCTGTCTGTGCAGAGCATAGAAACAAAGGAGCTGCCTTTGCTCGCGCCCAGGCCTGCGCCTCACTCCAAGACACCACTCCCTCTGTGTCCGCCTTGTTGCCTAGGACTACAAGAGCCGGGGCTTCCCAGTCCTCTGGTAGACAGTCTGTTCTCCTGGCTTTGCTTTCTAGTTCTGAACTCCAATGCTGCAAAGCCTCAAAACTATCTCTCGCACCGACATCGAACACAGCTACTGCGCAGTCCGTGTTTCTGTAGTATTGAACGTTCAAATCCCCGAACCTTTCCTGTCCCGCTGTATCCCACATTTCAACCATCGTCTGCATTCCCGCTACGACTAGATTTCGGCCTGGAGGACTGCAAATAATCGTTGCGGGTCTTTGAACAATGAATTCGTCTCGGATGAAGCGCCACATTAGAGACGTTTTCCCTGCTCCTTGACTGCCCATAAGCACTAGTTTGAGTCTCGGTGTCTGCTGTGCCTCCATACCTTTATGTCGAACACTTGAATAACTTGTCTAGCTTCAGCGCAAGTCTGCTCCTAGTCCTAAGCGGGGATGTTCCCAATTGGCAGAAAAGCCATCTTGCAGTACCCTCCGATTTTCTACTCCTCTCGACTCTAGAAAGCTGAAAAGAGGTATTAAGCTTGACGAATCTGACACAGAAGATTCCCCGTCTCTCCCCTTCTACAGTGGACTCCTACTAGCCGTTGCGATAAAATGAGGGCAGAGGGACTACTATTGATACTGCTCGTAGGTTCGATACAGGGCACAGAAGTGCGAAGCCACAGCGAGCTGAGAGGCAGCGGAGGACTGCTGGGAGCATTCGGCCGGATGGCGGAGTGGATGCTGCTGAAGGAAGTGTATGGGCAGGACAAGGCACAGACACTAGTGCGAGAAATGCAGGACTGTTCTTTCGACTTCTCCACTCCACTCTCTACTATTCTCCGCAGTCTTCAGGAGTCCTGCCTGTTGGGTCTCCCTACTGTCCAGCTTTTCCAGCAGGTGTTTACCTCTTTTTTCAGTCTCTACCAGACCTGTCCCCAGCTCTCGGCGGACTTGGTTCAGCAGTTGGAGGTCAGTCCTGAGAGTTGGCGGGCATTGAGTGAGAGGGTGATGGCGAGGCTGGGGCCGGGGGAAGGCAGTGTGGATGTGGGAACACAGGTGAAGGATGTGCTGACAGCTTTGAATAAGGGAACGAAGACATTTAGAGAGATTGAGTCCACTGGGTCAGTGGACTTCTCTACCATGGAAGACTTCTTAGAGGCCCTGACGCAGGTGAGAAGGGACTTGGTGCTGGACCTAGTTCTAGCTCTAGACAGTGCTACGACGTTGCTGGTTTCGCTCACTGAAGAGACTTGTCAAGTACTCAGTTTTACCCCATCTCACTGATTCCATATTCTAATAGATGAAGCTAGGAATGCGTACTCAGCCTCACGCAGGCAATAATAGCAAAAGGGGCTCGGCTAGTGCCAAGTCCGATACCACTGTTTCAATACTTCAACTACGCATTAGGACTCAAAATCTTCACTTTTCCATATCTCACATAGCACGTGGAAGGGTCAATTAGGACTGCCTAAATCAGACGATAAAGAAATTCGAATAACTACACAGGCGGTGGCTATATCAATAGATACACAAATAGGAAATTCCTCATTAGCTTGCAAAAGAGTTCTGCTTCTCAATAGGTAATTTGTGTGAAAGCGGAAATAAAGCCTGAGTATTACCAAGTCTCCTCCCAGCCATATCAAGTCCAGAGCACTTCATCAAGTCCTGTATCCAGGGAACCCATGGCTGAAAATGGAAGAGCGGCTGCTATCCGCCTTGGCAGCTGCACCCATTGCAGACAGCTTCGCCTTCGCCCAGAGTCTTGGAGTCGAGCACAATGTCCTAGTGGGCACTATCAAGAGCCTCGTCGCAGACGGCTACATCACCGAGTCTCCCTTCGAAGTCTCTGCCTGGGAACTAACGGAAGAGGCTAAATCCTACCTGCAAGCAGGCAGTCCCGAGGTGCAAATTCACCACTACTTGCAGACTTCCGGCCCAGTCTCACAAGACGCGCTGAACCAGGCGCTTGGGCCTGTGGCCAAAGTGGGCTTTCCGCACGCTATGCGACTCAAGTGGATTGCTGTGGACAAAGCCACCAAGCAGGTTTCTGCAGCCGTCGACAGTGTCAGTGACGACGTTCAAAAGGCACTCCAAGTCGTGGAAAGCGGCGAAGAGGCGAAAGCCAACTTCGACGACTTGAAAAAGCGGAAGTTAGTGCTGCTTTCCAAGAAGACCCACTTCGGTCTGTCCCAAGGCCCCAACTTCCGCCCTGTTCGCACCAAGCTGTCCGCCACTCTCACCTCCGACATGCTCAAGAACTCCCAATGGCGCACCACCCAGTTCAAAGAGTACAACATCGACGCTAAGGGCGCGGTACTGCCTCGAGGAGCACTGCACCCTTTGCTGAAGGTGAGAGCGGAGTTCAGGAAGATTCTGCTGGAAATGGGGTTTGAGGAGATGCCTACTAATGCTTATGTGGAAAGCAGCTTTTGGAACTTTGATGCACTGTTTCAGCCGCAGCAGCACCCTGCGAGAGACGCGCATGATACTTTCTTTGTGAGGGAGCCGAAACTCATTCACAACTTCCCTGACGACTACGCTGAGCGAGTCAAGACCATGCACGAGCAAGGCGGCGAAGGAAGCATCGGCTACCGCTACCCTTGGAGTCCAATCGAAGCAGAAAAGGCCATCCTCCGAACCCATACCACCGGCGTCTCCGCCAAAATGCTCTACCAACTCGCCAAGGACGGCTTCCAGCCCAAGAAGTACTTCAGTATCGACAGAGTGTTTCGAAATGAAGCTGTGGATGCCACTCACCTGGCAGAGTTCTTCCAAATCGAGGGAGTTGTGGCGGACCGCAACCTGTCGCTGGCGCATATGATAGGGATGGCTGCGGAGTTCTTCCGTCGGGTGGGGATCACTCAGTTGAAGTTTAAGCCGGCCTACAACCCCTACACCGAGCCCAGCATGGAGATCTTCGGCTTCCACCCCATCCTGAAGGCGTGGAAAGAGATCGGCAACTCCGGAGTCTTTCGGCCAGAAATGCTGCGGCCAATGGTACTTCCCATTTAGGGACTTCCAGAGGATGTGTCAGTGCTAGGCTGGGGCTTTGGCTTGGAGCGGCCTACGATGATTCAATTCGGTATAGACAATATCCGCGACCTGTGTGGGCAGAAGCAAGCCGTGGCAGTTATCCAGGACAGTCCAATTTGCAACTTCGACTAGTTAACATCCTCTTACAGCTTCCAAGTTTCTTATGAAATCGCGCCGAATAAGAGAGTTGTGCTAGTGAGTGGGGAGAGTTTAGTAAAAAAAATCAATGTCGAACCAAGACGAGAAAATGCATGGACTAAAGTGGCTGATGGAACAGGTGAGAGAGGACCTGCAAGACCAACTAGAAGCAGCGGAAGCCAAATACGGCTTCGATTTCCAAGCGGGAAAGCCAGCCCAGTGCTCCAACTCCCCCCTCTATATCTGGACGGAAACTCCCTCAGTCCAGTCTCCCGAATCAGCTCTACAGCACTTTTGAGTCTAATAGAGCAATTTTCCTATCTCTAGGTCTCTTCCACCGCAAAGTAGCCACAATTCTGAAGGTTGGCGACAGTTGGGAAATGGCGTCGAGGTGCAGGGTATTAGAACTGAGAAAACAAGGAAAAGAAAGCTGTAGTCCAGGAGCAGAGGGCGGAAAGACATCAGTGTCCTTTAGAGCAGGCAAATGCAGCTAAAAGAGTCTGTACTAGGCAGCGAAATGGCTATAATAGGGGATGATCCAAGCCGTGATTGTGATAAACAACTCCGGCAAAGCTCGCCTGATGAAGTTCTATGGCAGCATCGTAGGTCCTAGTCAGAGCAAAGACCAGAAGGCGCACATCGTTTCCTCCCTCTTCAAAGCCTGCTCCAAGCGTACCGAAGCCTCGTGCAACTTCATAGACGACCCTTCAATCGTAGGCCCCGAGTACAAAATCATCTACCGGCAGTACGCAACTCTGTACATCATCTTCATAGCAGACGAAGCGGAAAGCGAACTCGCGATTCTGGACATGATTCAAGTGTTCGTGGAAGTGCTGGACAAGTGCTTTTCCAACGTGTGTGAACTGGACCTGATTTTCAACCCACAGAAGTGCCACTCGCTGCTGGATGAGATTGTGATGGGGGGCGTGGTGGTGGAGCCGGCTATTGGGGAGATATGGAGGACTGTGGATGCACTCACTAAGTATGAGAAGGCTTCGTAGACTAACATAGGGAAGTAGCGAGGAATGAGCCTATTTAGGCACTTGCGGACATATATGAAATAGACGTGGCATTCCTCCTTCGATTGAATAGCGTCATTTGCCCAGTCGCTTCTTATATACTCAATTCTGAATATCTTACTTCAGTCCTCCCTCTGTCTCTAGAAGAACAGATCGCACGGGAAAGCAAGAGCAGAGTAAGCGACAGGAAAGGAAACAGCCAGACTCTGTCCCCCTCAAATTTCCCTATATAGGCTTCCCAGTCCTCTGATTCGCAGCTTTCCTCGAGTTCCCGTGTCCGCCTGTTCCCCTCCTTGAATCTCCCACATACATTCATCCTTGCCCCATGCCTCCATCTTATGCTTCCTTTTCGTTCTTCTCCAGCCAATCCTCCTCCACCACAGTCCAAGTCCCCTAGTCTAAAGAACTAGTTTACTGGTCTCTGAGGCTGGTTCGCTGGTCTTTTTGTTGAAGTCGAGGTCTGGAAGGAGGAAAGGACTGGAGACTTGAGGCGGCTTTGGGCTGGTGAACGGGGCTTTAGGGTTCAGAAAGCGGTCGGAACTGAATTGAGTCAGGAGGGTGAGTTTGAGGATGGGGCCGGGCTCAGAAGCAGGTCTTCGTAGTGCATGTATTTTTTTGTGCTGCGAAAGTTGGCTGCCCTGTCTAAAGGTATCCCCACAGTGTGCGCAGACGAAGGGTTTTTCGCCAGTATGGATATAGAGATGCTCTCTGAAATTCTGCTTGGAGGACAGTTGCTTGCTGCAGAAGTGACAGACAAAGTTCTTGACTCGTAGGTGAATGCACTCTACGTGTCTCTTGAGGTTCACCTGTGCGCTATAGGCCTTGCCGCAGCCCTGGTACGGACACACGTATAATTTGTTTTTCATTATGACTGACTTGGCTGGACTATTTAAAATCCCAAATGTCCCAACCCAGCTTACACCTTACCTACTCCTTTCTCGCAGTTCTAGGGCTTTTGAAGCTCGCCAAGCCTCGGAACAGGCCGGAGAGGCAGTTTTTCTAACAGCAAAGCCTCGCCATAATTCTTGAATATAGGAAAATCGGAAGGTGACGTAGCCATGGAGATGGAAGGCCGCTAGACTTACACTGTGAAGGGGATAGAAACAGCGTCTTTCGTGCAAGGCTGGAATGTCTAGCTGGGTAAGACTCACAGACAGCACTTCATCTCTAAAGCCTAGATAAGGCCAATATCAGTCCCAAAAGGGCGAATTTAGCATAGGCTATATTGGGATAGCGAGAATTGGGACCCAATCTCTGAGACTGAAGGAAGATCCCAATACCCAGCTTTCTCAGGGTCGGTTTCACTCGTCCAGCTCAGGCAGTAACTCCCTATTAACACAGACAGACGCCATTTCTTAGCACACACAGACAAACTGACCCGACTTAAGCCGGCCTCGCTTATCCTTAGTACAGAATGAAAGAAACGAGGCAGGAAATCTTGGAAATAGATGAAAAAATCGTGTATTTTGGTTGCATTCGGAGTATATGCGATTTGAGTAGTTTCAAGGAGGAAGAAACCACGGCAAACACTAGCTTTCCTAAGTGGATAGGCAGGCTTTCAATGCATTCACAGGGAAAAGCGGCTGATTTATATAGATATTGGCAGATTTACATCATTGTTTACTACCTTAGAAAGCCCGCTAATCCGCATATGCTGCAGACTTGCTTGTCCTCTCTGCCCCACTCTGTCTATTTCCTATATAGCATTCCTAGGCTGCCCGAATTGAAACTGTCTCACAGGTCCAGAGGAGCAATCAGGTAGGCAAAGAACTCTTTCTCGGCTTCCAAGACATGTACTAGTCTCGATAATGGGAGGCCGCGGAAGTTCTTTCCTGACTGCAATACGAAGGCGCAGAGGCACCAGTCGAATAGGCACGCAGACTGCCTGCCCACTGTGTGGGCGGGGCTTCAGCCGCTCCACCACCTTCAATCAACTCAATAGTCACATAGACGACTGCTTGCAGAATGCACCTAATCGGCCTATGACCTCCTCAGTGGAGCACTTACTGGAAGCCAGCGAAGCCATGGCTTTGGCGTTTGACTCGAAGTGTGAGTGGCTGCGTGGGCGGAACGACCAGGACCGAGTGCCCTGGCAGCAGAACAGTGTGACAGTAGTGGTGCAGCGAGAGGCTCTGCTAGAGCACTCGACCTTGCAGGCGCTCGGCTTAAAGCAGACAGAGTGGAGGTCCGAGTTCAACCTGGTGTTCGAAGGCGAAATGGCCAAAGACGCAGGTGGCGTCCTCAAGGAATGGCTTCGAGAACTGAATTCCCTGCTTCTCTCCGGCTCCCAGGGTCTCTACATCTTCACAGGCACTGACACTGTGGCCTACCGACCCGACCCTTTCTCAAGCCCCTACCTGCACCGCCTGCACGGTCTGATTCTCGGCAAAGCCCTGTTCGAGGGAGTGCCTCTCAACTGCCGACTCGCGAAGTCTGTTTTCAAGCAAATCGTGGGGAAGCCTGTAGACTTCGAAGACCTGCGGTTTGTAGACTTGTCTATCTACAACACTCTAGTGTACATGCGAGGGAACGATATAACAGAGACAGTGTTCGAGACCTTTTCTGTGGAAAAAAGAAACGAGATTGAAGGGACAGTCCGAGTGGTAGACCTGAAACCCAACGGACGCCACATCCCTGTGACTGAGGAGTCGAAGTCAGAGTATATCCGCCTGCGAGCAGACTGGGAACTGGGGAAAGACTCACCTCAAATCAAAGGACTCGTGGAAGGTGTGCACACTGTCGTGCGGCGAGAGTGGCTGCAGGTGTTTGAACCTGAGGAATTGGAACTAGCGCTCTGTGGACTGTCCTTTATTGACGTAGCGGACTGGGAAGCCTATACTGTGTACAAGGGCAGTTACCACCCTGACCACCAGGTCGTAATTTGGTTCTGGGACCTGCTGAACGCTGTTTCCCAGGAACAGCTGTCTCTCTTGCTGCAGTTTGTTATGGGCACATCTCGCCTTCCTGTGGAAGGCTTCAAGACGTTAAGGACTATGAGAGGCGAGCCAGCCTGCTTCACTCTAGAGTCCGCCCCGTACAGCGATAGCAGTCCTTACCCTCGTGCCCACACCTGCTTCAACCGTCTCGACCTGCCTGTGTACCCCTCTCAGTCGCTACTGCGGAAGTTCCTGCTCTACACCATCGCAAACCACGCGCAAGGCTTCGGACTAGAGTAGGTAACTACTGCTGTGGGATACCGGGCTTTGACATAAACAGCAGGCTGAATCACACAGAAATCCAAAGGCATTAATGTGATTGTACAAAAAATAGTCCTTACCCTGACAACAGAGCGTCAGTTGTCTCTGCCTTTTCATAGCCGGGATAGAAACTCACAGCACTGCTGATATAACAGGGAAATACCTCCCCAATAGTCTTTCCCTGCTTTCCTTCTCCCTATATATAACTTCTGCGCTCCAGACTCCTTTCAAAGGCAGTGAAAGCAGCTGGCACACAGGGAGTAGGAATTGGTATGGGAAGTAGTAAATGGAATTTGAAGAAGAGGGGAAGGAAGACTGGACAGGCGGCAGGGTCAGACTGGGAGCAGGTATGGAAGGAGATCCAGCAATCGGCTTCCTCCCTGTGGACCTGGACAACGAATTCGAAATCGTGCTTGGCCCAGCCCTCCAGTCCAAGCCCCCTCCCTCCACCTGGCAGGACCAACTCTCCGACCTGTCCAGTTCCTCCGTAGCCTCTGTGCCTGTGAAGGACGAAGACGAACTCATGCAAGTCAAGACCAAGCCACTGCTGATGAACAGTTCAGTCAAGGCTGGAGTGAAACAGACATCAGGCTCCAAGCCAACAGAGTTTGAAGCGCAGATATTGGCTTTGTTGGAGGATACGGATGAGCAGGAGGACAGTGATTCGGATGGAGAGCTGCTGTATGAGCCGAGTAACAAGGCCTCGACTGGGGAAACGCCCACTTTCCCTTCAGGGAAGGAAATTAACTTCCAAGCGTTTGAAGCTGGGAAAGAGAACTCCGCTCGGCAAAAGCCTGAAAAGGCGCTGGAATCCACCCTAAAGACTGCTGATTTCTTCTTATCCAAGCCTCCCAGTCAATCCCCTGTGATCTTGGCTTCCAAACAGTCTGCCGTGACTCAACTAGCCGCGGATAAGCCTGCAGACCTGTTTCGGCCCAGTCCCAAGGCTGTGGAAGTGGCCCTGAAAGGAACTACTGCAAAGCCAGCACCTATAGCGCCCAATATAAGTGGGAATCAGACTGAAGCAGCCACTTTCCGACCAGTGGAAGTGAGTCAGTTCCCTAGTGCCGAAGTTTCCTTATCAAAGCCGCCCTACAAGCCCAGTGTCCCAGCCACAACAAGTGCTCTGATGGGACTAATGGTGCGGGAAGTAGTGAAGGCCACGCCTCCCAGCGCCCCTGCACTGAACCGCAGCTTCCGCAGACACAGGTTCATGCGGGAAGACCGTTCTTCCGTCCCTGAGGAACTCCTAGAGAAGATGGCAGATGAAGCCTTAGCCACTTTCCCTGTAGAGGCAGAAGTAGGGGTGAGGCCAGGCCACAGGAAGACTGAGTCCAACCCGCCCCCAAACCTCAGGGAAGTGCGGGAAGAGGTGAAAGAGAGACCCACTATTCCGAGGTTGGCGCTGGATCAGCTCAAACCTCCTATGGAGTCCAAGATAAAGCCAGTGCTGGTCCAGAGTGAAGTATCGAAGCCGCAAACACAGTTAGATACAGGTGTGAAGCCTCCTCCTGAGCCAGTAAAGCCACCAGCAGAGCCAACCTCACTGTCCTCCTACTCCTCTGTGCCCAGCACTTCCAGTCTTTCCACCTCCTCTGAACCCCCTGTCAAGTCCGTTCTCCCAAAGCCCTCCAACCCCGTCCAGTTCCAACTCCACAACAAACTCTCTGCCAAGGCCCAGGGCAAGCCCGCCCAGCCCGACCCCTCCCCAGACCGGCCGAGAAGACTCAGCAATGAATTTGAGGAAGACGCCATGGGCGAAGCCAAGGAGTGGCTGGCCTTCAGTGCCAACCCCGAGCTGAATGACTCAGAGGAAAGCGAAGGAGATGACGAGTTCTCTATCAGTGCGAAGGGCAGTGTGCGGCTTAAAGTCACTGCTGAGAAGCAGTTCAGTTCCTATGTGAAGGAGGAGAGTGCGGGACCTACGCTGCAGAGTGTGCAGTTGGAGAAGGAGAAGGAGGCCAAGGGGAAGGAGAAGAAGGGCAAGAGGGTGGATTTGAAGACGAGGAAGATGATGGCAGAGGCAAGACTAGGAGAAAAGCAGGACAATCCGCTCCCAGTCCCAAAGCTTATTCCAGAAGCAGCAAAGCCTGCAGTCCCAAAGCTCCTGCCTGAGGCAGTGTCTAAGCCTGTGGCTCCTAGGCCTATGAGTGAGGCTAGGCCTGTGCCTGTGAGTGAGGCAGTGGCTAGGCCTGTGCCTGAGAAGAAAGAGGACCGGAAGGCGGAGAAAGCAGGGAAACGGGAAGAAAGCAAGATGGATTGGCTGGATCAGGATGGAGACATTGACTTAGTGATTGAGGATGATATAGGGCCTCCAATCGCTCCCGCAAGTACCACTTCCAACTCCTACTCCATACCTCGCCCCTCCCTCCCCGCCGCTCAAGAGGACGAATGGAGCAAAGCCACAGCCCTGGCCCTGGAAGAGCGCAGCAAGCCCAAAGAGCAACTAGTCACTCCCCTCATCACCCACAGCCAAGTCTGGCCTGTCTTCGAGCAAATGGACATCCGGTCATATCGCGAGCCTCCACGCAAGGAAGAGCCGCAGCGAGTCTCCTGGATGAGCCGCTGCTTCCGAGCCGCTCCAATGGAGTTAGAGGACAATTTGAAGGACCAAAGAGACAGGATTTACGCTTTGCTGCATGTGGCGTTTAATGAGAGTCCTCTCCACTTGCAAGTCTTGATGAGTGTGTGGAAGTTCTTGACGAGGTCGAAGGAGGACTGTGTGAGGTTTGGACATCACTGGGACAGGTTGGGGTTTCAGGGGGCGGACCCTGCGACGGACTTGAGAAGCATGGGGATATTTGGACTGCTGCAATTGCTGTTTCTGGCTTGCAATTTGCCTAAAGAAGCCGACGAGATCCTCGCCTACTCTCGCGAGTCAGGCTGCAACTTCCCCTTCGCAGCAGTTTCCCTCAACATGACCAAAGTGACCATCGAAGCCCTGCGCGAAGGCAAGCTAAACAAACTAATCGTCAGCTGTGGAGAGGCGTACCGCACCGTACTTGCCACATAGGTGGACTTCTTCTACGCCAGTGTGTTCCTGAAATGGTTCGAACTGTACAAGAAGAGGGGACTGACGGTAGCGGATATCGGCTTCCTCAACAAAGAAATCTTCACAGATGTGAAGTCCAACCCTGAGCGTCTGTTCCGGTCAATTCGGCGCGTCTATAAGCAGGTCTAGCTGTAATCCCCTCCGTCCGTAATATATGGAGGAGCCTTTGAGTCTAGGGGAAGTGGAGGAAGTGACGGAGGGCAGTGCGCGGCACTCGCCTGGGCCGTCCATGCACCCGTTGGAGGAGCGACACTCGCCTAACCCGGAACTGGTGGTACTGAATGTGGAAGTCGCAGATGGCCTGCAGGGGAATATCTATGTCCACGAGAAGGACGACCCTTATCAACTTGCGGCTGAGTTCGCAAGCAAGTACCACATCCCTCCCAACGTCCAAGCAGACCTCGCGAACCTCATCATTCAGAACAAAGCCAATGCGCAGAGAAACCAAGGGGGCGACCAGATGCTGCAGCAGGAAGAGGAGGACCGCGGAAGCAGATCCGAATGGTCCGTTTTCGCAAGTTCGGAGCCTGACTTCAAGCCCAAAATCGACCCACTGTCCAGGTCTATTGCAGAGAAGATCCAAAGAGCCGGGCCAGTCTATGACCGTCTCTATAAGAAAGGCAAGAAGAAGAGTCCTGACCCTGCCCCCGCACCCGGTCCTCACCTCAACTCCAGCTACAACTACGGAGAGTGGCAGTACCTGCGAGGCATTCAGCTGCGAGAAGCCAAGGTCCGGACTAAGAACAAGTTGCAGAAAGAGATTGAAGAGGAGACATCCCGGGAAACTCCGTTTCACCCGGAAATAAACCGCTATTCCAGTCTCCTCAGTCCTCGCTTCGACGCCCGTGTGGAAGACTTGCTGCTGAGTTGGGGCAACACCCAGGACCAGAAGCTGGACCAAGTACGCACTCAGCGCAGTGTAGACGAGTCCAAAGACTGCACTTTCCACCCCACTGTGAACCCTAAGAGCGTTTCCCTGGCCAACAAGAAGCGGGGAGTGACGGGAGAGCCGTTCGATCAGCTCTATCAGCAGGCTACGCAGATGCGGAAGAGGGAGGATATCGAGTACGCGGACTTGCGCAAGAGCGAATACTCCTTTCGACCGGAGTCGCATGGGAAGAAAAAGACAGATGAGACGCAGGAGGAGTTCCTGAATAGACTCGTCAACTCCAAGAAGCCCCTGGAGGAACAGCTCGCCACGCAGCGCAAAGAACTCGCAGCCCAAGAAAGCCTGGACTCCTCCACCGGCCAGCCCTACTTCCGTCCCCACATCCAGCCCCACAAAGGCAACCAGCAGCCTCGCTCCCAGCCCATCCACGAGTACCTCTACAGTCTCCGGCTCGCCAAGCTCGGTAACGTCGAGAAGGCGGCTGAGAAACTGGGGCCGAGAGGACTGCAGACCGCTCCTGAACTGACTAGTAAGACGCAGGAAACGTACCAACGCTATGTGCAGGGCAGGATGGCCACCTTGTTCAGTCTCCTGGACTCTGATAGAGACGGCAAGATCAGTCCTGAGAACATGGATTTGTCGGGGTTTGGGGAGAAGCAGGCGGCACTGCTAGCGCCACTCTTTGAGGCTCTCCAAAACGGGGAAAGTGAGTGGGATTACGACATTTTCTATGGACATCTGGATGGGTTGCTCTGCAATATGACTGTGGAGGAGAGACACTATGTGCTGAAAGGAGACAAAAGACCCCAAGCCGCCGAACAATCCGATTTCCAGCCGAAATTAACTGCAAAATCACACGTCCTTGCGCAAAAGAAGCGCGCCTCTATGCCCGGAGACATTTACTCCCGAGGCATGAAGAGTATGCAGGACACCGCGGAGTTCCGAGAGGCTTCCAAGGCTGCTCTGGAGGAAGCGGAGATGAAGCAGTGCACCTTTAACCCCTTCAAACCCTCTGACGAGTCAAAATCCGAGGGACGGAAAAGCAGAACGAGTGAGCAGCGGAAACGCGTCTAATAGGGCAGACTAAGGGACTTAGAAAGTACCCATTCCGGCTATATATGGACTAAAGCTGCTAGAAGTGCACTGATTAGCACCTGTAAAGCCACTTCTACAGTATTGTAACACATTAGTAAGCACTACCTCTGCGCAATCCCTGCTCCGCCTCAGCCACCAGCAGTCCTCGAGTCTCCACAGGAGGCAGTTCCTCCCCTCGTATTGCGGTGCTTTCTGCAGGGAGTTCCATTGCACTGGCCCTTCTCATTTTCGAGGACAGCCCTGCTAGGCCTTTGTCCCTCAGTCGCGCTAAAATGCCTTGGTCTGGGTATAACTTGGACTGGGAGATTATCGAGTCGGGCGTTTCTCGCAAAGACTCGACTGAGGAGGTCTTCTTGAGACTTAAACTCCTCATTTTGGTAGCTAGTGCACTCAGGTCTGAAGCGGTGTCAGATCCAGGCACCGATGCCTCTCTCAATAGATGAAGAGTAAATTCAGGCTTCGACCCAGTGCTTTTGAGTTTGGGTGCAAGGTCTGCAGAGGACTTGGCTGTGGCTGATTTGGGAGTGGCAGTCCTGGACAGAACATTTGCAGGAGTGGCAGGCTTGGAGCTAGAGTTCGAGAGCAGCAGTGCAGGCAGTCGCTTGCGGTTATGCAGTCGATAGGTCAGCTTTTGGGCTGGAGGCTTGGAGCTGCCTGTCGGACTTTGGTTGCCTTCGGTGTCAGCCAGCCCTTTGAGTTTCGCCTTTAAATTCTCCTGAAAGCGGAGGACTTGGTTGGAGGTTTCCCTAGCAGTGCGGAGTGGACTGGTGAGTTTGGACTGGTAGGCGGAGCGGTGCAGTCTCCAGCGTGTATAAGCCGCTCCAATGTTGACTCTCTGGACCCCGTCATTGGGAGCGATTTTGACGAGGCGGGAAGAGTGGGAAGAAATGGGAGGACGGAGAGGAGTGGGGATGACAAGACAACTGGCCTTGGGAGAGATTTGTGGGGAGGCGACTGCTCTAGTGGTGGATATACGTGCTTCTCCGGCCCCCATATTACACTTTCCAGCCTAGACTGTATATTTACATGTAGTAGGGACTGACTTGGAAGCGAGGGAAGTGCTTGGCACTCAGACAGCTCACGATGCAGCCAGCCAGTGTGAGTCCACAAGCACAGAGAAAAGACAGTTCGACTTGAGGAATCAGCAGGTGCTCGCCAAGGCTGAACACCACAGGGCCCAGGGCCAAGCCGATAGCGCGGGAAAGAGCGAACCAGGTCTCGGCTCTGAGCACTGTGAAGGGGCGGAAGTCGATGTAGCAGCTGTCGCCTAGGAGGAGCGTGGAGTAGATGCATAGAAAGGTCGTGCAGTAGCGAAGCAGGAAGAAGAGGCCCAGGACTGCCAGGATCCAGCCGATACCCTCCAGACCTACGAAGGGTGTAAGTCCTGCGAGCAGTAGTGCAAGAACCAGCAGCACACTGTGTGCTACGAAGGCGTAATGCAGCGGCACACTCGCCACAATGAAAGACAGCGTGAACATACAGAACCACACTCCAGCGACTGACCACGCAAGCACCACTCCCATCAACTCCACACTTAGTGCATTGTCCGGAGTCCTGCAGAGCACCCACACTACCAGTGCACCTTCCACCCACCCAGCCACTAGGTTGGTGAAGGCTGCTGTTAGGCAGCCCCAGCTGTAGGGGAGGGGATGATCGCCTGGAGCTCGGATGTAAGGGTCGTCCAGACTCACCACTTTGGAGGTGTTTAGAGCACGCTGGAAGTCTTCTTCCATGTAGGACACGAAAGTTGTCTTTTCGGAGCGATTGGGGACATAGGTCGAAATGACTTCCGCTTTGGGTTCAATGTCTTCGGCTCGCACTACCACCGGAGGCAGAGGCAGCCGCTCTGTGAGTGGCTTAATCTGAACAGAGCGCGAAGTGAGGTTGCTGGGCGGAGAAAGGACGGAGCGGTGGGAAAGCCCCCCTCGGCCCGAGGCATCTGGCTGTATGTCTTCCAGTTCATAGCACTGCAGGTAGCCAGGGATGTCCTCGTCCTCCAGTCCATTGCCTTCCTTCCGCTCGGTCACAGGGTTCTCAGGCCCTGCGTTTTCCTGGTTAGTGGGGATTGGCCCCACTGTTGACTCCACTCTTTGTGGGTCGGTGGAGTTGGGCTGTTCGTTCAACTCCGCGTACTTGCCTAAGCCTTGCTTGCCCTTCGTTTCTGTGTGAATGGGCCTGGGCAGTGGACGGTCTCGCTCAGCTCTCAGGTCTGGCATCTCTAAGCACAGACAGCAGAGACAGAGAAACATGATGCAGCCGTTAGTGAGCCAGGAGAACAAGAAGGGGAACTTGCGGAAGGCTGCTCCATCCACGATCTTGTTTTCTGCAGGAAAGGCCAAGCAGGCACTGAGTAGGTAGCCGATGATCATGCCCAAAGTCGATACGAAGCTTAGTGTCCCTGCTACCAAGGGAAAGTCCTCTCCGAACTCTTCGCTAAGTCTCCGAATCATCAAGCCTGTGAGCGCCAATACAGGCGAAAATATTCCTGCGAGGAGCCGGAGCAGCACTGCCACTGTCACACTTGGCACAATGCCAATCACAAAAGTCGTCATTGTTTCCACGATCAATCCGAGCAGAAACACTGGTCTGAAGCCGAGGTCCTGCACTCCTTTGGCCCAGCATCTCACTGTGAGGCTCCTACCGAGGTGATAGGCGCCAGTGATCAAGCCTGAGCAGAAGCCTGTGGATTCAGGAGTCCAGCCCATGGCGTCTCTCACGAAGTAGGGACCGATCGCAGTGAAGAACTGAGTAACACGTACCACGGAGTTGACGCTCACTGCGAAAATAGCGAACTGCAAAACTCGGAAGCACTTCCAGGGGAAATAGACATCTTGCCTGCCCATTTATCGTCCACAGCGCTGGACATTTCTCGGCGTATAGGGACTTGGAGGGAATTTCAGCCTGGCTATGAGCTTCTGTACTGTGCAAAGCAGTACCTATGAGTGGGCCTGGTCCATAAGGCAGCATATCAGCCTACTGGATGCAAGGGAATAGCTGCTGGAAGTTGGGTCTTTCTTTCCCTACTGTGTTTCTACACTGCGCAATGCTTTATTAATCTGCGAATAGCAAGGCATATTACCGAACTGGAGGCTGTTTCCCCCTGTCTACCCAACTGTCCCATAGACATGTCCCACTACCAGCCTTCTTAACTTCCCCTGCCTCCAGTCCCTAGTATGATGAGACTTTATAGAGACTGAGATCATGATATCTCTCACCATCTTTCACCTGACCTATCTAATGCGTAGTAGGCTTGAACCCGTCCACGTACAGGTTTCTCGTAGCGGCGGGAAGACGCACTTTGGTGCCTTCCATGTACTCTGCGACCTTGATTTGGCAGCCTAGTCGAGAGGTAGGGGTGAGTCCGAAGGCGAGGTCCAGCATGTCTTCTTCGTCTGCACAGGCCTGGGGGAGCTGTGAGTAGATGGAAGGGTCGAGAATGATGTGACAAGTAGAGCAGGCCATAGAGGACTCGCAGGCGCCTTCGAGGTCCAATTTGTGGGCGCGTGCTACCTCCAGCAGCGAGGTTCCGACTGCTGCCGCTACCACAGTCTCCGTCTTATCCGCATTGACAAACACAAGTTTGACTGTGGTTGCAGCCGCTCTGAGCAGTCTGCGGCACAGCATATATTACACAGTCCTACCCCCAGCCTCAGCCATTAATATATGTCTGTGTGTAGGGTCAAGGCCGTCCTGCTGCTAGACGCGGAGGGACACAGAGTGTATTCCAAGTACTACAATGTGGAAGCGGCGCTCACTACGAGGGTGGGGCAGTCCACGTTTGAGCAAGTGCTCACTGAGAAAGCGGTCAAGATGCAGACTAAAGTCACAGAGACTGATATCACCCTCATCGAGTCCTACACTGCAGTCTTCAAAGTCTTCACAGACGTTTCCCTCTACATCCTTGGTGACGAACAGGAGAACGAACTGCTGCTCCAGTCCCTCCTCGACACTCTCTCCGAGGCTCTGGACGTCCTGTACCGTGGTGAGTTCGAAAAGAAGAACATCTTGGAGTCGCTGGAGTTGGCGATGCTGGCGATTGACGAAATGTTCGAGAACGGCATGGTGCTTTGCCACGACTTCCAAACTGTGATAGAGAAAGTGCTGATGAAGGAGGGACCCATAGACCCAGCCTCCATGAAGGGAAGGAAGGAAAGCGCACTAGAACGAGCCATCAACTCAGCCAAAGAGTCCATCTCCAAGACATTTAACAGGTAGATAGTGAGTCCACTCAGTTTCCGTGCACTACTCAGTACTGCTGGGTGCATAGAACTGACCTAGGTGTGATTTCAACTAGTGCAGCACACTGCTTAGCCATGGAAGTGGAGAACTAGGGGTACTAGGCGCGCTTGTTCTCAGCGTTGCGCAGCAGGTACTGTCCCAGCCACTCTATGGGGTTGGCGGGCCGCTCTTTCGCGAGTTCACTCAGACCTTGCAGCAGCACTGGCACGACTGTCTGGTCCAGGTAGGCGCGGATGGGCAGTGCTTGCAGGTTGCCTTGGCGGTTCGGACTGGCGTCAGGCTTATCCATTTCCCTTTATAAGCCTTGGAAGTGCCTGCTGCAGTGCTTGCGAGGGAAAGGTGTTAGCCTATCGATGTGAGGCTGCTGTGTATATGGAGAGCTGCTGCCTTGTAAAGAGACGAGTTCAGCCGGCAATGAGTTTCGGAAAAGGAATGAAACTGCTAATAGATCTGAATCCTTTCCCACCTAGTTGTAGGAGGGCCTGCACTATTCTCATTCTTTCCCCCGCCTTCCCTTCTTTGCCTGACTTCGAGCAAGGTATGATGTATATGACTTTATAGCTGCAAATGGCCTTGAAGCTAGTGAAGGACTCCGGTCTCCTCACATCCTACGAAGAACTAGTGGCTGAACTTGCGGAATTGGACCCACTGCCCGAAGACCCGTACGAATTCGCTGCAGACTTCTTCCTAGCCTGTGAAAAGAAGAAGCAAGCTCAGATAAAGAAGATCCAGGCGAGCTACCGGGCCGAGCCAGTGCCGGAGGAAGAGGCCGAGGAGTCCTCCGGACCCAAGCCCGCGCCCAGACGCATGGCCAAAGTGGCTCTGAAGAGTAGATCCAATGCTCCTCCGCCCCTACCCAAAGTGACAGCTTCCACCTTCCAAATCACGCAGTTGAAGCCGAGGCCTGTCATCACTAGTGTCAAGCGGGAAGAAATCAGGTACGGATATGTGGATATCGTGACTAAGCAGGAAGTCCGGGTGGTCTCTGATACCCAGCCTCCCGCCCAGCAGCCTGTAGACGAGGCTGAAGACCTGGAGGAGGACCCTCAGACTCGCTTTCAAAGCCACGAAGCTAGGCCTGAAGACCCCAGTGAGGAGGGAATCGCTGAGGCTATTGACGACGAGCCACTGCCGCCACAGTGATTAGTCTAGCGTAAGCTCTGAAACTACTCGCTGGCGTCTTTTCTGCACCAGTCTGCGGTTGTAAAGCCACTCCACCACCCACATGACTCCCTTTTCATAAATAACTGCAGCGGCTACGTAGGCCATCGAAATCCCCAGCAGTTTCCCCTTGTAGTCTCTGTCCAGGTCCACCAGCGGTATCAAGTCCCGCACCCAGCCAGGCGGACGCAGCATCAAACACACCGAGACCGCTACCATCCACAGGAACCACACAGAGAACATCCAGTTGGTGTATGGAGCTCTGCGGAAAGGACGCGCCACATTGAACAGCAGCACAGTGGCTAAGAAGTTGAAATTGGACACGAGCCACACTATTCCGACTTCACTGCACAGTTCGCCTTCTGCAGTTGCAGGGTCGTCAAGGTCGCAAGTCACGTACCAGGACTCTTCGTTGGCCAGGCCCCAGCCCAGCAGCTGAGAGCCGAAAGCCAACATACCATTGCCTATCACTGACATCATAATGGGCAGGACTAGTAGTGAATCGCCGGGAGTCTTCACTGCCAGTGTAGGGTAGGCGTGGTTGTAACTCATAAAGATAGTGAGTGGCAGCACCATGAACACGTCAGAAAACAGAAAGCCGAGGTCAGTCAAGTAGGTGCCCCACCAGAACAGGATGCACACCGAAGAGAACTGGATCATGGAGTACAGCGCCATGTACTTGAAGCACATGAAGGAGGTGGCCAGTGCACAGCGGCCTTCCTTCAGCACTGTGATCACTGCGGAGATATTCTGGATTTTGCTGGTAAATGGAGCAGCGATCGAGGCTTCTGCCTCACTTAGAGATACACCAATATCAGCGGCTTTTAGTGCGCCGCAGTCATTGGCTCCATCTCCACACATGCCAATCAGCATACCAGTGGTTTGCAGGTTCTCCACTAACAGGGTCTTTTCCTCGGGAGACATACGAGCGAAGACTCGGCCGTGCTGCAAACAGCCCCTCAGTATCACCTGCTCTCGACGAGACCCAGTCTTGGCTCTGTGCACCAGCATAGCAAACAACTTCCCTGTGACCACCAACGAAAAGCTGGACTTCAGCAGCAAATCCACCCAGACACTTTCATCCAGTCCCTTGTAGGCCTTAATGGTGGGGGACTGGTTAGCTGTGAGGTCTGTAGCTTCATTGGGCAGAGTTTTGCCTTCGTCTTCATTGTCTTTGTTTCCACTTGCAAATACGAACTTGCTCCATACTGCTTGTCCTTCACTCACATCCCCGATGTACACTTCGTCATTCAGCGGAATGATGCCGCATTCGCGAGCGATTGCCAAGCCTGTCATGCTAGCGTCGCCAGTGGCCATTGCGCAGCCGATTTCCGCCTGTTTGAGCTTGTCAATAGCATCAGCACTTTGCTCCTTTAGCTTGTTCTGCAGGACTACAATGCCTAGGAAGGTAAGTCCGTGCTCTAGGTCTGATATGTTCATAACCTCGAGTTGCTCCATGCTTGTCCCTTCTGGCACAGGACCAGTTGCACAGGCAATCACTCGCAGTCCAGTCTGCGCGTAGGTTTCCAGCAGACTGGACAGGTTGGCAGGCACAGAAGCCGGGTTGCACAGGGCGGCTATGACCTCAGGAGCGCCTTTTACGTGGAAGTGAGTGAAGTCAGGTCCAGTGGCCACGACTCCCATCCGCTTCATACCGGAGTCGAAGTGGAAAATGTGCTTGAGGCGGATGACGGTGCCATCAGGACTGGTGAGTACTGCACGCACTCCCTCAGCCGTTCCATCTGTGAACTTATACTCCGTGCTTTGAAATATCACTATATCCATGATGTCTCCCACCAGCGACTCTCCAATTGCTTTCAGCGAATGGCAGGTGATAAGGTTTTCCAGGAAGCGCGGATAGTCCTGTGCTAGTTTCTTCGTACTGACCAAGCGCTGTCTAGTGTCTGCACTGGCCACAACTCCACATAGTGTCATCCCGTCCTCGGTCAAAGTCCCTGTTTTGTCGAACACCATGAAGCGAATTTCGCCTGAGACGTTCACGCGGGGTGGGGAAATGCAGAAAATGTGCTGAACCCTGAGTCTGCGGAGGGCAAATGCGGTGCCTACGGCCATGGCGGTCGGCAGCAATGGCGGCACTGCAATCGTCAACAGGTCCAAACAGCGAATCGCCACATCTTCATCCACCAGAGGCGAATCGAGCATAGGCTTGAGAGTGATAAGGAAGCCGATGATCGCCATAGCGACAAGGATCAGAATGAACAGCATAGCTTCGTGAAAGAAGCGAAAGCGATTGGGCTTCGGGAAGAGTATATTCCGTATAAGTTTTCCTTTGAGTGTATGGAAGCCTGTACGAGCTGCAATAGCCAGGACCTCCTGTCTGTCTCTGCTGGGAGTGGCTTGCAGTGTCTCGGTGCCTTGGTATAGAGTGTATATTTTGTCCTTCTCTATGTCGTATGTGAAGTCCGCTCTGTCCGGAATAGAGTCCTTTATGACCGGAACCGACTCTCCAGTGAGCATACTTTCCTTCATAATGCAACTGCCTGACAAAAGCACTAAATCGCAAGGAATTCGGCCATTGTTGGGGACTACCAGCAGGTCTCCATGCACTAATTCCGAGCAGTCAATGGTTGACTTTTCCCCATTGCGGATGATTGCGACAGGGTAGCTTTCCCCTGCCAACATCCTGACTCGGTGGATGTTCCTTTTGGTCTCGATCAGACTGGTAACCACGGATATGACGGTCAGCAGGAAGATCGCAATCGCGTACCAGAAGTACATCTCATAGCACCAAAGGCCAATTGAGTAGCATTGGAAGAGGACAAAGGGCGTAAGGATCTCTGAGACCAGTAGAGAGCATATGCCGGGCTCTGGGACTTCAATCTTGCAAGGACCGTAGGTGTCCCTCAGTACCTGGACTTGCGCTTCGCTGTTGTAGCCGCTGCCCAGCTCTCGATGGAAGTCGGAGTAGGGGCGAGAAGTTTCGAAAAGGAGAGGGTAGATAGCGTGGTTTTGGACGTAGTAGTGCAGGAAACGATGTCTAAAGGTAGTCAACTCTCCCCGGGCCGTTGTCCTCTTTTTCAGTTTTTCCAGCCTTGAGGAATGTTGACTCCCCACCAAAAGATGTGTGGCTTCCTCAGGCCCGCACTTCCTGCACAGCACCCAAGCCCTGAACTTCACGTACCAGAGCATGAACAGCCACAGGAAGGTGAGTGTGAGCAGTCCGCCCAGCACCACTAGGCAGGTTCGGAGAGGCGTGCGGCGGTAGCAAATGACTTGGCTGATTTGGTCTTCTGGGTCGACATCCCGGTGAGGATGGGGCTGGAGAAGGTGAGGAAGTGAAGGGATGGACTCTATCTCTAAGTTGACATCTGCAGGTCTGGACATTTATGGCTATTATCAAGTGACCAAAGCAAAGCCTTTATACTAATCAGAAAAACTTTGGATTAACGAACTAGGGAAATCCTTGAGAATATTTCGCGGTCTTTTTTCAAAGCTAAACGAGTGACAAAGGACACATTTAAAATGCATTCAAATAGCAAATGCAAGGAATATGACCCATCTACTCAAATTTAGAGTAAATCCGCAGACACCGAATATCGACTGGGAGAACGCTTTTAAGCAGACAAGTCTACTCTACAGTTCTTCTGTCTCTTCTATGTATTGGGATAAGCATTTTCGTTGCTATAAGGGGGAATGGATTGAGGAAATCGCATATGCAAGGATGATGCAAAGTTATAGGCAAAATACGAAGAAGAAAAATTTGCGAACTCGTCGACTATTTTGACATTTTCGGCTTTCTAACAAGGAAAAGCACTGAATTCAAGCAAAACAGTGAAAAGACCTGTCCATTCTATCGCTCACTCAGGCTCTTTACAAACAGACCATCGCATAGAGGCAGCGGCGTTTCTGACTCTTGCAGTCCTCGCCATGTCTTCGCCTTCATCAGCTTCCTGCGTACCTTCGGGGTGTGGATATTGATGACTCGGGCAGTGCTGGCGGTGTGGCTCTTCTGGAGACTTCGCTGCTTGCGGGTCAGGATGAAGTCCCAAGTGGCGGGCTTGAGGCGTTTGCCGCTGCTCTGGCTCGGGGAAACTGGCTGCGGAGGTGGGGATTCGTTGAGGACTTGTCGAGCATTTCGGTACAAATCAGGCGTTTCTCGCGCTGGTCTGCGTTCTAACGCATACTTGCGGAGAGCCAGAGCAGCCTCTAAAGAGGAGGCTGTGGCCCGCAGCAGGGGACTTTCCCTCGGCGACTGAAACAGTCTTTGGTCAGTGAACACAATCGATAACGTTTCCCGTCTTTTACTGCGAAAAGCCAACTTCTGAGCATGCATTTCCCTCAGTTTTTCCTGCAAGTCCTCATTGTTGAAGCGCTTGAAGAAGTCTTCCCGGGAGATGACTAACACTTCGCCGGTAGTGGAGTGACAGACACAGGTGTAGGTCCGGCTCTGACTTTCCAGTACGTCTTCTTGGCCGAATATCTGCTTACTCCCCAATATCGCTACTTCCTTCAGGGAAGCTGCTTTCCCCTTCTTGTCACTAGAGGACTCCATACTTTGGACTAGCTGAAATTCCCCGTCTTTCACGAAGAAGAACTCATTCGCTTCGTCTCCAATGAAGAAAACGACCTGTTTCCGCCTGTAGGTCCTCTCTTGGAAGTAGTAGGAAGCCTTCAACATTGAGCCTTTCGTCCAACTCGCGAAGAGAGACACACTCAGCAGGAAGTCGACCTTGCGGTTGAGCAGGATTGCCTTGACTTTGCCCATGATGCGGTCGAAGTCAGCCTTGGACAGGACTGCGAAGTGGCTCTCTGAGGTGCATTGCACGGTAGCTGCTCTCGGCTGTTTCTTCAACAGAGCTAGTTCTCCGAAAGAGTCGCCCTTGCGGCAGACTCCGATTTCACGCATGGACTCCTGTCCCTCGGCTTCTCCGGGCACTAGCACGGAGCAGGTGCCTTCCAGGATGATGTAGAACTTAGACCCTGTGTCGCCCTTGTGGAAAATTACTTCTTGTGCGGTGCGGAACTCATAGGTCATGTGCTGGCAACATTGCATGTGAGCTTCGTGTCCCTGTTCCCTTATCAGCGTCTGAAAGAACTTGATAGCACTAGTGAAGACCACTAAGAACTGTAGACTGCGGAGAGAGCGGTCCTTCGGCAACCTGCTGAGAATGTGCTTGAGAGTCTCTAAAGGAGGTGCAGACTCGTTTTCCTCACTACTAGGCTGCTTCACTTCCTCTAATAGCCGGCCTGAGAGCCGCTTCTGCACTGAAAGCCGCCCTGTGAACAGCGAAAGCCTCTTCATTAGCATAGGTAGATTATTAAGAATGAAACTGGGACTGTTAATGGGAGGAAGAAAGGTGAATTCAAGTATTTCCCACTTGAAAGTGGGAAAGGCTCGGGTGAGTGGTGGTTCATAGGGAAACATGTTATTACCAGAAATATGCAATAGCCTGGTCGTGCCAGACTGCTATAAGCACATTTACTGCCAGCGCTTCTATATGTCCTTTAGACTGTTATTCACTCAAATCCTCACTTCTAGGCCTTATAGCCAGTCCCTATTCAATGCTTTGGCCAACTTCCTTCGATATTGAGAAAGACAGCACTAGCCCAAGCGAACCGAATTTTACCTGAGCATATGGCTAATACAAGAATGCAGTCTCCTAGTCGTCCTCGCAGCTTACACCAACTACTACCCTTGCAAGCCAATAAAGACTCTTCCACCTCCATTCTCCAACGTCCATGTCAGAACTCGGTGGCTTCCCAGTCCCACAGCAAGAGCACCTCCCCTGCAGCCGGGTCCCTGAGTCCCTTCCCCTGCCACTCCAGTCTCAAGCGTGGCTTCGACCTGCTCTACCAGCTGACAGGCAAGACAGAGAGACAGCGACCCAAGGTGGAGACTGAACGCAGTGCTTCTTGTCTGCAGACTACGGCCCAGACTAGGAACCACCCCAAACGCAAGAGTCAAGTGGCCAAAATATACCGGAAGGTTGTCTACATGGATCAACTCAAGCAGGCCTTGGAGACTTACCTGCGGCCACCTCAACTGCGGGCAGTCCCGCTGTCTGACGTGGAGAAGTTGGCGCTCTTGGCGCCGAAAAAGCCGCAGTTTCTACGCTCAGTGAAGTCGATGAATCTGAGTCCGGAAAGACCGCACCTGGCGCACACGCGCAGTTCAGTTCTGAAGAGAGTGATAGACCTGCCGGCCCTAACGCCGGGCAGAGAGCCGCAGTTCAAGCCCACAGGCGCCTTCGAGCACCTCCTCAGGCGCAACTTCCGTCTCTCTGTCGCATATGGCTAATCACGAATTAAGACCGATCACTAGTTGCGGGCTTCGCGACCATTTGGCTGAGGATGTCCTTCGTGTACTTGAGTCGTTTGCTCATTTCCGCGTTGGAGCTGTCCAGGGCTGTGGGCAAAGGGTAGGTGTTGCGCTCTCCTGCCTTGTTCACGTAAGTCACCAGCTTCGTTTCGCTGGACAAGATGATTTCCGTGTGGTCTTGGAAGTTCACTTGCACGATTTTGTTGGTGAGGCGGAAGAGAATGGCATGGCGAGTTCGCATCCACTTTTTGATGTAAACTGGCACTTCTGGAGACGTGTCCTTCTCCATCATCCCTGTTTCCTGTCTCACATCACTATCCAAATAGCTGCGAAAATGCTGCAACAACGTGACTTTTTTCTGCAGTTCCTTGGGATACTCCGTCAAAAAGTGCACAGAGACCACTTCATGTCTCTCCGGACCCTTCCTTTCCACATAGTGAAACCTATGACCGTCAGCATTCAGCAGGACTTTGCTGGAGTCGTTGTAGTACACTCCGGTGGAGCCGTTGGAAAGGAGGTAGCCGAGGCCGTACTTGCTGGAGTAGTCCACCCACTTCTTGACAAAGACTTCAGGGGAGGAGGCTGAGGATTGGACAGGGGCTTGGGGAGGAGAGGGGTGGTCGGTACGCGGGGGGAGACGTATTCTTTCAGAGTTGAGAGGCTCGAATGCATTTGTCGTGCGAGCAGTCGCAGTAGAGCTCGTCGGCGCGGTTTCCATTAGGCGTCTCGGACTCGGCTGAGTGACCGCAGAAACAGAGAACTGCCGAAGGTACGAAGAAGAGGGCGGACAGGCCAGCGTAGAGGTAGGCAGTAGCTTAGGAATAGTGTTTCCTTGGTGGAAGAAAGGGTGCTCCAGCAGTTCGTCCAGTGTTGGGCGCTTGGCAGGGTCGCTGACTAGTGTGCGGGAAATCAGGGCTCGGATGGTGTCGGATATGGGGAGTTCGGTGGGGAAGTTATAGGCGTTCATGCGAATGCGCCGATATGTCGTTTTCACATCTGAGGTCTCGAAGGGGGGTTTACCCACTGCAAGTGTATACGCAATCACTCCCAAAGACCACACATCTACTTCATAGGAGTGGCCAGTCTTCCCATCCAGCACTTCCGGGGCTATATAGTTGGGCGTCCCACAAATCGTCCTTTTCTTTTCTCCATCAAATTCCAACTTAGTAGCCAGGCCGAAATCGCCAATTTTCACCTCCATCTTCTCAGATAAGAATAAGTTTCCCAGCTTGAGGTCTCTGTGAATGACTCTGTGCGCGTGCAGGTACTTGACAGCGCCAATGATTTGGAGCAGGTAGCACTGGATTTCCAGCTCTGTGAGTCGCTTGCGGCGGCGGACTAATTCGCTCATGGTTTGATTGTTGCAGATTTCCAGAAGGATGTAGACATTTTCCGAGTCCTCGAAGAAGTGCTCAAATCCCACTATATTTGGGTGGTGCAGTGACCTGTGGATTTTTATCTCCGACATCAGCTTCTGCTTGGCTCGCGTTTTCGTCAGCGAGGCCTTGATCACGACCTTCGCAGCTGTGAGTTTCTTTGTCTCCAGACTCGTGAACTCGTAGCAGCGTGCGAAGCCGCCTTTGCCCAGGAACTTCCCCTTCGTGTAGCGGCGCACGGCCACTTCTCCGTTCACTTTGATGACCTTTTCTTCCACGAGCACACCCACATCACTCTCTTCGCCGGACTTCCGCGAGGACTTCATAGCCATAATTAGAAGCTAACTGGCTTCAGCACAGCTTCGACCGGAAAGACGCAGCTACACCTGCTCATCCTGAGAAGCCTGCAGCAGCGCCTTCAGCGTCTGCATATGTTTGCTGCGGGCCCAAACCTGCTCAACCCTGCTTTCCTCCTCTCCCTCCTCCTGCTGCGTCACCAACACTGCAGACGCCCTAGAAACAAGAGTCCCCGCCTGCTCCTCCTGAGGAAGCACAGACATCATTTGCACTAGTCGGTCCTGCACAGGCTGGAAAGAGAGGGGAGTGCTGGGCAGTGCCAGCGCTTGCGCAGTGACTTGCAGACATTGCAGCACTCGAGCGAGTCGTTCCTCAGCCTCAGCACTGCTGTCTGCAGTGGCTTCCAGACGCTTGGTCTTGTCCTTGAGTTGCTTCTGCAGAGTGGAGATTCTTTCGGTGTCGATGTAGACGTCTTGGAAGCCGGGTTGAGTGGCTTTTAGCACAGTCCACTGGGCTTGTAACTGCGCTTTGACCCTTTCCAGCCTTTCTACCTTTTCCTTGATTGTATGCACTTGCATTTCCAGCTCTCTGCCTCGTTCCAGCACTCCCAGCACCTCCTCCAAACCTTCCACAGGGTCTGCAATCCTCAGTGCTGCTCCCAGCTCTTGAAACGCTGCTTCCAGTCTTTCTGCCACTCTCGGACTTTGGCTTCTCACAGAAGTCGCAGGCAGGACCGAGCGCTCCACTACAGTGTGAGCGGCACTCGCTGAATTTATCACGTTTTCGTAGTTCAAATAGGCTTCCTTCAGTTGAATTTTGGCCAAAAGCTGTTCCGCCACTTTATCCAGCGTTTTCGCCTGTATAGTCCGCTTTTCCAGTCTGGCTTTGCGCATATCGAGCCTCGCTCGAAGCGCCAGTTTGTTTTCAGCCTCACACCGCTGCGTAATTTGGCTTTCAATCAGGTTAAAAGCGCTAATGTTACGCAAAGCCTGCTCCAGTCCCCCAATCCACTGGTCATTTTTTGCGTTATTCTTAAAGCAAGTGTAAATAATCAGCTCCAAACGCTCATTTTCCCTTTTCATTTTCCTATACTCGCCCTGTATCTGCACACATCTCCCCTCAGCCGTCCTCACCTTCGCATACAGCGCATTGCCCTCCATAAGCGTGCCTTCCAGTCCTTTCAACTGACTCTGCATCCACTTGAGTGTGTCTTCCTTCCCTCTCCTGCCTTTGTCTTACAGTTCGTTGGTAGTGCGGTTGAACCTGCGGACCAAGTCGAGGTTCTTGCGCTGGATTAGGGCGATTTCCCTGTGAGTGTAGGTGCGGATCTTTAGGTCGAGTTGGGACAGGATGTGCAGGGGGGAGGTGCAGGCGAGGTCTGCGAAGGCGAAGTCTCGCTCCAGCTGTTTGGTCTTGACAGTGTCGTAAAGGGATTTGGGCGAGGGAAGCAGGGAAACTGAGCGAGAGTGGGCTTTGAGCGGGGAAGCAGGGAGAGATCGAATGCAGGGCAGCTTGGGGGAGAGAGGCAGCGGCCTTACTCGCACTTTCTCCTTCCCTTGCTGCTGAAAGTGGCCTAAAAGCCTTTCAACCGGACCCCTCTCCCTCCCATAGTCCATCTCCGCGTCCAAATCCCTGACCCTCCTCATCCTCTCCGAAAAGTCCTCCTCCGTATTCAAATACAGCCACGGAAAGCTGATCCACAGCCACCTTTTATAGTGGTAATACCGAGGCCCCGGAGCCACAGGCCTCACAGAGGCTTTCGCCTGCGTCCTGCCCACCTCACTTTCAGGGGAAAAGTTCTCTTCTGGGGCTAGAGACTGGGTAACACCCTGAGCGAACATGTCCATGCTTTGGACTTCGTCCAGTAAATGCAGTTCTTTCAGTTCGGTGGCGCCTTTTAAAGGAGGGTGGCGGAATACTGGAGTAGTGGAGACCTCTAATTGGGAGTATTCGAGGAAGAAGATGAAGAATTGTGTGAGAAGTGGGAATAACACGTCGCTGGAAGGACGGGAGTGGCTGAAGAAGTACTCCAAAGCGGAGTTTAGTTCAGTGACTGGGTCGATGCAGGCGTTTTCGAGTCGTTGCCAGTAGGAACTCAGCTGGAACTTGTGTTCCGGCAGCAGAAACGGCACAAGGGATTCAATTGCACTGATACTGTCCTTCAACCTGCTTAGATTTCCTGTCATGTTCATGTGATAAGCCCGCTCCAGGGATTCCCTGGGAGCGCAAATAGGGGAAACTGCAGCAAATAGCTGTAAATGCAGGTCTTTCCCAGGACTATAAATTTCCCTTATTACCCGACTAAAACAGTAGTGATTTGACATGTACAGCCCATCGCTCTCCACTACAAACTCATCCAATAAGGCAATCAGACTGCTCCAATGGAGTTTCGTCATTTCCGGACACAGTATGGAAAACTCCTCCTTGTACAGGCCTCTATGGGTGCATATCAGGGCGCAGGCCACAGTTCTAAGCACTTCCTGAGGGTATTCAGACTCATTGATGACCACTAAGGTCCGAATTCGGTCTGCAAGCGTGCGGCCCGGGGGTAAAGGCTTGGACAGGAAGTCTTCATCAGGAAGGGGGATTCGCTGCACTTTGCAGGTGGATAGGTAGCGGAAAGAGAGGGAATTGGGTCCTAACGATACCAGAATTCTCACTCTTGCAGGGGTCGCTAGTGGCAGCCAATCTGCGATTTCCTCACTGTCTTTCCCTGTACGTAGCTGGTCCACTCCGTCTAGCACAATTATGCACTTGCCGGAGCCCAGTTCGACTAGGCGGTTGTGGGTCATTTCTAGCCACCGGCCGAAGTAGAGCCGCAGTCCTGCTTCTGACAGGTGAGGTCTGCGGGGGATGTTGAGCCTTCTCCGCAGTTCTGAACACACTCGGTATATGAGTCCTGCATACGAGGATTCGCAGGCGTCCGGCCTCACAGAGTGCCAAATTACAAGGTCAGGCTGCCCTGTGCAGGCAGTGCTATGGTACTGCACCCAACTGGTCAGTAGAGTGGTCTTCCCTGTGCCTTCCTCACCAACCACCATACAAGTGGTTGCGACTTCTGCATGCGCCCATTGGTCCACTGCTAATAGCAGGGCTTCCCGGCCGCAGACAGTCCTCGCAGCGTACTTCCGCAGGACTGCTGTATGTCCACAGCTGAGTGAACCTTACTCACAGGCCAGGTAGCTGCTGGACTCCATGCTTCTCATAAGAATGCAGGAGCTGAAGGACGCTATGGACATGCCGATGTTCTCACGTTATGGAAAGGCGCAGGCCACTTTCCTGAGCGTCCACATCCCTGGAGTGCGCAGAGCGCCCAAACCGCCGCCGCCCCGGCAGAAGCTGGAAGACGTAACGAACACACAGAATGACCTGATTGAGGCTTTGGACGAAGTCACGAAGGAACTGGAGAGCGAAGCGAAGGTGAAGAAGCAGCGCAAGCAGCCGCAAAGCGCAGTCTTCCTAGCTGTTTCTCGAGGCCAGAGAGACCACATTTACAAGCAGACCAGCCAGGACAACCCCGCACCCAACCAATACTTCCCCACTCAAGTCCTGGTCAGGCCGCGCACTGCAGTCAACCTGGCCTTCCACCCTCCGCAGACCATTCCCAAGCCACGCAGACTCACTCTGGGCAGTTGTGTTTCTGACGAAACGCTTATATGCAAGTTCGCTCAGAAGGCTATTGACGGCCGGCCTATGTCCAAGCGAGACCCGTCTGCTCAGCTGAAGACTGTGAACTTATCTGACTATCGAGCTGCTGTGACTGAAAGGACGGAACTGTTCAGCCTCACTTTGCCTGCGAGCAAAGTACCGGTTGTGGACTTTGCCCGGCAAACGCCTAGAGGAAACACGAACCCTAAGGACGTCTGCGAAGCCCGATTTGAAAGCTTCAACTGTTTTCCCGAGAACTACTCCGGGTCCAAACGCGTACCCACTGCCGACTTCAAAAAGGCCATTAGTCGCAAAGACTTCCTAATAGCGAACCAATTGGACGAGATATACGACTACGACTCCGAGCAAATCAAGCAAAGGACCAACGTGGGTCTAATGGACTTCACCAAAATGAGTCCCCGCAGTCACCACAGACCCCGCATCGGCCCGGAGTCCCCTGACTTCCTCAAGCTTCAACATGCCTATTACCGCTCTTTGCCTCGCACTTATATCAAGTCTTTCTACATTGCGAAGCAAACTTCGCGTCCTGAGACTGCGAAGAGCACTCGGTCTGTCGTGTCGCCGAGGAGTGCAGTGACGACTGCGTCTGTAGGGTCGAGGACTGTGCGGTCCGCTCGTATGAAGAGGACTAATTCGGACTTGAAAGAGGTGCCGTTCAGTTCAGAGTTCAGAGAGACGTATAGTAGACACGCTACTGAGGAGTAAAACTAGTCTAAGGGATAAGAATAGACCAACGACGTCTAGCGTTTCTGCTTTTTCTGAGTCGGTTACGAGGCCAAAAGCTCAAAAATGCCTTTCTCATAACCCCCACCTGCAATACAACTCCATGCATGCAAGCAACATAGGCGAAAGCAAAGACTTCGAGTGGGTGGCCGGGCAACTTGCAGCCTGCCACGCCACTCTCCAAGTCTGCGAAACCGTCTTTCTGCTCTCTGAAGAAGTCACTTCCTGGGTCTACTCCAACCCCGAAGGCCGAGTAAGTCGCAAAAGTCCAGAGGAAGAGAAAGTCAGGACTTTCCCCAAGGCCCTGGAGTACTTCTACAGCCGTAGAAAGCGGGAAAGCGGGGGTATAGGGGTGATATCGTATGCTTTGATGAGTAGTGGAAGACTGAATGTGGACGATTTGAAGTATGAAGAGTGGACTGCGCTGAAAGGCGCATACAGCCGATGTCACTGTTTGCAGGGGCCTGTTAGCAAAGCAGTTCTTCCATCGGTCTATATACTGCGTTTGGAAGGTAAGGACGGAGTGTTCACTTCCACTTTCTCACTAAAGAGGAAAGTGGGCTTGAGGCCTGTTAATGACTTGCGATTGTTCTACAAGTTGCTGATTCCCTGCAAAATGCTTGTCGAAGCAGTGCAAATGACCAGGAAATGGAGAGTCCTAGTGGTCGAAACGGAGCTAACTCTCAGTGACAATGGAGACCCTTGGATTACTGATATACATCTATGTCGTGTACAGCGCTGTAGTCTTTCCCTACATGGTCGTGTAGGGAACAAACCCATCGCAATGAAGGTAGAAACGCCTGTGAACCTACTAAAAGACAGAAGCATTAGCAGCCTATCTCATCACTCGGAGTCAGGCCTAGAGGACTGGCTGCTGCCTGCAGCGCCCAGACTGACTCTAAGCAGCAACTTGCAAGCCTACCATCCGGACTTCAAGGAAGTCCTGGCCCGACAATTCGCCAAATCGCAGCGAAGAATCGTCAAAGACGTCGAAAAGTTGTTCAATGAGATCGAAGAAAAAGTGCTAAAAGAGGCTGAAAATTCATTCAAAACGCAGAAATCGCGAGTAAGTAAAAGAGAAAAAAGCCTTCACTTCGACATGAGTCTTTTTCACACTCAAGACCCGCCCTCCATTCCTAAGAAAAGACACTCCCCTATCCCTCACGTGCAGCCCCAGCGCCCTTCTGAGTTCCCTTCTCCCACTGCTTACAGGTCGAAACGGCCTGTCAGAGTGGCTAGGTGTGCCCGCACTTTCAGCCTTGACAGGCTTATAAGTACCAAAAGTCATAGGGAAGTCCGACTGGAGTCGGAACGGATGCTGCATCGGAAGAGTGAGGGCAGTCTGAATGGACAGCGGGTGTATCGGTTTATCAAGACTTCTCACGGTGTAAAGTAGTAATCTGTGTCAGTCTGTAGATAGGCTATTTTAGCAGTTTTTACTTAAACTGTGAGTATAAGAGATATAAGGAGTGAGCACTTACATACATTACACCACTAGAGCTACTGATTACCTGGCCAACATGAGAGAAAGGGCTGTTCTTATACCTCAGCCAAATGTGTAGAAGAATCATCGACATGGCTGACTTCTGCAAACAATATGTAGACAAGCGCAATTCTGAGACCAACAAGGCACAAGTCTGCCTTCCTCTGCAAACACAGCTCTGCAATTGCTACTAAAAGCCGGGATCTGGTCTAATCATAGGAAACAGCAATAGTGTGCAAGTCGAAAAACGCTAAAGTCTATGCAGAGCCATAAGGAGAAAACACAGTGCTTTTGGGATAGGGAAACTGCCCTTTTGCAGAGGTAGCCGAATAGTCCAGTCCAAGTGTACAAAATGGCAACAATTTGTACTAAACTAGCCAAAGACAAGTCCAGAAAGCCTCAATTCCCTCTCAAACTGGTCTCATTCGAAGGAAACCCGTTGCAAACTCACATACGACCAAATAGAGCGAAATGGAGACTTTCAGTCCCTAGTTTAGACTCCCTTTCCTTCCCGAAGTCGTCCATTTGAGCGAGTTGAGGGCTGAGGAAGCTTCCCAGGGCTCTCAGAAGCTAATGGATGGTTTCGATAATAATGGCAGAGGAGAAGAAGGACACGAGCACAGTAATCCTCGACCGAAAGCGCGGCCCCAACCGTCTGATAGTGGACGAAGCAGTGAACGACGACAACAGCGTAGCAGTGATGAGTCAGGCCAAGATGGACGAACTGCGCATCATGCGTGGAGACACCGTCACTATCAAGGGCAAAAAGCGCCGCGATACTGTGTGCATTGCCTTGGTGGATGCGGAGCTGGAAGACGGCAAAATCCGCTTGAACAAGGTCGTGAGGAAGAACTTGAAAGTCAGGTTGGGAGACTTGGTGTCCATTCATCCGTGCGGAGATATACCCTATGGCAAGCGAGTGCATATCCTGCCTCTGGACGACACGATTGAGGGACTCACCGGCAACCTCTTCGACACCTACCTCCGTCCCTACTTCCGCGAGGCCTACCGACCAGTCCGCAAGAACGACTTATTCCTAGTCCGCGGTGGCTTCAGACCTGTGGAGTTCAAAGTGGTGGAAACAGACCCAGGTGACTGCGTGATCGTGGCTCCTGATACAGTGATCCACTGCGAAGGCGACCCTATCAAGCGTGAGGACGAAGAGAAGGCGGATGACATTGGATACGATGACATTGGTGGGTGCAGACGACAATTGGCGCAAATTCGCGAAATGATAGAATTGCCGTTGAGACATCCGCAGCTGTTTAAGACTTTGGGAGTAAAGCCGCCTAAGGGAGTGCTGCTCTACGGTCCTCCGGGCAGTGGCAAAACTCTCATTGCCCGGGCTGTCGCTAATGAGACTGGAGCCTTCTTTTTCCTCATCAACGGACCTGAAGTCATGAGCAAGATGGCGGGCGAAGCAGAGGCCAACCTGCGGCGCGCCTTCGAAGAAGCGGAAAAGAACAGTCCCGCCATCATCTTCATCGACGAAATCGACAGCATCGCTCCCAAGCGTGAAAAGACAGGCGGAGAAGTAGAGCGCCGCGTAGTTTCCCAGCTCCTTACGCTGATGGACGGCGTGAAAGGCCGCGGCCAGTGCGTAGTCATCGGAGCCACCAACCGTCCCAACAGCATCGACCCCGCTTTGCGTCGCTTCGGTCGCTTCGACAGAGAAATCGACATCGGGGTGCCTGACGAAGTCGGCCGTATCGAAATCCTGCGAATTCACACGAAGAACATGAAGTTGTCAGAGGACGTGGACCTGCCGACTCTGTCGAAAGGCAGTCATGGCTTTGTGGGTGCGGACTTGGCGCAACTGTGTTCGGAGGCTGCGATGAACTGTATTAGGGAGAAGCTGGACTTGATAGACTTGGAGGAAGAGACTATTGATGCGCAGGTGCTGGACTCGATGGCGGTGTCGATGGACCATTTCAAGGCTGCGCTGGGGATTGTCAACCCGTCCTCACTGAGAGAAACAGTGGTGGAAGTGCCCAACGTGTCCTGGGACGACATTGGCGGTTTGGACGAAGTCAAGCGTGACTTGCAAGAAATGATCCTCTACCCGATCGACCACCCCGACAAATTCGAGAAATTCGGCATGAAGCCAGGCAAAGGAGTGCTTTTCTACGGTCCTCCCGGCTGCGGAAAGACACTAATGGCGAAGGCAATTGCCTCTGAATGCTCCGCCAACTTCATATCCATCAAAGGCCCGGAACTGCTGACGATGTGGTTCGGTGAGAGCGAAGCGAATGTGAGAGACGTTTTTGACAAGGCGAGACAGGCAGCTCCCTGCGTGCTGTTCTTCGACGAACTGGACTCCATTGGAGTGCAGAGAGGCGGGTCCTCTGGAGACGCAGGTGGCGCTGGAGACCGAGTAATGAACCAACTGTTGACTGAAATGGACGGAGTGGGCGCCAAAAAGAACCTCTTTATCATTGGAGCAACCAATAGGCCAGAAATATTGGACGAAGCGCTACTACGGCCTGGCCGACTGGACCAGTTGATATACATCCCTCTGCCTGATAAGCCGAGTCGAATTGCCATTATGAAGGCGCTCACACGAAAAGCGCCTGTGGCCGCTAATATCTACTTGGACTTCATAGCTGACCTAACCGAAGGCTTCAGTGGGGCGGATTTGACTGAGCTCGTCCAAAGAGCAGCCAAAGCCGCAGTTCGAGAGGCCATCGAGGCTGAAAACTCTCAGAAAGCGCTGGCTCAAGAGCAGGGCGCAGACGTGCCAATGGAGGTAGAAGACCCAGTGCCGGAGATAAACCGCAAGCACTTCGAAGAGGCGCTTTCCCACGCTCGCAAGTCAGTCACCAATGTGGACCTCAAGAAGTATGACGACTTCAGAAAGAAGTTCGACCCCTCCTACGCGAGCAAACAAGGAGGCTCAGTGGCAGCCTTCCACTGGCCTGAGCGACAGGAGCAGTTCCAAAGACCCGCTGCGGACGAGGACGACCTTTATAGTTAGCATTTTCGCAGCTATTCAGGTCTGATAATGGAGGTCGAGATAGAGAAAGGCGTGGTTAAGACTCCGCTGCTGACCAAGCCTGGTCAATACTCGCAGATTGGCCTATGCTCCCGCATGGTCTTTTCTTGGGTGAATCAGGCAATTGAGATCTCTCAGTCGAAAGTGCTGGAAGCGGAGGACTTGGTGGGACTGCAGGCCAAGGAAACCGCACAAGCCAATACCATTCCCTACTCAGGCCGCCTTATGCGAGATCTACTGTCTCAATACCGCTGGACGCTGCTCCTAGGTATAGCCCTGAGCATTCCCGAAGGTCTCCTCGACTTCACCATCCCTGGGTACATCCTGTACCTCGAGGACTACTTGCAGTCTCACAGGAGCTGGCAGGAAGGAGTCCTCAGCATCTTCATCGTCCTCTGTCTCTTTATCGTCAAACTCACCCTGTGGATTCAGCTGATGTGGATAGAGCGGAAATTGGTGATTCGCATGACTGCGGCTCTCAATCAGTTGCTGTATGCGAAGGTGATGGGAGTCACGGCTAGTGTGTCTGCAGGGAAAGCGATCAATTTGATGCAGGTGGATGTTGGGAGAATTGTAGAAATGATGCCGTTTTTGCCCTATGTGTTCAGGTGTGTTACGTCTTTGGCGGTTGCAGTGGCGATTTTGATACCTACAGCAGGCGCTTCGTCGTCTCTAGGCCTGGGCACTATGACCGTCTTGATGGTCATCAACTTCATCCTAGCGAAATGCGCCAATACGTACAACGAAAAAATGATGGACTTCAAAGATGAGCGGATGAAATACACAACCGAGCTATTTACCCACATCAAGATGCTGAAAATCTACGGCTGGGAGCAAGCCTTACTAAAGCGTGTGGAGTCCATAAGGGCTAAAGAGATGCACTGTCTGTGGATGTATATGTTCACCTACTGCTTCCTGATCTTTTCCCTGTGGTCCAGTCCCGTAGCCGCAGCCTTCGCTATCTTCAGTTCCTACACTTACCTGTTCCACCATGAAGTCACAGTCGCAATGGCCTTTTCCACCCTGTCCGTACTAATGCTACTACAGTCACCACTCAGAGAACTGCCCTCCTGCATCAGCTGGATCCTTCAGGCCTGGGTGTCTTCGAAGCGAATAGACGAGTTCATGACTACGGAAGATGTGCAGGACTCGAGGACTGCGGGGAAGGAGACAGGCACTGTGAAATTCACAGAGGCGAGTTTCGCATATAGTGAAAAAGGCGAAGCCGTGCTAAAGGATGTAAGTCTGAATATTGCTCCTGGGGAGTTTGTGGCCATAGTAGGGAAAGTGGGGTCTGGGAAGTCCTCGATGGTAAATGCGCTTTTGGGAGAGTTGAAGCAGAAGAGCGGAACTTTATCAGTGAGCGGCTCGATGGCCTATACAGCTGCACTGGAAAGTTGGATACAAAATGCAACTGTGAAGGACAACATTCTTTTCGGGAAGCCCTTCGAGCCAGACAAGTACCAAGCGGCCTTACAGGCCTCAGCCCTACTTAGCGACCTCGCAATTTTACCAGGCAGCGACATGACCGAAATAGGCGAAAAGGGTATAAACCTGAGTGGGGGACAGAAGGCGAGAGTGGCTCTGGCCCGGGCTCTATATCAGGACTGCGACATTTACCTGCTGGATGACCCTTTATCCTCAGTAGATGCACATGTCGGCGCTCACATCTTTCACCAGTGCTTCTTAGGCGCGTTGAAGGGGAAAACTCGCATATTGGTGACTCACAACACCAACTTTCTGAACCTGGTGGACCGTGTGGTAGTGATGGAAGACGGCTTTATATCGGAAACGGGGAAACTCACAGAGCTAAAAGTCAACCTCCAAGTCCTCAATTCCGCCTCTTCCTCTGAATCCAGCAAAGAAACAGCATCCTTTGAGTCTAAATCTGACGTAAAATTGATGGATAATGAAGACCGGGAAGTGGGCAAAGTCAGCATATCGGTCTATATGACCTATTTCCGCTATGCAGGCGGACTGTGCTTTCTCCTGACTGCCGCTTCGTCTATGTTTCTGTGGGTGACTTTCCGCTTTCTCAGCGATTACACGTTGAAAAACTGGAGTGAAAATGAGGGTTCCAAGTCGAATTTGTCCTTTTTACTGCCGTATATAGTGCTAGGGACTATTGCGTGCATGTTTATCTTCATACGTGCCTTAGTTATCTCTATCGCAGGGGTGAAGGCCGCTACTTCCATCCACACTTCTATGTTGCATCGACTCATTAGAGCGCCTATTAACCTTTTCTTCGATGTTACTCCTTTGGGTAGAATTCTAAATCGACTCTCAAAAGACACAAACGATATAGACGGAGACATTGCCTTCGCTATTGGAGGTACACTCGTAATTGGGTTTTCAGTGATTGGGTCGCTTTGCACGACTGTGTTTTACCTGCCCTGGGTGATATTCGTAGTGCCGGTTGTGCTGGGAGTGGGACTGTGGGTGCAAAGACGCTACTTGAGTCTGTCCCGAGAAACAGCCCGCCTCATCCGCATATACAAATCGCCCATTTTGAACCATTTCACCGAGTCCCTAAACGGACTCAAGACAATCCGCTGCTTCGGCCGGCAGCCCGCCTTCCAAGCGAAAAACACCTCTGCAGTGGAAGTCCACAACAAAGTCCTTTTCTCCAACTACGGCAGCGAAATGTGGCTCAACATCCGAATGGACGGCCTGGCAGTTGCCTACTTCTGCATCGCAGCCTTAGTGATGCTCTGGTCCAGAGACAACTTGTCCGCAGGGTCCGCAGGCATGATGCTGGCCTACTTACTGCCTTTGTCAGACCTGCTGAGCGGAGTGATCAAGGACTTGGCGAGAGTAGAGACGTCAATGGTATGTGTGGAGCGAGCGCACAGTCTGAGTCAGTAAGAACTAGGCAGAGTGGTGCAAGAGGCTGCGGAGGAGCTGGGAACTGATAAGGAGTTGAAAGATTGGCCGAGGGAGGGGGCGTTGGAAATGAGGGATATTAGTTTGAGGTATAGACCTAATACGGAGACGGTGCTGAAGGGGATATCGGTGTCGATTAGGGCCAGGGAGAGAGTGGGGATTGCGGGCAGGACTGGCAGTGGCAAGAGTTCCCTTACTCTGGCGCTCTTCAGAATAGTAGAGCTGCAGCGAGGCCATATCCTTATCGACGGAGTGGACATCCAAACCCTCGGTCTGCACCTCGTGCGCAGAGCAATGACAATGATCCCTCAAGACCCTGTGCTCTTCCAAGGGTCTCTCCGGTACAACCTCGACCCCTGCGACCTACACTCCGACTCAGAAGTGAGCACTGTCATGAAGGACGTAGGCCTGGATTTCGACCTCAACAAGGAAGTCAAAGAAGGCGGAACCAACTTTTCAGTAGGCGAACGTCAACTGATGTGTATCGCCAGAGCAGGTCTCGCCCACCCCAAACTACTCGTCCTAGACGAGGCCACCTCCGCCATCGACCAACACACCGACTCCCTCATCCAGCAGTACGTCAGGACCAAGTTCTCCTGCACCATTCTCACCATCGCACACAGACTGCACACTATCCTGGACAGCGACAGAGTGATGGTCTTGGAGCATGGCCGTCTGGTGGAGTTCGACACTCCCCAGAGGCTGCTGGCGGATAGGGGGAGTGCCTTCTGCCAGCTGGCGGAAAGTCTGGGCTTTGGCAGGGAGGAGACCTAGGGCTCTAGTAGACTAACAGAGGGATTAGTAGGCTTCGTGAGAATTTTATTAAATGGACTTCTGTGTCGCTGGCTTCTGAGGGGGAATTCGGACTAGGGAAATTGGAGGAGTTGAGGGAGTGCACTCGGTTGTGCGGACTGAGTTATCAGCTGGAAGCTTTTGCGCGGATAGTGAAGCTGCAGAGTGCTGTTTAGAGGGAAGAATTGGAATCATAGCCGTCTTTTCCGGGTGAAGAAGCCATAATCAGCCACTGAAAGCAAGACTAACAGGCTTATAAGGACTTTCATTGTCTCAGTCTCCTCTACCTCTTCTAAATCTCGTCAATTCCTAGCCCTCCCCCATAACTCCCTATAATGACCAACTCTGAGTCCACTTCCGCCACAGATTCCACTGACACGACCACCGAAACCGCCACTCACGTTGTGGTGGACATCGACCTGTGGATCTTCATGGCTCTGTTACTTGCCTGCGCAGTGATTCACCTGCGAGAAAAGGTCAAACTTCCCACCTCTGCACTGATGATGCTGGCCGGAGTGGTGCTGCGGACTGCCGGACAGTACATCGGCATGATCGGACACGCAGTGCTAGTGATTGACAACATCGAAGCAGAGACCATCCTGCTGATTTTCCTGCCTGCCTTGATATTCGAGTGCGCCTTTTCTACGGACTGGTACACGTTCAGGAGGGAAATTGGGCAGATTCTACTGCTAGCCACTACTGCTGTGGTCGTTTCTTCGGTCCAGGCAGCGGTGATAGTTCGCTACGTGTTGGGCTTTCAGGCTGAGTTCGACTGGTACTCTGCTCTGATGCTCGGAGCAATTCTGTCCGCCACCGACCATGTAGCAGTGGTTGCGCAGCTCAAAGAAGTGAACGCAGACCAGCGTTTGGAGACCCTTATTCAAGGGGAAACTCTGGTCAACGAAGGGTCCGTGATCGTGGTTTTCACCACTATGATGAAGGGAGCGACTCAGTCCGGCACCAGTGGAAGCAGCATAGTGGTACTATTTGCAAGGCTTTCGCTGGGGGGAATTGCACTGGGACTGGGCTTTGGACTCGCTGTTTCCCTGTGGCTCAAGCGACTCGTCAACCACGCAATACTGGAAACGCTCTTGACCTTCATCGCGACCTACCTGCTTTTCTTCACAGCAGACGCTACAGTCATTCACTTCTCAGGCGCCATATCGATCGTGACTTTCGGCCTATACATGTCTGCATACGGCAAAATCCTGATCAGTCCCCTTGCGGAAGAGCAAGTGCACGAGTTTTGGGAACTCATTGGAAAGTGCATAGAAGCACTCATCCTCGTCCTCGGAGGGATGCTAATGGGGCAGTTCTTCACCGACTTCCAAACTCTGCAATACTCCGATGTAGGCGCTTTGTTCGCTATCTTTATACTGCTGCATGCAGTGCGGGCCATCACAATAATGCTGCACTGGCCTTTGCTGCGACTCATGGGGTACGGCTGCTCCTACAAGGAAATCCTGATGCTCATATCCGGAGCCCTCAAAGGGACGATCTCAATAGCGCTGGCGCTAATGGTGTACCACGCAGAGGGCTTCAGCGAAAGAGTGCGAGACCTAGTGCTGTTCTGGAGCGTAGGCGTGAGTGCCCTCTCCGTCACCTTTGACTCCTTCTTTTTTCGCTTCGTAGTGAAGAGTCTCGGCCTGGAAAGCATGACCAATGTGGAGGAAAACATGCTGATGTCCGTCACGACCTCCATCCTCGCCTCCGCTGACAAGCAAATGGCGGAAATGAAGCTGGACGAGGACTACAACATGGTCAATTGGGACCAAGTGCTCAAGACTGCAGGGCCGGAAACGCTCTTTTTCAACATGCTCAGAGCCACTAAGAACGGCCGCAGACTGCTGAAGCGGAAACTGGGCACCACGACTGCGGAGATATTGGAGCAATTCAACGATATGGTGAATCTGTCGGACGAAGATATCGTCCTGGAGACGCGGAGACGCTTTTTTAACACGCTGAAAGGACTGTATTGGGACAAGTTTGAGCATGGCCAGTGCTTTGGTCCTTCTGCACTGGCACTCATTGAGTCTGCGAATAGAGGGCTGGACAGTGTGGAGCGGATCATGCATGACTGGTCCTTCCTGGAAAAGAGCATTTACCCGCAAAGGACTCTGCGTCTACTGCACCATTTGACGCGAATTCCGCTGTTCGGCCGGCTCTTCAAGAAAATCGAGTACAGCTATATCACAAAGGCGTACGACATCACCCGCAACTTCATCAAAGCGCACACCGAGGCGGAGGAAGTGCTGGACGACATGGAAATCGACATCAAAAAGGAACTATTTGAGGCAGTTATGAAGGAGCCGCATTTCCAAATAGAGCTAGCGAAGGACTTCCTCGCAGCCAACATCACGAATGTGTACCCGGAAGTGTACATATTTGTCCAGTCCAAGCAGGCATGCTACACTCTCCTCTATTCAGAGCAAGCTGCCATAGAAGAGGCGTATGAGCACGGAGTGATTACCGAGTTGGAGCACAAGGAACTGAGCAAGTCCGTGCACCACAACATCAGAGAAATGCAGTTGCACACCAACTTGAAAGTGCCCACACTCACGGAAATGCTCAGGTCTTGCTACTTGTTCAAGGAACTGCCGGCGGACACGCTTAGGACTCTTGCGAGACATCTGAAGGAGGAGATGATAAGCAGAGGACAGGCGCTGTTTGAGGACAGGGAGGAAATACGAGGGGTGTATGTAGTGCTCAAAGGCAGAGTCAGAGAGGCAGGCAAAAGCTTCGACGAACAGCACTACCCAGGCGACGTAGTGGGCGCGCAGTACACTCTCAGCAAATTCGACCACACAGAGTCCACTGCAGAGACTGTAATAGCGTCCTGTGTGGTGTTTCTGTCACTGGACACATTGAAGGACTTTGCGAAGCATCCAGACTTCGAACGGCGGCTGTGGATCTTAAGCGCCAAAAAGGCCATAAAGATGTGCAAAGAGGACTTCGGGTCCCTCGGCACTCTCGAACCCGCAGCCCTCAACACCATCTTCACCAACAGTGTCCTAGCCAAATACTCCCCCGGAGACCCGATTTCCCTTGAATACGGGTCCATCCTGCTGGAAGGCAGTCTCGCCAATGGCCACACTGCCCTCTGCTTCATCGAAGGCAAGAACAGTGGCGAGTCCAGGGCGGGAACTGACTGCGTGATGATGCACTTTTCTGAGGAACTGGGCAGTTTCGTGCGGAGTTCCACGCTTGGCCTGCGGACCAGCATTTCCCGCTTTGAACTGCAGGACAAGACTCCGAGGATCAAGATATCCACAGGGACCAAGGAGCTATGGAGGACTGGGACTATCGATAGAAGAGGGAGCTTCCTGGAGCACAGGAATTCTCTCAAAGCGCCTGCTTTCCTACCTCCTGTGAAGCCGGGGAAGTTTAAATATGCAGAAAACGCGAAGCAGATTGAAGAGGAAGCGCCGGAAACGCGGGAAAAGACTCCTGAACAGCCTCCCCGGCCGCGACTGCCCAGCCACTTGCCCAGTGAGGGCTTGCGACAAGGCAGTGACAAGGAAGACGATGAACTGCTGGCGGAGAGGCCACAGAGACGTAGAAATAAACCTCAGTAACTGTGGCGGAATTACCTAGAATAGGCACTATTCTGGACGCTTGAATTCGCAATTAGTGGGAAATCAACAGCAATTCGCATTTAAAAGTATGCAAAACCGCGAATTCGCGCAGAAAATGTGAATTATTTGGCTAAGAAAAACTCGGAAATAACGAGATTTCAGTCCTAAGGGTAAATTTCGCCTTGCTGAAAGCCCCTTAAAGTCTTTTTATCCCTAGAAAACTAGTGCTCCCTACAAATACATATCACTAGTCTACACCTTCAAGGACGAATTCGGCCTCGAGCGTCTCGTGGACTCTGTCCGCTTCCAAGTCCGGTCCGACCCACTTCTGCCGTGTTTTTTAGCCTTTGCGAATTCCCCCGTCACATAGGTGTGGTAGATAGTGCGGATGTACACAGACTTGGGCTTTTCCTTGTATGGGGACAGCACTTCCGTGCGATGGGCAATTAAGGAGTCTGAGGCTTCTTCGCGGTGAGAGGAGTCGGCGGAGCGGAATCTGGCTTTGAAGGACTGATACTTGAGGAGAAGTGACTTGTAGTCCTGCTTGAGTGACTTCACTTCCTGCTGCTTCTCTCGTAACTGCGACTTGAGCTGTTCGCACTCTGCATCGCTGCTTCGCCGAGTCCTCTGTCCGAGGAGCAGTCCTCGGTCTTTTCCAGTAGTTTGCCGCAGCTTCTCGCCTTCCTTGCCTGCACATTGGACTGTGGTCAGTTCCTCGACCCGGGCTTGAGCAGCTTCTAGGTGCAGCCTCAACTGCTGTTCGATTCGTATGTGCGTCCTCACCTCCGCCTCCAATTTCTGCAGCATTCCTTCGAATTTCTCATTGCGCTGCTTCAACTCTGCCTGCTCTGTCGCTTTCACGTCTCTCTTGACATTGAGCAGGTCCACTAGCAGCGCCTTCAAGTTATCCAGCACTTCCAAGTCTTCCAGTTCACGGATAGTCTGCTGCTCTGAGGGGGTTAAGGGCTGGTCGTCGAGGAGACAACTAGTGGAATAGGCGAAGGCGAAGAGGGCTTTGAGGCCGATTTCGAAGGAAGAAAACTGCAAATCGCACTTCACCGCGTCCATTTTAGCCTAAACTGTGGTTTGTTTGAGCGACTGCGCGGAGTTTTCCTTTGCGAATAAGACTCCCGCGCGTTCCGGCTGCAGAAAGACCAGAAAAGCCCCTGCAAACACCACATCTGCAGCCATGGAAAAGAAAGCTTGGTAGAACTTCCACCTAAACCTGAGCATATACTTGCTCAGCCATATGCCCACTGGCTGTGCACAGACCCACACAAGTCCCGCATAGGCCAGAAGTGCATACAGCTCCCTATCCTGCTCTTCCCTCTCCTGGTACCCCTTCATACACCACAGCAACAGCACTAGTGCCATAGTCAGACGCAGCCATTTGGTGAGGGAGCTCCAGCAGAACCAGTGGAATTCCACCACTTCTTCGTCCTCCACAGCCCGCAGCATTGCCAAGTAGAAGGTCACAGCGGCGTCGAAGGCCAGAACGACCTTTACCTCCGTGATGATTTCTGTGTCTCTGATGAAGTGGCTGGTGCCGTGCAGTGCAATTAGCGTCAGAATGGACAGTTCGAAGGCCCATTGGGAGTAACAGGCCAAGGACTTGACGATGACGGAGGGAGTGCCGGAGGACACGTATAGAAGGTAGTAGGAAGTCCAGCCCATGACTCCTAGTAACAGTGTAATGTAGCACACTTTGGACACTAGCAGTAGGTCTGGGTGAGTGCTGAGTTTCTCCACGTCGAAGTACACCTTCCAGAACAGGATGCTGAGGACAGCTACTGCTAAGGCGAATAGACACATGAGGGTGGGCATGCCTTGGTCCTCGAGGGACAGTCCTGTGTTCCATGCACTCAGCCCGTCGTTCAAATACTCAATGTAAAGGTCCATTTCAGTGGTAGTTTCGGAAGCCTTGTTCCCACATCGAATCACCACCACAGTCACACACACGTTTTTCTTCTCACCGTTGACCTCTATGAGGTTGTAGTAGCTGTGTCCCACCTTCTGCAGCGAAAAGTCGAACAAAGCCTCAGTATCCAGTTTCTGCCTATCGCTCACTTTGCAGCCGTCGGCTGGGTTGATGATGGACCGGACTTCTGCACTGGACAGGATTTCTAACACTGCGAGTCGTTGGTCCGGCTCTGAGGTTTCCGCTTCAATCCCAATAGTCCCTTGGCCCTGCCTAGCCTTACGCTGGGAAAGCAGAACTGAGAGGCGATTTCGGGACCGTCGGAACTGACGGTTGTGGAGACGATTTTGCCGCCGGCGAAAGCCAGGCATAGAAGCAGGAATGCTACAGGCATAATTATCGCAGTAGATGGTTCCAAGACCTTCGCTCAAATTCGTGGTCTGTGGGTCGTTCTTTGGAGCGACTGTGGGCTTTTGGGCCTTTGCGATAAAGTACATTCTCGACCATGACGACCATCCTCGGTCCCATCGTCCTCATGTGCCGAAGGTAATAAACTGCCAGAAGCTGCCCCTGGAGAAGCACTTATCTGAGGAAGAACTCAACTACTGCCACCACCGTTACAACTTCGCTGTGTACACAGCAAGCCACTAGCGCCTAGATGAAAACTAGGAGGTAGGCGATTGGTCCTATATGCAGTTCTGGCCTCTATCCCTTGGCAGAGTACATTCGAAGCCGCCACTTCCTTAATCAATTTCTACTGTTTGGTTGCTTCGCTGAGTAGAGTGGTCTTCAGCTTGGAGGCAGTCTCAATAACCGTCAGTTGAGCCTTTCGGCCGTTTCACTATTTCGCCAGAATAGGTGCTGGCTGCGAGTGGTGGGAATCGAAGAGTCTGGCTTCAGATCTGACCAGACTTCTTGCTTTAAGCCTGAAGGCAGGTTTTGCACAGTCGGCTTTTTGCCTGTACTAAACAACATCGAAATCGCTAAACATCCCTGAATACGATACTTTCACCGAGCCCTGCATACAGCAAACAACCATCTATTTCCCTGTGAGAAAGGTATACATACATACACAGGTCTAAGATCGAAGCAAGCTGGCGTCTAGACTAGGCGGCTGTCGCAGATAGCTGCGTCTCGGCACACTTCGACTCGACACCAGCGAAACCGCTATTTTCCCAGTGCTGTGATACGAAGGAGTGACAGGCCGAGACTTCTTAGTGGGTGTAAGGAGTGCTAAGCCTGCACTTGTGGGTGTGCGCATAGTCGGCGCTGTGGGCGTTCTGCTCGCCAGCACCTTATGCGGCTTTATCAACTGATACAAATCCGACGGCAAATCATCCTCTCGACTCGGCTCGTAGACCTGCACCCAGCCCGCCACCAGATCTGCATGCTTCAACAGCCACTCCGCCGAGCCGTACTCCAAAGACTTGCACTCCGTCACTCCGTTCAAATGCTTGATAGTGTGCTGCAGTAGGACGACTGTCAGCTTGTCAATTCGGAACATCACTTCCAAGGCTTTGCTGAGGCGGGCGACTTCCACTGCCCCGGCTTTGTCGTCTCGCAGTTCAGATAGGAGGGCTTTGTCTGCCTTAGAGCTCAGGGCTTCTGTCAAACCCTGCACGGTGCATTTCATCATTGCGATTTCCCGCTTTTCTGATTTGACGTTTTGAATGGCGACTGAGAAGCTGTCGACTTGGCTGGCAAGGGTAGCCACTGCCTCGGTTTGCTGCTTTGTCAGGGCCAGAAAAGACGTTATCTGCATTTCCATGCTATCCACTCTTCGCTCGAAATCTATATGTCTGGATATCGCTTTCAGCCGCATATCCAGTTCCTTCATATCCACTTTGCTGGCTTTTTCCAATATCAACTCATCATACCTCTGCAACACCTTGTCCTGCGCCTCCAAGCAGCTCCCCAGGTGTCCCCGAAACCCCTCCACCGTCTTCCCAAAGCCCAGCACCTGCCCAGCCAGCGCCTCCACCTGCGCTGTCGACGCACAGCCATTGACAATCCGCCTTAAATCCTGGTACATCGCTACTGAGGCCTTTGCATCCACATCCCTCCGCATCTGCTCTGCTTCTTCCCGCATGGTCAGACCTCTACGCCGCAGTTCCCCAGTCGATTCCTCGATCTTATGTCGTAAGAACTCGCTCGTTTTCTGCATTTCCATCGTGATTCTCGAGAAGTACTGGGAAGTCACATAGTGGCTGAGACTGGTTTCTAGTTTTTCCTCGATTCTTTGCAGTTCTTGTTGAGTTTTTTCCTTTTGAGCGTATTTTCCCCTTATTTCACTCGCAACGGCTTCGAGTCTCTTCTCGTGTTCCAGCAAATTAGCCATTGGCGCCTTCAGTTTCACCTCCAAGTCGAGACTTTGGGCGTAGTGCAAAGGGCATAAAGTCGCGATTTTATCTGAAAGGCGGGAAATGTCCTTCCCTGAGGCTTTTTGGGCGATTTCGGATGCGAAATCGGTCATTGAGGCGCGAATGAAGTTGATATCTTCCGAAAATTTGTCGATCTTCATACTAACTTCGCCGACAGACGTTAAATGATTGTTGAAAACCGCTTTCTGCTTGTGTTTGTCTGTTTCAAAAGCAGCAAATGCGTTTTTCAGAGCTTCCAACTCCGTATTGGTCTGATTGCCCAGCGACTTCACCTCTTCCAATGCAGTTTTAAGCGCTGAGATTTCCGCTTTGAGCCGCTGTTTGGACTTTTTGACCTTTTGAGTGAGATTGGCGGTGACTTTCTCAGTGATTTCCTCGAGAAAATCGGAGTCTCTGCTCTGCTGCTCAGAGGAACTCTCCATGATTAACTGTCAAAGTGGCAGCCTTTAGTTAACAGGCTCAAGGCTTTCTCCTCTGATAGTCACTGTCTCCGCATTGACCATATCTCAACGCGGAAATCGCCTAATTACTTTCGCAGAATTGCCTAGTGAGACAGCTACTTGGGAAAGTCCGCCTCAGGCAAGTTCAGCAGGTCGTCTGCATAGTGCTCAGGACTCAGACTGAATTCGTCGATCTGCATAGGCATCGACTCCGGCTGCAGCAAGGGCGACCCACCCACCGTCAACAGCGGCGAATTCGTGCACTCCAGCCCCGTCTGCGCCTCTATTTCCCTATAGTAAAACAAATCATGCGCTGCGTAGTGATGGAAAACCACCCACAAGTCAGTCCCTCTAGGACACTTCTTGCTGAGTTCGAACTCGCCGAACTCTCGAAACCACTGTCGGAAGAACTGGCAGAAGGAGGGATGGGCGAAGATGAATTGCTTGTAGGACTTGCCGTAGGAAGCGAACTTGCTGCCTTTGCCGGGCTTGCCGGAGGGCGACAGGTGGAAGTCCCAGAAGTCTTGTTCTTCGAGGGGGAGACGCTCACGCACTGTGGGGTAGTAGGCCCGCATATAGGCTCGGAAGGCTCGCAGCCAATACTTGTCTTTCTCCTCGGTCTTTTTGCGCACTGGGTCGAGTGGTCGCAGTGGCTTCCGTCCCCTCTTCTTGCGTTCGGGCGGGAGCTCGTCCTTAGGCGGGTCCTCTCCTGGGGCTTCTGTGCTTTGGGGGAAAGCGCCTTCAGACATGCTCCATGTGTCAGAGTACTCAGGCGGCAGCTGCATATTAGTCCTCGTGAATTGACACAGAACCAGCTAGGTGCCTCATACCTTCGTTTCTTCGCTGAGCAGGTGAGTGTAGTCCTCCCCCATAGCTATTATCCGCCTAGTGGAGAGGGATATGGATCAAAGGAAATAAGGGAGATGGGAGTTTCGTGGGTAACTGAGAAGGGGAAATTAGGGGTGCTGATTTAGCGCTTTCAGGGCTATTTAGGGAAATGGAGGGACTTGATTTCTACGCTACGTTATATAGGACTTAAACGATGAGCACCAGCCAACCCAGGAAGATGTAGAAGAGCAGCACTGGGTAGGCCGTTAGTTTCCACCGCTTCTCAGGCGTGAGTTGCTCCATAAAGCCGAAGGCAGACTTGACACTCCACACCACTCCCCCTGCGACACAGAGCAGCCGCACCAGCATCACGCTGGAGCCTAGAACCAGTCCCAGCACTGCGCCTAGGGTCACTGGCACCAGACAGTACCCCAAGGCACACACGCTTTGGAAAAAGGAACTGAGTGGGAGGTACATAGAGGAGCCCAGGAGTTGGGCGTTGAAAGTAATCACAGCGGCGCCTATCCACACCACTGTGAAAACCAGGCCGAATGCCACTGTGCTGGAGTCCTCGGAGTGCCCTGTGGAGGACACGGACAGGGTAAAGGCCAGTAGGAGGCAGAAGAACAGCGGACCCCACAAGTCCCAGTCTCTGAGTTGCTTCCCCTGCTCCCCAGCTGCCTGCGGCATCAGGGTGTACTTCAGCTTCACCCACACTTTCCCCAAATCCCTCATCTGCCTAGGTCTCACAATAGTCGCATCCACCGGTTCCTGCAAGGACGGAACTTGGTACGCCATCACTATGGGGCCATTTTGAAGCCATGGAGGAGCAGACTCAGAGGACTACGCGCCTAGTGACAGCTCTCAGGCAGCTGTGTGAAGGAGGCCCTGCGCCGCTGCACCCGAAGTACGGCTGGGGCGGCTTCCTAGACGCCTTGGAAAAGAGGAACATATTCGAAGGAGACCAGCCCAAAGGGAGAGATCGCCAGGAGAAGTAGAAATCGTAATGTCAGGTCTGCTGGAAGCTGCAGGGAAGGGCTAAACTCGCGTATCTTGGAAGAGGTGTGTAGTCGAAGCTGGTTAGCTATCAGAATCGCAGGTCTTTTCTCTCGAAATACTGAGAAATCGCCCCAAAAAGACAGCAAACCTCATCTAGGCACCCTACAGTCTGCTTTTGAGGAGAGGTGCAAGGATACAAAGAAGAATGCGCCTCATATCCTATAAACAGTCCAAACCTCTATCCTGTCCCCCTGCACTCTTCGCTTTCCCACTACTCCTTTCTATAAAATGGTTGATAAGACAGTCGCAGGTGAGGTCTTTCACTACCGAATAACCTCCGACCATGCAGGACACTATATGCAAATCTTCCGTCCGGGCACTGAAAAGAAGCTGAAATCACTGCCAATCCCTCCGAACCGCCTGCCAAAGGTTAGAGAAGCAGATGCTTGGATTGAAACCAATGGGAATCAAGTGGTCTGCTGCATTCCGTTGCTTGGGGAGGTCGTTGCAGGGGTGGTGGTCGGGGTGTCGCAGAGGACAGTGCAGGTGAAAACGGAGGGAGACGAAATTGGCAGTTTCCCAGTGCATTGGGGGCCTTTAATCTCTCAAATCCGTATTAACGACCGGGTGCAGGTCGCTGTCAGACAACAACGACTCTATATCCTTCCTACCAGCAGTCTCCACCCTGTCCAACTAGCTGCATACCTACCACCACTCCCTCTTCTTAGAGCCGAATCCCAGCCTTTGCCCCAGTCCGGCAGAACCATCGCCCCTGGCCAGAACCTCAGCAACTCCGCTCCCGGCCAACAACTCAGTCCCTCCAAGTTGCCTCTCACTGAAGCCAACTTAACAGATTTCCATCGACCTTCAGAGGAAAACTTCCAACAAAACTCGCAAGAGATCCCCAAAGCCATCGGTCGCCACCGCCTTCCAATTGCGTCTTTGCAGGGCGAATTCAAGTGGAACGCTGTGATGGTGCAGAAGTTCAGGGAGCTGAGTGCGCCCTATTCTGCCTGGAGGAGGAGCAGAGGCGACGGAAACTGCTTTTACCGCTGTTTGGGAGTGCTATTACTTGAACATCTCTGCAGGCCTGGGACTCCGATTCAGCAGTTTCAAGCACTCACCCTCAAAATCATTAACCAAGAGGACCACTTCGTGATAGACGCCTCGCCTGCAGGCCTACCGCAGTTCAAACTGTACATCATGATGCTAAAAGAGCTGTTCATTATGAAGACTCAGGGCGAAAACGTATTCCAACACCTGCAATACCTGCTGCAGCGCTCAGGAAACGACGCTGCAATGATAGTGGCTATGAGACACTATACAGCTTCCTACCTGCAAAGGCACAGTGCAGACCCGGATTTAGTGCCTTTCCTTGATAACCTTGCAGAGGTGATAGCGGAAATCAGGGAGTATGGCAAAGAGGCGGAGGGCACTGCACTCTTCGCGGCAGCCCGCTGCTTTGACGTGGTACTGCGCATACTTACGATTAATAACAAGTCGCTGAACATCACGGAGACGGTGTATGGCCCGGCTGCAGCTGGCAGCTACCCGAGTTTCTCTGTGTTGCACCTGCCAGGACACTATAACTACCTTGTAAAGCGAGAGGTGGACGCCGCTGACCACTACGATTTCACCAGCAACTCCTACTCCCCAGTCCAAACCTACGACAGCAGCCCCGGCTACGAGTATTACACGCCCTAATCACTAGGAAAGTAATATGGAACGGCACTTTGCAGGGTTCCCGCAGGACTTCTTCCCACAGAGTCTCCCCTCCTCCACTCTCAAGCACCAGCGACACCGTGGGGTGGTGCTGCCACGGGCCAAACTCCCGGCTATACTGATACGCGGGGACGAAACGCCCAACTTCCCTGGCAACAAAGCGCTCAAACCCCAGCCCAGCCTCAAGAAAGTCCAGTCCTACGCTGGCTTCCGCATGCTGCGCCTGCCCCAAAGCTCATATCGCCCTAGCGCTCTGGCCAGTCCCAAGCCAGGCTGGCGACTTCCGCCCATTCTGCAGCCACTGTGTAGGAAAATAGCGCTGGAGACGCCTCAAATCGCCTCTGCTCGTGTGAGTTCGTATCGGAAAGATTAGAAATGTAAGGTAAAAGCTGGGGTTGGCTGGTGAATGGAGGATTGTGGGGACTTTCAACTGGGCTATATGGCACATTTAGCCTATTTGGTGTCGACTAAGGCTAATTTTACGCCACAATGATAGATTTTCCTTTGCACCTGCCAGTAATGCAGTGCTTCAACCCAGTCAGTATGGGCCTATTGTCGGCAATTCCTGTGTAGTAGAAAGTCCTCTAGTACCTAAGTCTCCCCCAAGGCCTGCAGCGTCCCTCTCGGCAGCACCAACACCGCTGCTATCAGCTGCGCACTGAAGCCGCGCTCATACAGCCACATCACACTGCCCACCAAGGCCTCGTCCCTCAGCTTCTCCCGCAGCTCCGCTCTCACTTTCCCGTGCAGCGCCACTCTCCGGTGCATCAGCCGAGCCAACTCTGTACTGCAGAGCTGGACGGAGGCGGCTTCGGAGGGAGTGACTTTGGCTGCCAGGGCGAGGGTGAAGTCGTAGCAGTGGTTGTCGCAGGGGCCGAGTTCGAGGTTGAGGTTGGTCAGCAGAGTGTGCACGTAGTTGGGAGTCACCAGTAGGCCGGCCGCGATTTCCGGCACTCCGTAGCCCAGGCGAGTCAGGGAAACTGTGGCGAAAAGCGTCGCTTCCAGAGACTTGGCGGGGATTAGCTTCAATAGGGGGTACCAAAGCGCTCGGAAAGCGGTTTCTTCCACTGCCGCAGTCCTGCACGCCTTCGCTATGTCCTTCTCCCCGTATGTCAACTCGCACAGTACTTTCAGCTGCTTCTCCGCCTGCATCACTTCGCCCTTCACCTCATGTGTGAGGGTCTCCACCCCTGCACACAGCTTGATTAGCTGTTCGTACCAGCCTTCCCTGCCACTGCTTTGGGGCGGCTTTGTGGGCTCTGCACAGACTTTTGGTCGCTTGGAGGTCGACTCCTCACTCTCAGCTGAACTATCAGAGTCAGTATACAGCGAATCAGTGTCTGCAGGCTGATTTTCCCGCGTGATAACCTCTCTTTTGAGTTTGAGTCGAGAGGGGATTCTGTCCTTGGCATCCTGGAGAGAACAGCCGCTGGTGGCCAGGAGGCGATGGGCGAGGTTGTCCTTGGTCCGCACATGTCTACTGTGTGCCGTTTGCACCAGTTTCCTGATAAACGACCGCACCGAGGCTTCACCGATACCCAGATTGACAGCGATTTCACGCACTGGCTGGCCAATATGCGGACGTATCTTTATCACGTTCTCCAGTATTTCCTCAGGGGAGTGCTTGCGGAGCAGCGACCCCCACCTGTCTCTGAAGTCGTACGGGTCGACCCCTAAGTCTCTGCAAGCCGCAGTGGCGCAGCGGTCGTTTCCCTCCCTCTTCATCTTGTCGAAGACCTTCATTTCCACCTCGTAGAACTCCCGGTCCGTGAAGGTCCACAGTCTCCGAGTGCGGTCTTGGTCGTTGCCCTCGGTCATTATAGTAGAGTCTTATAGGCCTGGTTAAAGGGCATTTCCTGGTTATATAGGTCAGGAAAAGACCCTGACGCAGCATAGTCATTCCACAGTCCTAACACCCTAAGCTCTCTATGAGTCCAGAGACTTGGAGGCGGAGTACTCGTGATAACAGTCACAGGCGATATAGCTCTCTTCCCAAGAAGGAGACCTTCAATGGACGCAACACCCATACAGCCCTCCCTCAGCTTACCTCACTACCCTTTCCCTCTAAGACCAATATATACAGCAGACGGTTTGCTCCAATGCAGGCAATTCCACCTTCCTCATAGTGACTTCCTAATCCTAAGCGATTACTTCTCCTATAGATCGTCTCGCTTTTTAGGCCTGGGCCTACGCTCTCTTTGGCTTTCCCTCTCCCTTTGGCTTTCCGTCTCCCTCGTAACTGGCTTTCCCCTGTCTTTCCTCCCTCTAGGCCCCATATCTTTCCGCAGTATATCCACTCTCTTGGACTCCCCCTTCATTTTCCCCTGAATTTCCTCAGTCCTCACTTTCACTTTTCCCTGCTCCACCAGCTCCAGCCAGGCCTTCGCCTCTGCAAGCTGCAGAAACACCGCCTTCACCTCCTCTTGGGACAGCCAGTCCCGAGTGCTGTTGAGGGAAACGAGGGTGGAATTGAGGGATGTGAGTTGGTGCAAGGCGGCTTTCACTGCAGCTGGCCGAGTCCTAGCCTCGCCGTACCTTTCCTGAGCTTCCTTAAACAGACTCTGCAGTGTCTGCAGCTTTTCTATGTAAATGAAGCCTTCAGCGCCTGCTTCCGCCTCGCTGTGGCTCCATTCCTCAGTGTCCAGCACTGCTTTCCGCATGCTTTCCTGCTCCTCCGCAGTAGCGACAGCCAGGAAGTCAGCAGTTTGCAGTAAAGAAGAGAAGGACTGGAGGGTGAGTTGGAGTTGGCTTTTAGCGCTGGATTTAGCCCTGTTTTGCTCGTCCTTTGAGCCTAAAGCCTGCAAATGGGCTTTGGTCCTTTCTAATTGAGCGGAATTCAGGGATTTCGGCAGGTCTAAGTCTCCTACTGTGGCGTTTAGGGGGGCTGAGAGGGCGGAATTGAAGGCTTCCGCCTTAGAAATCGAAATAACGCCGCAAGTACCGTATTCGAAGGTCAAAATAAGGTATTCCGGCTTCCAGGACAGCTCCTCGACCCCTCTAATGTCTATTTCCAGGCTTGGCTTGCTTATTCCTTCCTTTAAAACCGCCAGTTGGCAGTGGACATTATCGCCATAGGCCAGTTTTAGCTCCTTTTTCGAGCCTAAAACTGCCTTCGCAGGGAAAATTTCCTGCGAAATGCTGAATTTCCCACTTTCCGCCGAAACGCATTCAGCCTGTATAGGAAATTTGGAGAAATCAGTGAGCCAAAGGGCTTTAGGGCTGAAAGGAGAGGAGAAATTGGCAGCGAAAATAGCGGCTCCCTTTGCCATTACCCCCTCGTCTTGTATGTGCATGGGCAGCTTTGCGCCTAGGTAGTCCTGCACCAACCCCTGCAGAACGCTGCTTTTCGCCTCATTTCCGATCATAATCAAGTCGGAAATTTGCTTAATTGCCACTTTCGCCTCGGCCAAAGCCTCGTCAAGCACCCTCACGATCTCCACCGCCGGGGTCCTTAGCAGCTCCTTCAACTCTGCAATCCCCAGTAAGTACTTAAAGTCCTTCCCGTCCTTTAGCTTGCTTTCAACCACTGAGACTTGATTGGAGGTTAATAGAGCCTTTTTGGCGATGTTGGCTCTGAGGAGGAGTTTCGTCATAGCTTCTTTGTCACTGGTGACTTGGACTTGCGTGGCTTTCTCGAACTCCTTAGCGAAGTGAGTAGCGAGGATTTGGTCGAGTGCGGAGCTGCTGAAGTCCTTAGTGTAGGCTTTAGCCAGGATGCTGATATCCTCCTCGTCCTTAGATGCACCTGAGTGCTGATTCGTATATTTCACTAGTGCAACTTCCACCGCGTCTCTACCCAGGTTAAAGAACAGCGCAAAATGAGTCCTCATATGGCTGTGTCTGCTGTGTCCATAGCTCAAAGCCGCCGCCGTGGCTCTATCAATCAGTCCGGTGACCCGCATATTCGCTAAATCAGCGAGCTGCAGGACTGTCTGCCGCTGAGCGCGGTTCCAATAGGAAGGGACGGAAAGGACGTATTCGAGGGACTGACTGGGGTACTTGCCTTGCAGGGTCTGACTGATGTGGTCGAGGAGCATGGAGAGGAGCTCTTCGCTTAGCCAGAAGTGGCTGTGGAGGGAGATGCCCACTCCGTCTTTGGAGGCGTTCCAAGTCTCGAGAGTTACTTCTCCACTCCCCGCAAAACTGCGCACATACGCAAAGTACCCACACGCCATATCCCCCTTCAAATAGTCCGCATAGCCTCTAGGATCCACGTCAAAAATACGGCTCTCACGGGTCACCGAGAGGCAAGTGGACCTTTCCACTCTGTCTCTAATGATTTCCGTGACTTCGGCCGCTTTTCCTTCGAATACAGATATGCGGTATTGGGAAGAGTCGAGGTCCAGGCCAATTAGGACTGCGTGGACTGCGGCTGCGGACCATAGAAGTCCCCAGAAGGCCATTTTAACACTGGAATGGCTGAAGATTGGGTTATGCCCTGGGAAGGACTGGTGTACTGCGGATTTGGTGCTATGTGGGCTATATCTGCTTGCTTGGATCACTGAATTGCCTGCGTATTCATATATTTGTCGGTTTTGCACCCTTTAGAGCTGTAAATAACTGGTTCAGAGGCGGACTAATGACGACTTCCACTAGACTCTGTAAAGCCTACATTTCCTTCCTTCCCTACGACATCTCTTTTTTCTGTTTTCCGTATTCCGATTAGTGCAAGTACAGACGAGGGGTCCATTACTCACACGATAATGGGGGAAAGCTACGAAGAGCGGTACACGGAGGTGGAAATAGTGGGCGCGGGCAGCTACGGTAGAGTCCACGCAGGCGTAGCAATGCTAGTCGAGTCAGTGCCCGAGAAGCGCAAACTAGTGGCGAAAAAGATAAAATTGGGTTCGTTGAAAGAGAAAAAGCGCCAGACAGTCCTCGACGAAGTGAAGATACTAAAGACTTTGCGCCACTTCAACATAGTCTCCTACGAAGAAAGCCTCCTCACAGACACCCAACTCGTCATCATCATGGAGTACTGCGCCAGTGGCGACCTGGCGAGAGTCCTGCAAGGCTACAAAGACCGCAATGAGAGGATACCGGAGCAGCAGGTGTTGTCTTGGTTCGCGCAGATGAGTCTGGCTTTGAACTACTTGCATGGGAAGCATATTCTGCATAGGGATATCAAGCCTTCCAATGTATATCTCACGGCGGAGGGCACGATTCGCCTGGGAGACTTTGGAATTGCGAAAGTGCTGGAAAGCACTGCGGATTTGGCGCATTCGTTTACTGGGACTTTCAATTATATGAGTCCGGAAGCAATGGAGAGTCAGCCGTACTCTATGAAAAGCGACGTTTGGGCTCTGGGCTGTGTACTGTACGAAATGTGCACTCTCCGGCCCGCCTTCCCCGAAGTTGGCCTAATCGCCCTTGCAAAGGCAGTAGCCAATGAAGAAGTAGCGCCCATCCCAGATATCTACTCCCCGGCTGTATGGAGACTTATCCAGTAATCCTTACTTAGGGGAATGCTCAAAAAGAGGGCGGAACAGCGCAGTTCCCTATCAGATGTGCTCCGGTCTCCAGTCCTTTTCTCATACATTCGCCAGCTGAGGAAGGAAAGAGACGCAGAGCTGAGAGCGCACTGCTGCAAAGGCAGGCGACCCCTGGAACAGCCAATGCTGAAAACCGCTCATTCCGCCGAAGAAATGCTCGAAGGAGACAGAATCACACTCTGGAACCCACTAGACGACGTAGAAGACTCGAAAGAAGAGGCCACTACACTCTGGCGCCACCTGAGTCTATCCCAAAGTGTGGAGCTTTCCAACCCTTTCGAAGTATGCGAGGAACTCCCTTCTTCCCCCACTGCCCAGCTGCGCTCGACCTGCATTTCCTCGCTAGGGCAGGAGCTGTTTGCCACAGTGCACATCTACCTGCAGACGCAGAGGGGGAAAAGCACTGATGACGACTTGGTACTGCCTATATAGATCTGGGAGGGACTGCGCACTTTGGTACCGGATTCCCTGCTAAATGCGTCTTTTGAGGTCGATAAATTGGTCTATTACGAGACGCGTAGGTCGTAATTCCCCCTAATATGCGATATTATGGACTTGAGAGGTAACGGGAACAGGGAAGACACAGTGGAAAAGGAGTTCCTGCGCAAGGAAGTGCCGGAAACGCTCTTTACGGAGCCGGAAGACGCAATTCGCAAGTTTACGCTGGGACAGAGGCTCACTTGCAGTTTTCCTGAAGCACATAATAAGAGCCGCGGCTTGCTGTCTCGGCCTATATTTGAAGCAATAATCAAGGAAGCGCTAGCAGACGAGCAGCTGAAGGAAGTGGTCCCAGTCTCTCCCTGTCTGGCCTGCATTGCTTTGGACCACACGAAGCGCTGGCTGCGGGGGTGGAAAGTGGCTCGCTACGTGCTAGTGATGTACTCCCTCGTGACTTCTATGTTCTTTCTGGCCTTCGGCTCTCCTTCTGCTGAAATGGTGGTGGTGGACTTGACAGTGTGGAGTTTCTTCGTAGTGGACTTGGTGCTGTGTTGCTTTATCTCCTATACCGATGAAGACAACCACTTGGTCAAGTCCTTGGGCGCGATCGTGGGTCGCTACGCGCGGACCTGGCTGATCCCAGACCTGATAGCAGTCCTACCCCTGCAGCTCTTCGGCCAGCCACACGCTGAGTACTACTGCCGGCTGATTCGCCTACTAAAAGTCCCTCACGCACTCAACATCATCACTCACAGTTGCCTCAAAGCCGCCAGGTTCCTCACAGGCGAACGCAGCTCCAAGCCCAACCTCGCCTTGGACCTCACCACCAAGTACGTCAGTTCCATCTTCTACATCCTCATTCTCGTGGTCTTCTACAGCTACGCAATGGCCTGTTTCTGGTACTGGTTCGTCATACAGACCAAGGACTTGCCTCAGCGCTCCGACGAGACTTTCGACGATTACTTGCCGAATAGTGAGAAGTGGGAGAATCTGCAGAGGAATTGGTACTTCATGCTGACGACTTTGGTCACGGTGGGGTATGGGGACTTCAGTCCGAGGAGTGAGTATGAACGAGGAATGCTGATTTTGGTCCTGTTTACTGGCGTTTCCACTTATTCCTACATTATAGGCAAGTTCAACTCTTTGGTGGCGGAAATCGATAGCGTGGAAGATGACCGCTTCGACCAGTTCACGCTTTGGATCGAGCAGTTGGAGGCCCTAAACAGTCGTTTGCCTGCAGAACTGCGCTCCAAACTGCTGTCCGTCTTCTTTTACTACAACTCCGCAGACCGACTCAAAGCAATGGCACTGCGCTGGTGGGAAGCTGAGTCCTTGGACGACTTAACCACCCCGAAAGACCCTTATTTGGCGCAACTGCCCACTGAAACGCTTCGCGAACTGCAGCTTTACCTCTTTTCAGACGTGTTTTCCCGGTTCAAAGGCTTCTTCGGGAGTGAAAACCTGAAGTTCGACCTGTCCTTCCACATGCAGCCGCGGCAATTCTGTTCGGAAGAGTACATTCTGAGGGAGGGGGAGGAAGTGCAGGAAGTGCTCTTTGTCATGAAGGGACAAGTGGCAGTGGGGCCTGTGGTAAACGAGGAGTTTGTCAGCGTGCTCATCATGAAGCAGCGCGGAATAGTGGGCGACTTCGCAGTGCTGGTGCAGACGCCTTCATTTACCAACTTCAGGGCGGAGGCAGGGGACGTGTCGGGCTTCGCTGTGCCTTCGAAGCCCTTTCTCACCATTCTGCACGGGCGA
>Ga0247837_1001059_pt1 | contig 58818 bp, 47 predicted proteins | sample LaCtaG_2_FD_187115 | JGI IMG/M metagenome (GOLD analysis project Ga0247837, IMG submission 187115) | Freshwater microbial communities from meromictic Lake La Cruz, Castile-La Mancha, Spain - LaCruzMarch2015_14.5m | ecosystem: Environmental > Aquatic > Freshwater > Lake | place: Spain: Castile-La... | reverse complement strand
TGGGCTGGATGGAGAAAAACGACAATGCGGCTTTTCTCAGAGGCAGTGCCCAGCCTCGTCCCGGCCAATTCGCACTGAAGCAGCTGAGTGAAAGTCCTCCACTCCACCGAGGCGCTTCCTGGATCCTAGACCCGGACCAGTGGGACAGCGAGGAGCGGAAGTTACTGGAGCTCAAGAGCTTTCTGGCCCAACAGGACTCTGCCTCAATTCAGGCCTTCCTGGTGCATTGGACTGGCTTGGGCAGTCAGGTGCAGCTCTGGAACTGGACACTGAAGTATGTCTCGATACAGCAACTTCAGGACGTCACAGACATAGTAGACACTGCAATGCAGATCATGGACAAGGCAATGGAAGACCCGGAAGTGCAAGGGGAAGTAACAATTTTCCTGAAGCTTCAGAAGCAACTGAAAGACTTACAAAAGCAAGCCACTGCGCTGCTGGACGAGCACTCTTAATCATTCCTCAGTTTCTAGGAGTTACTCTAAAGTCAGGCGGAGTATGGCTTCAATGAGACCGGCATCCTTGGCATATCCACTTCTCCAACTCACACACTCACCTTCCCAGCACCCACTTGTACTCCAGCAGTCATTACCCATTTCTACGTACCTTTCTAGAGGTGAGGATAATCCACCTCGCCTTTTAGGATACTCGCATTAGCAGAATACTTGGCAGCACTGACTTGAAAATTCGAAAAATCGGATGCAATCCACTAATCTGAATACAAGGTAACCTGCAAGCCTCTCTCCTTATATTCGCACTAAGTGCGGTGAAGGGTCCAGTGCAATAGACCTTGGCAAGGCAGTTTGCAATCGCAGCAATACTCCTGACTGGTCACTAATATCTGCATGGCTTTGTGACAAGATGAGTGACCACCTTTGCATACTAAATAGGAATGCTCAATATGCTTCTTACATAGTCCTTAGGGCTAACCAAAGATGCACACTGGTCGCCGGCTTTCTGGGTAGGCCCTCTGCATATAGCGAATATATCTAATAGGAAATATGCAGCTTAAGAGTTACTGCCTTATTTCCCCATGCCTGCGACAGAACAGCTGTGCTTTCCCACCTAAGAGCTAGAGTCTACCCAATCTCTCTCCTCTCCTCCTCACTGATTTCGTAGCACTTGCCCACCAGCACCACATACAGCAGACTCTCTCGCACCACAGGCGCCATGTTGCCCAGCACACTCCAACTCTGGTGTCTCTTTACCTCCGTCTTCTCTAACTGATGTCCTTCCTCCGCTCTGTACCTAGTCACGTATTTCTCCGACATCACCACTAACTCCTCGTTCTGAGTATATAGCAAACAGCGACTATACTCCTCTGGAAGGCGGACTTGCACGAGGAGAAATCGGCTCTCTATAGGGTCGAATGCTTCAATGCAGTCTGAACCAGCACCGCACAAGTAGATGAAATTATGGAACTCGCAAGGGTTAAAGCCTGATCGAGCGTCTCTCATCTGTGACATTTCGAGCCAGTTGGGCTGCCACAAGGAGGCCCACCACGACTCAGACGGCAGCTTCAATTGCTCGCATTCCTTCAAGTCTAGGTGCCAGTTACATCCTGCATAGAAAGTACGGGAAGCTGCGTGAGACGTACAGTCAGCTGAGTGGAAGTTACTAGTGCCTGTGTGTGAGTTACCGCCAAAGACGAGAATGTAGCGGCTCGAAGCCAGCCACCAAAGTGCATGTGCGAAGCGAGGAACACGCAAATCCGCTACTGTCTGCACCTTCCAGACCTCTCCTCCTCGCAACAACAAGGCTTCCCGTCTGCACTTGCCGTCCCTGCCATATCCTGTATGTCTGCTACCTCCGCTGCAGAACAAGGCGCCCTGCACCCACACGTATCTGCTGCCCTCGTACACAGCAATAGCAGGCTGCAGTGGGGAGCACTTCCACACTTTCTCTTGCAGGCTGAAGATCTTGACTTGGTGGGTCTCCACTGAAATCAGCTGTTCGGGGAGGAAGTTCATAAGTCTGGGCTCAATAGCAGGCACGGAAGCGGGGTTATCGGATAGCGGAACTTGCGCTTCCTCAGGCTCTGGAGCGCTGAGGCTCTGCAGAGTATTCTCGTTGGTGACCAAGTGTTCGAAGATTTCCTGCACATGAGGCACGTTGATGGAGTACGCAAACACGGTCAGTTCCTCTGTAGGGAGCAGCAGTATGGCTCGGGCCAGTTTATTCCTGGGCTCGCTTCCCAGCGCTATACATTCCTCCGCTTCCTGTAAGGCTGCGTTCACAGTCGCCACTACTTCTGCCTGTTCCTGTCGTAAGCTCCGCACCTTCCACTCTCTGTACTGATTCAAGAAGTCTATCACCAAGTCTATAGTGGCCGACAGTTCCTCGCAGCAGCTTTCATACAGAGCAATGTTCTTGAAAAGTGCAGTTCTCCGCTCCCTGAGTTGTCTAGAGTTGTGCAAATACTGCTGCTCGTCTCTGTTTGCAGCGGCGACAGGCAGACTGAGATGGGGAATGCGAGGGAACTTGGCTTGGTGCGTGGCTGAGCAGGTCTGACAAAGCAGGATGGGAGGACTGATGCACTTACAGCAAATAGCAGCCTGTTCAGTACAGCAGAGACCACAGGTATGGTTGCCTTCCATCACTTACAACTGGGACCTTATACTCAAACTAGTAAAGAAGTTTAGTGGTGCCATTGCAGTATACAAGTTTTCTCGCTGAAATGCGTCGTTTACCATCAGTCTTTACCTCGGCTCTCCAGCTCACACCTCCCTCTGCTCTACAAATTCCAGTGTTCAGAGTGCTGGACATGCAAGGACAAGTGACCCCTGGGGCGGAAGCCTATGTGCGGGATTTGGATCGAGGAGTTTTGGGGAAAATGCTGAGGACGATGGTGCAGGTGGAACAGACGGACATGCTTTACCTCAAACTGCAGCGTTTGAATTACATAACATTTTACATGACAGCGCAGGGGGAGGAGGGCGTGCAGGCGGGCTGTGCGGCAGGGCTGGAGGACGAGGATTGGGTATGTATGCAGTACCGTGAGATGGGCGTGTGCTTGTATCGAGGTATTTCATTAAACGAAGTCGCCCATCAGATCCACGCTACTCGACTTGACCCGAACAAGGGCCACCAAACTCCGTTGTTGTTTGCGTCCCAGGCAGCTCGTATTCAAACCACATCGCCGCCTCTGGGAACGCAGCTTCCCCACGCTGCTGGCATCGGCTACTCACTGAGAATGCAAGGGAAAAAGAACGTGTGTCTGGGACTCTTTGGGGACGGGGCTTCATCGGAAGGAGATGCACACGCAGGGATGAACTTCGCTGCTACTCGCCAGTCCCAAACTCTCTTCTTTTGCCGCAACAATGGCTTCGCAATCAGCACCCCCAGCACAGAGCAATACGCTGGACAAGGTGTGGCGGAGCGAGGAGTGGGCTATGGCATGCCAGCGGTTCGAGTAGATGGCAACGACCCTATCGCAGTGCTTCAGGCCACCAAGGCCGCTAGAGCAGAAGTACTGAACAGACCTGGTCCTGTGTTGGTAGAAGCCCTCACCTACCGCAGAGGCCATCATTCTTCTTCGGATGACTCCACTCGCTACCGCTCTCAAGAAGTAACCCAGCACTACGAAACTGTGGACAACTCCATCATGCGCTTCTCCAAGTTCTTGCAGCTGCACGGACTGGCGGATATGGACCTAGAAGAGGTGCGGAGAAAGGCAGCTGGGGAGGTAAAGGCTGCCTGGGAAGAAGCCAAGGGCACCCCACTGCCCAGTTGGGAAGCTATGTTTGAGGACGTGTACGACCAACCCACTCCGGAACTACTGCAGCAGAAGGCAGAGTTCGGGGCCCACTACCGCAAGTATAAGAAGTACTACGACGAAAAGGTTCTGCATTAAATACTTAGAAATGCTGAGACAGCTGCTGCGTCCCTTCGCCAAATATATCCGTGACAAACCGCATCTGAACGTAGGCACAGTGGGACACATTGACCACGGCAAAACCAGCCTCACAGCAGCCATCACCAAGTGTCTCTCCTCTACAGGCCTCGCCGAGTACCGCTCCTACTCCCAAATCGACAGCGCCCCTGAAGAGAAGGCCCGCGGCATCACCATCAACACCACTACGCTCGAGTACATGACTGGCAAGAAGCACTACTCGCACATGGACTGTCCTGGCCACGCCGACTACGTGAAGAATATGATCACTGGGGCAGCTCGCATGGATGGCGCAATTCTCGTGGTGTCGGCTCCTGACGGAGTAATGCCGCAGACCAGAGAACACGTCCTGCTTTGTCGCCAAACTGGCGTCAAGCAAGTCGTCTGCTTCATCAACAAGTGCGACTTGCTGCCAGACCCAGAACTGCAGGAAATCGTGGAGATGGAAGTCAGAGACATCCTCAACAAGTACGAGTTCGACGGTGCCGCTGCTAAGTTCGTGAAGGGCTCTGCTACCTGTGCGCTGGGACAGGGTCCTCCCGACACCACTTACTCCATGAAGGAAATCAAGCAGTTGCTGGACACTATGGACGAAGTCCTCACTGTGCCTCCGCGTCCACTGGAAAAGCCTTTCCTCATGAGTATCGAGAGCAGTCTTAACATTGCTGGGAGAGGCACTGTGGTCACAGGCACCATTGAAAATGGAGTTTTGAAGCCGAATACGGAGTTGGAAGTGGTGGGAATGCAGAAAACGCCCATGAAGACGACAGCAGTGAGTGTGGAAACGTTCAAAAAGACGCTGGATTTCGGCGAAGCAGGAGACAACGTAGGCATCCTACTGCGAGGACTGAAGCGAGAAGACATAGCGCGGGGCCAGTGCCTCGTGAAGCCGGGCGCCTACGACACATACTTCAACTTCGAAACACAGCTCTACATCCTCACAGAGGAAGAAGGCGGGCGCAAGAAGCCCTTCTTCACCGGCTTCCAGCCTATCTGCTTCATCCGCACTGCAGACATTTCCTGCACTATGACTCTGCCCGCTGACAAGAAAATGGCAGTCGGCGGGGACCACTTCACTGCCAAAATCAAGCTCAAGCTGCCTATTCAGCTCTACGAAGGCTGCAGAATTGCCATCAGAGAAGGAGGCAAGACTGTGGCGGCCGGAGTGATTTCCAAGCTTCTACCCGACGAGGAAAAGGACCTGGTTGACGACAAGGAACGCGCAAAGAAGAAGGCAGCGAAGGCGACTTCCTCCACACAAGGCAAGAAGAAGTAACTAGCTAGAGTTAGGGAAGAGGTCCTGCAGGAAGGTGCAGAAGCGGCGACTGTACAGCAGTGGGTGCACACAGGAGTGGAAGGCAGGCGGAGTGCGAGGAGACAGCGCAGCGTTCTTCGAAGTTTCGAGTTTCTTTTTGACTGTGTACTTCTGCAAGTAGTCAATGACGCCTACATAACACATGAACTGCTCGTCCTTCCCCTTGATTTCCCTGTGCACAAACCTGCTGTCATGCACTTCTCCCAGTCCCACTTTGCACACAGCCACTAGTAGAGAGTAGTCCATGAGATTCAACCGTCTCAGTTCCTCAGTGTCATTATGCAACTGTGCATGTAGGTAGCGGTGGTAGTTGGCAGGCAGAGGCACAGTGCCGAGGACTTGGCGGAAGTCCAGGTCTTTGAGCACTTGCTTGCTGCTCACTTGGGCGAGACTGCGGATGGAGGGAGACAAGAGGGTCTGGCGATGCACTCTGCTGCCTTTGAGGTCGAATACAGCTGTTACAGTCATAGTGGGAGGGATGATATTCTCCATAATAGCAATATGAATTGCACTTCTTCCCTGAAAGTAGAGTGTGAACACTCCGAAAAACTTTGCCAACAGCGAGTACTGACCCTCTCGACTGCTATAGTACTCTGTCATGTCCCGTAGGGTTCTTCTCAGCGTTTCCATTTCTCGGTGATTTAGCGTCTTGATGATGAACTTCTTGTCGTGTGTGAAGTAGATGAAAGCGTCGCTGCGGCCGCCCTTGTTGCCTGCGTGTTTTCGCATGGTGGAGAGGTTGAGTTGCGGGTCGAAGGAAGAGGCCAGGTCGGACTGGGCGATGTGCTGTCCAGCGCAGGTCTTACGAAACACAGCGGGAGCGTACTCAAAAAGCCCCACCTTGTACCACTTCATGATTTCCTTGATGTCTTCAGAACCCACCTTGTCGAACAGACTTCTGTCCAGTTCCCACAACAGCTTCACCCGGAACTCCGCCTTCTGCCCATTGGAAACCATCCAGGGACACACACGTCCTTGGTACTCGTCCTTGAGCTTGTACATGAGATGGAGACTAAGCAGTGTAGCGACCAGCGACTACCTACTCCTTACCTCAAACAGCACTTCCTCTATCAGACCAGGCAAACATCCGCCCGCCCCATCGGTCTGGTTGCTGGTTTGGCTAGAAGCCTGTCCTCTAGGGATGAGCCGCGTTTCTCGCCTGGACACTATGAAGTCCAGGAAACGCACAGAGCAAAGTACTGTGCCGGCCAAACAACTCACCAAACAAGCCACTTCTTGCCACGTAGAAGCCACACTTGTGTAGGAGTCCGTCTTTTTAATGCTGTACTGGGAAGTCTCAGAGGTCAAGTAACCCAATATGTCCATTGAGAGGTGGCCTGGGAAAACCACGAATAGGCAGAAACTGATGAAGGCAAATAGACTGTGTCTGAAGAGGATGTTGCGCTCTATTTCTCGCTTGGCGTAGTACAGTCTCATGAATATGTAGAACACCAGTCCAAAAGAGGCAAGTTCATACCCGAATATGACTATCAGCGGGATCAAGGACGTCATACTGCCATCCGAAGGGTTGAAGAAACAGCCGTTGGTAGGGGTGAGTCCGTAGGTGTTGGTAGACGCATTGGCGAGACACACAGCAATTGCAGCGGAGTGAGTGAGCACGTGGTAGCCGAAGAGTCGAGCGGAGTAGGCAGTGCTGAAGGGCTTGTTTATCTTCTGAAATACCTCAATGCTCAGGGCGAGGTTGTAGCCGCAGGCAGCGAAGATAGAGTAGGAACTGACGAGACTCATGAAATCACACAAGGCGCCTTCCTGTATGTATCCCTGCGTCAAGTACATGACTCCAGAGTACAGCCACGTCAAGTCCGTCACGAACTGGCACACAATTTGGCACAAGATCAAGTCCCCAGGGTGGTTCAACAACGACGAACGCCACAAGTACAGTCCAATCAGGCTGCAGCCGAAGAGCACAGACAGTGGAGAGAAGAGTGCATAGGCCAGTGCTTCCAAAACAGAGAAGGAGACGTGGGTAGATATTTCGTGAAGTGGACTTGGCAATGCGCTGTCGCAGAACAGCAACTCCATAGAGGATTATTGCCTGTGCAAGTCCTTGGTGAAGTAATATGAAAGCAGGGCTAGTGGCAGTAGTGCTGCTGGGAGTGGCTCTGGGCGTGCAGATTGTGCCTTTCCCTGAGCAGCCTGAGGGCTTCAAACTAGGACCAGCAACAAGCAATATCACCTTGGATGTGTACTACGACCACCTCTGCTCTGACTCAGCTGCGGCTTTCCCTGCACTGTATGAGTACTGGGAAAAACACCAAGACTGGCTGCAACTCGTCATTCACATCTACCCGCTCCCCTACCACACCTATGCATTCCCAGTGGCTCAGGCCGGCAAGTTCATTCAGGCGAACTACACGGACCAATTTGTGAATTACCTGACTTATATGTTCAAGAACCAGAACACCTACTTAGTGAATGCACTCGGCTGGGAGTGGACCACTATCATGACCCGCCTTGCACAGGACACTGAAACTGCCACAGGCGTGCCGTCCTCCCAAGTGCTGGCAGCCCTCAATGACGAGGGTGTGAACTGGCTCACTCGGGTGTCTTGGAAGTACGCAACTACCCGCAACGTGCCTGGCACGCCCATCTACTTCGTCAATGGAGTGTGGGTCCCTGATGTCACCAACTACGTCCACTACTATGACTGGTGGCTGTTCTTCGACACCCTCAGCAAGCTGGAATAGGGTAACTAGGACTTTCAGGCCTAGCCTATGTGGTACTAGCGTGAGTCGTAGGAGTAGAAGCCGCGGCCTGACTTGCGGCCCAGCCAGCCTGCATTAACGAAATTGGCTAGCAGGGGCGAGGGGCGGTAGCGGTCGTCCCCAGTTTCTCGGTGGTACGACTTCAAGCAGTCCAGCAGTACATCCAGACCGATGTAATCAGCCAGCTCCAGCGGCCCTAGCTTCGCCCGTAGTGCCTCCTTCACTGCCGCGTCTATGTCTTCCTTGCTTCCCACTCCCTCGCTCAGGGAGTTTATTCCTTCGTTGATGTAGGCGCACATCACTCGATTCGCGATGAACCCTGGCCTGTCCTTCGATATCGTCGAAGACTTCCCTAGCATTTCAGCGACGTTTATAGCTGTTTGGAGAGTCGCTTGAGAGGTCTGGAGTCCAGGAATGATCTCTACGATTCTTACAACCGTAGGGTGGTTGAAGAAGTTCATGCCAATGACTCTCTCTGGGGCGGAAGTCCCGGCAGCAAGCTTGGAAATTGGGAAAGACATAGTGGTGGTGGCGAAGACACTCTCAGTCCTGCACAACTCACTAAGATCCCTGAGTATTTGTGCCTTCACAGGGAAGCTCTCAGTGACAGCTTCAAGCACGAAGTCAGCGGAGTGGAGGTCCGCCAGGTGCAGTGACACACTGATGCGACTGAGCACTTCGTACGGATCCAGTCCAGAAGAAGACTGTCTCTGCAGCCAGCGCTCCATATGCATGTGCGCCCGAGACAGCTGCTCCTCTTGCAGGTCTACGAGCTTCACTGGCAAACGAGCAGTTGCACTCACTAGAAGTGCCATGCCTGTGCCGATCTGGCCTGCGCCCACCACTCCGATAGTCTTGAGCACTCCTGCCATTATGGTCCTAACTTGCTCCTATTCCTGCAAAGTGGCTGCAGTTATGACAAACTGAAGTGGGGAGTCTGGGTTACTTATTGCAGTACAATAGTAGCCAGGATGCTTCATAAGTCAGTCCTTTCCATTTCAATGGGATAGTTGGGAAAAATGCAGTCCGTGGTAGGAGAGACGTTCCATGGGAAGAATGGAGAGGTGACCTTTGCAGACATCCCTGCCAAGTGATTCGCTTGCTCTTCACTGCCAACTGGTGTCCTCCCTGCCATATATTCTCCCCGATCCTCGTAGAGTTCTACAATGACGTGAACTTCCCAGACAAGCGGTTGGAAATAATGCACAAGTGACAAGGACGAAGCCAGTTTCAACGAGCACTTTGAAGCACTTCCCTGGGTCTGCATTCCTTTCGGGGACAGTTGCTTGCAGGCACTCAAGCACAAGTTCAAGATCGCGGGTATTCTTGTGCTCATTGTCCTCAACAGGAACGGGTCCTTGGCACTGGCAGAGCTGACGTGCAGAGTGAAGAACCTGGGTGCTTCTAGCACTGGGTGAGTCTAGTTAATTAGTCTAGCGAATTGAGAAGTCTTGGCTGAGACCTGGGTCTGCGGGGTCAGTGGCTTCCCTCACTAGGCGATTGGGCGTGTTGGACGGGGGAAAGAGGTTGTCAGTGGGCTGCACTGTCCCTTCCAGAGGACTGCTGGAGGAGATGTCTTGAGAGTTGGAGGAACTGGAGAGCTTGTCTATGTCCTTCAGACCCGGAGAGGCGGGCTGGAAGGGCCGCACTCGGTACGGCTTGCTGAACTTCTTGAAGAAAGCCCACTTTTGCCTCAGAGTGAGCAATAGTACAGGGGAAATGTACACTACCCACGTCACTAAGAAGTACGCATTCACCATTACAATTAGTATGAACAGCAGCAGATTCAGCACTGTGCTCATGGAGTGAGTGTCGTAGTACAGTCCCGCGTATATAGTAACTGCGGAGACCAGTATAGACTTTATTTCCAGTTTGTTCAGAGTTTCTTCATTGTAAGGCTGATATCGCAGTTGCAAATAGACTGCAGCAAGTAGGATAGCTAAGATGGTGAGAGATTCCACCCGAACAGACATAGGCGCTAAAAACACTGAAACACTCACTATTGCGATTTTCCTGTATAGGATCACGAACTCCCAGTAAAACCACTTGGGATCGTAGCCTTTGAATAGGAAGGAAAACTTCACTCGCTGTGGCAACTCGTGCAGCTTCATGCGGGCTCTGACTAGCAGTCCCAGCACTAGCGTGGGCAGGCCCAGTACCCACACCGCTATACTGGGTATTGATATAAACACCACGGATTTGAAGTGGCGGGCAGTCCAGCACTGTTCTGAGAGGTCTGCAATGACCCAGGACTCGCCGGGGAGTATTTCCAGACAGGAGTAGACGGAAAACATCATTTTGGTGATGCTCGGGTGCACTATGAAAAGCACCACTACACAGCTCGCCACCACCTTCTCAAACGGCTGCTCCACTTTCTTGAGCAGGCACAACAGCAGCCAGGCAGCCACCGCAAGCAACATCACAGCTAGCGGCAGCAGCGCCCCCAGCACTAACTTGACACTGTACATCCCCACTTCCGCCACCACTTCGAAGACATGCAGCAGACACTCGAAGGAAAACAACTGCTCAGCCATGCCACCCGCCATTTCCTGTGTCGAGAGGAAGGTCTTCACGAAGCTGGGCCAGTTCAGGTTCAGAGATGCAGCCACGATTACCATTTGAAGGTAGTTGAGGAAGATTTTGAAGTATATTGCTATTAGAGAACGAGGTCTGGTGGCGCCTCGGATAGCCAGTCCCACTATGAGGGCAATTGCGCATAGGGCGACTAGGATGATGAGGGTTGAAATTGATATATTGGCTGTCTTGCCTGGGCAGCGGGCGCAGTTATTACGCCCGGTTCGGGAGTAATTAGGCAGGCAAACTTGACATAAATGCCCTGAATAGCCATCCGCACAGAGACCTACTAGGCTCACATCTGGGGGCTCAGGGGAGCCTATGCATGCGTCAGGATTGAAGCATTCAAAAAAGGTCTCAGTGTCATTTTTAGCTCGCCAGTACCCAGCTTTGGGCACGATTAAAAACCCGCCGTAGCAAATTGCAGTGGAGAGACAGGTCTTGCAGGGCTGTTGGGGCTGCAGACTGTAAGTCTCCGCCTCACACAGTACACAAGCTCCACTACTCACTGTCTCTCCCCACTCACACAAGCGAAAGTTTACTTTCACTGCCACTGTGTCGATGTAGCGAGCGGAGTCGTTATTTAGTCCTTTCAGGCTTATATCTACACCGTGGGTAGAAAAGTAGATATACCGGGAAGAGCCTGGCTCCGCAGTGATAGCAAATCCACTCATTTCAAATATACCTGCACTGCTCGAGCCTTTGAACTGTCCTGACAAGGTCGTATTACTAGGCACTTGGATTTCCATAATGCTGTTGTTGGCAGTCGCAACTCGCTGCCACAAGTGGTCAAATAGTCCGAATTTCAACTTTACCGTAAAGAGTTGTCCGCTCACAAATCCATCGAGACTAAAGGCTATCGGCACTTTTGTAGAATTATCCTCATAGGGAATTGGCTGTAGGGACGAGGACACAGGGGCTAGAGCTATAGGGTAGGAGGCAATGGTACTGCCATACTCCGCCGTATTGCCCTCAAAGCGATTGTTCAGGAAGACAGGGGGAGTTTCTTGCCAGTGCACTGCCCCTCCTTTGATATCAGCAGAGTTATTGACGAAGAAGTTGTTGACTACTGCAATATCGCAGATGACTGGATTGTCACAGCGTAGAGTCACCCCTCCTCCGACTCCATTTGTATCAAGAAAAGCATCAGACACATGAACGGCCAAATTCCGCACAAAGGTATTATCTTCCAGTCTCAAATTAACCCCATCAGACTCCAACCCAGCCCCGCTCATCGCCCTATTCCCCACAAATCGATTTCCTGTGACGAAATACCTGTCCTGAACATTTCCCTGCGCATTTGAATAGAAATAGGCTCCGCCGCCCTTAGTCGCCTCATTAGCCTCAAATGAGCTATTCGCTACTTTCACTTCCACTACATTTACTGTGTATATGCCTGCTCCTCGGTAGGCCATTCCCTTACTTCTGGTAAAAGTGGAGTTAATCACTGTTAACGACTCGCATTCATCCACGTGAACAGCAGACCCGCTAATATCTTCGAAGTTGCAGTTTTCCACCCAGCCACTTCCGTCAAACATATCAATAGCGCCGCCCAACACTGAAGTGGTACTAACGAAAGTCACATGTGTAGTGATTGAAACACTCTTAGCGTTATAAATCGCACCGCCTAGGTGTCCTGAGGAGCAGTTGTAGAAGGTCGAAGAAGTAATGTGTAATTCGCTTTCTAGGGTGTTGTATATAGCGCCGCCGTCGTCTTCCGCTTTGGCGTGAGTGAAGGAACAGCGCAGGATGTGAATTAGGTTGTTATTGAGACTGAGAAGGAAGCCGCCGTTCGCACTAATGTGATTCGTGAACTGACTGTCTGAAATAACCAGTTCCGATGAAGTCAAATAGAGGCCCGAAGTCCGCTCACTCGCAACATTTCCAGCCACCAAGCAACCCCTCAGTTCTACCCTGCACCCCATCATCACAACAAGCGCATAGTCCTCAGCTCTGTTGCCCGCTAATTCACTGTCCACGAAAAGGACGGAGCCTGAGAAAGTGAGGAGGACACCGGCATTGCCTGCGGAGTTGTTAGTGAGCAGGCAAGATTTGAACTTGGACCCTGGACTGGTTTCGGTGTAGAGCACACCTCCGGATTTGTTAGCGAAATTGTGGGAAAAGGTGCAGTTGAGGAAGGTTATTGGAGCGAAAAAGCGAGTATAGGCCGCTCCTCCGCTCTCTCTAACAGCATTTGCACTGAACAAACAGTCCTGAAACCGAGCAGAAGAAGCGAGGGTTAGGAACAGTGCGGCTCCGTACTCCGCTGTGTTGCCCACATACTCCGACTTGCTGTCTGCATACTGTGCTCTTTGGAGAGTCACCGCAGAGTCGAAGTTCCCCTCAAACCGGTTTTCCGCACCCAGCAGCAGACTCCCCTCTATCCCAATTGCAGGCCCTGCGTTATATCTGAACACACAGGAAGTGACTAGTACGAAGGTAGGGTGGTCCAGTGTGTCAGGGGACTGAGTTGCGTATATCCCCGCACCCCCGTTAGGAGCAGTGTTAAAGGAAAAGGTAGAGGCAGAGACTGTGAGAGTACCAGATTGGTAGGAGAGATAGATAGAGGCGCCTGTATCGCAGGAGTTGTGTGTGAAGTTGCTGGCTGCTAGGGAAGAACTGGAAGAAAGGTGGATGTTATCGTGAATTGTGATAGCTGCGCCCTGCGAATTGCTGTAGTTTTCGCTGAACTCGCATTCCTCTATTAACAGCGCCAACAGAGATTGATAATTGCCCGAGAGATTGCCACAGTAGTCAAAGACACTCACAACTCCCTTGGAGTCCGCAGTGTTTGCCCTAAACCCACAACGCTGAATACGGACAGTGGTCAGACCATACTGGCCGGGACTGACAATAAACCCCGCTGCACTGTACTTCGCTCTATTGTTATGCACTAAAAGCCCTGTTAGAAGGATGTTTCTGGCCTGGAGCAGTGTACCGACAGCCCCGGTATCGCCCTCATTCCCGAGAAAAGAGGAGTTCGTGATAGAAATATCAGAGGGCTGGGTGAATGCAATACTGAGACATACAGACTTAGAGCTGTTATAGTTGGTATTGTGGGTAAAAGTTATATTATGCAGGGGAATTGCAGTGCTAATACTCACCAAAAGCAGCTCTGAACCTATATTGTTGGCAAATACAGCGTGTTGGAATAGGAGAACTGTGGGACTGCCAAGTACAGCGATACCCGGGGAGCCTTGCGGGCAATACCCTTCCTCAATCCTCACACTTTCGACCATTATTTGCAGTGCGTTTTCTATAACTATCCCCGATTTGCACGAAAATACAACAGGAAACGCCAAAGAAGCAGCAGAAATATACGCATTTTCCCTTGCAATGAACTCATTTAGCACATATTCCCTCCCTGTGATGTGTCCTGGGGACTCTCCTGCTGCTATTAGCGCTATTTCCCTCAGTACCACATTCCCTATATTGGCTAAACTCACCATTCCTTGTGCGAAATTCGCCCTCATTTCCACATTTGTCATGTTGAAATACCTCGGCGGGACCCAAATTGCAGTAATTGCCTGGCCAAGTAGCATATTAACATAGTCCCCGTCCTTATATGTCTCAGCTAACCCGTCATTTTGCACTGAGATTAGCGCTCCTTTCCTGCTGAAATTATTAACAAATGTGCAATTCGCAATGAGGATGTTTTGGTGCTCATCACTGAAACCCACATACAGCAAAGTGCCTTTTTCAGCAGTGTTATTGTAGAAAGTCAGGCCTGAAAGTGTGATATGTCTGAGAGTTTGCTCGGTTGCGACTTGCTGTGAGTCGAGAACAAGGTGGAATTGGAAGGAGTTGAGGACGGTGAGGCCGACTGATAGACTAGCGATGTTGTAGCGGAAAATGCAGTCTGTTAGGGTAGCAGTTCGGAAGCGGTTGAGGAAAAGCATGGTGGAATCCATTGTTGAAATTCGCTCTCCGACAGGGAGGAAGTTGTATTCAAACAGTACACTCTCCAGCAGTAAAGTCTGAAGGCCGTCCGCACTCAGAAAACCCGATAAAACGATGTCTGGTCGATATTCATATCCATCATTAAGACCACTGACTGAGCCGCTTAGGAAGGAAAAGGTGCCGCAGTCGTAGGGTGCCTTGCTGTCTGGACAGGCTTGGCCGAATAGGCCGCCGCTTAGACCCTGAGGAGCGGACATGCACCGGTCGAAATCCACATTAATGAGGTGGATATCTCCGCATTCGTTCCATATAATTGCCTTCAATTGCTGGCGAAACGATGCAAACAGAGAGTTGAAAACTGTCAAGTTACCAGTGGCAGAGACCACTAGAAAGGACTTGTCATGGTAAAAATCGCATATAGACTGAACAGCGTAGTCAGCCAAATGAATGTTTTCTCCTCTGTCGTTTTGATATTCGTCGAGAGTCGTGTTGAAATGAACATAGGGACAGTATAGACAAGTGGACAGGGCACAGCCTGATTTGAGACTAAAGCCGCCCTCAAATATGACGGATTCGAAGACTACAGTGTGCAGAACTGTAAAGGAAGTGAACTGGGCGGTTAGCTGGATGACCGCTCGAGAGGTTGCGCATTGTAGATGGTCCTTTGGCTGAAAGGTGCAGAAAAGCGTGGCAATAACAGTTTCAGTGAGTACCTCATTGGTAAGGAGGGAAGATGAAGAAGTCGGATAGAGCAAGTGACTTCCAGCTAAGAGATAGACGGAGTTGAAGGGCAGCCAAAGCTTTTCCAGGGCCGGAGCCAGACTAGGGAAAGGAGCTGCCCAACTCCCATCACCGGAAGAAGCCGACCTGGCAGAGACGTACGCTGTATTTGGACTTGAGGACGTGGAGCAGTCGCCTGCATCAAAGCTGCACTTTTCCACATTACATGCAGCTTCACACTGTCCATTGCCTAGCCAGGCCTTCTCACAGCCAGCTGCGCACTCCCCACACTTCCCCTCTCCCCACGCACAGTCCCAAGTCAAGCAGCTAGCCTGGCAGCTGCTACGCTCTGAACAGTGACCTAAACACATTTCCCTGCAGTCGGAAACCCCATTGGAACTGTCGAAGTCTGCATTCGCAGTCATACAAACTTGATCACAGTGTCTATCCCCCTTCATTGCTTCAGTGCACGCCTGAGCGGCTGCTCCTACAGCCAGCAGATACATCCAGGTGCCTATTAACTCCCTCACCATTTGATTACGTAACACTAACGTCCCGCATTTACCGAAATCTGTTGAGAGACACCGAGGCTTTTCTCCTCCAGTAACTGTGCAATAGAGTTTTTGGAAGTGCCTATTTAGCAAGTCTTTTTCCATAATGGCTTTATGAAGGCAGGTCCTGGGACTATATATAGAACTAGTGTTTATCCTCACTAAATAACTAATCTTGGCTGTAACCAAGGTCTTCATTTTCCAGGCGAGTGGGTGTGTTAGCCGGCGGAGAAAGAGACTCGAAAGGTGGGAAGGAGCTTTCGCTGGAGCCGGCCACAATGCCTACAGAGCCCAAGGACTGGTCAGGCTTGTTGGAGTCTTTAAGTCCCGCTATAGAGGACTGTGCTGGGTGGACACGAGATTGCTTGTTCAGTTTGACGAAAAAAGTCCACTTTTCAAGCATAGTAGCCAATATAATGGGGAAAATGTATATTAGCCAAGTAATGAGGAAGTAGGCATTGGCCACTATGATCAGCACGAATAGCAGCATGTTGACCACTGTGCTCATTGAGCGAGTGTCGTAGTATAGTCCCGCGTAGATTGTGACTGCGGAAACCAGGATTGACTTGATTTCCAGCTTGTTCAGAGTGGGCTCGTTATAAGGCTGATAGCGGAGCTGCAGGTAAACAGCCACAAGTAGAATTGCTAAGATAGTGAGGGACTCTACACGTACAGACATAGGCGCGAGGAACACAGCCGCACCCACTAGCCCGATTTTCCGATAAAGAATTACGAATTCCCAAAAGAACCACTTCTGCTCATAGCCTTTGTACAGGAAGGCAAACATCACTCGCTGAGACAAGCTGTGTAGCTGCCTATGTCTACGCACGAGCAGCGCTAGGACGAGCGTAGGCAGGCCAATTACCCACACAGCTATGCTGGGCACTGATATAAACACCACTGATTTGAAGTGGCGGGCAGTCCAGCACTGTTCCGAGAGGTCCGCAATAACCCAGGACTCGCCAGGTAGTATTTCCAGACAGGAGTAAACTGAAAACATCATTTTGGTGATGCTCGGGTGCACTATGAAAAGCACCACTACACAGCTCGCCACCAACTTCTCCAAAAGCATATTCACAGTCTTGATTACTCGAATAAAGCCCCAAAAAGGTAGCGCCAGCAACATCACAGAGAGCGGCAGCATCGCCCCAACTACCAATTTCGAAGCGAACATTCCCATAGACTTGACAACGACCAAGTCCTGCATTAGACACTCGAAGGAGAATAACTGGTCTGCCATGCCTCCTGCCATTTCTTGGGTCGATAGGAACGTCTTCACGAAGTCAGGCCAGTTCAGGTTGAGGGAGGCGGCTACGACTACCATTTGCAGGTAGTTGAGGAAGATTTTGAAGTAGATGGCCATAAGGGAGCGTGGCTTGGTCGCACTGCGGATAGCGAGCACCACAACTAGTGCAATTCCACAGAGCGCCACCAGGACAATGAGGGCGGAAATTGCTATGTTCGTAGTCCTTTCTGGACACAGGGCGCAGTTGCTCCTGCCTGTGCGGGAAAAGTCAGCCTTGCAGACTTGACACAGATTGCCTGAGTAGCCCTCAGCGCACAGTCCTGTGAAGCTCACTGCAGGAGGCTCTGGCGACCCAATGCAGGCATCAGAATTGAAGCACTCGAAGAAGATTTCAGTGTCATTCCTTGCTCGCCAGTACCCAGCTCTGGGCACGATTAAAAACCCGCCGTAGCAAATTGCAGTGGAGAGACAGGTCTTGCAGGGCTGTTGGGGCTGCAGACTGTAAGTCTCCGCCTCACACAGTACACAGGCTCCACTGCTCACTGTCTCTCCTGACTCACATAGACGGAAGTTTACTTTCACTGCCACTGCGTCGATGTAGCGAGCGGAGTCATTATTTAGTCCTTTTAAGCTTGTATCTACACCGTGGGTAGAAAAGTAGATATACCGGGAAGAGCCTGGCTCCGCAGTGATAGCAAATCCACTCATTTCAAATATACCCGCACTGCTCGAGCCTTTGAACTGTCCTGACAAGGTCGTATTACTAGGCACTTGGATTTCCATGATGCTGTTGTTTGCATTCGCAACTCGCTGCCACAAGTGGTCAAATAGTCCGAACCTCAGAATGTCAGTGTATAATTGTCCACTCGCGAAGTTATTAAGTGAAAAAGCCACAGGAATTTCTGTGGAATTGTCCTCATAAGGAACGCGCAGTAGAGAGGGAGACACAGGGGCTAGCGCTATAGGGTAGGAGGCAATAATACTGCCATACTCCGCTGCATTGCCCTCAAATCTGTTGTCCAGGAAGTCTGGGGGAGTTTCTTGCCAGTGCACTGCCCCTCCCTTGATGTCAGCAGAGTTATTGACGAAGAAGTTGTTGACTACTGCAATGTTGCAACTGATTGGGTTGTCACAGCGCAGAGCCACCCCTCCGCCAACTCCATTATTCGCCAGTATTGCTCCAGATACGGAATAAGCCGAGTTATTGACAAATGTGTTATCCGCTAAAATCAAATTCACACCGTCCGACTCCAGGCCTCCGCCACTTTGAGCTGTATTGTCCTCAAACCGGTTCCCTAACACTCTGTAATTGTTGACTGCTACACTTTGCACATCTGAGAAAAGGTAGGCCGCACCTCCATGATTAGCATCGTTTTGTGTGAAGGTACAATTGGTGATATTCACCTGTGCTACGTCCACTGTATACAATCCTGCCCCTCTATACGCTTTTCCCACTCCCCTTCGAAAACTGGAGTTTGCAATTGTTAATAAGTCTCCATTCTTTGCATATATTGCACTTCCTGTGTAGTTTTCAAATCTACACCCTTCAATTTTCCCCGTCCCGTCAGTCATTTCAAGAGCGCCTCCCAGTCTTGAAAACACGTCGAAGAAGTCCACATTGCTGATAACTGTAGCGCTCTTGGCTGCATAGATAGCGCCTCCTAGGAGAGCTGAGGAGCATTTGTAGAAGCGAGAGGCAGAAATCAGCAGTTCACTATCCAAAGTGGCGTAAAGTGCACCACCGTCACTTCGAGCAGAGCACATAGAAAAGGTGGAATTGTTAATAAATATATTATTGTTATTGAGACTCAGGAGAAATCCGCCGTTTTTGCTGGTTTGATTGGTAATTAAACTATCATTGATTGTCAAAACCGAGGATGTTATAAGAATCCCAGAAGTCCGGTCAGCGGCTTCATTGCTGTGCACTGTGCAATTTTTCATATCAACTGTTGTTTTGATGACTAGAAAAAGAGAGTGTTGAAAGGCTCGGTTTCTCGCGATAACAGTGGAAACGAAGGAAACAGACCCAGAAAAGCCATAGAAGGCGCTGCCGCTTTCTAGCGCCCAGTTGTTGGTCAATTCACAGCGGATGAACTTGATATCGAAGGTTGTATCGGAGTAGATCACTCCACCGGATTTCCCGGAGTTGCTGCGAAATGTACAGTTAATGAATTCAGCTGGACTATAAAACCGACTATACATCGCTCCCCCAAACACTTTCGCCACATTCCCCTCCATCAGGCCGTTTTTCACAACACTCACTGACCCTACTTTCATATATATTGCTCCTCCGTACTCCGCCAAGTTCCCTCTATACACCGACCCATTGTCTGCATATCTCGCAGTCCGCAGCCGCACAGGCGAGTCGTAATTTCCCTCATACTGGTTGGAACTGCTGACTAGTAAGTTGGGAGCCGCAAGTCCTGCTACTTCGACAGCTGTGCCATAATTATAACGGAATACACAGGAATTGACTAGTACGTAGGTAGGGCGGTCTGGTGTATCCGGGGACTGAGAGGCGTAAATCCCCGCACCCCCATTAGGAGCAGTGTTGAATTCAAAGACAGAGGCAGAGACTGTGAGAATACCTGTTTGGTAGGAGAGGTAGACAGACGCCCCTGTGTCACAGGAGTTCTTATTAAACCTGCAATTCGATATATAGGAGTCTGGCGTCAATTGGATGAAATCGTAAATAGTGATTGCAGCGCCCTGAGAAACGCTGTGATTTTCACTGAATTGGCAGTCTTCGAGTGCCAGGGTCACTAGGGAAAGGAAGTTGTCGGAGAGAATGCCATAGAAGTCGAATATCGTAAAAACTCCCTTCGTATCCGCAGTATTTCCCCGGAAAACGCAATTCTTAATGCTCAGCCAGGAGGACTCATATGGAGTGGGATTAAACAAAATTCCCGCTCCGCTGTACTTTGCTGTATTATTCTCCACCAATAACCCTGTAAACAGCACCTTTTTCGCATAAAATATAGTGCCTACAGCCCCAACACCACCCTGATTTCCTATAAACTTGGAACTTGTGATGGTCAGGGAGTTCGGCTGGGTGAAGGCTATACTGAGACAGACTGGTTTGGAGTTGCTATTATTGGTATTGTTGAAAAAGTGTATATTTGATATGTTAATTGCGGTACTTATAGACAGGGAGAGAAGCGCAGCTCCTATATTATTGGAGAAAAGCAGGTTTTGATAGTGTAATACTGTGGGACTGCCGATTAACGCAAGTCCAGGTGAGCCTTGGGGACAATATCCGCCTCCAAATTTCACATTTTCTATGAGAATTTGCATAACGTTTTCCATAACTACGCCCGATTTGCATACAAAATCCGCAGGAAAAGCGAATGAAACACTGGATAAATAGGCTCCTGGGAGGGCTATTAAAGCCGCTAATACGTACTGTTTAGCTGTATATTTATCCACTGATTCCCCGGTGTCATTCACCTCTATGTCTGTAAAAACCACATTTCCGATTTCCCCGAAATAGGCCAAAGACGCAGCATAATTGGCATGAAAAAGGGAATTGGTGACATTTAGGTACCTGGGAGCCACCCACACACTTGTGACTTTCCCCTTTACTATCATTTCAATATACGCCCCACTCTGATATCTCTCCAACAGCTGGTCATTTTTCACATACAAAAGCGGCCCTTTCGTGCTAAAATTGTGAAGAAAGCTGCAGTTAGTGACGAGGACGTTTTGGTGGTTTGTGCGGAACTGAACATATAGCAAAGTGCCAACTTCCGCAGAGTTGTTAAGGAAAAGCAGACCTGTGAGAGTGATGTGATGGAGTTGGTGCTCTGTGGCTATGTTGTGGGAGTCCAGGACTATGGGGAATTGGAAGGAGTTGGTGACGGTTAGGCAGACGGATAGCTTGGCGAGGTTATAGCGGAATTGGCAGTTGGAGACTAATAGGGTGCGGAAGCGTTCCAGCGCTAGCATTGAAGAATACACAGTAGTGGCAAATAGTCCTATCGGCAGGAAGTTATACTCAAACGTCACACCCTCAATATGCACCGAATTCAGTCCGTCAGCAGACAGAAAGCCTGAAGTGATAATATCGGCTCTGTACTCATATCCGTCGTTTAAGCGACTAACAGAACCGCTGATATAGGATAAATGTCCACAGTAATAGGGCGCTTTAGCGTCTGGGCAAGTCTGCACTAGCAATCCTCCTTTTAGTCCTTCAGGAGAAGGAATGCATCGGTCGAAATCGACATTAATGAGGTGGATATCCCCGCATTCATTCCATATAATTGCCTTCAATTGCTGGCGAAACGCTGTAAAAAGCGTATTGGAAATAGTCAAATTGCCAGAGGCAGCGACCACTAAAAAGGACTTATCGTGGTAAAAGTCACACATAGACTGAGCAGCGAAATCAGCCAAATTCACCTCTTCGCCTCTGTCATTGCGATACAGTCCATAGGCGCTATCGAACCCCACATAGGGACAATATAGACAAGTGGGCAGGGAACAGCCTGGCTTGAGACTGAAGCCGCCCGCAAATATGACGGATTCGAACACTACAGTGTGAAGAACTGCAAAGGAAGTGAAGTGGGCGGTTAGCTGGATGACAGCTCGGGAGGTGGCGCAGTCTGGATGGTCAGTTGAGTCCAATTTGCAGAAAAGAGTGCGGATTTCGGTAGTATTCAGGGCGGAATTCGATAGCAACCGCTGATTTGAGGAAAGCGGACTGAGGAAATGACTTCCACTGAGGAGGTACACAGAGTTGAAAGGCAGCCAGAGGCTATTCAGAGCCTGGGCCAGGTTAGGGCATGGCAAAGCCCAGCTCCCTTCTCCTGAGGGAATTGCCTTGGCTGAGATGTAGAACTCGTTAGGTCTGGAGGGAGTGGCGCAGTCGCCTGCATCAAAGCTGCATTCCTTCACATTACATGCAGCTTCACACTGTCCATTGCCTAGCCAGGCCTTCTCACAGCCAGCTGCGCACTCCCCACACTTCCCCTCTCCCCACGCACAGTCCCAAGTCAAGCAGCTAGCCTGGCAACTGCTACTCTCTGAACAGTGACCTAAACACATTTCCCTGCAGTCGGAAACCCCATTGGAACTGTCGAAGTCTGCATTCGCAGTCATACAGACTTGATCACAGTGTCTATTCCCCTTCATTGCTTCAGTGCAGGCTTGAGCTAGCGTCTTCGCTGCGAGCAGAAAGACCAATACGTCTCTCATTATCGCCAAAAATAAGCTGGTAGCCAAACTACTGTATTCGGGTCTGTTTCTACTGCTGAGGGAGATAGACCATACTTCTGATTTTGTTGAAGTCAGGGGGCGGAGATAATATGAATTCAAAAGAATTAACTTGGCAGAGATTCGACATAACTGCATTCCCACACTCCACTAAATCAGCACTCTAACAGCTTATAACATCCAATGAATTATCTGAAGTAGCAAATTAGCTGAAATAGTCTCCCTTAGTACCTTGCAGGCCGCTTTCCCTCCTGATACGCAGTCTTCACCCTCGCCTTCTTCCCAGGCCTAGGCAGCAGTTCCATCCCTTCAAACAACAGCGACAGTTCCCTGCCTCCAGGCGGGGGCGTCACTTCCAGTCTGGACCTGGCCTTGCCCTCCTTGGCTGACATTCTGCGGGCGAGTTCCTTCTGCACGCTGCTGAGAGTGCTGTTGGCCTGCGGCTGGATGTTCACTGGAGACTGGCGGGTGAGGAGCAGGTCGGTGGCGCGCTGGGAAAGGCGGTCAGAGGCCGCGACCCCTCGAGACTGGGCTTCTTTGCGGATTTGCTCCTTCCGCCGCACTCGCTCCTTCTCCTGCTTCCGAATCCTGCGCAGCATTTCCGCCCTTTTCCGCGTGCAATAGCCCCTGAAGTGCCGCTGAATGACCCTCGCAGCCCGGTCCCTGACCCTCACCACCCTGCAATACCTCCTGCAAATGTACCCCCGAAACAGACTTTGCAGGCCCAACGCTGCCTTTTCCCCCTTCTTGCGGGCATATTCCAGCCTCACAGTGTACCCCTTAATAGTCGCTTGTATGCGTACAGCCGCCCGCATCCTCGCGGCCTTGGCTCTTCGAATCCGCAGGTAAACTCTGCGGGCTTTGTAGGACTTGTACTTCCGCAGGATAAAGGAAGCAGCTCGGAATTCGCGCTGTCTTTGGAGGGCTTGTTGGCTGGTTAAGCGGCGGAAAAGGACTTGGATTGAAAGTGCATTGTGAGCGATTTTGGCGTCTTTTAGGGATTCGGAGGCTAAAAACTTGCGAAAAAAGGACTGAATTAAATGGACATTTCCCACTAAAAAACGCATTTTCAAGGCGGCTTTTCGGGCTAATACCATTCTCCAGCGAGTTTGTATTTTTACAGCGTTTCTGGATATATAGGAAAACCGGCCCTTCCACCAATGCTGGATTTGAGCGACTTTTCGCAGGTAAAACCGCTTGGAATTGCACCTCCACTGGGCGATTTGTCGTCTCCAAGTCCTCTGGATAAGGCTGGAATATAGACAAATTCTCATAGATGCCGCCCTTTCCTTGGCTTTTCTGCGTCTGTACAGGCTTTGCAGTGTGGTCACAAGGGCTTCTTTCTGTAGGAAAATGAGTGTTTCCTTAGCTGCGAATGACCGATATAGGCACTGCAGGACTAATATTGCGGCTTCTTGCTTTCTTCTATTCAACTCACATATGGCTAAATGTCTCCTGACTCTGGTTTGAATGGCAATTGCTGCAATTCTGCGCTTTTCGTGTTTATTCCGGTTCCGTACCAAAAAGCCCTTCGCGACTTTCTGCAGCAGTCCGCCTGCCTGCTCCCTTATTAGCCTCTTTTCCAGCTGCTTTTCCCTCCTAATATTCGCCTTTTCCCCCACTATTTCCAAGTTGCACGGCGGATTGTCCCTCACCTCCACCGGATTCCCCACTCCCCTATATATCAACTGCCACTGATTCGTATCTATTGGTAACTCCCCTTCCCACTTCTCCCCATCAACCACCACTTTGACCAGTCCTTCCATCATTTCATCTAGCATCGCTGTCAGCCAGGGAGTCCTTTCTGCACACGCAGGACTTAAGTTCACTTCCAACAGCCAGGGTCGCATAGTCTCGTCCAGAATTATGTCGAATCCGTATAGTTCGAAGGAGCAGCTGCGATGGTCGATTTCGTCAGCTGCGCATTGGAGGGTGGAAATGACAAGGGAGTGGAGCAGGGGGAGGATGTCTGTAGGGTAGGAGATGTCGGGACGGTGGTGGGAGAGGTAGGTAAGGAACTGGTTTAGGCTCCAGACGGTTTCGTCTACTGATTTGGACTGGGTCTTTTGGACGCTGTAGTTGGCGAGGTGGCTGAATTTGTCCTTCAAGTCGTCCAGTGTGAAGGGGGTGGTGCAGAGACGTAAGTAGCAGCTGTTGAAAAAGTGCACTTCCAAAGGGTCGAAAGAGGTCACTAACACCCACTGGCGGATGTCGAATTTGACCTTTCCTCGGGGAACTGTTAGCAAGAGTGGTCTTTCTAGGTACTTTTGCACTATCCTCGCCTGCAGTTTCACCCCGCAGTCCACAATTTCCTCCAAGTTGCTGCAGCAATGCACCCCCGAGCCCCTGGCATTCTGCCCCGGCTTCACAATCCACACGTTTCTGCAGCCCTCCATAGTGGCCTGTGGGTACGTAGCAAGGATCAAAGAGTGCACAGAAGTCACTTTCGAGCTGAGATGCAGGGAAGGAAACTGCCAAGCAGCCGCAAAGTCGCCTTTTCGGGTGCACTTCAGCTTAGTTTCCTCCGACAAATGCCCAAATGGAAGACGCAACTTGCTATACTCCATCAAAAACCTCCACTCCTCCTTACTACACACAAACCCCCGCTTCACCATCGGCACAAAGGAGTACTTCGACTCCAACTCACATTTATCCTTATAGTTCCTTATTACTTCTTTGCAGTACTTCAGAGCAGTGCGGAGGCACAGGGTGTTTAGGAGTGAGGGCGGGTCGGAACGCTGGGAGAGGGAGAGAAAGTACTCAGCGTGGTGCTTGATTATGCCCAACACTGCGGTGCGCTCGTAGTCGGATTTCATTTCTTCGACTTGGACGGCGTCGCCCAGGTCGTAAGTCCTGGGGAAGAAGGTGTCCGGATTCAGTGCGAAGTCCGTATTCGCCCGAAAGCAGCCATTCAGCCCGCACTTCGTAGTCAATCTGCGATTATTGGCGAAGTGATTGAAATACTGCCCCGGCTTCAGCGACCTATAGTCCTGATCTGAGTCCGTATAGGTCCACTTTAGGTGGAAAGCAGAGGAATTCACCACCTTATTTTCATGCCAATTCCTCCTTTTCAGCGCTCTCCTCACATACTCGTCCTGACTATTCAGTATGAACACTCTGGTCTGCTCGGGCAGTCCCACCCGCTTCACGTACTCCACCATCATGCTAGAGTGGTCCTGCGAGGCTTTGTTCTTCAACAGCACATCCACCATTTCCTTCCTGTACTGGGAGTCCACTTGCTTCTCAGCTACAGCGGGGGCTCCGGCCTTGGGTCTGGCTTCACAGGGAATTGCAGTCAGTATACGTCGCTCAGGGAGGGGGATAGGGGTGGGGTTACAGGCCTTTGGAGACTTCGCGGCAGTGCGGGTTGGCTTGTGCTTGCGGACGCGAACTTGCACGGATTTCGGCTTTTCCGGCAGACAGTTGGCGGATTCACTCTCACACAGGTCGGCACTGGGCTTGGAAGGGGGCGCTGGCACCAACAGAGGTATAGCGGGTGAGGAGTGCGTATTGCTTTCTGCAACACTTTTAAGGCTTTCCGTCCTCATTTCCGCACTCTGCTGACTCTGGAAGCACCCCGAATCCGTCCTGCCCTCCTGCAAAGGCACCAAAGTGACTCTGTGCTCCGACCTCACATAGAAGTCCTCCGCTGTCTGGCAGCTCTCTGTGTGACTACTGGAGTGCACAGCGCGGCGGAGCGCCTTCGAGCCTCTGCAGGGCTGCTGGCCTTGGAGGAACTGGGAGGAGGTGCAGGGAGGCTCGAGAGGGATGCGACGCTTGGGGGAGTTGGAGCTGTGCAGGGAGGAACTGCGGGATTGGATGGAAATGGAGGGCAGGCCGAGGTCGTCTTCAGCGAATTCGTCCTTTTCTGCCTCTTCATCCAGTATGCTCCTCAGCTTCGCAGCCAAGTCAATCCTCCTAGGCGCCTCAGCCCCTTCCTCGTCACTATCTGAATAAGCCGCCTCTCTGCGCGGCCTGCGGACCTGTATTTTCCTCTTCAGTCCTGCAGGCTGGAAGGGCAGTAGAGTCTCTGCGTAAGGGAAATACATGAGGCAGGCTTGAGCCCTGCTGCGGAGCTTTTGTGGCTTTTTGAACCTGCCTCGTTCCATTTATACCAGGAAGGAGGGGTCTGCTCGAATTTCAACCTGTGGAACTGGGAATTCAGAGAGAAATGTAGATTTCGACCTAGGGATATTTGAGAATTTGAGAATTGACTTGGTCAGCATGGTGCAATCTTCCCTACTGCTTTGTGGGGAAAGTTAGCTTTGGGTAGCGATAGAGAGGAAGCTATGTAGGACTCACTGGGAAAGAAGAAAGGAAATGGACCATATAATTCCCAGACCCAATGCAGTTTTGCCAAAACAGCCAGCGGGTCGGGTCACTGCTCTTCGCAACAGCTCCACCTCCAGCATCGAGACACATACAGCAGCTGGGGCTGAAGTGGAGGTCGGACGGGGAAGTTCGAGAGGATTTCAAAGGTTACTTAGTCTTCAGTGAATCTGAAGGACTGTTAGCCACTGGCGCTAGTAAACCTCACACAGACAGTCACTTAGAAATCTGGAACACAGCTTCTCAGACCCTCGAACTCAGCCACGAAACCGACAACTCCAGCTCCGCGTCATTCGTGTGGCTCTCCGACTTTCACTACCTCACTGGCTCCAACGACTCCCTAATTCGCCTCTGGAACCAGGGCAGATGCGAAGGAGTGATGGCAGGCCACAGCGACTGGATCAGGAGCATGGCAGTGAGCAGGGGACAGGAGTGGCTGCTGTCGGGAGGCATGGACGGAGGGGTGAGACTGTGGGACATTGGCAGGCTGGCGGCTGTGGATGCGCTGGTGATAGGCGGGAATACGGCTATGAACAGTGTGCAAAGCTTGGCTTTCACTGCGAACCAAGCGGGCTGTGTAGCTGTCACTCGAGAAGGATTTCTCCACGGCTACGACCTCCGCTCCCACCAGTGCCTCTTTCCCTCCGTACCCTCCACCTAGTTCCCCAGCCACTTCAGCAAGGCCAACAGCGTCCAAATCGCATCCAACGGCCTCCACTTCCTCACCAGCGGCCGAGACTCCTGCCTCCGTCTCTGGGACTTGCGGAAAATCGGGCCCAATCTGCCTCCTGTGCAGAGCTACACCAACCATGTATGTAAAATGTACCCAATAAGTGGGAAATTCCTGTATGACGACCAGTTCATTGTGACTGGAAGTGAGGACAATTCTGCCTATTTGTATGAAGCCATCAGTGGGAAAGTCGCGAGGAAGGTTGAATTCGCCTGTCCTGTGACCCACACTGAGCCAACCGCCGCCCACGACTTGAGTTTCTATGTAGTTCTATACAGAAACCAACGACTCGGCCTGGTGGACGTCTCTGGAGAGGAGGTGCAGGCAGAACTGCCCTCAGTCGAAGAACAGCACCGGGAAAACGTGAAAATGGCAATGCAGACCACTTTGTGGGAAACCTCCAACCAGATCTTCCAGCACTTGCGAGTAATTGGGAGGTACAACATGGTCGGGTATGGCAACTTGCTGGAAGCGCTGCAGAGCACAGCCCAGAGTGACGAGGGCAGTAGGCGGCTTTTGGAGGAAATCCAAAGTAAATGTGACCAGAAATTGGCGGAAAGTTACATGAAACTGCCTGAAATTTTGCATCTGCAGAGGGAAAGTGGCGGTGCAGTGCAAAAAGATGGAAGTCGGGAGGGTAGTTTGCCAGTTGTCAGAGTGGAAAGCAGCACAAGCGAGCCTTGGCGGTCCTACTTGCCCCGCCAAAGCTAGACTAACCCTAGTTTCTACTAAGACACAGTGCGCCATTCGCTACATTTCTCCATAATCTACCCTAATCCCCCAAGCCTTACTCCAAAGCCTAATCCGGTCTCTTCTCATTGACCAAATCCCACTGCTTGGCCAAGTTAAAGTCCTGCAGTGTAGTCTGCATCGCACTCCTGCCCTCCCTCAGCAGTCCAAAGGGTATTTTGTGTCCCGGACAAACGCCTTTCAACTGCACCACCAGTTCGTTTTCCTCCCTCAAAATCCTAAACAGCTTCATTATTTTCCCGATAGACTTGATTTTCTTGCGAATATGTTCTCTTTTGGTCTCGGTGACTGTTTCTTTCAGTTCCTTCACTCGGCTTTGGGCAGGGGGAGCGGTAGTGCTGCGGCCGCTGCGGGTTCTAGTGAGAGCGAGGAGGATTTCCGCGACCTTTTCAGCCATGAAGGGAATGCTCCAGCTGAAAATGTCCATGTGGTTGGGTAGGACATAGGGGTGGGCTGTGGCTTCGAGTTGGTGAATGGTTAGGTCGCTGTCCACTATTTTGACTATGGCGCCTTTGTTGTGGTATACGTCGCAGTAGTTGGGTGCAGAGAAGACGGTGATGACGCTGGGGAAGGTGGAATCGTCCCAGTTGTGCATTTTGTACCCATCTAATTGGGCCTCGTGGCCGCGGAATATGGTCAAAAGGTGGTTTTTCTTGAGGAATTTGGCTGAAGCCTGGGCGGAAAAGAAGAAACTGCAGCCTCGGACTCCGTTTGCAGTATACAAATCCGCAGTTTCTGCAGGGTCAGACCACAGCAAATCACACACCAGTCCCTTCCTCAGCGGCTCCTGGAACCTGTTCAGCACGGAAATATCGCTGATTACCTTCAACTCAGGACTCAGCCCTCCGTGCACGGCGAAGAAACGGCCGTTGACAAGACAGGCCAAGGGCAAAGCGTCGAAACAGTCCATTATGCGCTCGTATACTTCTAAGTCCTGCTTGGACAGACACTCTGTGCGGAAGTTGAAGAAGGAGGTCATTTGCCGACATTCGTGGTTGCCTCGGAGCATGTGAATAGTATTAGGATGCGCCAGTTTGAGTGCAAATAGGAGAAGCGTGACTTCTAGGGAAAAACTGCCCCTGTCCACATAATCCCCCAAAAACAAGTATTTAATGTCCTCCGGAGGCCCACTGAGAGCCAGCATTTGCTCGAAATCGTAATACTGTCCATGTATATCCCCAATTACCGCCACCGGGTCACTCAACTCCACAACATTGGGCTCATACTTCAGCACTTCAAATACTCTCGTGAGGAGTTCCAAGCAGTCCGCCTTCGTCAGTCTGCCCTCATTGTGCAGATGAGACTGCAAAAGCCGCCAGTCTGGGACTTGGGAGTGGGCGGGGAAGAGGAAGTCGTGGGAAATGGGTCTGTGCGGGGGCGGGGGCAGGCTTTTGACCACACGGTCGGAGAGGGGGTCGCTAAGAGGCTCCATTTAGCGGTTTGCAGGGGAGCTAAGGACTACCTAGCAGTGAAGGGAGGGAAGTTGACCCTGGGACAGGGAGAGGAGAGCACAGGGCCGAAGGGAATGGGCAGCAGGGGCGACGAGGCAGTGCGCAGAGGGTGCGGGGCGGGCGGAGGGTCCCTAAGGTAGCGGACCAGGAAAGGCTCGTTGGCTGTCTGAGGTGTGGAGCTCAAATCGTCAGTTGGCGGACTTTGCTGGTAATTCGCGTGTCGATTTTCGCCTTCTAACGAGTGCAAATCTGAATTCGGGTGAAATTCCCTCTGTAATCGCGATTTCTCCAAATCTCCATACACCTTTTTAAGCTCATCAGCCAAAAGCAGCAATTCCTTCCTGGTTTCTTCCAATTCCGCTCCCTTTTCCTCGCAAATTTGCTCGATTTTCGCCTTTTCTTCCTTAATTTCTTCCATTTCCCTCGTAACTACTCCCAGTCTCGCCTCTAACCCATCTGCGTCTGCGTTCGTTTGGTCGAGTCGAATTAAAAGTGCAGTTTCAGAGTTTTTATACAGCGATTCAGTCTCTTTTCCTCGCATTTCCTGCACTTTTACCAGTCTTTCAACTGCATTAAAGCGGGAAATCAAGTCCAACTCCCTCGACTTCGATATTGCGATTTCACTCATTAATTTCCGCTTCCAGGAGTCGTTTTCCGCCTTCGCCCGGCTCTCCAGGTCCCTAACAGTCCGCTTCAAGTTCCGATTTTCGCCCTCCAGCACCCTGATCCTGTACTGAAAAGTTCTCAGAGTGGAGGTCACAGCGGCAATTGGGGAGTCGCTTCGTTCTCGAGGGGATATTCTTGCAGTAGACAGTGGCGTTTGATAGGTCCTGGAGGAGTCGATTAAGCTGGCTTCGTAGGTGTGGAAAGCCTCTGTGGGTCCTGTGCTTCTGCGAGAGCTGGGTTGCCAGTCCTCGGAGGCTAGTCTCATCTTGCGCTCCATGTATATACTAGCTGACTAGTGGTATAGAGGGCTAGGACTTGGAAGGCTTGAGTTGGAGGAGGTAGTGCAGGTAGGCTTCCCCGAAGACGTAGTTTTGGGAGTCGTGAGAGATGGGCTTTGCTGCTTGCACTACAGGCTTCTGCCTCATTCTGCCTGCGAAGCTACTGTGCGACCTGGGCCAGGCCAGCTTCCACCCCGCCACTCCCTGCCTTTCTGCCTTGGCAGGGCCTATTTCTGCAGTCCCAGCCCCACACTTCCCTCCTTCAATCAGCCAATTTTGGCTAGTGGGACTGGCAGGCCCTTTTTCCCGCTTCGAGGCAGTTAAGGGCCTGGGCCGGGAGTACTGATGCACGATGAATTCGTTATATTTGCCAGGATTCGGCTTTACAAACTCAGCGGGAAGGGCATTACTCAGTAGGTCTGTAGGCCTGGGCTGGGGAGTTAAGGGTCCTGGGGGTATCACATATCGAAACTGGCCTTTGGGGGACACTAGTGGCTTCCTTTGGGATAAAACCCCCAGTTCCCCATTGGTTATGCCCAAATACTTCACTGTGTAGTACTGGTTTTCGTTGGCTGCAGGGCTGTGGTCTCTTTTGTACCCAGGTTCCCCTGCAGTGTGCTCCCCATATAGAACTTTGCTGTGTAAATCCAGTCTTTCCTGCAGTTTCCGGCTAATGAGTCGTGCAGAGAGGGAGGACTGCGGCCTGGGAGTCACAGTCCGACGTGGTCGGAGCGCCCTGACCTTCATATTACTACGATTTCAGTGCTGTTGGACTGACAATGGGAAACTGTCCTGCCGTTAGTCCAGGTATAGGGCTGATTTCTTGCGCTTTCCAGAGTTTAAGGGGAAATAACAACTAATTCATACATTTCGACACTTTTCTGTTCATTCAGAAGTGAATATCTGCATTTAAGGGTCTTTCCCTGTCCAAATCGGTCCATTTGAAGCCACTCGCCATGTCTATAAGTCGAAAACATGAATAAAGAGGGTCAGGAAGAGCCCTACAGAGTGACTATGTCAGTGAAATACGTCCCTTTCCTGTCTGTCCAGATCCTGCTCCAGTCCCAACCCCCCTCCGGGCAAATCAGGCAAAACAGTGCGCAATTCCAGTGGAAATCACAGGAAAAAGAGGCAGAAAAGGGACTTTTCCTTCCAATTTGGCCTATTTCGGCTCCTATTGATGCTATTTGCTTGGAAAAGGAGGGGACTGTACCCGTCCATGTGAGCACTCCCAGTCTGGGGGAGGCAGAAATTGGGGGGAAAGGCAGTTCAGAGGCTTTTCTAGTGGGAGAAACGGAGATTACTGACAATTTGCTGGGAACTGGGCACTTCCACCCTGTAGACAGCGACATTTCTCAGAAAAAAGGCCTAAATTCACCCAAAAAGCCCGATTTTGAGGCTTTAAACCCACTTTCTCCTGCTTTCCCCCTCTTTCCAAGCACTCAAATTCCGGTTTTGCAGGGAAAATCAGCCAAATTTCAGCCTTTTCTCGTTAATTCTGAGCAAAAAAAGCTATTTTTCCCTCAAATTTGCAAACCTTCCGTGCCGAAAATAGCTGAAATTGAGGCTACTTTGCGAGCGTTAACGGAGGGAATTCGAATTTTGCCAACTAAACCTGCAAATTCGATATTTTCCTCGACGAAAAAGCTGAAAAACTGCAAATATTTCCCCCAATCATCCAAAATGAGGTTAAAATCCTCGTTTTCTACTAAAAAGTGTAATTTTAAGCAAGAAATTCGCCCTTTTCCACCCTCGATTTCCCCCTCAGAGGGCAATATCAGGCCTCGAAGTCGCTCTTCGGCCGCTCGACTCGCCATTCTCTCTCGTACAGAGGGGAAATATCGAGTTTTGGACTACACTTCTATGCGAAAAGACGCAGTTTCGAGAGCAAAAAAGCAGGGAAATCTACTTTTAATCGATTTATGCTAAAAATAGAAGCTTGTATTGCTTAAATTCATGCCAATTTCAGCAGGGCAAAGACTGGAGCGAGTCGCAGCTGGACAGGGAGGTGCAGAAAGGCCTTGGCGACTTCAACTGGCAGAGAAGTGGGCAGTTAGTGAGTGTGTTGGAGGTCGCAGGCGCCCTGCGTCTGCTTCATGACGGTCGAGAGGTCCCCTCAAACATGCCTATTCGCTGTCTGCAGACACTCAAAAAGCTGCATTCGGACCTGCTTTTGCCCTTTGAACCTGCCGCCTGGACGATTGCTGCAGATGCGCTGTTAGCTGGATGCGTGAAAATGATGAAGATTAGGGAAATTACTGTGGAAATACTGCGTTTTCGGCATGAAAGAGAGGCTTTGTTGGCAATTTGCGCAGAAACTCGGGCTGAGTCAGTATCGAAACAGCTTTCAAAGGCTCTAAAGGAGTGGAAAGTGCTTTACCCAGGCGAAACGCAGTTTATCTACAAAGGACAAGCGCTCCTTCCTGAGTCTTAAAGTGGTAACTTCGCTAAAATGCGTGAATTCTCTCTAGAAATGGCTGAACTCGTTCCCTCCAGCAGCTCACTTAGATCTGCACTATGCTGTTACTTCGCTCAGTCCATCTATCAACCTAGTCAAATCTTCCCTCGGCGGGCTAATATGGACTCCGAACTTGAACAGTCCTTCCAACTCTGCGTGTCCCTCCTGCAGGCCCTCCCCCTGCAAGTCTCCCAGCACCACCAGCAGTCCAGTCTGACCCGCTCCCAGCAGCAGGCGGAGTGCAAGCAGCGGACTGAGGAAATGCACGCGGAACTCAGGGAACTGGAGGAGAAACTCAGGGAAATCCGGAGAGAACAGCACGAGGAAAGGACCAAAGGACTGCAGTTGATGGGGGAGTTGGAGCAGGTGAAGGCTGCGAAGGCTGCAGAAGCCGCTGTTTTGCAGGAAATCAGCGAAAATGTCGCTGATGAGTCCAAGGAAGCGAGGCAGTTGAAGCAGGAAATCGAGTATTTGGCGAGTAAGTTGAGTTTGTACTGCAATTCTACGCGGATTCGCTGGGATTACGACTCGGCTGCTACCCTTTCCGGCCATATCCTCACCCACGCCCACCAACTGCCCTTTTCCTACCCTCTCAATCAGCCCCGCGGCAGGCCGTCCTTCGACCAGGTCAATTCGCTGTGGGCGCTTATGGACTAATAGACTAGTCTCAGAGTAGACAAAGGACTGATGATGTAGGCAAAGCGACTCCCTGTATGCTGAATTCCCCTAAATTGCCGTACAATGCAGTGTTTGTGGGAGCGCAATGCTAGCTACAAGTCTACGTTAGGGTAGACCGACTTGCCCTTTCTGTGGGGCCGAGATATGACTTTGTGCGGGAGCGGGGCGAGGAAGGAGGGGAGAGAGGCCTGGCGTATGTGTCGCACATGCAGTTTGACTTTGGCCTGGGAAATACTAGCGTCCAGAAGGTTTTTGGAGTGGAGTTTGCTAGGCGTAAAGCTGCGATTGAGGGGTGATTTGGAGGCCTTTAAAAGGCTGGGTGTTGGCTTTACTCTGATCGCTTTGTGCAGTTCCTGGGGTTTCTTGGGCCCTGCGTAAGTACTGAGGAAAACTCGCTTCTTTTGAGAGGAAACACGGCTCTGTCCACCCACGCCTTGCTGCATCCCCTCCAACTCCCTCAGTCTCGCACACAGGTCTTGATGATCGAAATGCACTCCGAAGCGGTTCACAGGCACCAAGTCTCTAGACTTCACTGACATTGCCCTGAGGCTGTGGGAAATATGAGAGCGACGGACTTGGGCTTTCGAAGTCCGAGGGAACGCACTCCGGCAGCCTATAGTCCTCAAGTCACTCGTGACGGCCGCTATTTGGCCTATAGTTCCCATCAAATCCGAGGAGGGAGGATCGGCACTGAGCGGCGTTTCGCCTGTTATGCTAAGGAAAGGACGGGAGTCATGGTGGGCCCAGGGTCGTATGAGCCGTGCAAGCCGCCTGCAGGCCGCACTGCAGTGGTGTATCGGCCGCTGCATAGGCTGCAACACGCTACTGGCAATGGCTACTACATGGTTGGGAATCATATGATGTATGACTCGTGCTGGGACAGGCGGAAGGAGAAGGACCAAGGCGCCTGTCGCTCAGAGGCAAAAAGCGCCTTTTCCCATACAATCGTATGCGACGAAGACTTCCCTCCTAGCAAGCGCCTCGTATTCCGCAAGACCCTGCGAGGCAGACGACTGTCTAACTAGCTTAATCCTGGACCACTGCAGCTCCAACTCCAATATGCGGCACTGCAGAGTCGTCTTTTCGCACTTTAACTGGTTGATTTGCTGCTGCAGACGTTGTTTTCGGCCTTTTGGTGGACGAAGTGGTGCTGCAGTTCTTCCTCCACTCGGTAGATTTCGTTCTGTGGATGTGTTTAGACAATATATAGGCCAGGGACGTCTTGAGTCTTCATATTGAGCACATTCTCGAGAGTGCCCTTTTCTGAGCCGTTTCCTCCGTCAAAGCGCGGATTCTTTCCTCGAGACTCAGTAATTTCCCCTTCAGAGACACAGACCCTGCTCCCGCAGTATCGCTTTTCCAGTGAATAATGCAGATTGCGCCGCTCTCCCCATCTCCCGAGACACAGTCCTCGGCCCCGCACTTGTCAGCTGCATACTACAGTCATCAAAAGGAGAGCGTTCCGCTCAAACTGGATCTAAAGGGGCGAATAGAGTGCTTAACAGGGACTAAAGGAGGGGTTAGTAGGGCTAGGACTGGGAATTAGGGCTAGGGAGAGGGATGTTGAGGGAGTGGAGAGTGGAGTATACGTCTGACATTATGAAAAAACTCCCACAAATCACTAAAATTTCGTCACTTTTCAGCTCTGAAATAGCCTTCGGAAGCACATCTCCGACCTGCCCACAATGTCCCACTACAAACGGATCAATCCCAAGTCCGACTTCCCGCATTTTCTGCCAATCCAGCAGTCGATGGTAGCCGCTAGACACAAAATGCAGCTTTTCAACATGTTTCATGACTTCCTCCACGCACAAATAGACCAGCTTATCAGCGGACAGGCCCATAACTGCCTGAAACCGATGTGCGGGGTAGGTGTGCATTAGGTCGTAAAACAGTCTGGAAAGGGCTGATATATTGTGGCCTGTGTCGAGTATGAGTCTGGCGTTGTTAGGCAAAACCACCTCTTGCCGCCTGCCGAAAGGGGTGTATTCTGCAGCGGAGTTGAGGTGAGCGGAGGTCAATTTGCCCATTTTCGGCTTCAAAAGGGTCAAAACTGCCTGTGCGATTCGAGTGTTTTCTTGGTCTGCAGTCTCGAAGTCGACTGCTGAAGGGACCAAAACGCAGGGCGAGCCTACCTCCTTTGCCCTCTCCTGCAGTACTGATATCGGTACATTCGGACCTAGTACCACTGGTATGCCCGCCTTCATAATCCCTGCCTTCTGCATAGCAATGGCTGCCAGGGTCGGGCCGAGCAGGGAAATGTGGTCGAAGCCGATGGAGGTGATGACTGAGACTGCGGGAGTGAGGATGTTGGTGGAGTCCAGAGTGCCGCCCAGACCCACCTCCACCACTGCAAGGTCCACCTGCTTTCTATGGAAGTAGGAGAAACTCATAGCTGTAATCAGGTCGAAAGCAGTCACTTTCAGCCCCTTTTCCGCCCTCAATCGAAACCCTTCCTCGATAATGCCCGCGAATTCCTCCTTCGATATCGCTTCCCCATCGATCTGCAGTCTTTCCGTATAGTCCACTAGGTGCGGAGAGGTGTACAGCCCTGTGCAGTACCCCGCCTTCTCCAGACTCCTAGCGACTTTCCCAGCCACTGAGCCCTTGCCATTGGTCCCCGCCACGTGCACGGCCTGCAGACTGCAGGCGGGACTGCCCAGCAGACGGTCCAGCTGCTTGATGCTGTCCAGGCCGAAGACCATGCCTTGGGCCTGGGCCAGGGCGTCCAGCCGGCCCGCAGCCTGCACATAAGACCAGCCCTTTAGCATTGCCAATTAGTATATAGAAAGGAACTAGGACTGGAGGCTTGGGCGGGGTGAGGGAAAGGTAGTCAAAATGGGGTTTCACCTGAAGGAACTGCTCGAGGTCGCGATGGTGCAGGTGCGTTTCCGCTGGTACTTCTTCAAAACCACCAGAAGCCTTGCGCTCGCACGTACTCCCTAGCCAGAGAAGGCCGCCTTCCAGCAGCAAAAGCAAACCGGCGACCAAAAGGCCTCCACGGACAAGCCAGGCCCTGAGACTGTCCGGCCCACCTCAGCTATGAGTCCTGGAGAAGCTCTGCAAGTGCTGCAGATAGAGACGGAGTTCACCTCTGAGCAGATCGAGGAGCGCTGCGAGAAACTCACAAAGATCAACGACCCTGCGAAGGGGGGCTCTTTCTACCTACAGTGCAAAGTGATGGGCGCCAAGGAAGTGCTGCTGGAGCAACTCAAGGCTGGCAAGGTATAGACTTAGGCTATTTTCAAGGAAAAAGGCACTTTTTAGAGTGTTTTCAAGAGAGAAAAAGCACTTTTTAGGATATTTGTATGGGGAAAAGGAAACTTTTAGGCTGTTTTCAAGGAAAATGCAGTTTTTCACATGTATTTCCATAGTAAACCTACCTTCCCCTCCCTCTTTATCAAGCAAATCTGCCTAAACGCCTATTTCTTCCCCTCCTGCTTCTTCTCCCTCGCCTTCTTCCTCCTCGCCGACTCCACCCTGTCCCCCGCAACCAGTTTCTGCCTGCGTCTCTGCTCCAGCCAGTCCTGCCAAGCCTCCTCCTCCCCCTCTGCCTAGTCCTTACGGTCCCTTTCCCCCTCTATTTCCCCCGCCTCTGTCCAGTCCCCTCTGACTCTAACTGCTTTTTTGAGTGATTCTGGGGACTCTTCGAGCAATTCGTGGACTGTTTTGGAGTTGTGGGAGTTGACAGCCTGAATGACGGAGTCTCTTTGGGTCTTTATAGGCTCTAAAAGGTCTTGGACCAGGGCAATTAGGCGGTTAAATAGGGATAATAGGTGGTTTTCGCCGGGATTTAGGGTCATAATGGGCGGATCCGGGTGGAAAATGCGATATAGCTGGATATACGTCCTTTTCAGCCATTCCGCTATATGGTCATAGGCGATTTCGTGCTTTTCCAGCTTATCCTGAGCAGTTTGGACCTCTTTCAGCTCCTTTGCGATGGACAGACCCAGGCCAGTAGCGTCTATTTCGCTGTTTCCCCGCTGTTCTGAGACCAGAAAGGTCTTTATGCTGCTTTGCTCCTCGTCGATGTCTCGTTTTAGGCGCTCCACTCTTTGTTCTGCGTCGGTGACTGCGGACTTGAGCCGGGCGTAGGTCTGTTCCTTGGTCAGGAACCGCTCGACCATGTCGTGGACGTCTCCCAGGCCTGTGGCAATTTTAATCCTCTGGAACGCCTCTTCAATCTCCACCGACTCCTCCCTGTCCTTCTCCAGCTTCCTATGCAGTGCACTCCACCAGAACCTATGCAGCAGGTAGCCCTGGCGGAGTCGAGTTTCCTCCCCGTCCTCCTGCATGTTGGCAGCGAATTCAGCTATTTCGGCCTGGCGGGTTTGCCGTTCGTCGCGTCTGGAGGCGATTTCTTGGCGCAGACGGGTGTTTTTCTCGAGAGTGAGGGCTTGACTTTCCTGCTGCTGTTCTTCACGGGTGAGCAGACTGCGGGCTACGTCCACCGCCTGCCGAGCAATCGACGAACTCACCTGCGAACTCCGCAGCCTGCGCAGCTGCTCCGTCACCACCTGCTGCTTCGTCCTAAGCGCCTGCGTGTAGTGCTGCGCCTGCAGTTCCAGGCTGATCCTGTTCCTCTTCATACGATTCAGCACATGCTCATACATGTACTTCTCGTCCTTCGTCCGCTCGCGCATCTTTCTCGTGTTCTCGATTTCCGCCTCTAAGTGCTTAATCCGACCCTGCACAGTCCCAGTCTCCACCTGCGTGCTTTCCTCAATGGCGCTCAAATTCACCAATTCGCTCCTCAGCCTGTACAGCGATTCGTCCTTTTCCCCCAGTTTGCTACGTGACAAGTCGTGTTTTTTCCTCAGGTCTGTGAGTTGCAGGCCGACCTCGGTCCTTTCCTCGTCCTTGACGGTCGAGGGATTTTGGTCCTGGAGCAGGACTGGGGGCAGAGGGTCGACTAGGAGGGAGGGGTTGTGGGTGGACAGGAGGTGGAGGAGACGGCGGGTGGTGAGGGTCTGGGCACGGGAACTGCTTTGGGAGCGGGCGCGGGGCTCGGGAATGGTCGCTTTCATAATCAAATATGCTAGAAGACACCAGGGTCTGGAGATTTAGCATTAAAGACGTATAGGACTGATAAATAACCTAGTTCCCAGTATATGTACCCAAATTTATGCAAATGCCTGAATTTCTCCAGGACTGTCTGCCCTTTAGACCTAAACAAGTCTACCGACTAATGCTGAATCCTACTACAATGAGTTTCCAAGTAGTAGTGCGCGTCCGGCCCTTCACAACCCGAGAAAAAGAGGCTTCTCAGGCTCTATCCGTCCTAATAACTCCCTCAGAAGTCACCCTTTACGCCTCTGTCCCTCTCACCTACCCAGTGGACACTGCCATCTGGTCCAATGGGGATGAGGAGGATTTGGGCCTAGCGCATGTGGATAACAGGGGAGTGTTTGAAAGGGTGGGGAGGGGAGTGGTCGGGGAAGTCCAAGAGGGAAAGGACTGCTGTGTTATATCGTACGGAGCGAATGCGACTGGGAAAAGCTATACTCTCTTTGGGGGTGAGGGGGAAACAGGCCTGATTCAACTTTCTGCTATAGAGCTGTTAGCCGCTACGTCACAACTATGCATTAGTATGCTGGAAGTGCATGGAAACTGCCTGAAAGACCTGCTAACCGGGCGAGATTCTCTATCACTTCACACTACAGCCCAGTCGGTGTCTATTGAAAACCTTACTTATAGGGCAGTTTTTACTCCTGCAGACTTGGAAGCGGCTGTTTCCTTAGGCCGGAGGACCTGGGCGAGTAACAGCAGTAATCGTATGAATTCGCTCAGCAAGCCTACTCATGTCTTAGTGAAATTAAAGGCTGTATTGAGTGACGGAAGAAAGGCAAATCTGCTCTTCGTCGACCTAGCAGGCGAGGAGCGCACTGCCCGGCTCAGTTCCCCACGCAAAGAAACAATTGCAGTGAACCAGTCCATTCGCACATTCAAAGAGACTATCAAGGGACTAGCAGCCCAGCGACCAGGGCAAAAGGCCGTACTTCCCTTTAGAGAGTCTGTCCTTACCAGGGTACTGAGGAAGCCATTGGAAGGGGTTGTGGTTTTGATGGCTACTGTTGCTCCTGCAGCTTCTGCGATGCAGGAGAATATGGCTACGCTGGAGTTGTGCAAATTAATTAGAAAAAGATCAAGTTCTGCTAGGTAATTACGGCTTCTTAGTTTGATTGGAAGTGAGTTTTGCCTTTTGGTTCAATAAAAAGCAGCAATTAATTGACATTGTATGTAAACAATTCCCAATTTCCCTCTTTTCCGCTCCTTTAGCCTAGCCTAAAGCCAACAAATCCTATCTACCTAACCCTGTGCATAATGGCGAAACCTGCAAATCGCAGGCAACTGCCCCACAGCCACAGACTTCAGTACACCCAGGCTGAGACAGTACACATAGCCACTGCTTTGGTCGAGACTGTACAGCCTGTCCCCCTTCAGCACAGGGTTCATTGCGCTCTGGGCGAAGACTCCGGGGAGACTTTGAGTAGTGGTTTGCCTGGTTTCGGGGGTGAATTGCACTAACTTGGTGGCTTCTACAACGACCACCTGCCCTTTGTAAATAACCGAGCTTCTCACCCCTCTCCCAACCGCCTGCCCCACATCTATCACAGTAAAAGTCTCAGTGACTGTATCAAATCGCTCATAAGTCTGCTCACTATTCCACCTTCCACACAGGTAGATATAGGAGTGCAAAGCACAGGGATTGCAGGCTTGTCGTGGAGATAGGGTGTTCGGCAGTGGCTGCCAGAGCCTAGTGGCGAGGGTGTTAATGGGCAGTAGGCAGAGTTTCTCGCATGTAGATAAGGTAGTGAGTAGAAAGCCACAGAATAGGTATAGAGTGGATTTGACCTCTATAGCAGCTGGAAAGGCCCTGCGAGATAGCATAGAATGCAAAGGCTGAACTGTCCCATTCACCTCTATACGAGTGCAACTATCCATTATTCGCTCCGTCCTGTCCTCTATAGTGTAGTCCATTCCTCCACAAAGCAGCACTGATCCTTCCCTCAGCAGCACAATAGCAGTAGCTGTAGAGATTTCTACAGGGCTGGAGAGGGATAAAGACCCAATGAAGGTTTCTCGCAGGCAGGAGTAGTAGTAAAGGACGTTGGATTTGAGGTAGATTAGATAGTGCTGGCAGTGCGCTGCAGTCCTATAGGCAGCTTTCGGGTCTGCAGTGCTGGTGTAGCCCAGGCCCAAGTCTTCGTCAAAGCAGTGCCAGAGTTCTTCGTGTGCAGCTGCTTTGCCCCATAGAGAACTCACCAGTTCGCAGGCTGTAAGGACGTCTCGAGGCTGAAGCAGCTTAAAAACCTCCAAAAGTGCCCTTTTCGACTCCATAATATGCCGAGAAGGAGTGAGAGTCAGACACTCCGCCAAGCCTTTATGCCGATTGTCGCTAGTATTGGTGTATCACTGGATTCGCTAAATTGGTTAATCTGCAAATGACTGTTAATATTGAAAAGTTGAGACTTGAATTTCCGGATTTCGCTTATTTCTAGGTTATAAATGCACTTGATGTTTGCTTGTATCAGGAAAATAAGCCGCTCTCAAGCTACTTTAGTACTAAGTGGAAAACCCCCCAGACCAATATCCCCGAATTTTGCTTGCACGTACATTCCCTCCATCATATATACGCGAAATCCGCCGATTTGTCTATTTATACTAAATAAATGGGCTGCTGCAATGCCAGGAAAAGCGACTCCACGGAATTAGTCCTGTACAAATTAGACCAGCAGTCCAGCCAGTTCCTGAACAACGACGGCGTGGACGACCTCGTCCTCACAGGCGCCAGCACCCGTCTCCACCAAGAAAACCTGCGCAAAAGCCGCACAAAAGGCCTCAGTCTCGACAAAACTGAGGAATCGCCAGGACAGTTGCCCCTAAATACACCTACTTTCGGCAGGCTGGGGGAGCGGATGGAGTCTTTTCTGTTCCGGGAAGGGGGGAAGGAGCTGAAGGAAGTGACGGAGGAGCAGACCTTTGGAGGCAGCCCTGACCCTTCTCCTAGTCTCACCTAATAGTCCAAAGAGGTTAATTAAGTGGCGACTTCGCCAGTGATGCGAGCGATTCCCGCCCGGGAATAGACCAAAGCGCCTCTGAGGTACACCTCCCACACCCTTCCCAACAGCTCCACTCCCACATAGGGATCCAAAGGACCGTTAGGCGAATCCGAAGCAGACCAAGGGTCCCAGACCAGGATATCCGCGGAATAGCCTGCAGCCAGACGTCCTCGCTGCAGGCCTAGCCAGTCTGCAGGCCGAGTAGCCAAGCGATTCGCTACTAATTGTAACAGACTTTCCTCTGAATCCTGACTTTTCCCCTTCAAACTCGTCCAAATCGCTTGCAAACTGCGGCCCAGAGTCATCAACCCGTCTGCAGCTCGGCTAAACGCGCATAGGTACTTCTGGGCGAGGTGCTGGGACTGGTGAAAGGAGGTGCAAAGCAGGGGAAAGGCCTGGGAAAGGACGCTATTTTGCAGGCCGAGGCGAACAGCAGTGGTCCTAATAGGCGGAATGCACTTCCATAGTGGGTCTTCCGGCTTGACTTGGTCTGGGTAGGAGAAAGAGAGGAAGGGCGCTGCGGTTCCGAAGGAGAGGTTGGAGGGCGGGGCCTGGGGGAGGACGGAAGGGCAGGAGATGGGGGAAATCAGCACTGGGATGGAGGGGAATTCGCTGGCTACTCTGCAAATTGCAGCGATGTTCGCCTTTTCCCTAGCCAGGCTGTAGCGTTGGCTGTGCAGACGGAAGGCGCTGAAGTCCATTTCCGGGCCTGCCTCTGACTTGGCAGGGGCGCAAGTCAGCGGCTTTCCAGCGTCTGTTGACACAGTGCAGGCACTAGCAGCATATTTGCCCCTTTCCATCTCCTCAAATACACCCGATATCGACGCTTTCCTGGTGTGATTAGTCGGAATTTTCGGCAAATCCTGCGGGTACAGGACGAAAGGGACGATATTTCCCTTTGGAGAAATAGGACTGGGGGCCTCAGGACTATGGGAAGAAGTCTCAGGCGAACTCCCCTCTGTATATACACAGAAATCGTCTAAATCGGATATTGGCCTTTTCGCAGGCTCTAAGGGAGTCACTAGCAGCCGAGTGGCGCTTTCTAGCGTCTTGCGGACTTGTGAGATTTCGCATTTGGGCACTGACACGCAGTCCACGTAGGTCGCTTCTCCCTCAGGGATGGTGGCCATGGCTAAGACACACACGCCGCCCTGTAGGGCTTTGAAGCTTTCCTCTAGCAGCTGGCCCCTGTCTACCTCCGCCCCCAAGTCCACCAGGCCCGGAAACACCACTAAGTCTGCAAGGTCTCTGAGAGCATAGGACGGCGGAACTGGCTGTGTGAGGAGTACTGAGGAGTAGGGCAGGACGGAGTCAATTAGGGCTCCGGAGAGCAAAATTAGGCCGGGCTGCAGCGAATTGCCCCCTGCTAGGGCGATTTTGCGGCTTCTTAGTGCTACTTTGCTTGCCATTATAATGGTATCATGGGAAGATATCGCCCTTTACAGCCAAATACCGGCCGCTTACTCGCTATTTTATCCATTTCCGCACATTTTGCCTTGATTCTTTTCTGTAAATTTCCGCTTTTTGTGCGGAAATTAACACAAATTCGCTCCTTTTCCATTAAATCGCGTTCGATAGGCGAAACCTGGACGTAAAATCCACACAGCCTTGCAGCTTAAGCCCTAAGTCTAGGAAGTATCCCAGCACAAATACATCGAAAGGCGGTATTAGTGCAAATACAGCCAATGAAGGCCGCTTGGTAGCCTCACTAGTCCTCTCCCCCTAACACCTGTCTACGCATTCCTGTCACTGCTGGACTGGTGACTAGTTGTTGTCTGGGACAGTGTGAATGGCTCTGCAGGCTGCGGAACTGATAGAGCAAGGTTCGTAGCATTAAACCAGACTGAAAGTCCTGAAATGCACTGTGAAAAGCCTATGATTAGGCCACCTGCAGACTAGTGTGTACCTCAATAGTTCAATTTCCTCGTCTGATACCCGGAATTAGAACAATTAAGGAGCAGAGAAAGGACCAGCGGCTTTCCGCCCTTCGCAAAGCTTTACTAGTCAGTAAATAGCTGAAACTGCCTTTAAGCGCCACTTCTGACCCAGCCTTTCCACTCACTACCTTTTCCTGTCTGTTAGTCTGCACCGGTCTGAAACAATCGAAAATGGGCAGCTGCACCCCCTGCAGGACTCAGAACTCAGTGATGCCGGTTGAAAGCACTGTGAGGACACAGCCTCCGTCCAGACCTCTGCCTTTCTCCTCTCCACCGCCCCCTCCCCAGTCCGCACATCCCCCTATACCTCACTACGTATCTACACAAGTCGTCCTCGTGCCTGTGCTAGAAATCAAGCACAGTCCTCTCTACCGCAGACGCAAGCAGCAAAACAGACCGCCGAAATCGCAAGAACTGCACGAAGTCGACACTATTTCTGACATCCAAGTTTCTGTCTAACACTAGATCTGATGGGAGGAAGGACGGCATGGACAGGATTGAATGCAGGTATAGGCGAGGAACCATATTAAAGACCTTGAAAGCTGTATAGATGGATAAAAGCCGCTACAGACGCACACTGCACCAAGTCGTGACTGGGAATTCGGCAGAAAAGAGGGTTTTCGCAGACACTCAAAGGTTTTAATTGGAGTTATTTAGGTATAGTCCCTACAGATACGGCATTGTCTCCATCGGGAAGCAGCAATTTTGCACCCACTTTTCCCCTTCTAGTCTAAATTAAACCCCACTTCCGCTATTCCCCTAGTTCCCACAGTACTGACCCACCCTCCACTCCTAAGTCCCTATATAGGCAAATAGATGGACCAGCCCAACCAGCTAAAGGCACTGTGGAGCCGCACGCACTGGGTCCTAGGCGCCCTGCTCTCCATACCTCTGTTCCTACTCGCACTGTGGCTGCTGTTTTCCCTCTCAGACCTGCAGTCGGACCAGGCCGTCGCGGCTTTCTGCCTGGTGGCGGTGACGCTCAGCACTTGCACGGTCTGTTGGAAGTGGGTAGGGATGCGGCAGAGGACGGGAGTGTGTCCGGGTATCAAGCACAGCACTGTGTGCAGGCCGTACTTCGACCGGAATAGACGAATACGATTTGACCTTCTACCCGGCTTTTGGCTGTCCTGCGGAGCGGGAGTCGCCACTCTGGCCTGTGTGGCCCTGTCCCTCTACCTACTCACAGAGCTAAAGGCAGACTACAGTCTAATGGGCTGCTCCCTGTCGCTTTCCCCCATTCCGCTCTATATTTGCTGGGAAATCCGCAAGAAAGAGGAGTTGCGGGCAGTGGTCGTTTCCTGCGTGTTGCTGCTGTCCGCCGCTCACTTCCTCTTCAACCTCCCTGACTTTCCTGCCAAACTGGAAGTCTCTTTGCCTTTGCTTGTGCTTATTTTCAGCCTTTGTGGACGAAACCTCGCACTAAAGCAGTCCTCCCAAGACTTCTCAAGTGCCACTTCCACTATATGCAGTATGCTCGTTTCCGGCCTTACCGGCCTCATTTACTGCCTTTTCCGTCCCTCTGCACTGCTCTTTTCCCTGGACACGGACTCATTTCTGTACTTTGCAGCGGGGTTGGCGCTGTATGCAGGCTTCTCAGCACTGAATTACTCAATTGTGCACGGTTCGGCGGCCGTCGCGACTGCAATTTCAGTCTTTTCGCTGTCTCTTTCGACCCTGTTTATGGCAGTTTCGGTGCCTTTGTGGGCGCAATTGGGCGGTTTGGCCTGCTTTTTACTAGGGGCTGGAGGACTTTTGTGGGATTTGGCGGTGCCGAGGAGTCTGCAGCAGGAGGAGAAGCCGCAAGGGACTGCGGAAATAGACGATATGGAGGGGTTCTACGTGCCTTTGCAGGGAGGAGAAGTTATCAGTTAGTGGCATAAAGAGGAAGTAGCGTGCACTCTAGATTGGCTGTAATGAGGGCTTTTTGCTTTATATTGGCTGGGAAAACGGCGATTTGGATGATATCGCGGGCTGAAGTGGCCTAAAATGAGGGTAAGGAAGGGTGTTTAGGCTAAAGCTGGGTAGCGAGGGCGAAACTGGGGTTTGGACCTGAGGGGTGACGGCGCTTCCAGCGGCGGAAGGCGCGGATGATAGTGTGCGCTGCTTTGATTTCTCTCTCTGTAAGTACAGTTCTTTCGCCTCTGTAAATCCCTCGAATGGAGTACTGCAGCACCGGCCTATGCTGTTTCCACAAGTCCTCATAACTCGGCGCCTGCCAAAAGTTCGCAGACGACTCAAACACCTCCTGCAACAGCACCTGATCCTTGTCCCTGGTGCAGCACGTCCCCATATCTCCAGTAATCCTTTCTGACAGACAGTTATGGGCGCCAAGCCAAGCAGACCGGTGAGCCAGTTGTATCGGATGAGGAGTGATGTGACTAGGGATGTGATGGACAAGAACGGGCTGAGTGATTCGGAAAGGGACTGGGTCAAAGTCAAGGGGAGGAGAGGGTCGGTGCTGTGGGTTATGAGGAAAGAAGCACGTCCGGAGCCAGAGTTGAAGCCTCAGACCAAAACGTTGAAGATTAATGTGCAAAGGGCGGCCAGGAGAAGACGCCACTTCTCCTTCCCTGAAAACACTGAGAAAATCGCGCACCGGGCGACTTTCAGTACTCTCGACAGCTCGAAGCCTTTGCTGCCCATTGGAAGTCCAAGATGTCAAATCCAGCCAAAGCCATTCATTAGCACCACTCATCTTCTGAAACGCCGAGCAGACGCTGTAACCTCCCCCAAGCAGTCAATACAGTTCGAGGACACTTCCGCTTCCACTGCTGTGCTCTGCACCGATTTCCGCAAGAAGTTGCCTGGATCCGCCTTCCTTTCCAAAAGCCAATACAAGCTGATTCGGCCGAAGCCGCAGCCCGAGGACTTGGAACCAGTAGACAATTACCAAGGAGTAGAGACAGAGCCGACCCAAAGTATGATGTCGATTCTGCGGGAAGCAGCTGAAATTCGATACGAACCTGCAGTGCCTTTATCCATTAGGCGGCCGGTTGTGGACTTTAGGTCTGCTTTGAGTCCTGCAGTCCCTTCGGCTCAGAAAGGTGGAATGACTACAGCGGGTCTTAAGGCGCAGTTCGATATTTTTTCCTTTTCCAGCGAAGCGGAAAAGCAGCTCGGCCAGTATCGAATTAAGACGCAAGCACAAAGCCAAGCTGCCAAATTAATGCTCAATTCTCCTACTTCCGGTACCAGGACTTCCAACCGACACTGGACCTGGAGAGCGAAGGGCGGTGCATTTCCCCATTCTTCCTCCTAATCCTCTTAGAATTAACGTCTAGGCGGGCGGAGGCTCCACTGCAGGCTGCCGCTGGTTTGGAGAGTTGAGGTTGCCTGTGCTCTGCTCCCAGTAGTCGAGCTTCGGGTTGCGCAGGCACCAGGGCTGGTAGCGCTTGAAGAAGATGTAGGACGACCGAGAAATGCGGAAGTTGTTGACGTATATGTAAGTCACCAGTGCAACAATGAGGAGGATGAGTAGGATTAAAAGGGAAAACATGAACAGCCAAAATACGCTCTGTTGGCTTGCTTCTACGTCCTCTTTTTCACAATATAGGCCTGAAAACCCCACAACGCACTCGCACTGGTCATTCACGCAGACGCCGTCGTTGCGACATTTGCCGAAGCAGGAACTGCGGGCGCCTGCGTAGATTTCCAAATCGACGCATTGGTAGAATACGCCGATTTCGGTCTCCCAGGTCCATTGGAGGACGCAGCCGTCGCAGGTGTAGCTGTTGGGGTACTCGATGCTCACCCGCTCCATATACATCTTAGTCCTTCCGCAAGGGAACCGGCCAGCGCCGTCAGTCTGCACATCCAGTGGAAAGAGGGTCGTAAAGCCATGCGTTTCCGACCTGCCTAGAGCTAGGGAGCAGTTCCCTGTGAGAGACGGAGTGCGCACGCTCCACGCCACTGGGTTCAGCGACCCCGGCTCCGCCAAATAGTGGGATGGGCCTTTGGCTGCGCCCCCACAAGGGCTTTTCCCCACTGTATGAGTGTCGGTCTTGTTCCTTGGGATTGGCTGCACGAGGATAGCCTCTGGCTGCTGCGCTGTATCTGCCTGGCTCAGCACTAGCAAACATCCCAGCCAAATCCACGCCATTTCCGCAGCCGTTGTCTCTGGTCTGCAGCCTGGCTGGAGACAATGGGCCTGAGGGCGAATTTGCCTATTTGGAGGAGTTCAGAACAGAGATGGGAGAAAGCGGGGATTAGCTGCACGGAGAGAAATACAGGCAGAGAGCGATATAGGGGAAACAGTGTCAAGAAAGGGAGAATGGAAGCACCCATAATTCCAAGCTCCGTATATATGAGCCTCCCTCGCCCTAAAAACCCTGCCAAGTCCTACCGTCTCTATGCTGAAGACCAACTCTCTCGGCCTTCCCACCCCCCTCACTCTCTCCACAAGCGCAGTCGTAGTGAACTCATCGGCCACTCCTACTCCAAACCCACTCCTCAGAGGGATTTGCGCCTCGTCACTGAGGAAAGCAGCAGCGGAGTCTCTGAAAGCGAATTAATCATCCGCAGAATTATCGCTGAAACGAGCACTACTCGTAAACCCACCCCAAGCGAAAACCCTGACTTGACAGCCGGACTTCAACTCGTCCAGCGGGAAATAGAGACGGAAAGGAGGAAAACAGCAGGGAGAAAAAGGACTGTCAGGCAGCAAGTTCTGCACTTGGTGTCGGTGTGTGGACGGGCTGGGTCTGAGGAGTGGAGCATGTCTCCGGAGCCGAGAGCGCAGGCAGTACCAGTCTTCAGGCCAATTAAGCGGGAAAACCGAGCTGCTTTGAGAGCGGCAATGGACTTTGTCAGGACTCCGAGGGAGCGGGTGGATTTAACACTCGCACTGAATGCATACGCGGATATAGACTTTTTCCTAGTGCAGTTCGAGACTAGGGAAGTGACAAATGTGAGTGGAGTGTATGGCTGGAGGGACGGAGCCTGGAGGAGGGTGTGGGGTGGAGGGGAGGAGGGACTGGATGAAAAGAGGGTCGATACGTGCTATCGATTTGGACTGGGCGGATTTCGGGTGCTGCCGCATAACCGCGTATCCAGGGCTGTGGACGCTGTAGTCCTCGTCTAGTCCATGCCTTAGCTAATCAGAAATATGTCATACCAAGAAAAAGACTTATGTTGGCTCTGCTCCCTCCTAGCCTCCACCAATGCCAGAATTCCGCTTATTGAGTCAGTCTTTGTAGTGAAGGAAGAAGTCGTGCAGTGGGTGTATTCCACAAAATCCGGGAAAGTCAAGAAAAGAAACCTTACCGAGTTACCAGACAAATCGGCTGTTTCCGTGCTGAACTACTTTGCATCCCTGCACAAGAGCGAATCCAGCAGTTCGGAGTTGGTGTGCACCCTGGCTACGAAGGGAAACCGAGTGCCTGTGGACTGGGACAAGATAGAAGAACCCGCAGTCCTGCATGCACTATTAGCCCGTTGCTCCGTCATCCAAGACTCCTTCGAAGACATGTACAGTCCTTCGATATACGAAGTCATGCTTGACCTGCAGGAAGGAAAGTACCACTGTTCGTTCCTTGTCAAGCGAGGTACAGGCACTGAGCAGGTCGCCAGTCCTCGCCTATGGTACAAAGTGCTTTCCCTGGTCAAAGTTGTACTGCGGCTAGTTGAGCGAGTGAAGCGCAGGCAAGTGACTCAGATGAAACTCGAGTTGTTACTCAGTCTTGCAGGGGATGTGTACTTATATGGATGTCCGGGATTGACTCTAGCTGCAGGGAAACTACAGGGAAAAGAAGCAGGCAGGAAGCAGGGAGGAAACTATCGGTTCGGAACGCCTGTGGGAGTCAGAGAAGGCGGAAATGAAGAGACGAAAACGGCTGTGAGGGAGGAGTTGGAAAGGTCTATGTCTCCAGGCTTCCTTCCCAAGCTGCATAAAGGCGCCTCCTCCTTTGCAGGCTTCGATAATCCCAACTTTCGAGAACTGCTCGCGCTTAACTATGCGAAGAATAAGCCCGACTTTCAGTATCAAAGTTACGACACAGTCTTTCGAACGCTAGATTCAGAGTTCTTGGGAGATTTAGAAGAAGAGTGCAAGCGAGTCCGACTATCTCCATCGAAAGCCGAGCGAGACTTACGGTTCCCCGCAGCTATTCGTAGAGCCTCCAAGCTAACGACCGAAATCACCCTGCCCTCTGCCCTTCCCAAAGAAATGCAGCTATCCCCAATGGAAGTTATCCCCCACATTGCCTCCTCTCCCACAGTTTCTAGCCACCTTTCTCCCAAGCACCGGCTGACCCCTAGTCTTCTCCCTGTCTCCAAGAAGTTGTTCGCTAAGGGGCAACTCGACCCTTTATTCGCTCACAAGAAAAGCTTGACCCACCGCCGAGGGGAAAGTCTGCGAACAGTCAAATACTACTTCACCACACTTAAGCAGTAGCGGCTTCCTGCACTCCATGAGGAACAATAGGGTAGACCTAAGGAATTGACGCTATGAGAATGGCGTAGTTCTTTACTAGTATCAGAATGAGTGGCGACTTCAACTGTGCGTGGTTCGAGAAATACGGCGGGGCGGAGTTCTGGCAGCCTGTCAGCGAACGGTTCTACTCGAAAGTGGTCTCCACACCAGTGCTCTCCGCATACTTTACCCACGTTTCCCCGGCTAGAGTGAGGGAAATCGCAGGGGACATGTGGCAGGTAGCGCTCAGTTTGACAGGGAAGTGGTGTGAAGACGCTGTGACGAAGACGCACGCTGCCTTGGCCATTTCGGAGTTCGACTACGAGCTTTACATCTCAATGCTGAGTTCGACTTTGCTGGAGTCGGGAGTGGAGCAGGGAGACGTAGCGGAGCTAGTGGAGCGGCTCAGAGACTTCAAGCCTCTGCTTTGTAGCGGCTAAGCTCACACCAATATGGCCCGCCTAGACCGCCAAAGTGTCTCTCTGCTCGCTGATAAACTCGGCGAACGTCGCCTCGCGCCTGACATCGAGGAGTACCTGAGCGACTACATCGAAACCAAAGTCCGCGAAATCATCGAAGTCGCACACAAATTCCAACGCCACTCCCATCGCAAGCAACTGCAAGTCAAAGACATCCGCCGCTCCATGCGACAGTTAAGCCTTGACGTAACCCCCAGCTAGACTTTGTACGGCTACCCAGCCTGGCAGCCTTTGGTGTACAGACAGTGTGAGAAGGGCGAGGAGTGGGTGCTGGACGACCCGGTGCTGGACTTGGGGGAAGTGCTGGAGAAGACGGAAGTGGAGGTGCCGCTGGATGTGACGCTGCATAGTCACTGGCTGCTTATCAATGGACTGAGGCCGGATATACCGGAGAACCAGGCCGGACTGCCGGTGGATAATTCCTCACATCAGCTATCCTCGTCAGAAGACCCGAAAGTGGTAACCTCCGTGACTCACCAGCTAAGCAACGAACAGCAACTTTACTACAACGCCTTCCTCTCCAGTCTTTCCCGCGGCGACCACTTTCCCGGCTTCCGCCAAAGTCTCTCCTCCGACTCCAGCCTCGCCCAACTCGTCCCTTACCTGACCCGCTCCCTCTACACCATGACTATGGAAACCTGCGACTTGGACCAGTTGGACAGAGCGATGGATCTGATGGGCGCCCTGTGCAGCAATCCGTATCTCAACATAGAGGCTTACCTGCACCAAGTGATGCCTGCGCTGCTATCTGGTCTACTGAGAAGCGGCTTGAGTGAAGACCAGCACTGGGCCTATCGCCGGAAATCCGCACTCATAATCGCCGCTGTGGTTAATCGATACATGGAGACGTTTGAAGACCTGCAGCAACGCACGTTGGAGTTCCTAGTGACCACTGCTTTGGACAAGACTAAGAAGACAGACACAGTCTACGGAGCCTTGTATGCGATTACCGCCTTTGGCCCTGCTGCAGTGCAGGCTTTGGTGATCCCAAATATAAGGGAGTGGCTGACTTCCGCCACTCCCAATGGACACAATGACGAAGAAGTGCAAAAAGGACGACTTCGAGAAGCACTCATTGAAGCCTGCAGGACAGTTCTGCCCTCCAAACCCGCACTACGAGAAGAACTCGAAGACCTACTGGGCGACCAGATCATTCCGCTAATAGGCTAGGCACTCCCTCCTATCTGTCTGGCCTCCAGGAAGGCGCCGATCATTGCAGCCTGCTGCAGCTTTTCATTGCTGCCCACACTCAGACGCACCTCGACTTCTGCGAGGCGTCTCACCAGCCCGGCCTTCATCTTGTCCGGAAACTCGATTTTCAGTATACTTCTATGCAGCTCTCTAATGATATCCGTCAACGACAGTCCGGCCGCCAGGCGGATTTCCTGTATTTCTCTGAAGTTGTCGTTGAAATTGAGTGTCAGCAGCTTTTCCAGCAATGCGTCAATCAGCTCCGGAGAGGGGGTGCCGGTGCACAAGTGGACCGTTTCCGCTGTAATTCGCTTGGAAGTCAGTGCACAGCCTTGCAGAATGTTCAGACACTTCCGCATGTCTCCGCCTGCCAAAGTCGTAATCGCCGCCAAGCCGTCATCAGACACTGTGATTTGCTCCTTGACGGAGATTTCCAGTATGCGTCTTGAAGCCTCCTCAAAGGCTAAGGGAGTGAAGCGAAACCGAGTGCAACGCGACTGCAGGGCAGGAATTATCTTCGAGACGTAGTTGCACACCAGGCAAAACCTGGTCGTTTTCGTGTACTTCTCAATGATTCTCCTCAGAGCGAACTGCGCAGGTCCAGTCATCGCGTCCGCTTCGTCCAATATCACCAACTTTATACCTCCTCCGACCAATTGCTGAGTAGAGGCGAACTGCTTAATCTGCTCCCTCACGACCGTGATCCCTCTATCATCCGAAGCATTCAGCTCGAGACTCATAGTGTTGAAGTGACTTCCGTGCATTTGCCTGGCGACTGCGAGAATGGTGGAGGTTTTGCCGGTGCCGGGCGGACCGTAGAACAGCAGGTGGGGGAGTTTGCGCTCGGATATGAACTTTTGGATGGTGGAGATGATGTGGGAGTGAGCGACTAGTTGGTCGAGGTGCTGGGGACGGTACTTCTCGACCCAGGGCAGGTCGGAGTCTTCTTCGGGGTCCATTTGGCGGGAATATGGATTATTAGGAGTGTTGGAGGGCACTAGAGACGCTATGTGGCTAGGAATGGCTAGGGGAAGGGTTGGAGTGGAGCGGTACTTGTTCTTGTTCGAGGGATATAGTGTATGTAGGACTGAGATAGCCTATGGTATATCCAGCAACCCAACTACTCTCACTCTAGCAATTATCACATGGCCTCCAGCGCACCCTCCCCTCTCCGTCTCAGCCTCTCCAAGTACGCTCGCATCCCCGAAGTCCTAACCCTCCTCGAGACCTGCGGCCTGCTCAAAACCCTCTCCCTGTCCTACGGCGAGGCAGTCGCCCGTCTGCGCAAGTCCGACCCTTCCCGTCTACGGGAAGACAAAGACGTCCTGAAGCTTATATCCAGCCAACTGATAGAGGAAGTGTACAGGACACTGGAAGCACAGGCTGAAGCTGCACCTGGAATCACCAGTCCGAAGTCAGACTTAGCCTATCGACCCACGACAGCAGGGATGAGTGAGCCGGGCAAAGGGGAAAAGGCACAGAAAAGGAGGAAGTCGGAAAGCGTGCGGACTCAGTCCTTGTCGAAGTCGCAAGGACTGGTGCAGTCGCAACTCCTGGACGATAGGCTGATATCGGAGTTCAACTCGATTGTAGGGCCTGCGACCTTCACGAAGCAGAAAAGACGCATAGGGGAGGACAGCCAGATGGTCCCCGGGCCTGGAGCCTATAACACAGACCCAGAACTGCTGAAGTCCCAGTCCCCCCGAGCAGTGATCCCTGTGAGTGGCCAACGAGTAGACTTCCTCCTACCCACCAGTCCCGGCCCCGCCGCCTATATCCCTCTCCGTCACTTTATCACTAAGCGTCGCTAACTCAATATCCACGCATTACAGGGATTTAATCAGGTAGTCTTCTTAGGCGGCTTCCTGGCTGCTTGCCTGCGCTGTTCTTTCGCCTGCTTCAGTTGCTTGCGCACTCGGTAGCCGCGGTAGCAGGCCTGGATGAAGATAATGGCGTTGCGGATTTGGTGGTAGAGGAAGCGGATGCTTAGCATTTTCCAGCCTCTTTGGATCAGCTGGGCTGCGGCTTGCTTGCGATGGAAGTTGCGGCGAGCGAGGAACATACGCACAGCCGCCTGTATCACCGTAGCAGCCTTCCTCCGCCTCCCTCCATCCTCCCCTGCGCCTTTCCTGCCCTTCACCCTGCTTTCCCCCTTCATTTTCGCCTGTTTCAGTTCTTCTCTCAGCTTTTCCACTTCCTCAAGCGCCTTTTTGGCCAGTTCCTCTGCAGCCTGGATCTTGTCACGCTGCTGCTGGTCCTTGAGGTGGCGCAGTTTCTGCCTAGCAGTGAATCCGCGGACAAAGCGCTGAATTACGATAGCGGCCTTGGTTGTTGCTTTGGTGGGGGAAGTGACTGAGGGAGTCGTTAGGGTGTTCGGGTCTTTTTGGTCTTGCTCTTTGATGCTCACTTTAGACAGGTTCCTCCTTCTCCTGGTCTTTCCGCTGCCTTCCGGCTCCTTAGGCTGCCTGTCCTGCCTGGCAGTTCTAGCTCCCGGTCCCTGCGATTCTGCCTTTTGCATGCTGTAAGACCCCAGTGTATCCCCGAAACTCCGCTCTCCCACCCTCTTCCTTTCATCCGACCTCGAAGACACCAATGGCAGCGCCTCCCAGTCTCTATGAAACAAGGGGGAAACCTTCTCCCTCCCCCTACCCTTCCCTTTCCCTTTGCTTTCCACCCAGGGAGACCCGTAGTCCACAGGCGGTAGCACCATCGGCGGCTCTAGCAGTGGTCTTTGCTCCATACACGCATTAAAGCTGCGCTTCAAAGAGCTGGTCAAGGGGTGACTCGGACCCAGTTCCTTCGAAGCAAAGTCCCAGCCGTCGTAATAAGCCTCAGAAGCAGGCTTCCGTAGCCGGAGATACTCGAACTCCACGCCTATGTTGTGGTAGGCAATTGCCATGGTGGTGACTAGGTTGGGGGAGCGTTGGAAGTGCGCTTTGAGGACCTGCAGAGCCCTTTGGGCTTGCTTCATGGCTTGTTTGTGCCGGCCTACCATGGAGCATACGGCGCAGAGGTTCAGGTAGGTGCCGGCGACGTTGGTGTAGTCTTCGGGGTGGTCGAGTTCGATGCGCAGTGCGAGCTGTAGATACGTGATAGCATTGGTCTGGTCTCTGGCCTTCTTATAGAAGCAGCCCAGGTTGTTGTAGGTGATGGCCTGCAGCTTCCACAGGGAAGGGAGTGAGGGGTGGAGGTGCGCTTCTGCCTCTTTGAGCAGGGAAAAGGCGGAGGAGAAGTCGCCGGATTTGAGGGATTCCATGGCGGAGCGGTTGCGGGAGAGGATTTGGGAGGAGGGGTCAGAGGCGAAATGCTCGACCATGCGTCCCTATATTAGATCCACATCCGTTATTCCATTCCAATGTCCCAATCCTCCAAATCCGCCCTGTCCTCCATCCTAGCCGCCGGCTTCCTACAGCCTTCCAACCCTCTCCTCCGCTCCTCCACTCCCCCCAGTCTCTCCTTCTCTGGCTCTGCTGAAGACCTCACTAGGCCCAAGACTACTCGCAACGCCCAGTCCAGAGGGAAACAACACGATCAGGGCAGGAACTACGGCGAGGAAATGTACCGCAAAGGCCTCGAATCCGTGCAGAAACGCAAAGAAAAGGAAGAAGTGGAGTTCCACAGCAAGTACTCCTTCGCCCCCGCCATCAGCGACCGCTCCAAGGAACTCGCCAAGGCCATCAAGCGCAAACCCCTCTACTCCGCCCCTGCACACAGAGACTCTCCGAGGAAAACGCACCCTTCCGTCCCGGAAATCACTGATTTCGAGCCTCCGTTGGTAAGGAAAACAGTCGATTTGACTGCCTTTTTAGCCAGGAACTATGAACGGCCGCAAAGGAAGGCGAAGGAGCCTGTGAGGGATGTGTCTGCGGAGAGGAGGGAGGAGCAGGAGTTGAGGGAGTGCACTTTTCGCCCCAAAATCGACAGGAAGTCGGAGAAAATGGTGAAGAGGGGGGAGGGACTGTATGAGAGGGCAGTCAAGCTGAGGGAAAAGCGGGAAATCGAGGTAAAGAGGGAAAGGCAGGAAAGAATTACCAAGGAGCTGAAAGAGTGCACTTTCGTCCCTCAACTGGCAGCAACTCCCCGCACTTCCTCGAGGAAACAGGTCATTATCGAGCCCTTGCCCAGACTTTCTGAAAGTTCCCAGTCTGCTGAAGAGCCTGAGTAGCTGCATTCATAGTATAGCTTCGAAAGCTAATAGAGTTGACATGCAAAAGGAGGGGAAATAGGCTAATTGCATAGAGATTTGCCATTATTTTTGACTGAAATTGGTGGGAATGAGGCCTTTTGGTACCATTTGCTAGGGAATTGGGTAGTGTTTTAGCTGGATATACAGCTTTTCCCCTGTTTAAAGTGCTTTTTAAATTCAATTAGAGACGGATATGGCTTTCTCAGGGCTGTAAATAGGAAAGTCTGAGAGGACTGCCAGATGACTACTCATCGCCAATAGGCACTTCTAGGCAAATAGCACTGAAAGGCCGGAAACCAGGTAATTGGGATTCACACAGAGACAGAAAGACTACAGAGCCAGTCCTCCTAGCAAATATCGCTAGGGAAAGCGGCTCTAAAGGCCTAGCAGGCAGTTTAGTTCTATTTCCGCCTTAGATTCCATGGAAAGGCATACCAACGCTAATGTCCAAAGCTACCATTTAGTCCCGATAGCTCGCTTTTCAGTGCCTTTCTGCAGGCCTATAACCCTCTCTAAGTCCCCCACACCCTTTCCCTGACTCCCCTCAGTCCTGCGCCCTCACTCCTCCGTATTCAGTTCCTATCGTATGGGCTGTTTCTAAGCCGTAGGTTAAAATTGATGTCCATTATGCCCAGGCGAGGCCTGCACTGGGAGTTTATAATAGATTATGATCCCTAGAGGCCTGCAGCTCCTCGGAGTCCACCAGCCGGAGATGTTTGCACTGCCTATGGTCTTTCCAGCGCCCTTGAGGACTTACGAGCATGAGCCCAATTTCATCAAGAAGTACAAGACAGAGCTGTGCAAGAACTGGGAAGCCGGGGACTGCGCCTTCGGCCAGGCCTGCACCTTCGCACACGGCCACTGCGAACTGCGGCAGAAGCCTGCAGGCGCCTTCAAACTCAAGAAATGCAAGCAATTCACCAAGATGGGCTTCTGCGAAGGCGGCATGCTGTGTCCCTACCTGCACCCTGCGCCTTTCCCTCTCCGCCGTCGGCTGCCCATCTTCGAGGCCATCGAGAAGAAAGGCTTCCTACCGTAATATATTAGCCGATGGCTTCACAGTCCTGGAGCCAAGATAAAGCCTGGCTCTCTAGGCCTTTGCTTATATGTGACTTTAGACCCTTCGAGAAGTGCCAGTTTGGTAAATTCGGAAAGTCTATAGAGCTGTATGGGGACTTTATAGGACTGGGTGTATTACAAACCTGAAGACAGACTTTTCTTAAAGCCTGGGAATTGGTGGAAGGAGACCTGAAGGAATTAGTGGACTTAGAAGAGACTACAGGACTGGAAATGCGCCATTTACTTTGATCTAGAAACAAGCTCTCGGGAATGTAAGCCTACAGTGCCCGTAGGACTGGAACTGCTTCCTACCCTCATTAGTAGAACTGCCAAATAGTTCCTGCTTTCAACTATCCTTGTCCCTTTATACAGCCCTAAAATGCAGACACACAGTCCCTTGCTCCTCAACCTTGTCCTCTGCGGGGACTCCTGCGTAGGCAAGTCCGCCCTGCTCCAGTCCCTCCTGCACAGCAGCTTCCAGCCCGACTACCGCCCTACAGTCACTACAGAGGTGCGGCGTGCCCAGGTGCAGGCTAGCTCTGGGCAGACTGTGCAGCTACAGCTGTGGGACGTCGCAGGGGATGAGCGGTATTTGAGTCTAGGAGCTGTCTTCTTCCGAAGTGCTCACTGCGGCCTGCTCCTCTGCGACTTAACAAGCCCCAAGTCTCTAGACAGCTTAGAGTCCTGGCGAAGTGAATTCCTGTCACTCGCAAGTCCAGCCCAGCCCGACTCTTTCCCCTTCATAGTGATCGGCACGAAGAAAGACAGGGAAAAGGACCGGCGAATTCCCTTCACAAAGGGCTATATGTGGGCCCGAAACACTGGAAATTGCCTCTACTTCGAGGTGTCGGCGATGGACTTTACAGACGTTCGAAGGGTTTTCAGGGAAGTGATTGACAGAGTGATACATGGAGAAAGCTACAAACCCTCTGAAAGTGTACTCCCTAGTCCTCACGTCGTCCACAAGCGTAGATGTCGTTGCTGCTAATCCCAGCTAATGCGATGCTTAGATGCAGCTAAATGGGCGATTTGTGTGCACCGAGGCCTAATGTGTGTGTTAGAAGGCAGATCTGGAGCAGGGTGACGAGGGCAAGAATGAGGAGTTTGGCGAGGGCAGTCCACAGGACTAGTGCGCTGGTGCTGGCTGCCAGGGCGCAGTGGGTCAGTTCTTGCTCTCGAGTAAAGCGGATGTTCACCAAAACTGCGTCCAGATGAGCTCGCATGTCCGTCGCCAGCACCCCAAACTCCCTCACATCCTCCTCCCAGTCCTCAAACTCATTGCTCACTCTCTGCCCAAAGGCTAACGACACCGACTTCGGCCTCCTGTCCAAGCCTCTGAAGCACATGCGGTGTAGTCCTTCCTGTGCACTAATAGCATTGAAGTGTCCTTCGCGACTGTGCCCAGGGCTTTGGTACAGAATTGAGCCACTGGGCGCTGTCACCCTGGAGAGGACGTTATATTCCCCTTCCCCGGATATCACATAGTCGCAGGTGAAGTTGCGGCCTGGGGGCACTTGCAGTCCGATGCACCTTTCCTTCAAGGGCTCCAAGGTGAAGAAAAGTCCCTGCGCCAGGCCAAACACTGACAGCCATAGTCTCCACATTGCACGGATAGGTTTGGGCAGAAATGGCCGTTGTCTGTGCTGTCAGAAACGCATTGAGGGCTGTTTGGGCAATTAGAACTGGGAAATGGACTTACCTAATGCTATTTTAGCTGGGAAAATAGAGAAATGAAAGCTGGATAAGTTAGCGAATTAGAAAAAATTCAGTTTTTCCTCTGGGTTGACTGTATTTCGCTGAGAAACAATGCTCCTAATTTTAGGTCAAAGGCAACTAATCCAGAAAAGGAGCTCCAATATATTAAAAAGCTGCCGTCAACTACAGACAAAGCAGCTGAAATTCATCATATAACATATAAAAAGCCTAGAAAGTCCTATAGTAACTGCCTATTACTCCTCTTCCCGGCTCAGTTTCGTCTCTACCTCTATAGTGGCAGAGGTCTGATTCTGCCCTTTTAGT
>Ga0247837_1001058_pt1 | contig 58846 bp, 47 predicted proteins | sample LaCtaG_2_FD_187115 | JGI IMG/M metagenome (GOLD analysis project Ga0247837, IMG submission 187115) | Freshwater microbial communities from meromictic Lake La Cruz, Castile-La Mancha, Spain - LaCruzMarch2015_14.5m | ecosystem: Environmental > Aquatic > Freshwater > Lake | place: Spain: Castile-La... | reverse complement strand
ATAAGTACCCATTCCTTCAGACAATGTAAATATACATCTTCAACCTATTGTTGAGACAATACCCTCAGCGAAAATTGAGTTTTGGTAAATTCACTAAGCCTGACTGAGGCTCAGCACGATCTTTCCGAGAAATTGGAAATATTATACATTGTAGAGGGCTACTGTCTCTACTGCAGGTAAAGGAAGTTACCCATTCTTTCATGCTAAACCATATAATATCGATACTATAGCTTGCCCTGGGATACCTCAAAAGCTCACAAACTAGTAAGAAGCCTAGCGGAAAAGATGGGTGGCAGTCTATCCCTCCTACGACTATCAGTAGATGTCTGCATTTGGACCAATAACACCAGTCTCAAATAAGTGTATCCGGTCTGGCATTGGGAAAGGGTGATTCTACCACTATATGGTATAATTGTAATTAGGCATTTTCCCAAATTTCCAATTGCTCACTCCACATACTTGTATAGTCCTCACAGTCCACAACTCTATGCTCATGCTAACACCAAGATAGGCCGAATTAGCTACAAGAGCCGCTTTACCAGTCCCTGGGCCCTAGCTCTATGAAGGTTCCAAGCCTCTGCTTCTAGGTTCTTACTGTTTACTGTTCTATAGGCTTCACCCGATATTTGAATTAGTCATAGAGCCTACACTGCCGTCTGTAGGCTCGTAAATAGCATGAAGTGATTCGATCGATATAGGCATTACCGTCTTCTATGGGTCTTCTTCAAGTCTCTGAGCTACAAAGTCCTGTAACGGCGGGAAGAGGATATACACACCAATGGAAATGATTGTAATTGCCTCAACATTATAGGAGCCTATCGAAAAAGTCCGTTTCTTCAATCAAATTTTCTAAATTTAGTAAGGGAAATCAGCATCTAAATGGTCTTATAACAGATAAGCACTCGATAGAAGGCACTCAATTAGGTGTTCTACCACCCTTTCAGCACCACTGAAGCTTGGCTATCAAGGACAGACTACGGAGGAGACATTCACACTAAGCGAAAAGAGCTACTCTATGACTTGCTTTTGACCTCCTAGACTCTCTGTCTTGTTCATAGCACCGTATAATTCTTGTGTTTTTGTGCTTTCTGTGGCTGCCATAGGACTGCCCGGATTCCTTTCCCACAGGGTCTTCGTCCAGTTCAATATCTCCTTTTATTTCCCTCGCACTAGTGTGACCTTGAGAGCTATTAACCAATTTCTTCGTAAACTCTATTTTATCCTTCTCCATAGTCCTGGGACAGCGCGCCACAAGGACCTGCACTTCTTGCACTTGTAGCTGGCAATGAAGGAGTGGAAGCACTGCGAGACACGAACTGATAGCGATCAGCGAGGACAGTGCATAGGACCAGGCAAGACAACAACCAGAGGTCCATATTAAGTACACAGCTAGAAGAACAGTCAGAGTCATGGCAGTTACAAGTCTTCTTTATGTAGCTGGGCGACCAGACAGCTGTTGACGTGCATCGCTCACCCTGCAGAAAGTCAACTACTTAGAACTCAATAAGAACACAACGCGGGAAGTGGCAGCGGACTAATTGTCTTCATTGAAACAGGAATCCTCAATACTTGTTGTTGAAGCCACAGGACAGTGCTGCCATTTACCATCTCTTTTATCTCCCACAGAAGGAAGCAACGCACGTCTAAAGTATTCGGACCCGCTTCACCAAACCACGAAAATCGGTATTTCCTGCCTTCTACAAGTACTTTCATGCGACTCAACCGCTCATTGAAAAGGATCACCCCTCATCGCGCTGTATGTGGAAAGAAACATATATTCAAGTTACTTGACCAGAGTTTTATTTAAAAGGAAAGAGCAGGGGCAAACAACTGACATGCACACTCATGTATGTAATCGCAACAGCAGCTGTTCAAATGCTGCTTCAGATCAGAAACTCGTTCTTTCACAGAGAAAAACAGCTGTTGATGTAAGAAAGCCAGAGTCGTTTGTGGCTGCAGTTGCAAAAAATGGCTCAGCAAGACCTTGCTAGCCTCCAGAACAAGGTAGCAACTGCCATGACTGAAGCCTACGGCAAGTACCAATCTCACGCAAGCTTATTGTCGAATATGCGTCGAAATGCGCAGCAGTACGAGTTCATGTGTAATGTAATGGACTTGGAGGTGTGCGTGCAGAAGTACGAAGCCTTCAAGCCTTCAATCTACGCAGCGGAGCGCAACATCGCGAAGAAGTTCAGAGACTGTGCGAAGGGCTGCACCGCCAACGCTCCCCGCTTACTGCAGCTCAATGAACACCAAATCACTCAGGTGGAGGAAATGCGGCGGTACGAGGCAGCAGCCAAGTGCTTCAGTCAGTGCGTCGACATCGTCTTCTCTGACTTCAAGCGTGCGGAGCAGGAAATCAAGGACAAATACGCCGCTATGCAGAAGGAATTTCCCTTAAAGTAAGCTTGGCGACAAAATGGACATCGTCAAGAGTGTTTTTAGCTCTGACAGTAAGTGCGACAAGTGTGGACACAAGTTCAAGCTGACCAGCAAACGCAGACAGTGCGCTATTTGCAGTGAGTTCTACACAGAGGGCATTTTCTGCAAGAGTTGCAGCGTTAAGGAACCGCATCCACACTTCGGCTTCCTCAAGGCCAAGCGCTACTGCAAGACCTGCCACACCACACTCCAGATCCCTGCTCACGTCTCTGCACCTCGAGAGGAATCCAAGACCCCAGAGGTCGTCTCCGAGCCCCGCTCTCAGCCCAGCGCCCCCGCAGCTGTTACTCATGAAGTCGCCAATGTGATGCGAAGCTTCGGCATTTCAGCTGAAGACATCGCCCAGTACCCAAACGAGGTGATGGGAGCTTTCAACACGATGAAGGGCCTGGCGCCCATGCCTTCGAAGAAAGCGGTAGACACCAGGTAGTTCGAGGGACAGGTTAGCTCCTCGCTGCACCTGATTCGCGAAGACCCGAACCAGTTCTACCAAGTGGTGAAGAAGATCGGCGAGGGCGGCAGTGGGTGTGTGTTCATCGTGCGCAAGCAAGGCACCAACGAGGAATTCGCACTCAAGAAGGTCGTGCCCAAGAGCAAGAAGGAGGAAAGCGACCTGCTCAACGAAATCGCACTGATGCAGTTGAGCGCCCACCCCAACGTGCTGCGTTACTACGAGAGCTACCAGACTGACCGCTACATATGGATGGTCATTGAACTGATGCGCTGCAACCTAACTGAACTGATAGAGACCCGCGCAGGGCAGATTCCCGAACCCTTCATGGCTCTCATCTTCAGAGAAACCCTGCGCGGCCTGGAGTCGCTGCACCTCGAACACCGCATTCACAGGGACATCAAGAGTGACAACATACTCATAGCCCTCAATGGCAGTGTCAAGATTGGGGACTTTGGCTATGCTGCTCAGCTCACTCAGGAGCGGAGTCTGCGCTGCACGGTCGTGGGCACGCCCAGTTGGATGGCCCCGGAACTGGTCATCGGAAGTCAGTACGACGCGAAGGTGGACATCTGGTCGATGGGTGTCGTGGGTCTAGAGCTGGCGGATGGAGAGCCTCCCTACCTGCGTGAAAACCCAATGAAGGCTTTGCTTTACATTGCCACTCGGCCGCCCCCGCAACTGCGCAACCCTGGCCACTGGAGTCCCGAGTTCGTGAACTTCCTTGCGACTTGCTTGCAGAAGACTCCTGCAGCTCGTCCGACCACCACTGCTCTGCTGCAGGATCCCTTCCTTGCGCAAGTCAACGACACTACGATTGTCAACTTCGCTCAGTTCCTACAGGACTGGGACGCTTCCCGTCAGAAGAGATAGATAGCATTCACTAGGGTCGACCCTGCATGTCTCTGCGGTACGTGAAGGAAAGTAAGTCTGTGCTGCAGTTACACACCTAGTGAGCGAGCCAGTCGCTGCACCTCCAGTCCCCTGAGTTGCAGCACTTCTTGGGCAGACCCCAAGCGTCCTACCAAGTTGGCAGTCTGCTGGGCGGCTGCGAGTCCTGTGGAGTCACGAAGCCACTGCAATACTAGCCCGGTCTGGACTGAGTACTGCTTGGCTCTGCGCACGTTTAGGTGCAGCAGTTCGGCTGCACTACGAATGATTTCCTCGTTCTTCTCAAGCACCAGCACTGCCTTGCGAATATCCACCACTCGCAGGTCGTCACTGCTGATCAGCTGAGTGAGTGCAAGGTTGAGTTGGTGCGAGGTCGCAGCGCAGTCCATAAGCGTGACTGTTTTCTCGGTCAGGTCCTTGAGTGTGTACTGCAGCTCGCCTGCTAGCAAGCACCACGAGTCGAACTGTATCAAGAGTGGCTCTGGGAGACCTGCAGGGCGGATCTTCATTCCCTGTGGCTCAGAACTCATCACGAAATCGCCTGGTTTGATATAGGCTAACAGCGCCAGCACCAGTGCCAACAGACACTCACTGAAGCTCTCGTCCACCTCTTTCCCACACACTGCAAAGAAGCGGTCGATCGCTACTTCCAGGGGGTTGCACACATTGGCGAGTTCCTGCAAGGACACCTCAGCTTCCTCAATGATGTGGTTGAGGGAGTCGTGCTGGGTCTTTAGCAGAGTGGTGCGCAGTACTCGCGGAGTTTCGGAACTGCAAGTGCACCCCATTACAGTGCTATAATGGACCCGGCCCAGGACACGCTGCCCATTTCTGACAAGGTCAACCAGACCTACGTTACCGAACTGCAGGGGATGGGCTTCACCAAGGAAGTCAGTGAAAAGGCCCTTTTTCTCACGCAGAATAGTTCACTGGAAGCAGCTATGAATTGGATCGAAGAGCATCAGGGCGACTCTGATTTTCTCGAAGAGTTGCGCATAGTGGGAGGCACTGAGCCTGTAGCCTCCAAACTGACGCCTGAGGAAGCAGCAACAAAAGCTCGTGAGTTACAGGAGCGCTTGCGGAAGAAAAGAGCAGACGAGGAAAAGGCCCTGCAGCAAGAGCAAGAGCGCACCCGTCTGCGCATGGGCAAGGAACTGAACATGGCTCGGCAGCAGTACGAAGACGCAGAGCTGAAAAGAGCCGCAGACGCCCGTCTGCGCGAAAAGCGTCTGCAGGAGAAGGAGTTGGCGGACATCAAGGAACAGGTGCGACGTGAAAAGGAAGCCCGCTTCGGCAAGGCCTTCCCCAGCGAAAGCAAGCCGCAGGCTTCCCCGCACGAACTAATGGCCAACGCTCTCAAGACCATTAAGACAATGTACCCTCAGCACCGTGCTCCTGACGTAGCTCGCACCGCTATGGCCACTCTGCGTGTGTACCTGAATAACCTACTGACTAACCCGGATGAGGAGAAGTTCAGACGGATCCGGAAAGACAACCGGGCTTTCCAGGACCGGGTCGCCAAAGTGACAGCGGGACTCAACTTCCTGAAAGCTGTGGGGTTCACGGAAGAGAGCGAGCACTGGGCTGTGGGAGTTCAGAACAACGAGCTGCTGGCTGATGGGGTGCGCTTGTTGGACGAGAATTTGGCAACGCTATAGCCTAGCTAGCCACATCTGGCTTGGAAACGGCTCCACTGCAGTACCAAGTTCAGGCTTCGAGTTCTCAGGGTTTGAAGGGATTTTTTCTTCAAATACACATTAGGACTATTATGAGTGAAGTTGTCAATTTGCATTGTCGTATATTTCGCTTTCTTACACTAGTTAGTATTGCTTTTCACTACATGGTTGAGGCACTGCCAGGTCCTGAGATTAGAAAGTTGTGCCCTCTACATATAAATCAAATGGGACAGAACTGTTCATGCTTCCGCGAGCCCAGCAAGGAGCAGCAGGTCGACTTGCCGCACCCCATCAAAGCCAGTGCACAGCAAGCCTCGACCACCTCCAAGCCGAAGTTTTCCCTCGGCATGGTGCAAGTCATCAAAGTGCAATCCGTGCTTCGCGGGTTCATACAGCGTAAGACGATCCGTGATGTCGTGGTGACTTCTGAGCCTGTGCATACTAGAGTGGCGGCCAGTCACTCCTATGCACCTGAAGCTAACATGCGAGAGGTGCAGGGCCAGTTGCCTGACTACTCCAACCCAGCCACCAAGGCAGCTGCGCAGAAGCACGGCAAGTTTGAATTCGAGGCTGCAAGAGGTCTGGGACAGGTTCAGAAGCGGGGTCCTGTAGAGCTGGATAACGGCGCGATTTACACAGGAGAATGGAACGAAGCAAATCAGCGGCATGGGAGCGGCGCTCAAATGTGGACGGATGGGTCTAAGTACGAAGGAGCCTGGAGCTACGATAAGGCCAATGGCAAGGGACGTCTGATTCATGCAGATGGGGATGTGTATATCGGGGACTGGGTGGATGACAAGGCTCATGGACGAGGGACGTACCTGCACACAGACGGTGCGAAGTACGACGGAGACTGGCGAGAGGACAAGCAGGACGGATTCGGCTTGGAGACTTGGCCTGATGGCGCTAAGTACGAAGGCCAATATGAGAACGGGAAGAAGCACGGACAGGGCAAGTTCCACTGGGCTGACGGAAGCGTGTACGAAGGCCAGTTCCAAGACAACAACATCCACGGACTCGGGACCTACAACTGGGTGGACGGCAGGCGCTTCGTAGGCGAGTGGCGCAACAACAAGATGGACGGCCGCGGCGTATTCAGCTGGTCAGACGGACGCAAGTACGAAGGTGAGTATGTGGACGACAAGAAGCAAGGCCAGGGCGTGTTTGTTTGGCCTGATGGTCGCAAGTACGAGGGCGCCTGGTTCAATGGCAAGCAGCACGGTCGCGGCTTCTACGTGACTGCGAACGGAGTTCGGAAAGAGGGGGAGTGGAAAGACGGGAAACGAGTCAAGTGGCTGAATAAAGACGAGGAAGACAACAACGAGTAGTTATTACTAAAGCCAGTCAGAGCGCGGAGATTTTGAATTTCTGCAATGGATAGACAGGGAGGCTGTTGGCAGTTCTGTAGCCCTATTATAGTGATGGCAATGATACTGGGAAAGCGCGGGCGTGAGAACCCCGTTCAGCTGGTAGAGAAGCGGAAGACAGGGCTGTATCAGCCGTCACGCAAAGTTATCCAGATCCTGAGTGCTAGTTGGGAAGCCAACCTCACCCGCCTTACAGTGCTCTTTGCGAACATGGACCCCTCCGCTCTCCAGCGCGCCCTCGCAGACACAGACAACAACTTGGAGCTGTCTATCCAGCTGCTCAACCGGATGCGTCTGGACGCAGTTCAGGAGTCCCCAGCACAACACGCACACGAACTGGTGGCCGCTTTTCAGAGAGTGGGGTCGAGGGACGAAGCTGTGCGCTTGGCGGCCGGTGCTTTGCAGCGGTACCACCAACTTGCTTGCGAACAGGAAGCCAGATCCGGCCTGCAAGCCGCCGAAGCCCTGCGCCAACAACTCGACGTCCTCTCCAAAGACAACGAAGTGCTAAAGAAAGCAGTGGTCAAACTCAGTTCCAAGGTGTCCGAGGCCGAGCAAAAGGCAGGCGAGAACGAACGGCTGCGTGAAGAGTTGCAGCGCGAGCGGATGAGCAACTACACCCTGCGGCTGTACCTGGAGCAGGCTACGAGTGTGCGGCAGCAGGAACAGAACGGCCCAGATGTGTTCTAGCTAACTCTCCTGCCAGGGTTCAGTTGCATTAACAATGAGTGGCTTTTACCTGCGCAGACGTACTCGAGTTCGGCAGGCCAACTTGTGTGAAGTCTCTTCCATCTACGGGAAGGTCTTTTGGGAACTCAAGCCTGCTCCACGGCCCAGCAGCCGCTCGGTTCAGCGCTTCCGGTGGCCGCTGCGTCCCAGCACAGCGGTGCGCTGGTCTTTGCAGCCTGTGCACCACAGGCATGCTCGTAGTCTGGCTGAGTTGCCGGAACACTCAATTGCTTCGAAGCCTGCACCTGCTCTGCCTTCCCGGAGTAAAGCTCGTGTGAGAGCCAGGGAAGCCACTAACGACTTGACTGTTTCTCCATGGGCAGGAGACCAGAGTCCACTGGAAGGCAGTAGAGCCTAGTGGTGTTATTTACCCTCAACACTAGTCCTGCCTGTAGACTAAGAGTAATGTCGCACTAGTCGGCGTCTTCCTGCATGGAAGGGTCGAACACGAAGCCTGGCTTGGTGCGTAGCGCCCAGGCGCCCTCATGGTCGAAGTAGTCGTATGAGCCGCTGGCAGAGGCGCGGAACCAGGTCTGGTACTTGCGGTGGTACAGCCAGCCTTGGCGCTGCAGCTCTTGGGCTGCTCGCAGTTGCGCCCAGCTGCCTGCCTGGTGGTAAAAGGCGAAGAACAGCGTATCTGCAGCTGTGCATTCCAGCGGCACTTCCAGTGTCCACTGCGGCAGGCCCACGTCAGATGAGGACCGCAGCCGCTGCGGTAGTGGACATCTCTCTGCATTGCGAGACTGCAAAGAGTGACTGGCGGCAATCAAGTCATCAGCGCTCAGGTCAGTGGCGGGCACAGGAGAGACAGGTCTGCGAGGTAAGGACGGAACCAGGGCTAGCAGAGGCAGGAGATGTGCCTCCACGCTCCTCGGGTCCACATTATTACGAGCCAGTTTATGAGTAGCGAATACGGGTAACTAAGTGAATGCGGCTGTGGGAGACAATGTTGTAGTCGCTAAGTGTGCGTCCTCCCTCGAGGTCTCTGCCTGCGTAGATACTGCGCAGGTCAAAGCGGTAGAGTAGGAGACACTCAGAGGCGAGAGTGTAGATGTCATCTATAGTGTTGCTTCCCCCCAGACTGAGGTGGAAAGTTTCTCCCCGGAGAGTGATGATCTTCACAGGGAAGCCGTCAAGCACCTCAAAATGCAGGGCTGACTCTACAGTGAGGACAGACCCTGTTTGAGCTACAATTGCGCTTTCTTCCATCTCTCGACCCTCTGCTATCACTCTCATGTGATCGGATTCAAGCCCGAGTCGAGGTCTCAGTATTGCCTTGAGCTGGGCGACTGTTGCATCTGCAGGACAGCGGAAGGCTAGCACATGCCTGTAGTAGCGGATTGAGAGGTCGAGGAACTGAATTGGAATGGCGTTGGGGATGGCTAGCACAGTGGCGCCTTCAGGAAGATCTGATAGAGAATTCAAGTCCAGCCCTGCGTAGAGCAGACGTACTGGCAGGGACAAGCGAAGGTGAGCCGAAATCCACTTCTGTAGGTCTGCAAGGGTAGAGAGCTCCAGCGCCACCACTCTGCTGGGCGTCTTTAGCAGCAAGTGCATCTTTTACCCCACTACCTTATATAAGTAGCTATCTGCATCTGTGCACTACATGGAATTTGGTGCCTTCTACAACTTCTAAGTCGCTCAAAGTCACACAGTTGCTTGGCATCTTCCCAGCCACTACGATATCAGGCATTCGTTCTATGCCTTGAATTTCCCTGACCCATTCCTTCACTTCCAGCATTGTTGTATCTGAAGTCACTTTCATGCACTGCATACGTCCAGTCAGAAACATCACTTGGATATCGAAGCCTGCAGGCTGGGGCTCTGTGGGTTCGATTTGCTGGAAAAGAATCGAAGCAGGCTTTTGAGTGCAGAAATCACTGAGCAGTGCAGTGCTTGGTAGAGAAACACCCTCGGAGGAGGCTTGGAACAGACGTAGACTTGTCTGTAGTCTGTACTCACACATCCGTTTAAATTGCTGGACTGTAGTACTGGGTGAGCATGTGACGGTCGTATGTAAATCTTTCGAATGCACATGGACTTCGTAGGCCCATAGTCCTTTGGCAGGCCCGACCAGTAGTATCACTTCCGAGTCATGAATACCACAGGCACTGATAGTCTGTTTTTCCGAAAGGAACTGCCCTTTCCAGCGGAAACGCCTGTCTTCACACTCCGTCTGAGGAAGCTTTTGCCTCAAATCCGCGACCAGCAGGTCAGGACTGACAGTGATTAGGTAGGTGTGCTGTAATGACTTTAACTTAACCTGCATTATTAAGTCTACCTGAGTCTTTGTACTAGATGCAAAATGTTGCCTTCGTGCAGACCTACTTGTACTACAGTTTCTTCATCACAGAGACAGTGTCCTGCAAATATGAGTCGCAGAGTATCCATATGCTGGCCCTCGTTCTCAGATATGAGTTCCTTCACCTCAGCTACGCTCATCCCCGCCGCCACCGCAATAGGGAAGTTTTTACCTGTCAAAGTCTTTACAATTACCGGGAAAGTACCTTCAGTAGGGATTTTGACCTTTTCAATTATAAAGAGAGGACACTGCTCAGTGACACAGTCAGTGATAATCGAGGAATCAGAGAGTACAGAACCTTGGTACATCACTTTGATGGTCTCAGGCCGGAGATGAATCTGCTTTTCCAACTGCTGCTTGATGTCCATGACAGTGGTTGTCTTTGTGCACATTATTAAGCAAGTTTTTCCTCCTCGCAGGACTCGAACTGGAAACCCCTCAAGCTTTGGAGCTGTGGAAACGACTAGGAGTACTGCTCCGGTCTGTATGCCGGCGGACTCAAGCGACTGGTCCATTCGGAGAGGCAGGCTTTCGAAGAGGACTGACCCAGACTCTGCGGCTCTGCAGATTTGGAGAAGATGGGAGGCTGTGCAATCTGGTGGGACTGAGACAAGGCAAGTACGCGTAAGAGATTTGACGCGTAGTTCCATAGTTATCAGAACCTCTCAGGTTAAGCTAGGCCTGTCTCTTCACCCACTCTGGCGTGAGACGCTCCAGCAGCTCAGGCTCCACCTGCTCCCGCTCCTGCTGCGTCCACTCAAACAGATTGGGCAGCGGCGCTCCATTAGGCAATCTCGTGCTCGGGTCTCTGAGTTCATCAAAGAAAGAGTGAAGCAGGGACTGGTAGGGCTTGGGACGCTGGCTGGGGATATAGACCAGCAGAGAAGCTATGAAGTCGATCGCATCACCAGGAGCCTTGTTCTTAAAGAACCGTGGCCAGGCAATTGCCTTGATCTGAGGGAACTTGAACTCGGTGTAGTTGGGGTTCATAGCGAGGATCTGGTCTCGGGTAGGCGTGCCCAGCACTTTGATGATCTCAACCAGCTGGTCAACTGCATTGTCGCCAGGGAAGATAGGGTGGCCGAGGATCATTTCGGCTATTACGCAGCCGTTGCTCCAGACGTCGATCATAGTGTCGTATTCAGTCGCTCCGAAGATGAGTTCTGGTGCTCTGTAGTACCGTGAACAGATGTAGGAGACGTTGGGCTCGCCCTGCACTAGTTTCTTCGCACTGCCGAAGTCGCAGATTTTCATAGTGCAGCGACTAGGGTCTGCTAGGACGTTCTGAGGCTTGATGTCTCGATGGCAGATACCGATATTATGCACGTAGCCAATTCCCCGCATAAGCTGATAAGCATACAGCTTGACAAGCAGGATCGGCATTTGCTGTCGCATCTTGCTGTAGTGCTTGACAATGCGGTACATAGTGTCAGGCATATAGTCCATAACCACGTTCAGGTACAACTCTTCCTGACTAGTGCCAGTGGTGTAAAACGCATGTCTGAGCGTAATGACATTCGGGTGGCTCAGTTCCTTCATTATTTGAAGTTCGCGGTTCTTGTACCTCCGGTCCTGCAAAACCTTCTTAATCGCCACAGTCTCCCCTGTTTCAGCCACAGTAGCCTGGTACACCACTCCGAACGTGCCTCTGTCAATCACCTTGTCTGCGTTGTAAGTGAGGTTTTCAGAACGCTGAGAGATGTGCAGACGCTGCATGGAGTCGGTGAGTCCGGGCTTGCGCTGCTGCACGGAGGCTGAGGAGACGTTGTGCTGCGCGAGCGAGTTTTGGCCGCTGCGGTTGTAACTGCGAGTGCTGGTTTTTCTCTCCATTCTTATCTCACTTTACTATATCAGAACGTGGCTGTGTCCCCTGGAGTATGGAGGAGAGCCTGCTGCATCCTTCCTTAGGCCAACAACTAGTATGCCAATGCGGACTAATTGCTCCAATTAAAACAGTACCTGTCCAGTCCATACTACCACCATGTTAGAGAGGAAGCGCTGCGAGCAGCTGAGTTTGTACATACCTAATATACTGAGTGAAGCGGCTCACACTATGGAAAGCGAAGCAGAGGTTTAGACTAAGTGGTGACAGCGAGTCGCATCTGAAGGCTGGGTGTGCAGGCTGGATCAGGAAGCGGACTGTCCCCTTCTTCCAGCTCTTGCGCCAACTTCGCATCTTCCTCCACAATCGCCAGTTTCGATATCCATTTGCCCTGGCTGGACTTCCCCGCCCCCAAAGTCGAGAAGGGCGAGTCAGAGTAGCGCTTGACCTCTGCCTGAGGGTCCACATCTTCCAGCTCCAATTGTTCACTATTGCACAGTGGACAGCACACAGGTCCTGTCTGCTCCTTCGCCTTGAAGTCCTCTGTGCAGAAGTGGCAGATGTAGTTGCGGCAGCAGGAGGTGATGAGCATGGCGGATAGGTAGCGAAAGCAGATCGGGCAGCTGTACTTGAAAGTTTGGCGATTGGTATTGTGCGGAGTGAAATCAGCGCTTTGGATGTCTTCTAGCTTGAGTCGGGTGCGGACAATTATACGGGAAGGGGCAGGACTGGGCTCGGGTATAAGGATAGGCGCAGGCAAAGGTACTGGACTGGGAGACTGTCGCTTACGCTTGGCACTCACGCACCCCATTCCAACTACCACTATCCTACCCACATCTCTCAATTAGTCCTGCTGCTGTCAGCACATTCGCTTCCTTCGCAAGGCCTCGGACCAGCCTAAATTGCGCTTACGTTGCTTGAGAAGTTCGATAACTGGACGAGAGTCGAAGGCCGAAGTGTAGGGAAACTCCACTGCACCTCGGTATTTGCACAGCACTGTCTTCACATCAAACTTGATCAAGCCTGGAAACAGAGTCTTCTTGACTTCTTGCAGAGTCGATTCCGACTCTATATTCACTTTTTCTTCTCGCAAAAACGCCTCGATGTTAGTCTTTACCCCTGCAGGAAACTGGATCTGTGCTTCTGTCACAAGTCTCTGCAGTTCCTTTCTCCTCTGTCTAGCAGTTACAGCACTCAGCTCTCTCAGTCTGTGCACTACTCGGCTTTCGTTCTTCGCGCTCCAGCCTCTGTGGTGCCAGTCCCTCGCCTCGTCACTCACTTTGCGCAGGTCAAGGACTAGGGAGAACAGACTTTCAATCCTTTCTGGATGCTTTATCAGATTTTTCTTCTGCTTTACAGCCTTCTTTCTGGCGTTTTTCTGCTTGACGATACTGACCGGTCCCATGGAGCGAAAGGTAATCACACAACTACTGGAGACTTCCTTCCGTTCGCTATTTTCTATACGAACAGTGGGTCTGGAAGGGGGGATAGGTTTGGGAGTGAGGAATCTGGCCTGTTCCTCTTCAATTTCGTCTAGCATGGGACGTATTTCCAGCCGAGTCATGTTGCACTCTGCTTGCACTCGTAGGAAAAGCTGGGTCACTTCGTCTTGCTCCTCCAGAGGGTCTTCCTCAGCTGGGGCAGTTTGAGGAAGGACGTCTTCATTCTCCGGGTCAGGGGAAAGGGATTCGTCAATGGCAGGCGGACAGATGGTGATGGGGCGCTTGGGAGAACTGGAAGGCACTGAGTCTTGGGGGTTCTGCTGGAAGATGAGGGCCGCGGGTTTGTAAGCGCGCATACTTCGAAATGTTTACACTGTCCCATGATAAATGCCCGCTGTGGCGAATGTGACTTAGCACCAGAGCAGAGAGGAAGAGTGACTGAGCCCAAGTTTGTGTCAAGGTGAGCACGTACAGCCACTGGCTCCGCATCACCTGGGAAGGTCTGAGGTGCCCATCATCCGAGAGGACTTGCACGAGAGTGCAGAGGTGGTCACCAGAAACCCACAGGCTGGGAGTGGTCCCAATCCGCCTGCTGAAAGGGCCACGAGGCATGCTAATCAGTTCAATACACAAAGACGCGTTAACTCAATTCAGACTACTCTGGGCACAGTCTTTTTCATACATTTAAGTCGCAATGTTCGCTCTGAGGCTGTGTGGAAATTAGTGAATTCTACCTTGCACTCAAATACAAGCGAAGGAGACATTCAAATAGAGAAGTGGCCCATAGCGGATTTTAGGATGTTCAGTAGTCCTAAGTATGCAGCGGTTATTTCTCCTCAAGCCAGAGTTACCCTGATACTAGTGCCGCAGTAGAAAGCAGAAAAGGGAGTTTCGCCTGCTGAGTGATTTGGTCGGCCGCCATCCACCCTAGAAATATGGCCGAGGACCACCCTCTGACCCACGAAGAAGCCTCCCGGGTGCGCACTCTGCTGGCCACTTTCTACAGCGAGCGTTCCGACGCCCCACTCACAGAGATATTCAGCATATGCGACAGTAATCACGACGGCGTCCTCAGCTCCAAGGAGTTGAAGCGGCTTCTGAACGCCATCCTCGACGACGTAGTGAGAGATGGCGAAGTGGAGGCGATGGTCCAAAAGGCGGACGTGAACCATGACGGAGTGATTGAACTGAGCGAGTTCATTGCAGCGATGATGAGGACTACAGCTATTTAGGTCCGTAAGGAAGGTCTAGCTTCAGCGTACGTCTGCGAGCACAGCTGTTTCTTGCTGTGCAGACTTGGGACTGTTTGTGGGGCGGACTTCTCGACTTCTGTCTGTTCACAGCGGAAGCTCTTTTCACACTCAGTGCTTTCTTTTACAGATCTAGTCTGCGCTTTGTCGTCACGACTAGCGGAATGTGCAGTTTCCCGAGACTCTGCTCGGAGTTCTTCACGGTAATTCGCGGGGAAAGGCCTGGCGATTCTTCCAGAGCGTTTTTCCTCCTATAAGATGCGCTTTTCAGGAAGTTGAGCGTAGTTTCGGAAAAGCAGGAAGCCAAAGGGCTTTTTTTCAGCCGCAGAAAAGCGTAAAGTCTCACCGGAATAGTTAGTTTTCGTTCTTGCATGTATGGGAAACACCGGCAATTTGCAAAGAAATCGGCTTGGGGCGGAGTAGTAGCGAGTTTTTTCTTAAAATTGGATAAGTCCTGTTGTAAGGTCTGCGAGTTGCACTGTAACTTCTGCACAGACCGCTGTAGGAGCAGAATCGAGTGTCTGAGAGTACTGGGAATTCTGTGAGCCTGGCCAGGAGAGCGGAGGATACTGAGACGTAGGCTTTGGGATAGACTGCAGGGCTCGTTTGTATTGGAAAAAGCGTCCTGGGGCAGGGGGGATGTGAGTGGCGGTGGGACTTGCTTCATTCGATTGTCTGCGGCTGGGAAAGGTCGAAGAAAAGCCATATTACGGAAGCTGTCCGTAGCAGTAGTAATTTCCTTATGCTGGCAGTCACTATCCCTCTCCTGTTCCACCCTCCTGGCAAGGGGAGTGCTTTCTGGACTGTATTGCCGCTCTGTAGCCTTTGGCGCAGTCTCAGACCCAGGCCACGACTTGCGCCGCTGCAAGTACTTGAGCCCTCCCAAATGCAGCAGACAAGCTCGTGTAGCTCAGTGGTTAGAGCATTGGTCTTATGAGCCAAGGGTCGTGAGTTCGAGCCTCACCTCGAGCACTTTTTACCTATAGGAAAACCATTCCCATAGCTAGTCTGCAGTTAGGCCTAGTTCAGAAAGGCTTAGAGTTTTTAGTGGAGTTTACTTTACTAGTGGAAAACAGACTGTAGATTTGTTCAATTTCTGCAGTGCATCATGTTCGACTATGCTTACAAGTGAGTAAGCCTGCCTAGTGTGACTAGTGTAAAGGCGAATAACACTAGTTCTCCGCCCTTCTCAGCTTAACAGTCCTGCTGCTCAGCTTGTTGACAGTGGGCACCACCAGACTCAGCACCTGCAGCGCCACAGCGTGCAAGTGCATATCCGTGTTCACCAAGTGCACTAGCGTCATCTTTATCTCTTCCACCTGCGACCGCTCGTAGTTGTCCACACTTTGAGCGAAAGCTTCGGATTCCGTGTCTACAGGCAGGCTGGCCTGCCCGGAATCAGCCTCTTTTCTGCTTAGACTTTGGCTTCGCTGGCCTGCGGATTGCGGTTCGTTGGCTCTCCGACTGGACAAAGACCGCTTCTGCTGTTTGATCTTGATAGGGTAATTCCGCAGTCCTTCCTGAATGACCGTCTTCAAGTGCTCAATGCACTCCCTGTGCGCAGCACTGATATGCGCCATGGCCTCCGCATAGGCGCGGAAGGCAATCGCCAAGTCCTCAATCGCCTCCGCCTCCGCGATTTCCTCCCACTTCCGCTGGAACTTCTGCCGCCCCATCAAGGCTGCCTCCTCGCCCTTTACCAGCTTTTTGAAGAGGGAATGCAGTGCTGCGAACTTGGACGCCTCCTGGTCCAGCTTCTCCATGTAGAGGTGCTGTCTGCCTCTCGCGTCAGCCATTACACTTTACTATGTCGTTGGCGCCAGGCCGTCTGAATGCACACAATCGCTTCCCGGATGCTGAGGAAGAGTCTGCGGACTTGGTGCTTGCGCATTTGGGTTTGGATGGAAATCGCGGCTTTCCGCATGCGTTGGTACTTCCTGCGAGCGATGAAGCCGCGGATTTGGGCTTGTAGCCGGGGCAAACGGCCTAAGTGGAGTTCGGTCTTCACTTCGGGGATGGAAGCCAGACGCTTGCCTTTGAAAGGGGTTTTCTTGCTGGGCGGCTGAGAGGTCTTTGGGGGCACTGGCACTAGGAGCGGTTTTCGACTGTCTTCTTTCACCTGTTTTTTGAGTTTTTCAAGTTCGTGAATAGCTTCATGAGCCAATCGTTCCGCATCTTTCCGACTCATCAATCGTCTCTGCACTCCCACTTGCTGCTTACGCACCCAATACCCTCTCCAATGCTTCTGAATGCGAACAGCTGCAGCCTGCTTCTTCGAGGCTGTGACTATGTTCAGCACAGTTCTGCGCGAAGGTTTATTTCCCACTAGCTTGATAGGCTCACTTGGAGGTGTAGGTCTCTCGCTGGCGTCTTTACTGCTTCTGAGGGTGATAGTGGCTCGTAGAGGCGGTTTATGTGTCAATGGGTTTAGGGTGCGTGTGCCTGCGGAGTTGGGTGTGCGGAGAGGAGCCCGGTCCTCAGGAGTAGAGCTCGTAGCAGTGTTTCGAGGCCGCTGGGAGTGGATAGGAGTGGAGTTGAGTGGACTGGAACTGTGCAGGCCAATAGACCTTCGAGTCGGGTGATCAGAGGAGTGCTTGGTGCTGGAAGTGTTGGTAGCGCGGCGAATCAGCGGAAGCACAGTTTCATGTGCGCTGGAAGAAGTCTTGGATGAGCCTCTGCGCCTTTCCAGCCTCCTAGTCTGTTTCCCCTTGTCACTTTTCCCCTTCCCATCTGTCACATTCCTGTAGCTTTTCTCCAAACTATGAGTGAGTGGATGACTCACCCCTAAGTGCTGCTTCGCCAAATCCCAGCCACTCAAATAGGCCTTTGCCGCCTCTTCCACTTCCAGCATAAACTCATACTCCACCCCAGTGTTATGGTACGCAATTGCCAGCGTGGTGACTGAGTTGGGCGTGTACTCGAAGTCTGCGGACAGGAGATACAGGGCTTGCTTGGCGTGCTGCAGGGCGCTGTCGTGCTTGCCGAGTTGAGATTTGATAGCGCAGATGTTTAGGTGGGTGCCTGCGACGTTGGTGCGGTCGTTGGAGGTTTTTACCTCGATCTCAAGAGCCTGCTGTAAGTACCGCAGAGCGACATTCGGCTTGGAACTGCGCTTATAGAAGCAGCCCAGGTTGTTAAGTGTGATGGCAAGAAGTCGCAGTTTCCCCGGCGTGTCATCTGGGTACTTCAACATGTCCTCTGCCCGTCTCAACAGACTGAACGCCTCGTCAAATTGCTCTGCACGCAGGTGGTCCATCGCCAGTTTGTTGCAACTGAGCACCAGCGCTTCCACTCCGCCTTCGTCCATTTACCTACACTCTGTCGGAGGCGTACTCCAGACCCTTGTTGTAGCGCAGCACTGCCACTTGCTCTTCGTCGAATCTTCCCTGCACGTAGTTTTTGGACTGTATCCAGGAGTCAATACAGGTGCGGACGCACTGGGAAGCGGCAGGGTCCAGAGCGGCTCCAGAGCCACGGTCGCACACCCGAAAGCAGCGACTGGTGAGCCGCTGCACAGACGCATAGATGGTAAGGAGCTGCTCAGTCTCAGGACTCAGCTCCATTAACAGACATATGGAGTCCCGTTACTCGCTCGAGTCCGGCCGCCGCACTTCCTCCCCCCTGCGCTTCCGCTCTTCCTTCGAAGCCCGCCCTGCAGACCCCCGACTCCCAGAGTCCTACCGACCTGCAGGCAGTCCCAGGGCTCCGATGAGTGGCTCTCTGTTAGTGGATGTGCAGCGACAGCACGACCGCACCCTCGACCAGGTGTACACAAGGATGGAACTGGGAGACCGAGCGTACCAAGTAGAGGCTGCCTCCTTGCAGGCGCAGGTTTCCTCACTCAGACAGCAACTCGACCTAGCGGCTTTAGCGCATGCTAGAGACGTGGAAGCGCTGAGGAAGGAGTATGAGGAGAAGATCAGGACAGAAACCATCAGCAAGGAAACGGCAGTCACTGCACTAACCGCTAAAGCACAGGAGACACAGCACGCCTCTGCCTTGGAAAGCGACCGTTGCGCCCAGATCCGCAGAGAAATCATCGAGGAAAAGGAACGTCAGAGCGAGGTCATCGGCAAACTGCAGACCGAACAGCGCAGTATTCAGCAGGAACTGGCCTATTACCAAGACCAGAAGCTACCCTCTCTGCAGGCGGAACTAGCCAGGCTCCACGAGGAGCGGGAAAGACTCGAAGAGGACGGTAGCAGAGCGATTGCCATGGCCCGGGAGCAGCACAGTCGACTCATCACAGACCTGCAAGCACAGCTTGAAGCCAAGGAAGCACGGGTTCGCAGCCTGGAATATGAAGCCGCGGATTTGAGACATCAGATCAAGGTGAAAAGTGAAGCCTATGCGAGGGATATCGCCACTCTGCAGGAGACACTCCTGTCCACGAAAGACGTAATCGACACTCAAGAGCGGAACATAGCGCGTCTGCGCCAGGAAAGGACGGAGGCGAGACAAGACTCAAAGGAACTGGCCAGGGAAGTGTCCGCCTTCCACCGGGAGGTCACGCAGGCGAAGAGCGAGCACCTTTCCCTCAAGTCCGACACTCGCAAGTTGGAGCGACTGGTGTATGGCAAAGGGAGCCGCAGGCCTGCTTCCGCTAAGGCAAAGTCCACCAAGGCCTAATTTCCGCCTTCTCAAGTAGCCTAAAAATCATCAAGGCGGCTTATGAGACTATATAAGTCTACTCGTCTGAACTTAGCCCAATTCCCACTGCCTGGATTGCCATATCCACTATATGAGCACTCCTCTGGCCAGCTGCTAGGGCTGCCATAATATAATGAGCGCCCCGAAGAAGCCTGCCAGCACCTTGCCCTACATCGGCAGCCGCATCAGCCTGATTTCCAAGTCTGACATTCGCTACGAAGGCACACTGTATACCATCGACCCCACTGAACACACAGTTTCGCTTTCTAATGTGCGCTCCTTCGGCACGGAAGGACGCAGACAGGACGGGCACGAGGTTCCGCCCAGTGGGGATATATACGAATACATCATATTCAGAGGCTCGGACATCAAAGACTTGAGGGTGGTTTCTAATTCTCAGCCCGAAGAACCCGCGAAAAAACCCGAGTCAAAGCCCGATCCTCCCAAGCCCGAAGCCAGGCCCGACCCCAGACCTGACCCCCAAGTTGAACCCAGACTCGAAAGACCAGCCACAGAGGGCGGCCGGCCCGAGTACCGCCAGTCCAGACCGGACAGACGCAGTCCAGAAAAGAACCTAGAGGAAGACTTCGACTTCACAGAGGCCAACTCGCACTTGCAAAGAGTTGAGGTCAGATCTGACTCCGAGCCCAAGGCCTACGACAAGAAGCGGTCCTTTTTCGACGCAATTACCTCCTCCATTGGCGAGTCTCGGCGGGAAACGAGGGAAGAGCGTGACAACCAGAGAGTGGTGGACTCTGAGACTTTCGGAGGCAGCAATGTGGAGCGGGCGGAGAGGGAACTGCGGAGCTATGCGCACCGCGGGCGGAGAGGCAGGGGCAGAGGCAGAGGGGCGCGGCGCGGCTACAGGGCCTGGTACCCGCACTCCTAACCTAGGCTAGACTCCACACCTCTATCTGCCCACAGCGTCCCGAGCCACTTGCAGCGCCTTCGCCACGTTCTGGTAGACGAAGTAGCAGCGCAGACACACAGAAGCTGTGTTTGAGGTGGACAGTTGGCCTGTGGATACAGACTTTTGGTGGCTTTGAGGGCGTTTTTCGGGAGAAACTAGCAGTTTTGCGTTCAATAAGGGAGAAAATGCTTGCTTTTTCGCAGATTCGAGAAGTTCTGCAGGGATTTTAAACCGGGAGCGACTGTTGTAAGGCAGGAAATCGCCATACTGCACGCCTGGCCAGGCACAAAACAGCCCACAACACGCCTCTTCTCCTGAGTTCGCCTGCACTTCCCTGAGCATTTTCCGTCTTTCAGCCCTGGATCTGGCTAATACACTGCGATCCAGACGCGAGTTGAGGACGCGTTGAGAAGGACCCAAAAGACTGCGGCTGAGGCAAGGCCGGGAGAACAGGCGGAAAACAGGAGGAGAGCGACGTTCAGGCCATTCCTCCTGCTTCGGGACTACGAGGAAAGTATTGGATATTCTGGACTGTTGTCTCTGCTCGATGTGCAGACTAATGACATTGAGCGTAGTGGGTTCCTTCACACTGCCTCTTTCCCTCCTCATCACACACTCCTCCACCCCTAGCAGCCACGCCCTTTCCTCACCCACTTCAAACCGAAACACAGCTGTGAGTGTCCTCAGTCGCAGCTTCGTCACAGCCACAAGCTTTTCTATCACTTTCCCACACGCAGCTCGCACCAGGTCCACTATGGACTCTTCCGGGTAGAGTTCTAAGCTGGACTTCACCTTCTGCGTTTTCAAGAGTGTCTCTAGCCCGGACCCTCACAGAGTCGTCGAAATCCTTCTCTCTTGCATTGATTTGGTATATGAACAGACGAGGGTCGAAGGAGAAGCCGGGGTGGTGCAGGACTGTGAGGCCTTCTAGGTCTTTGGAGTACAGACGAGGGATGTTGAAAAGGCTTTGGGCGGTTTGGACTAGGCGTCTGCTGCCTGCAATCACCATGACTATGGGGTCTGGCTTGTCTGCTTGAGGGAAGTAGCGGCTTTTCGCATTGCTTGGAGCCGTCTTTTGGACTATTTCCTGCAGCACTTCCTGCAGACTTTTCATGCGCACGTCCCTCGCCCCCACCGCACCCTGCAGATCATTGCCAATCCACAGCATCGGCCTCCTCGGCGGCAGCACATCACAAGTGACAGTATCCAATATAGGAACCAGCAGCGGCGGCACCGGCTGACTCAGGTGGCAATACACACTTCTCCAGTCTTTCCCTATGTCCTCCATATGGCTATTATACAGCAGTGGAATGTGGAAAGGCCAAACGCTGGTCGCAGACAATGGAGAGTTCCGACTTTCTGAACAGTGGCTGGCGAGTGAAGCACAGACACTACCAATTGTATCGATTACTGGGGACAGAGCCTTGCTGCAGGCTCTGTCGCCTCTCTATACTCCGGCAAGTTCTGAAGCCAGCCTACAAGTCGCCAAGTTGGCAGACCCGGCGTATATCGCAGTGCAGACGAAGTCAAGTGGAGGGACTGAAGAAGAGCTGAAAGCCTGGGTGTTTGCAGCCTACATAGCAGACGTGTGGACTTTGCCAGTACTGCGAGCAAGCTGGGGACCAGCCGAGGAAGCCAAACTCCGGGCAGTGGTGGGAGTCCTGAGGAAACTAGGAGCAGACCGCAGGAGACGATTAGTGGTGCTGGTGCAGGACGCCCAGCACTACAAAGTCTCAGCAGGCCAGTTTCAGCACCAAACCGCCTGGGAAGACACGCAGCAATGGCTGCTTTCTCGTATCCTTTCCATTGACTCCCTGATTCACACCTCCTTCGAAGTGCTTGTTTTGCCCTTCAAGTTCAACCCCAGAGACTACGCCTACGACCCTATGGACCTGCAGGAACTGCGACTCGCCCTGCCTATTACTGTGGTTGCTACCTCGCTGAGGGAGCGGATTCGCGTGTGGAGACAGGTCTGGACTGATGCAATTCCCAGTGCTTTTCAGCACTTTGTGGAGGCGAAGACCACGGAAATGATAGCGAGTGTGTTGGAGCCGCAGTGGGAAAGCTGGCAACTTATTGAAGAAAAGGCAAGTAAAGAGCTGGAAACTGACCTGGAGTCAGTAAGCCAATTGGGCCTTGCCGCCTGGATATCACTGGAAACAGTCACTGTCCACGCTCCTGTCTGTATTAAGCAGGCTCAAAGCAAGGCCTTAGGCCGCACTTTGACGAGCAGATGTGGACGTCTACAAGGCCTAGTGCGCACCCGTAGAGCCAGAATAGAGGAAATGTATAGGAGCTACTTCGCTCAGTCCTACCAGCGAATACAGCCCAATATAAAGACCGGCTACGAAGAGATCCCTGCCCTGGCAGAGAAGGAAAGCAGGGAACTTGGGGAAGCGCTCCTCACTGATACTAGTATCGGCCTGGCTCAGAGTCTGCAGGAGCGGCTGTACACTCAGCTCGCGATCAATTTACTGCTGAAACAGGTCGTGATACTGAGGAACAGCAAAGGCCTCCACTGGGGCTGGTTTTGGCTGCTGTTGCTATTGTTCTTTGTACTGGGGGCTGCAGGCGGGTACTTCTGGGCACAGCCCCAGGGCAAGTGTTGCTTTGCGTATGTGCAATATGAGGAAGGCCTGTACTACGGAGAAGTGGATGCACAGGGCAGAAGACAGGGCTTCGGAGTCCTAAACTTCACCAACGGCAGTCGATACGAAGGAAAATGGCAAGCAGACGAAATGACAGGTAGAGGAGTGATGGAAACAGCTACAGGGGATGTATACGACGGACACTGGGCGAATCGGACCTTCGTAGGCCTGGGAAGTCTGCAAACTGCCAATAGTCACTATATCGGAATCTGGACTGCAGGGCTGAAATCAGGCCCAGGGGTGCAGATCTGGGCTCCAGGGACTGTCTACGCTGGGGAATGGCTCAGTGGCGAACAGCACGGCCTAGGCACTTTCCGTCCATCCACACCTCCTGCCCGTATTGCCCTATCCCACACTTCTCCCACCACTTACTCGGGCCAGTGGACCAATGGCACTCGGACAGGCCTGGGAGTCACTGAATCAGCCTCTGGGACTTTGTCTGTGGGCTGGCACCGCCAGGGTGTACTGGATGGTCCAGGCACAGTCATTGACCCTGTTAGAGGCGTCCAGTCGGGTCTATTCAGCAGTGGAAATCTCAATGGGACTGGAGTGGAAATCACTCCTGAAGGCCGGGTGCAAACAGGACAATTCTGCAATAACACCCTGGAAGGCCTGGGAACGCTGCAGAATAAGGAAGTGCAGTACTCCGGCCAGTTCAGGAAAGGCAGGCTAGAGGGCTGTGGAGCGGCTATTAAGGCCAATGGCGAGTGGAGTGCAGGACTGCTGGGAAATGGCGTTTTAGCTGGATTTGGAGTGGTTATTAGGCCTAGTGGCTACCAAGCTGCTGGTTTCTTCCAGAACGGCTCACTTTCAGGCCTGGGCACAGTTGTAACTGAGCAGGGCACACAGGCTTCCGGCACCTTTCTCAATGGATCCCTATCAGGCTATGGTGTTCTTCACTCCTCAAGTACCCCGAATTCCCCCAGATCTCCCCTAGTCCACAGCCGATTAGCCGCCTTTGCAACTTCTCTCGAATTACCAAGGGATGAAGTGAGGGCGGGCCTGTTTAAGACCGGCCGACTGGAGGGAATAGGGGTGTGCAGAGCTGCAGAGGGCAGGCAAATGGCTGGCGAGTACCGCACTGGTTCCTTTGCGGGTCTAGGCGCTGTCCTTTACTCTAACGGCTCGAAAGCCGTGGGTCTCTTTACTAACACGGATATGAGTGGAATCGGAGCAGTGCAGAGGGAAAATGGAGACCTGGAAGCCGGTTTCTTCACAAATAGCACTTTAGCAGGCCTGGGAGTGGCTTGCCAAGGCAACGGCACCTGTCAAACTGGCAACTTCGAGCAAGGCCAACTCTCAGGCCCCGGAGCCTTCGTTTCCCCTACTCTATCGCAAGCAGGACTGTACTCCAACGGTGCTCTCTCTGGTGTGGGAATAGCAGTAACTGCGACAGGGGAAAAGAAGGCAGGGCAGTTTGCAGCGGGATTGCTAGAGGGTCTGGGGATGTTTATAGGGGCGGATAGCAGCAGGACAGTGGGTGACTTTCGTGAGGGGGAAATGCAGGGATTTGGACTATGGAGGAGTCCTGAAGGAGAACTGCAGGCAGGCCAGTTCCTGCACTATCAGTTAGAAGGTCCAGGAATGGTATGCAGTGGAACTGGCAATTTGTCTGTTGGAGTATATGCTAATGGAGGATTAAATGGTCCAGGGATAAGAATATCTCCAGATCAGGATACTTATATAGGGGTATTTCGGCAAAATCAGATATCAGGACTAGCCTTAATTGTGCCGAATAGACCACTTTCCAGGCCACTCCGACTTGGATTTCTGGTAAATAACACTTGGGAAGGCCTAGGAGCCACCCTACTTCCCAACAACCACACCACAATTGGTATCTACAAGCAAGGCCAATTAACCGGACTACACGGCGAACAGCTGCCTAACAAAGATCTATACATCGGCGAACTCCAGTCCTCATATAGATCCGGACTCGGAGCCTACTATCATGCCTCCACAGGACATATGTATGCAGGGGAATGGAAACTAGGACTTCAGGAAGGTCTGGGCTCTTGGTCCTCCGACACAGGGGAAATGTACTCCGGCAATTGGGTAAATGGAAGTCGGAGTGGCCTGGGAGTCACCAGTTGGGCTAACGGACAGTACTACGCAGGGGAAATGGACTCGGGACAGTTCTCAGGACTGGGTGCTTTCCTATCCCCGAAGAGGAAATACGCTGGACTGTATAGGACTAATCAGTTCCACGGCCTGGGAGTGCTCATATCAGAGCAGGAGGAAGTGGCGGGACAGTGGATGGAGGGCAACCTCACAGGCCTTGGAGTGCGCTTTTCTGCGGGTATTCAGGAGGCCGGGCACTTTATGAATGGGAGTTTAACAGGTCTTTCCGTCCAGTCTGAGGCAGGAAACGAACTTATTAGCTATATCGAAGAGGGCAGTTCTTCCCGACTCGGCGCAATGCGCTACAGCACTGGTTGTATATATATCGGCGAATTAAACTCAGGCCAACGACACGGGTTGGGCATATATCGCTGGCTAGACGGCCACCAGTACTCAGGCCAATGGGCCAACGACCAGCGTGAAGGCCTGGGAATACGCCTATTAGAGTCTGGAGAACTGTATGCAGGACTATGGAGCCATGACTTTAAAATCGGGTTCGGGGCTTATCGCTGGCCTTCTGGGGACCTTTTCGCAGGCCAGGGAGCCAATGGGACGCTGGACGGACTGGGGGCGTATCAGAGCTCGAATGGAGTGAAGTATGTGGGGCAGTATAGGGAAAGCCAGTACCATGGACTTGGCTTTTACTACAGTTCGACGCTTACTTATGGAGGCTTCTGGGAGGCTGGCTTGATGGTAGGACTGGGTCTGCAGACCTCCCCTAGTGGTCTCTCCATCGGTTCCTTCTCTAACGGCGTACTATCGGGTGTCGGCCTTAGTAGGACTGACTCCGGCTCTACCTGTGCAGGCCAATTCACCCAAGGTCTCAAGCAAGGCCTCGCCATCTGCACCACTCCAGAAGGATGGAAATACGCCGGTGAATGGCAAGAGGACCAAATTAGTGGCCTAGGCTCCAAACTCTCCAGTGCTGGACTGTATGCAGGGCTCTGGACTAGCGCCCTGCCAGACCGAGTAGGCGCCTTTCTGTGGTCCGACGGAGCAATGTTCGCTGGAGAACTGCGAAACGGCAGCTACGCAGGCTTGGGGACGTATCGCTCGAACTGGGGTATGAAATACGCGGGCGAGTACCGCTCCAGCGTATACCACGGCCTAGGCGCGTATACCAGTACTGCGCTGTCCTATGTGGGAGAGTGGGAAGAGGGAGTGAGGACTGGCCTGGGCCTGCAGGTCTCTGCTGTGAATGTGTCCATTGGGAACTTTTCACAGGGAAGTCTGTCAGGTCTTGGACTGGTGCATACCAAAAGGACTGGCTTAATGTGTGCTGGGGAGTTTCACTACTCAGTAAAGCAGGGCTTAGGGACCTGCACAGACCCAGCAGGAGACAAGTTCGCTGGAGAGTGGCGAAAGGACCGCTCCACCGGCCTCGGAGTAAAGCAAATGAGCAACGGCGACCGCTATGCAGGCTACTGGACCAACGGCTTTCGCGATATACTGGGAATTTACCAGTGGAGAACAGGAGCGCAGTACGCAGGCCAGCTCCACAACGAGTCCTACTACGGCCTCGGCGCCTACAACTCCGGCAAAGGAGTAAAATACGCAGGGGAGTACTGGGCCAATCAGTACCACGGTCTGGGCACTTACTTGGATGCAGCGGGACAGATGCACTCTGGACGCTGGACGAACGGTGTGCTGTCCTTTCCTTGATAGGATAAATATGAGTAGAGACTTGGAAGCAGAGGAGGAAATGCACACAGCGCCGCACCCCACTCTCGGCCAACTGGAGGCGTCGCTACTCGGGTCGAAAGGCCTGTTCCAGAGATTCTTTGAGGAGGGGGACTCCATGGCTCCCTGGCAGTGTCCTCGGCCCACTACTCTCCCAGCGTGGAGGAGTCTGTGTCCCAGTCCGACTTTCAGAAGCAGCAGAGTTGTCCTTCCCTTCCCAGCTGCCAGGCTAATCCAAGGACATATGCGAAGCCAATACGGCTCTAATCTGCCTAAAAGAGTGGTAAAGCCGGTCCCACCCCCTTGCAAAAAGCCCCACTCACACCACCTTTCAACGACCAAGCCGCCCACCCAGCCTCCCAAAGACAGACACAGAGGACCAATTCAGCTCCGGTCCAGTCTCCTTCGGCAATTAAGACACAGTGACATCAGCACTGCGCCTACAGAGCAGTCCAGTCGCAAGGCCTCCCTGCTGTACCGCAGTTGTATCTAATTCTCTATACTTACTTGGCTTTGGTGGGAGTGTATATAGGTATGGAGAGCGGACTGAGGGGACTGTTCCGAGTCCCTGTAAGCTTTGAAAGCCGGAAAAGCTTCATAGAGGCGGAAATTGTGCAGCTGTACCAAGGAAGTCGCTTGGACAAAGGGGTGGAAGGCCTGATGCTTGGCACTTTGGGTAGAATGCAGGCTTTGTTTCGGGACAAAGAACTGGATATCCGCTGCTCGGGGTCGGTCTTTTCCGGCTTCGCCACATGCGCTAGCGACCTGGATATAGTTCTGATTCTCCCTCAAACAGAGGCAGAAAGCAGCGAATTGGCTCTAAATCAGCTCGCCAGCCTACTGCCAGACCTCTGCACCGAGACTTGGTACCGCAGTCACCAGATACTCGACACAGCCCGCGTCCCAATCGCTATAATTCAAGTGGAAACGCAGGGAACTGCCTTCGAAATGGACCTAATTCCGCATCCCTACGGACAGTACGGCTACCACAACAGCTGCCTACTGCGGCTGTATGCCTCTATCCACCCCTACGTCGCTATTCTAGGGGTCGTAGTGAAGGTCTGGGCACGGAAAAGAGGGATAAATGATACTCGCAGGGGAGATGGACTGTCCTCATATACCTTTGTTGTGCTGTTAGTGGCTTTTCTGCAGCGACTACAGCCGCAGCCGCTACTGCCCTTCCTGCAGCAGGACTGTGTAGGGCGAAACCGCCTCAATGGCCACGATTTCAGCTATAGAGAGGACATAGCAGCGGACATCCGCAAAGCCAGAACTCTGGACCTGTCGCTAGCAGGCTTGCTTGAGGGCTTTTTCCGCTACTACTCAGCCTATGACTGGGGCGGACACAGGGTAGACATCTGCACTTTGGAAACTGCCAAAGAACGTGACTTTCAAATGGTGATACAAGACCCCTTCCTCCGCAATCGGAACCTGGCAGACGTGCTAAAGCAGCCAGGCGCAGTATTCAAGGTGAAAGGCGAGTTCGGTAGGGCCTACAAAGTGCTCAGCAGTCCTAATAGCAGCCTAAGTGACTTATTCGAAGACTAAATCCGCCTTTTCCCTATCTTTTCGGCTGTATAAGGCAATTTCCAACCCACATTTCCCTGACTTCGTGAATGTCCCAGACAAGGGATTGTCACTAGTGACTGCGACAGGGGTTTATTAGCATTCCTACGAGTGCAAGGACTACAGCCCTGTCCACAGGGTGTTAGCCCATTGGTGCAAAGTTCTAGTCTGGGCCAGAGCCAGTTTAAGCCATTTAGTCCTAAAGACCGGCCATAATGTTCGGCCTCTTCCGTCGTTCTATCTTGCAAGGCGCCAGGCCAGGACTGGCCAAGGGGTTGCAGACGCCCCTGCTGCGTTGGCTGGCCACCAGGGCCGTCAAGCTGCCTAGCATGGGTGAGTCCATCACTTCCGGCACAGTCCAGTCCTGGCTCAAGAAGGAAGGGGACTATGTGAAGGCGGATGAGGTCGTCGTGGTCATCGAAAGCGACAAATTAAGCCAGGAAATCCGCAGTCCCGAGGCCGGTATGATTGCCAAGTTGCACGCCCCCATAGGCAAGGAAGTCAACATTGGCGGCGAACTCTTCTCTGTGGACACTGATAAAAAGGCGCCTGCAGGTCTGGCTGAAGCCAAGCCAGCGTCCAAACCCGCAGTCCCTCACTCCGAAGCGCCTAAAAGCGACAGTCCCAAGCCAGTCGAAGCCAAGCCAGCGGCCACCCCAGTCCCAGATCTCCCCAAGGCAGAAACCCGCTCCGCCTCCAAGCCAGCCGAAGAGGCTAAGAAGCCTGCTGCAAAGCCCTCCGCTCCTGAAACAGGGGAAAGGAAGGAAACAAGGGAAAGGATGAGTAAAATGAGACAGAGAATTGCCACTAGACTCAAGGAGGCGCAGAATACAGCGGCGATGCTCACTACTTTCCAGGACTGTGACATGTCTCGGGCGATTGAACTGCGCAATGCGTATAAGGATGAGTTCGCTAAGAAGCATGGAGTGCGCCTGGGCTTCATGTCCTTTTTCGTGAAAGCCGCCGCCTACGCCCTGAAGGAATACCCCATCGCCAACGCCATAATCGACGGTGACGAGATCGTATACCGCAACTACATGGACATCGCAGTAGCCGTAGCCACACCCACAGGCCTGATCGTCCCAGTCATCCGCAACTGCCAGTCCCTCTCCTTCTCAGACGTGGAAAAGACCATTGCTTACTATGGGGAGAAGGCGAAGACGGGGCAGATTCCGATGGAGGACATGTATGGAGGGACGTTTACTATATCCAATGGAGGGGTTTATGGGTCGATGATGGGCACTCCCATTATTAACCCTCCGCAGTCTTCCATTTTGGGTATTCATGCGATTGAGAACCGCCCTGTGGTCAGAGATGACAAGATAGTGGCGCGGCCTATGATGTACCTGGCGCTCACATACGACCACAGAATTCTAGACGGCAAGAACGCCGTCACTTTCCTGAGGAAAATCAAGCTCTGCGTGGAAGACCCGAGCCGTACTCTCCTCGAACTCTAGCTAGCTGCATAGCCCAGGCCCTCTAGCACTGCGCAGATCTCCTGGGATACCTGGAGACTATAACTGGTAGAGTGAATTGTATGATGGATGCAGGGAGTTGGAAACTGGGGGGGTCCTTCGACCTCTCCAAATCTCCGTACTTCCGTAGTCTTTTCCCAAGCCAAAAGCGAGCCTTCCCCACCTCCCTAAAACACCTCCACCCCTCCCTTTCCCACAGACACCAAATCCCCACTTTCCCCTCCCTCCCCCAGTCCTTAAAGCCGCAGCCTAAAGCAGAGCGACGAGCAGCACAGCTCTCCGCCACTCGACTACAGCTGCAGGAGGTAACTGCTATTCAGCTGGAAACTGAGAAACAGCGGAAAAGGGAGGAAAGTGTCAAAGCGCTGATTCGGAAAAGAAGGGAAATTGCGGAAATGAGGGCGGGAAATACAGAGAGAATCACCAATAGTCGCAGTGAAGTTCTAGAAGGGAAACGGGTATTTTTCAGGTAGAAAAGGGCGTTACAATTGAAGGAAAGCCGCGTTTTGGCTATTAATGAGATGCAAAAGCAACGACTTCGGCTGAGATTGGAGCAAATCAGTCCGAAGAAAAGGGACAAGGAGCTGGTAGGGCTCAGACGAAGAGTGGTTAGGCAGTCTTAAATGCATGATAGTGGCTTACAGGGACTTCCCTGCAGCTGTGTGCTAGTTAAGTGAGTGGGCAGACCCTGCTATTCAGCTGGAAAGCGGAAATAGACCGCTTACAGTACCTATTACAGTCATATCTATGCTTTCATATCAAGCAGAAATACAGTCTATTTGTGCGAAGCAGAAAATCCGCTTCATCTAATAGCATATTTGCCTCGATTTTCCACTTCAACAAAAGAATAAACTTATTGAACGGGAAAATAGGCGTACTCCCTTCTATAGAGCCTTACTTGACTGGCTAGCCAGCCCTACGCAGCCATTAGATAAGAATGAGTTCAGTGGGAGACCTGCTGAAGGAAAGTGGCGCCACTGTGCTGGACGCGAATACGTATGCACCCCTGTGAGAGGCACTTAGCCAGTCTGAAGATGTGCAGAAAAGGGTGGACTTTCACACGCAAATGTCGCAAGTGTTCACCGAGTGGGTTTATCTGCAGGAATTCGAGATCAAAGAATGGGTATTTCAGAGGAAACTGAAGGGAAACCGGCTGCACAAGGATAAGCAATACGAGAAAGCGGCGAAAACGTATGAAGAAGCGCTAGCTGGAGCAAAGAAATTGGGAGACGACCGCATGATGGTTCTACTGCTGTGCAACTTGTCCAACACACTACTGAACCTGGAAAAGCCCGAGGCAGCAGGCCGCCTGGCAGACGAAGCCCTGCAAATCGACCCCAAAAGCACCCGCGCCATGGAGCGCAAAGCCGCCAGTCTGAGCCAACTCAACAGTCTCTCCGAAGCCCGCAACCTCATCAAACAAGCCCTCAGCCTCACCACCGACCCCAACACCCAGGGTAAACTCGAACTCCTCCTGCACGAATACAGCCAAGACGTCGAAAAACAGAACTCCATGTACAAGAAGATGATCAGAAGCACAGAGGAAGGGTCTGTTTCCAGGGTAGATACGGAGGGGGAGGAAGACGGGGTGGGGGTGTCGGTGCTGGCTGCGGTGGTCAAGTTGGTGCTGTTTCCGAAGGACGTGTATGCCTGGACTGCTAGCTTTTGTAGGCGGAGGGAGCGGATTTGATAGGGATAAGTCGGGTTCATACACATTTATGCGGTTTACATACACAATTACAGACGTTTCGTAGTTGCAAAAGGAGGGAATCGCACTAAATGGCAGGCAGGGCTGTATAGAAATGGAGGGGAAAGACGCTATGCGACTGGCACTGGCAGAGGTATATGCGAAGGCAGGGAGACATACAGAGGCTATAAGGCTGCTAGAAGCCCTGGATTTCGCCTCTTTGCCGCCCTTAGTCCGGTTCGAAGGGCAAATTCGCCTGGGGAAAAGCTGGATATACCTTGGAAGCAGGGAAAAAGCCAGGGAAATCACAGAAATCGCGATTAACACATATAGTGAATCTCAAGCACGAACAGAAAGGGCGGAATTAGCCTATTTCGAAGCCTATGTGACCCTATCAATGCTATATCTCCTCAATAATCAGTCCTCAGGCCTGGCTTTCTACCAAAAAGCTCTAGATTGCCAGTGCAATTCCCAGCTAAAAGTGCTAAATCTCGGCAGAGTGGCTAGTAAGTACCTGGACAGACTGGCTGTTAGGGACTTAGTGCTGTTTGCACTGGGGAATCCGATATATCCCATACTTCCTGAGGTGGATTTAGAGCCTTTTTATGGGGATTTGGTGGTTTTGTGTGTGAAAGTTGGGGAAAAGTACGGGCCTGATTATGTAAATAAGCTTTATAACGGGGTTTTTAGGCATTTTAGAGGTAATTTTACGTTTATTTGCCTCACAGATAACCCTCAGGGTCTCCTTTCCACTATATCCATCGAAGAAATTGACTCCAGTCTCCCACTATGGTGGAGTAAAGTGCGCTTATTTGAGCGGAAAAGAGCGGAAATGAGTCTTTATTTGGACTTAGACGTAGTCATAACAGGCGAAATCAGCGCTCTATCGACCTACCCAGGCTCCTTCCTCCTCGTCGGAAGTGAGGACATCGCCTGTGAAGACTGCCGAAACGGGTACAACTCCAGCATTATGCTATGGAGAAGTGACCACTACAAGCGCATTTACAGCGACTTCATCGAAAATCAGCCTCAAATCCTGAACCTAATAGACCGATTTGACCACTGGCTGCAGCTGATTTTACCCCAAACAGACCTAATTCAGCTGCAATTCCCAGGTCTTTGCAGAGATTTCAATACTAGCTGCAAATTGGCGATTCCGGAGAACTGTGGAGTGGTCATTTTCCCGCAGTCTCCCAAGCCTTTGGACTACCCTGCGGACTGGGTGTACGAGCATTGGGTTTAAATACCGTTATTGGGACTAGAATGGCTAATATGGGAGAAATTAGTTAGAAAAAAGGGATAAGAGGTCTGTAGTGGAGAGAATTGAGCCGATTTGTAGGCAAATTTAGCACATAGTGGAATTGCAGGGCATTCTATTCACTGTTAGCAGGCAATTCGCGTATACGACTGGCGGACAGCTGGACCAACAACTGTACCGTTCATGCTGCTTGGCTGCGAGTTACTGGCCACTGGAAAGGCTGTAGACTGATAGCGACAGAGAGGTCAGTATTATAAGCGAATTGGCACATAGTACGGCTTGCTGTAAGCGAGTTTGGAGTCTGGAGGCAGGGTTATGCCGTTAAAGTCGATACTCCCTGGCTAATATCCAATATTTCACATGAAATCGCATAGCCGCACAAACACACTAACAACCCTCTTGCGCAGGGGTTAAAGTTGCACCTTTGAATCCTCATTTCCCATTCTAAATGCCAGTTCTGGTCACTAAAGTCAAAGGCGAAGACTCTTTGTCCTCTTTTTGAGTCTTTTTAGCACTTACTTGCTCCATAGCCTCCGAAAATTACATTTTTTACTGATTAAGGACTGCGAATATCGTCATTTAGTCCTGAAAACTTCGAAATTCTGCTATTTGAAGCAAATAAGAGGGAAAATCGTTAGTAATATACGCAGATTTACGCACCGTCTTGCAAACAAAGACTTCCAAAGGCGATATTTGCACCCAAACCGAAAAAGAGTCCACTTCTATGGGTTCTTCCAGAGAAATAGAGGAAATAAGCAGAGTTCTCGGGTCTAAAATAGCGATATTGGTGTTTTATACGCTGATTAGGATTAGGAGAGAGCCGAGAAAAGTGCTGATTTCCCGGACTAAAGGGAAACTGAGGGCGTAAAGGTGAGAAATCAGCGATTTGGTCCAAAATAAGGCGGATTCGGGCATCATTAGATTGGAATAGGGTCGTAGGAAAGGCAGACATTCGAACGATAAGAGGGAATTAGCTGCTTTTCAGGCGATTTCAGGGGAAACTCTCCCTGAGAAGTGGGCATTAGCCTAGAAACGGCATTAGAGTGGTCTTTCAGTCCCAGCGACTCCTAGGAACAGCTCTTTCTCTAATATGGCTCTGCTTGCGAGAGTTCCGCGCAGACTGATGGCCTCCCTAGCGGCCAAGCAGCTGGTTCCGCTCAAGAAAACAGACCCTTTGGCCCGCGTGCCTGTGGTCGTAGACGGCAAACGCGTCTTTCCGCCTACAGTAGATGATGCCGGGAACGTGACTTACTACTACGAGTTCCCCAACGCATGGAAGCCCTACTCCCTCAACTATACAGGGCACGGCTGGCTGGCGTGTCTGCAGGTGCTGCTGTGGGGCACTGTCTACCTCTACGACCAGCGCATGACTAGCTGGGCTGAGAAGGAGAGAGAGGAATAACCTAGAGAGCTAGGAAACGGAGGGTGCAATAGGGCCAGATGTGAGGGTTCTTGTGGGAAGTGGTAGTGCATGCGGCTTGAAGGCTGACATATCAGACCCCTCACATAGGGAAAACATGCCCCACGAAGAACTCGGCTTCAACAGGAGTTCCCCAGGCTGATGTCTCCTTTCTTGTATTGGAGTGGAATTGTGTGGCCAAAGGGCAGCTTCCCGACTAATCCTTTCTGTGTTATTCCCTGTCTCGCTGCAGTACTCACTAGGTCAGTGGCAGTAATGGCTCCCTGCAGAGGACTTTAAGGGTGATCAGTCGCTGAGGGACGTCGTATACTTCGCATTTCTGCATGGACTATTTGACCAGCCCATGTGCTGGACAGTAGTAGTCGCATACGCTTTAATAAGGCTCTTATCCTCCCTTTATCGTATACAGCCCTCAAAAAGGCCAAAGACACGTCTCCCACTAGAGTAGAAGTCCCCTAGTCTGGACACTACCAGTGGCCTGCAGTCAAACTAGGCTCCTACTACCTGAGTTCGCTACTCAGTCCATTATATTACTTTTATATGGGACATAGCGGGGACTGGCTGCCTGATAAATGCGGAAAAGCGCCTATGTAGTCTCAGCCATCTTCTCTATCTGGTCTATTGTGGTCTTTTCCTTAGACAAGTAGTATGCTACATACGTCTCTACTAGCCTGTATAGCATTAGAAGGCTCTATGGCGTTGTAGGCCTAATCCTAATGCTTTCAGGGTCTGGAAGTCGTATCTTTGGGCAAGTCCGTGTTTCTGCCTGCTTTGCAGGGTCTTGTGCAAAAGTCGCCTAAGACCTATGGAAATAGCGGAAAGAGGGCATTTGGCGCCCCAAAGCAGCTATTAGGGGAGTGGCTGGGCAGGCTTCTGCGCCCTTTCTAACGTCTTTTGCTCATTGGTGGCTGGGTTGAGAGCGGGAAGAGGGTTTTAGCCAGGAACGCCGAGACTGGCTTCGAGTCTTCGAGGTTTGATAATTCTTCAGCGACTGTGAACAATTTCCTTGCTATTTCAGCGAGGCACCAATAAGAAAGGAAGAGTCCTCCCTCTAATTAGCGGATGTGCACAGACCACAGCCCATTTCCTATTAGAACGGCCTGCTTCTGGTGTATAATAGCAGAAGAGGGTCGAAAGGCAGGAAAACCAGGGCAATTTGGAATGGAAAGGATTGGTATATGGGGAATTAAGGGAAAAAGTGGCTTTTTATGTGTTAAAATCGGATAAATGTAGAAATTGTGTCGATTTCGGAAAATCGCTTCTTAATTATAGGAAATCTCCTATCCAAACCTGTACATCCTTATATTCCCCTTTATTCCGCAATTTCTGTCGATTTTCAGTCTTTCCCTGGGCGCAGCCCCAGTTAACTCCCTCCCTACATCGCAACTATACGCCAATCAGCGGTAAAAGCAGTTCTATTCCCTTCAGCCAAAGGCAGAAGCCCCCGTGAAACCCGCCCAAAGCCAATATCAGTACGATTTTCCCTTCCAGTCCACCCAATTTCCGGTGATATCTAGTTCAGGGACAGGTTTAGCAGGCCGCTAATCTACAAGACTGCTTATTGCTGCTTTAGCTCAGGCTACTGCGCTGCTTTTCCTCCTCCAAAGTCTCAGTTGCAGGTCTGTTCACCTGGCTTAGGAGAGTCTGCACCCGGGACTCCTTCATACGCTTCGTCTCTTCCAGTTCAGACCTTTCCTCCGCCACAGTAAAGAGCTTCCCTGCCTGCTGAATTGGCTCTTTCCCCCGGCCGTACTGTTCGCTGAAAGCTGATTTGCAGAGTCCGCAGCCCATTGTTTTTATATATGGGTTCAAGAATATGAGAAAGTAAAGTCCGTAGTACAGACACATTCTCATATTCCGCTTTTGTAGATTAGCCGAATACCGAATCAGAGGGAAAGCAGGGATTTTGGCTCTTTTGGACTTTACCGGGTAATAGTATGAGCGCAGACTCCACCTTGGACAAGTCCCGGTATGCACTACGCAGCTTTGAGGAGAGGTTTCAGGTCGCGGTGTTGGTCGTGCCTGTGGATAAGGTGGGGCACTACTTGCACCTCCTGTCAGAGTGAGAGCTACTCAGACATCTGCTCAATCTTCCTCGAGTATCCAATGTCGCATCGTCGTCAGACTTCTCGACTCGGTTTTTACTGCTAAACCGGTCAATTACCGCTACTGAGTTCTCCACACATCCTGCCGCCCTGCAGGCCCTGCTAGCCACCGAGCACCTCTCCCTTTCCACCCACGACCTTCGCTTTTCCTACGAGACCTACTCTGCAGAAGACGTATTGGCCCGGCTAATCCCAGAGAGTGGGCAGGTAGTATGGGACTACGAAGTCATCAGTCACGTAGTCCTTCTAAGGCTGAAGGAAAGTCTGCGGCCCTACTTGAAGGTCATTGGAGAGGTCTTTTTGGACAAAACTGGGAAGGAGACGGTCGCTGCCACTGTGGGCGATGCAGTTCCCATAGTCTTGGCGGGGGTGGACAACCTTGAAGTCATGCTCAAGGAAGGACTTTGCACCTTCAATTTCAACCTAGGCCAGCACCTTTGGAGCGCCCGGCTCCTCAGCGAGCGGGACCGAATGCTCCGCAAGCTCAACCGCAGCGACGTAGTGCTGGAACTAGGCGCCGGAGTGGGCGCCTTCGCCCTCCAAGCCGCCAAACTGGGCTGCGAAGTAGTCGCCAACGAGACCAATTCCAGCAATTTCAGCCGCTTCCTCAAAAACGCCATCTCAAACCGGGTATCCACGAAGGTACACGCCTACAGCCTGCCCCCTGTCGACCTGGTGAAGGCCCTAGTCCAGCACATTGACACGCCTGTGCTCACTTTGAAGTCGCAGGAAAGCTACTTTCTACTCAAATCCCCGCCGATATCCAATTTACCCACTAGAGTCATCACGCAAATGATAGTTGACTTGCCGGAGGAAGACACAATGGAGGTGTTGACGGCTGTTTATGGCCTTTATAAGGGGAAAGCTGGGGTGGAACTGCCTACAGTTCACTGCTATGTCAGCTCTTCGTCGGAAATCCCGAGAGAGGACCTGCTGAAACGCATAAATCTCAAGTGGCGCTTTAAGTTGCAGGACTTTGACGAACTCAAATATGTCACATCTCACAAAGGCACAAAGCGGTACTACATCAGCTTCAAACTGCCCTCCGACGTCGCCTTCGCAGACCTCGAAGAGGTGGAAAGTGAGGGCGAAGTGGAGGAGCCGAGGCAGGGCAGTGTAGACCTGCAGCAGTCTATGGCGGCTGACATAGAGTTCATGCAGAGGTCGATGAAGGAGGGGTTGCAGCCTAGTCTGCTTATGTCGCATTTGGCGTCTTTTATTGATACGAGTGCGGCGTTGAAGAGAAGGGGGGAGGAGGGGGAACAGGGCGGGAAGAGGACTAAGGAATAGGTAGGAGATAGGGAAATAGGCTTTGCGTACTGCGAAAACAGGCTAAATGCACCCATTTCCCATATAAATGCTGAGGAGGGATTAGCCCAGTCCCTGTATTTGGTACAATCGGGGCTTTTCCATGTATAAGGGAGTGTAGGCAGTAGGTGCAAAGCACGCAGACTTTGTTAGATTTGTAGAAAGAAGGAAATAGCTTCGAGTTAGGCTGGTTCTATACATTTCAGGCTTATTGATGGTAATTTTACCTGTTTATACATAGTTCACGGCACTGCGCGGGGCCGAAGGCAATGCTTTAGTGTCGAATATTGATACGCCAGCACCAGTCTACAGCCCAAGGAGCAGAGTAATAGCCCATTATGGCTGATTTAGAGGTGGTTCGAGTGCCAGGTGCCCGGCCTCTCTACAAGTCCCGCCCAAGAGACCGACACTGGGACCAGCGCTTCGTCCTGGAGCACATTCCTACCTACGATGCCTTCAAAGACAAGCACTGTCTGGCCTACCTGATAGCCAATAAGAAGAAGAAAACAGTGCTAGCGCCTGGCCGCATCCGCAAGACTCGCTCTCCCTCCAACTCCCTCATGCCCAGACCTGTGCGCGGCCTGTCCACTAAGCCCGTGCTGGTGGGGAACGTGCTGCGCCAGCTGAGGAGTAACTTGGTGGAGCTGTGGAGCATACAGAAGGTGCCGCAGGAACTGTGGCAGCCGCTGTTGGAGGCGATGGATAGCGGCACTGTGAGGGACAAGGCGGATGCGTTGGCTAGGGAAGTGGAGGAAACGGAGGGGAAGAAGTCGATACTACTCTCACTCGCCAAAGCCATTTCCAGCCGAGAAACCGCCCTCAGCACCCTCCCCACCCTCAACTCCCAGGAAACCCTCCCCTCCACTCGACTAATCCGCGAAGCAAAAGAAGCCTTAGCGACTATTCGACTGCTGACTCTGCACGTAGTGGAGTGCGCAGCTGCTTATAAGGACTATGTGTCTCGGTTAGGAGGGGCAGAGGCTGACAGAGTGCCGGTTTTCTACAATGGAGTCAATTACATGGGCAAGTTGAAGGGGGATTTAAGGTATTTGGCAGGGTCGGGGTTGGGGAATGTGTTTGAGTTCTCTGAGAAAAACGACCCTTTCCTACTTGTACCCTCCCGCCCAAGGAGGAAAAACAGAGAAGAAGTGCCTTTGCCGCTCACTCTAATGGAGAGAATTAAGGCTGCGGAAAGGGTTTTATTGGCTGAAATCGCTCTAAATGCGGATTATGAGCAAATTTCGCATTTCCACAATCTGCCGAATAAACCTATGGCAGAAACTGTGCCGAAGCCAGGGATTCTGCCGACTATCACAGTGGAAACTCACTCACCCGAGCATAGTTTGCAGCCACTTCCTGAGTCTAAAAGCCTCGAAGACCCTGCAGAAAAGGCAGTTTCCCCTATTTCCGACCACAGAGAAAAAACGGACTTTTCAGGGCTTCAAAGCGAGGACAAGGCGGAAGGTACCTGGAGCGCCAGGTCCGAAGCTGCCCCTGGGGAAGAAAGGGCCTTGCAAAGCAGTAACAGCCTTCTTCCAGCCCTGTCTACGCCTAGACAGGGCGTTAGCTCGGAGGTCCACAGTCCCACTAATGCGCCTATTGGCCCCTCCATTGACTTGCCGGAAACTAGGGAAAGGGAGGGGGTTAAGCCTCAAACGCCCCCTGTTGTTGCTCAAATTGAGACCAAAATGCCTATATCTGACCTGCGAGTTGCAGATTTCGGCCTATCAGCTGCTCAACTTAGGACCGAATTAGACGCTTTTCTGCTTTCAGTCCCTCTCCACATCCGAGAAACCTTCTGGGACGCTTCCTCCTTCGACTCCATTCTCAAGCAGAGCTACCCCGCCTGGATTCAGGTCCTGAGCTCAGAAAAACGCCTCGGAATAATGAGTTTCTCCATCGATACTATCAATACAAGCGTCAAAAGGACATTTATTCATCACATTTCCGCTGTATGCGCCGAGGACCTGGCAGCCACTTTAGACCGAGGCCTGCGGTACATATGGGAAACTATCGGCTGTTCAGAGGTGAGAATCGCTCTGAACTACAGGGAAATAGAGGGGAAAATGGAGGCAGACCCGGAGATGAAGTCGCTCGTGAGTGAGCGGAAATTCCGCTGGAAAAACCTTACGAACACTGCAGACGGCCGCAGGACTATCATTATGGGGGTGAATAGGCCTGTGGAGGTGCCCTGCGACTCCCTCTCCAGCGATATATTCAAGGAATCCCTGCTCATTAGGTACGCTGCAGGGCTGCAAATCGCCTCTATCGACCCTTCGATTCCCCCTAGTACTGAGACTACTGACTCGGGACTGATTTCCTTAGTAGGCCTCGCTGCCTGCCTAAAGACCTTCACAGACCTGAGTCTTGCAGCCAACTCTTCTCAATCCCAGCTTATTAGCCTACGACAAGCACTGCCAGAGGACTTCCCCTACCCTGCCTGTCGTCTCGCCTCCAGCGAATCTCTCCCCACTGCGCTGGAAAACGTAAGTAGCCAGAAACTCTCACTCTCCGGCCTCATCGACGGCTCAATGACATATACAGTTTGTATGAGTCTCGGCTTACGCTGGTCTTCCTTCGACACAGCCCTACTCGACCTAGCAGGCGAGTCGTACCACTATTTACGCATTTCCGACTTGGAAGTGAATGTATCGAAGGGAGAAGAGGACGAGGTGTACCTTGTCCCTACCGACGACTCCCAATTCAACCTCCTCATAGTGGCCTGCGAAAGTCTCCCAGCAGAGCCGTGGCTCAAGGCCGTGTCCGTCCTGCAGGACTTTACCAGCGGAAACCGCAGTTTCAGTGAGAAAGCAGGGGAAATCTGGCTGCCCGGGTTCGATACAGAGCAGACTTCGAAGCCAGTGCAGTCTCTAGTGGGCCTGGAGGTGGGGACTGAAAGGGGGGTGAGGTTTGCAGCGGAGACTATGGCTATGACTCTGCAGGCGCCTATTCATAGTCTGGGCAATATCTGCTATGAGCCGGGTCGGGACTCGGTAGTGGTGGCAAAGCCGTTTCTCATGGGTAACGCTTACACAGTCATCCTAAACTCCAAACTCGACGACCTGACGCCCACTCCCTACCTAGTTTCCCCCGTCCCCTTCCCCCGCTTCACCAAGCATGCCCTTTAATCTAGTCATTTGCAGTGAGAAGGACCCCTGCCTCTGCTGTGTCTTCCTTGCCTTTAGGCTTTTCCTCGTTTGCGAAGGAAAGTTGCAGGGAACTTTGGCTTTCCAGCTCTTTGATGGGCTTTTGGAACTCGAAGTCGAGGTCTTGGTCGCGGCCGTTTTCGCCTAGACGGCTCTGCAAAGTGCGAGTTCTCTGCAAAACCATACTCGTCCTAGAGCGCAGGTCAAACTTCGAGGCCGAAAGCCTCGCCTCCTCCGTCATTTGCTGCTTTTCCTGCTGCAACCTGGCGACCTGCGCAGTCAAAGCCACCACTTGGTCCTGCAAGCCTTCAAACTTCACCTTCATCTGGTCCAATTGGTCCCTGTACTCCGATATCACCATTTTCAGCCGCTTTTGCTCGCGCTTGGCCTTGATTTCCCCATCCACAAGTCCTCGATTATAGTTTTCTTCCGGGATTTCAGTTTGCGCCCTTCTAGTCAAGTCCCGTAGTTCCTCCATTACTCGACTTAGCAGTTCTTTGGTGCTATTAAGGTCATTTTTCAGCTTTTCAGCCTCGCTTTGGGACCTTTCGTGGCTGCGCTGGAAAGTGGACTTTTCGGCTGACCAGGCCTCTTGCTTGGACTGCCAGCTGTCGAGGTCAGCCTGGAGCTGGGCTCTTTCGCGGTGGTGAGAGCTGCTTGCATCGGAGAATTTCTTTGTGCTGCCCTGGACAGCTTCTAAGAGCAAGGACACGAACACCCCGGGACTAGCAGTGGGCTCCACCTTCCCCACAGTCCCTCCATCCACACCCAAACAGTCCTCCAACCCCTCCTTCAGGCTCCTAAAAGCCTCCCTCCAAGCCTTTTCCTTCCCCTCAAAAGCCGCTCTCTGCTGTGCTTGCTGCGCCTTCATGTCCTTAAGCAGACTTTCCACTGCTCCCTGCTGTGCCAACGGCCTGGCTACTGCTACCTCCGGCTTCCTAGTCTCTTCCGCAGCTTTCAGCCTCCCGCTTTGCTCCTGCAGTTCCTTCCTTAGGGCTTTCACCTGCTTTCTCAGCTCTGCCATAGTGTCCACGCCCTTGTCGCCCACTCCCTTTTCCTCGAAGAAGTCTTGCAGTCGCTTGGTGTTCTCGCAGAATTGGCTGCGGAGGCGGTAGGCTTCGTTTTCACTCTCTTGCCACCTTGTTGTGACCCACTTTACCCGGCTTCCTTCGTCTTTTAGCCCTTCGGAGTGGGATAAAAACCGCTCGTCGCCGAGGAGTTGTTCGGCCTTTTTCTTTATTTCGCGCTCTAAAGACAGCTTTTCCATGATAATTTGCACTATAAGCGCCTCTTCCACATGTCCGCCTTCTCTATCAAAGCGCTGCAGCAGTCTCTGTGCGAAAGCCAGCGTATTTTGGTAGTCAGAACTAGTGTCCAGCACCTTGGTCTCTCCCAACACAGCGAAATCCTCAATCATTGCGGCCACAGCAGCCTTAATACTGCTTAAATCAGCCGTGATTTCGCCCTTTGGCACGATTTTGCGGGTCTTTAGCTTGGCCCGGAGTGAGGGATCGAGGGACCTTCTCCAGGCTTCTAACATGGTGCTGATAGTTTCAGCCACTTCAGAGACGCTGAGGGCGGAAACCTCACTTAAGCGTCTGGCTTCTTCACTAGACAGCACTTCGGACTCCCGCTGCAGCGAGTTTTCCCGCTCCCGCTGTTCTCTTTGGAAGGCGGACTCGCGCTGCATCTGCAGGGAGAATTCCCGCTCCTGTGCCTCCCTTTCTCGGTCTGTCAGGGCGTCTCTTTCTCTTTGAGTGGAGTAACGGTGGATTTCAGCCTGTAGGTCTGAGGACTGCCTCACTAGGTCCTCGTGGGACTGCCGCAGGGCTTCTTTCTGCTCCTGTAGACTTCTTTGGAATACGTCCAGTCTCTCCTTGTAGCTTAATTCCTGCGACTTCATAGCGGATTGGCTCTGAGACAGCTCATTTTTGAGCGTTTCAGCCAAAGACCGGTACTCATTTGTCTCACTTCGAGCCACTGCAAGTGCCGATTTCAGCTCTTCCCCCAGCTTTTCAGCACTTTCCACCCTCTTCTTCCCATCCTCAATAGTCTCTAACTGTTCACTAATCTTCCCTACCAGGTCCCAATCACAAGCCAAGCCAGCCGCATAGGCCCTTGCTCGCTTGCTGTGCGGCAGTTCCCCAGCCAGCAAGTCCCTGCAGTCCTGGATTTGCCGCTTGTACTGCTCAATCAGCTCAGTGAGTTGCACGATTTCCTCCTCCTTTAGACGCAAGTGGCTGAGGGTTAGGGCGAAAGAGGACTGGGTGGAGGCGAGTTGGTCGCTGGTGTCTTTGAGTTGGGCGGTTAAGTCGGAGAGGAGGGAGCGGTTGCTGGCCTGCTGGGCCCGATTCTCCTCCATGCCTTGGCTGTACTCCAGTCTCAGGATTTCCAACTCTGTAGTGGCTTCATCCAGCCTCTCCGCCACTCCTTCCAGCTCTTTGGCCCGGCCATAGTGTCTCTGCGCTTCCGCCAGTGCGGTCTGCAGGTCAGACTGCAGCTCTTCCAGACGGTCCGAGGACTGCTGGAGCAGAAGTTCACTGGGGAAGTCTGCAGGCTGGAGACTGGACAGGCGCTGGACCTCTGCCTGCAGTGCGGAATTCTCTGCCAAAGTGGCTTCTAGCTGAGGTTGCAGCCGGGCGGAGTTCAGGTCTTCTAGGGTCATTTGGCCACTGGACCGGGCTTCCAACTGAGTCTTGAGACCTGCAATGGACCGCTCATAGGCCCTAATAGTGGCCTGCGCTTCCTCCCAATTCGCCTCCAAGTCCCTCTTCTGCCCCTCCAACACCTGCAACTTCCCCACTTTCTGCTCACACACTGCCAATTTCGACTGCAACTCCGCATTAGCGCCTGCCAGTCTCTCACTGACAGCCCTCCACTCGCCTCCTTCCCTCAGTCTCCCCTCTCTTGCCTCCACTGTTCGCTCGTGTTTCCGCGTTTCTGCGCTTAAAAGCTCCCTCAAGTCTTCGATTTCCTCTAAATGGAGAGATTCGAGGTCCTTTAGGTGTCTTTTTGTGGTCCTTAGCTCCTCTTCAAGGGTAGATTTGGGGTCAATTTGGTGCTTTTGCAGGTCGAAAATGAGCGATTCTTGCTGCTTTATGAAGTCTTTCAGCCTATCGCAGTCGTCAAGTCCCTTTTTTAGCTCTTTCCGCTCTTCTTTGAGGTCCTGCACCTCTCTCAGCAGCCTCAAAACGTCCTCATTTCCGCTGTTTGAGGCTTCACTGGTCCTTTCCGCCTTCAAATTGGCAGCAAGTAGGCCTAACCGCTCCACTTCTTGGTTGGAAATGGTCAATTCCGCAGCTAAATCTGCTATTTCTGCGTCTCTTTCCGCTACTCCCTGCGTCAAGGATGCAATTTGCGCCTTCAAAACCAACGTTTCAGACGTAGAGCGGGACGGAGAGCGCACAGATAGAGACTTTAGCCGCTTATTTTCAGTCTGTAGCTCTGCAATAGCGCGGTTTTTCTGACTTATTGTCCTTTTTAGGTCTTCTGCGCCCTGTAAAAGCGCTTGAAATCGCATTTGCAGGACTTCTTCTCTGTACAGCATCACTTTCCGCAGCCAGTTATAGCTCTGTTCCCAGTCTTCGCCGCTGAAAGGGGCGAAGTCCTGGGCTTGCCACCGCTCGAAGGCGGATTCGCCCTGGCCTGCTTGCAGGGCTTGCAGGGTTTGCAGGAGTTCTGGGGACTGGGAGGGGTTTGCATTGGGCACTTTCCCTGAGTTGGCAGTGGTGCCGAGGGCTGACAGCTTCTTTCTGAGGTCTTGGATCTGAGTGGCTGCTACCTCTTCCTCGTACTGGCTAATCACAGCTTCGAAGTCGGACTCTTCGATCATCTGGAGGGTACGGGAGGCTGCCATTGGCGAATTAGTAAGGGAAAGGCTTGCTGGTAGGAGAGGGAAATTGGCTGTACTGCAGACTTTAGGACAGTTAGGACTGCTAACGCAGTAGAAAGTCTCACAATAGTGCTATAAATCCACATTTCACCACTTTGCTTTAGGCCTTTCTGCCTCTATTTCAGCCAAGCACTGCAGAGAGATTTCTGTCAGTGAAAGTTCTAGACTAGTTATAGTTTGGGCGCCACTTGCTTATACGCTTTTACCATTTCCTCAGGCACCTCAAACCTCCTCAGTACCTCTTCTGAGTGCTCGCCCACTGCCACCAGCTCCACACCTGCAGTTCGCCCTGGCGTTCTACTCAGCTTTGGAGCCGCCTGCGGCACATAGGGATAGGAGTCCGAGGCCACAGGGTCGAAGTTGCCTCGCTGCTGGTTGAGAGGGTGTTGGCCGGCTTCCAGGAGGGAAAGGACGGGACTCACACAGGCTTCTGTGCCTGAAAACTAGCTACAAAGTACGATTTGGACCCATTGGTCTCTCGGCTTGGAAGCGAATATAGTGGCCAATAGAGACTTCATTGCAGGCCATTGGGCACTATTGTACTGCTCCGCTTGCTCTAGCGCTTTTCGCTGGTTTGCATCGATCTGCGGCAGCAACGCCTTCAGAAACGCCTTGTAAAACCTGGGTTCCAGACAGCAAACCGCCACATCTCTCCCATCCAAACAGCGGTAAATGTGGTAGAAGAAGGCGCCTGTGTCCAATAGGTTCTGCCCTGCAGGCTGACTCCAGAGACCTATAGACTTCATGTGGTACACAAACGAACTCAAGTAGACCACTCCGTCCACCATTGCGGAGTCGATGATTTGGCCTTTGCCTGATTTCGATCGTTCGATAAGGGCTAAAAGGACACCGAAGGCGCACATTAGGCCGCCTCCGGCCATATCCGCCAATAGGTTATGAGGGGGGTAGGGCACTTCTGTCTGAGACTGAGCGAGGGTGCTAAGAATACCTGTCATGGAGAGGTAGTTCAGGTCGTGGCCTGGAGCAGAGGCTAAAGGGCCGGTATGGCCCCAGCCTGAAAGTCTCGCTATGATAAGTTTGGGGTTTCTTTGAGTCAGGACGGAGGGTCCAAGTCCCAACTTCTCCAACACTCCAGGACGGTAGGGGTCAATCAACACGTCAGCGCGGTCTACCAGGTGCAGGAAAATCGCTTTGTGGAGTGGGGCTTTCAGGTCAATTCGGATGGATTGCTTGCCTGCGGAGCTGGCTAATGCTCACAAAACATCTATAAAGTCGGTCTCTGTCCGAGCGACATGCACCACTTCGGCCCCGAAATCCCTCAGAACCTTCCCACAGAACGGCCCAGGCGCCAGACCTCCCAGCTCCACTACGACCACTCCATTGAGCGCCATTCCTCTATACAGCTAGCACTACCAGTCCAACATTAGCGAGAAGTCGGACTAATAGTCATGTCCAGCTCCCCTACTCGCCTGGTAGTCAGTCCCAGGACGAAAGTGGTGCTAAGGAGAAAAGGCGGAATTGAGCTGGAAGCCTTGGTTTCTCCCGGGAGGAAGAAATTGCAGAAACTGACTCCGAAGCTAAGAAAGCCCCCAGGGAGGCACTCCACCGGCTCCCAAGACCTGCAAACCGCCGACTTCTTACAGCAGGAAATCTACTTCCTGCAGGGAGTCGAAGTCCGCTACAGCCGACTAAAGTCTCTGGAGCGGGAGTTAGAGGCCTCAAGAGCACAGGCGGAACAGCTCCGAGCTCAGGTCAACTGGTACCACCAGATCTTCACATCTCTCGCAGAGAACTGCAACGACGACCTGTACTGCCTTGACGCCTTCTCCAGTCTGAAGCAGTCCCTGCCCCCGGCCGAGCCCTGCGACGACCTTTTCCTACTGATTCAAAAGACTGCGGAACGACTCGAGACCTGGCGACTGCGAGTGAATAGCTGATACTAGGTCTATTCTAGGCGTCGTCGACTTCCGGCAGTCGCAGTTCTATACCTACCTGCATTTCCGACTCCGCCACCCGAGTACTGAGCAGCAGCACACTCTGCTCCAACTTGGTCTTGTCCTGGTTCAGCGCCCCGAGTTGTTGCTTCAAAAAGGTGTCTTCGTCCTTCTCCTCATGCTGCAGTTTCCTGAACTCCTGGTTGAGTCGCTCCAGGGTGTCGAGGGTGGAGTTCATGATTTCGTTGGAGTTTTCGGAACTCCGGCCTTCGAGAGTGCTGATTTGAGCGCGGATGGACTGGCCTTCGTTTTGGTTGGTGCGTAGGTCGGAGCGGATGCTTTCGATGCGCTTTTTTAGGTAGCGGATGTATTTCTTGATGTCGGGTTCAGAGCGGAGAGTGGCTTCGGAGGCGCCGGCGGTCAGAGGTCGGTCTTCGCTGGCTTCCATTATAGGCAGGGAACTGAGTAGGGAAGGACTTAAGTATATGGAGAGGGGAAGAGTGCAGATATGGGCAGGCTCGGCACTCTTTGTAGTGTGTATGTATGTTAGAGAAACTGCAGAACTGCGTGATTGATCAATGGTATTCAGGAAGGAAATGGGACTTTTGCACCCATCGCTTCGCTTTCGCCTTCAACAGATCCAATCCTTGCAGTAAACTGAAGGTGTGTGTAGGATTACAAGAGTGAGAACCTCAATTCTGCCTATACTCGGCAAAGCATCCCACAGCAAAGCACCAGAGAGTGTAATTTCCCTCCTAGTACCCAAATCCGTCTTTGCAGTGTAGAAAACACCTGCGAGCGATAAAAGTCGAAATCCACTGAAGCAATTAGACCACTCCCACTTTTTCCTCTTACAAGCCTCATTCCTTTTGAGGAAGTCCAGTTCTCCTTAGTGTTTCGTTATCAGCTATGAACAGTCCTCTTATCCCCTTCTCCATCCTTCCTGAGTCTCTAATAATCACTATGTTTCGTCAGTTGCCCTTTTTACTTCTCTCCCTCACCACAGCCTCCGACCTACTTTCCTACTCCTTCTGGTCCGCCTTTGATCAGGCGATATACGACCAAGCAGGCCGCAACAACCATGGAGTCAACGGCTTCTCCCTCAGTCCTGAGTCAGTAGATGCCCAAATGACGCCTCAAGGGGCGTACTTCGATGGTGCTTTGAGAGGGATTATGGTACCTGGAAATGGCTTGCAGGCTAATGCTGTGCAAATAGGGTCAGGGTTTACGCTACTTTGGTGGCTTTGGCCTAGTGAGCTGAATGGGGTGTTATTGGATAAAGCCCCGGTAAACCCAGCGGAGTTACCTTTGATTCGAGTGGAAATGCAGTTTGGTAAATTGGTAACTTCGCTGAAACTCAATAGTGCCGTTCAAACAGTGTCCAGTGTTGGCTTGATTAACCTTAATGCCTGGAATATGGTTACAGTCACAGTATTGTGTACCAATTCCCTTAATATATGCCTAGTCAACCAATACATTAATGGGGCAAATGTGGGAACTGTGGATCAATCACTGTCCGGAGCACTTATTGATGACCCAAATATGAGTGTGTATGTGGGCACTTTAAGGAATGGATTAGCGAATTATAAGGGTTATTTGTACCAATTTCGGTGGATTGAGGGTTCTCTCCAGCCTATCGATATTGCAGGTCTATACGGAGCTTCCGGAAGTCCGAGTTGCACCGGCTGTCTACACGACTGCGTCACATCTCCCTTCCAGTGTCTTCCCCTGATCCTTCCCGGGGAAACCCCAGTCCTTAGACCAGCCTGCGAAAGTGTCTGTGTATCCCTATGCACAGACACTTCATATACTTGCTTCTCTATGAGTTCTTCGATATGCAATTCCGCCTGTATTACCTGTCTAACTCAGCCTTCCACTCAGTGTCTTACCTGTTCTCTACCCTCTGCTGTGGCCGATACCGCTACTCATACATGTGTCTGTGGCTCTGGCTATCTCCCTACATCCATTTCCCCTTTAGCCTGCACCAGTAAGCACTAAATAGTCTGCTCTTCCAGTTGTCTCACATGTATCAATCTCCCCGATTTATGCACTTCCTGTAAAGCCAACGCCTTGCTGCTTGGCGGGGTATATGGAACATGCATCTGCAAGACTGGATACATGGGAGCTCCCGACAACTGCATACTAGGCACAGCTACACCCACCGGACCTCCGCCAGAGTCCTGTATGGATGGGTACTATTTGGACAGTGCGGGAGCGTGTTTAAAGTGCAGAGGGGACTGTGAAACGTGCGAAAGTGAAACTAAATGTTTGACTTGCTATGCAGTGACGGCGGTTATCAATGCAAGTGGAGTTTGTGTATGTCCGGTAAATCAGTACTTGGACACATTCAACAAAGTCTGCGGCTCTTGCTCAAAGGAATGCCAGGAATGCGCAGGCCCTAACAGTCTCACCTGCACAGTATGCTATAGTATCGCTGTCTTAACCAAATACGACCCATCCGCCAACATCGGTTCCTGCATATGCAACGACGGCTTCTATTTGAACACAATTAGTCGAATCTGTGCCGCCTGCGAGGCTCAATGTCTGCAGTGCTCCGGACCTGCTCCTACCCAATGTCTCAGCTGTACAGGAGGAGCGAGTCTAGACATTGATAGTTCATGCAAGTGTCGCTTGGGGTACTACTGGGCGCAAACTGCGAAAAGTTGTAAGTCCTGCTTGGCTTCTTGCCAAACTTGTAGCGATGAGAAAACCTGCTCAACTTGCTACAGTACTGCAATATTGGACGGGACTTCTCAATGCAAATGTCCAAATAGGTTCTATTTAAACCAAAAGAAGAGACTGTGTATGCCTTGTCATGTTTCCTGTTTGACCTGCAGCGGGCCGTTATCTAATCAATGCACGAGTTGCTTTCCAGACGTTGGACTGAGCCAGGAAAGCTGCGTTTGTCCTACAGCGGAGTACTTGGATATTTTTTTAGAGGCTTGTAAGCCTTGTGTTGAAGATTGTTTAACGTGCTTTGGCGGCACTAACGCGAGTTGTCTATCCTGCAAAGCAGCAAATACAGTGGCTAGTTCCTCCACCCACACCTGCGCCTGCATCCAAGGCTGGTACGCAATAGCACTCTCTCCTTTGCAATGTGGTAGCTGCGCTTTCGAGTGCCTATCCTGTCAGTACGGACCCTCTATATGTACTTCCTGCAAACCCAATTCCAGCCTATTCAACAACATCCCCGGCCTATGCTACTGCAACACAGGCTTCCTTGGCTCTCCCAGTGACCCTACATATGGCTGCTATCAATGTGTAGGCTTCTCTGATACTCGACCTGCCTGTCCTCACTGTCCAGACGGACAATTTGATGACGGGACGAAGTGTGTAGGGTGCACTACGCCCTGCCTAGCCTGTGTAAATACGCAAACTACGTGTGCAAGTTGTGTGGATGGGTACTACTTAGTGGGAACGCAGTGTAGTTTGTGTAATGTCACTTGCCAGACTTGTGTGGGAGGAAGCACTATGGAATGTTTATCCTGCTCCGGACTCTACACCCAGCTTACAAGCAGCAGTCCCCCCGCAATTCCACCCTCAAACTCAAGTCCTGGGAAGTGTCTGTGCGTTTCCGGCTATTTCAGGGACTCTGCAAATTTGTGTCAGCCCTGTGATCCTGAGTGTCTTACCTGTGTATCTAGTGATAGACAGTCCTGTACTTCCTGTCGCTCTGATTCTTTGGTCGCTTTCCATGTTACGGATAGCATCGTGCAGCCGAATGTTGGGTATTGCACGTGCACTGAGGGCTATTATGCGGCCATAGGAAGCGTATATGCGTGTTCGCCCTGCTTTGCCAATTGTCTGACCTGTGTAAAAAGCTCTGCAACAGACTGCGTGACCTGTCGGGACTCTAACGCCTCCATCTATACCCCAGTTCTCAATAACGCTCGTAGACTTTTCACTCCCGGACCTGTGGGACAGTGCAAGTGCAATGCAGGGTACTACGATGACGGCGGTAATTGCTCTGCATGCCACCCTACCTGTTTGACCTGTGTTGGCGGACAGAGTACTATGTGTGTGTTGTGCTATAGTCCAGGGTATATAGTGAACGGTACTTGCACCTGTGCTACTGGACTCTATTACGGGCTCAATGGAGGCACTTACACTTGTCGGTCCTGCCATTCTACCTGTCTTTCCTGCTCCAGCGGGTTAGCATCTGACTGCATGGACTGTTTTTCCAATGCACAGCAGGACTCTGGTATCCGCAGACTGCTGTTTCCTGCGGCTTGTGTCTGCCAGAGCGGCTTTTTCCCTGATCCTGACCCTGGTAAGTGTAGTTCCTGTGCTCCGCAGTGTAAGGAATGCAGTGGGCCTACAGCCTCGCTCTGTGTCACTTGCTACGGCCCAGCTCTGCCCAGTTCAAGTCCTGGCGCTTGCCAATGTCCTGCAGGCCAGTACTACGGCCTCAACAGCTCCTTTGACTGCCGGAATTGCTCTCAAGACTGCAAAGAATGTGCTGATGGGACTACTGCAGGCTGTACAGCCTGCATGCTGAATGCTAGTTTGACGGCCACTCTCGGAGAGTGCAAATGCAACGACGGGTACTTCCCTGTGTATTCTTCTACTCCAAAGCTATGTCAGGGCTGTGACACTGCTTGCAAGACCTGTGATGGCTCTGGGCCCTCTTCCTGTCAAAGTTGTTATTCGAATGCCTCGCTGGTGGGGTCGGCTTGTGAGTGTGATGCTGGGTTTGCGCCTATACCTAGTGTAGGGGAGTGCTCTCCTTGTGACTCTCACTGTGCGACCTGCCAGGTGACAAATCAGAACTATTGCCTGACTTGCAAGGAGAATATGACTCTGAATAGCGGCAGTTGCGCTTGTATTAGCGAGTATACTTGGAACGGGACTACGTGCGACCATTGTTCCCCCATGTGTTTGATATGCACTTCAGCCACAATCTGTTCCTCCTGCAAGTCCAACACTATATTCCAAGCCCTAGCGTGTTCCTGCAGTCCTGGCTTCTACCCCGACCTAGCAGCCAATGAATGTGTCTATTGTGATCAAACCTGTGCTACGTGTCAAGGACCAGGACCTACCCAGTGCACTTCTTGCAAGGCGCATACAGTCCTGTTGACCTCTACACCTGGGGAATGTATGTGTGCACCTGGCTTTTATAGAGACGGGTGTAGTGGGACTTGTCTGCCCTGTGACTCTTCCTGCCGGACTTGTAATTATCCAGGGAGTTCCAATTGCTTAGATTGCTATCTGCTTGCCTCCTTAAATCCCTCTCCTACAGGGGAATGTGTGTGTGACTCTGGGACAGTCACTGGCTCCTTACCCTCGAATTGCCTATTATGTGACCTCACATGTGCGAGTTGCAGTACTACAGGGATCTTTGGCTGTTCCGGCTGTTTGGCTAATGCGCAGTTAACAACAGCTCATCAGTGTATCTGTACTCCGCCTTTCTTTGGAGAGCCAGACGCCAGGAACTGTGTAATTTGCGACTCATCCTGTCATAGCTGCAACCACTCCGGACCCAACGGATGCACAAGTTGCTCCCCCGGGTTCTACCTGTCATCTTCCCTAGCCTGTGTCGGATGTCCAATCCAATGTAGTGGTTGTGTGAGTGCAAGTCTATGCAGTGTATGTAAGGACGCAAATGCATCAGGAGTCATGTGTCTGTGCAATCCTGGATATACTGCGGTGGCGGGAGGCTTGTGTCAGGCTTGTGACTCGACTTGTCTCACATGCATTGCCCCGGGACCTACTTCCTGCTCAATGTGTTTCCCTAATGCAGTGCCTACGGCTGGAGCTTGCGTTTGTCTGTCTATCGGCTTCTCAGGAACAGCCACCACCTGCCTCCCCTGCCATTCAACCTGCTCCACATGTACTGGCACTCTGATCAACCAGTGCATCGCCTGTCACTCCGGTGCACAGATTTCAGTCGTTTTCACTGGGCGATGTGAATGTTCACCAGGCCACTATCCCAATCCCTCGGCCGCTATGTGTAGTTTATGTGACCCTGCATGCGGAAATTGTATCGATGGTTTGGATACTTCCTGCACTTCCTGCCCCGCAAATGCTCTTTTTATCAGTACGAATCCAGGACCATGTAAGTGCTCTGATGGATTTTACGTGATAGTTCCATTCATTTGTATGAACTGTCCAATAGAGTGCACAGTTTGTGGGTCGCCGACCTCATGCAGCAGTTGCAGAGATGTACATGCAAGTGGACCTTTGTGCACTTGTGCATCTGGCTATTTCGCAAGTTCAGGAGGACTGTGTAGCCTATGTGATGCCAACTGCCAAGCGTGTTCTGGAGCAGGACCTACAGCCTGCACTTCCTGCTTTTCCAACTCTGTCCTAACAGGAACTTCTTGCATTTGCCCTGCTGCCGGCTTTTACGGTCCTCCGAACAACTGCTTTCCTTGTGATTCCACCTGTGCTTCATGTGCATCTTCAGGACCAAGTCAGTGCACGAGTTGTCTGGCGAATGCTGATCTGCTCTCAGCAGTAAATCCTGGGACATGTGTATGTGCAGGGGGCTATTTCCAGAATCTGACTTCTGCGAATTGTTCTAAGTGTTCGTCTGCTTGTGGAAACTGTAATGACGGCTCTGATACCAAATGTTCCAGTTGCCCTCCGAATGCTGCCCTAACCGCTGGCAATCCCAGCCCTTGCCAGTGCCAAACCGGATTCTACTTGATAAATCCTTTCGCATGTCTAGTCTGTCCGATCCAATGCACAGAGTGCTCAAGTCCGAGTGTGTGCACAGCCTGTAGAGATATGCATGCTTCGGGCATACAATGTGAATGTGATGTTGGGTATTTCTCGATAGCGGGAGGACTGTGTTCTAACTGTGACTCGAGCTGCTTTACTTGTTCAGCTGCTGGGGCTGCTCTGTGTCTTAGTTGTTTTCCTAATTCAGTCCTCGTTTTCAACGCATGCACATGTCCTTCTGCAGGCTTCGCGGGGACTCCATCTATCTGTCTTCCCTGCGACTCTTCATGTGCTACATGCTCAGGTCCCTATCAGAATGAGTGTATATCCTGCTTTGCAAATGCAAGTGTATCAGGAGCAAGCCCAGGACCGTGCCAGTGCGTCGGAGGTTACTTTGCCAATCCGAATTCTGCTGTATGCGCATTGTGCTCCCAATCGTGTGGAAATTGCCAAGGTCCTGGAAGTTCCGACTGCCTTAGCTGTCCTGTTCATGCTCATCTCTCTGCTTCAGTCCCAAGTGACTGTCTTTGCGAATCTGGCTTTTACCTGACTATTCCCTTTCTCTGCGTCTCCTGTCCCCAAGTCTGCACTGCCTGCTCCAGTCCCACTCTCTGCTCTTCTTGTCTAGATCCCAACGCCTCGACTCCCCAATGTACATGCAACCCTGGGTATTACGCTATAGCTGGAGGGAAGTGTTCTCTCTGCGATTCAAGCTGCCTAACCTGTTCAGGGCCAGGAACAAATGCTTGCATCAGCTGCTTTACACATGCAGTTAATACCAGTGGAGTGTGTATTTGTCCTTCAATAGGTTTTTCTGGGCCGCCAAATGCCTGCCAACCCTGCAGTTCCACCTGTGTTAGTTGTTCCGGCCCTAGTTCATCTCAGTGTTCGATTTGTCATATGAATGCCTCTATCACTGGATCCGGAGTTTGCCTGTGCGATGCAGGGTACTTCTCAAGTCCTACAGTGGCTAGCTGTGCATCCTGTCACCCAACTTGCTGGACATGTAGTGGGCCTTTGGATACTGCATGCGATTCCTGTCCTTCGAATTCACAGTTGTCAACCTCAGCACCCAGTTCTTGTCACTGCGTGACTGGATATACGACTATGGGCAGTCCGCCTGTTTGTGTCCTCTGCAGTCCAGAATGTCTTACCTGCGACCCAGGCTCTCCAACGACCTGTCTATCCTGTAAACCCGGGGCTTCTCTTTCTAGCTCCAACTCTTGTCTGTGTTCCTTAGGGTATTACCCTAATCCCACTCCCGCCTCCTGCCAAGCCTGTCCAGGCCTTTGCGCCTCTTGCGACTCTCTATCTCCCTCACTCTGTCTAAGCTGCAAACCGCACAGTTCCATTATATCGCCCGGCACTTGTCAATGCGACTCCGGCTTTTCCATTTCCGATAGTGGCCTTTCTTGCTCAGTGTGCCATTCGACTTGCAAAACCTGTGCAAATACCAGTCCTTCCGGGTGTCTTTCTTGCCCTGTGGCCAGTGGATTAGTGTCCAGTCCGCCTTCTACTTGTCAATGCTTGACCGGGTTCTACAGAAATCCGGTTACGTTGATGTGTGTTCAGTCAGCGCCAGCGTGTGGACGATGTGGAGTGACTGGACAGTGTCAGGAATGCGGCAGTCACGCAGGCATCCCCTTCGGTGCCTCCAGCTGCCAATGCGTCCCAGGCTACTTCCCAAACCCAGACGCTACCAACTGTTCCCCCTGCCACCCCGACTGCGCCCAGTGCTCCAACGGCTCCCAGCATGGCTGCACAGTATGCCAGCCACATGCAGTTCTAAGCGCTTCTTCCCCCTCCTCCTGCCTATGTATGACCGGCTTCTACCCCTTGCCAGATGCTTCCATGTGCACTCCTTGTCTTCAGGGCTGTGAAAGCTGTCTGAATGGCATTTCTTGTCTTTCCTGCTTTCCTCAATATGTACTCGATAGCAGTATTTGTGTGCCCTGTCCTGAGAAGTGCCTGACTTGCTTTAGTCCTTTGGTATGCGGAAGCTGTGTACAGGACTGGTTTTTGAGCTCTTTCGGAGGATGTAAACAGTGCCAGGACTGCGACCAGCCGCTAACAGCCGCCGCTACAGGGCCTTTTGGATACCAATACAACATCACTTTCTCTCGATTTGTGCAGAAAAATTTCACCAGGGAAGACTTGAATCTATCAACGGACCCGGCTTCTGCGATAGACTGGTCCGTTGTACAGAACAATAACTTGAATATAGCAGTTTCAGGTGGTCCCTGGTCTAACTCGACTTCTATTCTTATATCGTTCCCTACGCCTGTGCGAGATGAATTCGGGAATTCTCTTACTACTCAGCAGCTAGTCGTCCCTCCCCCTTTCCCTCCCATCGAGCTTTCCTCCCTCTCCAACATTACCACCAATGTCACCATCGAAACAGCCACAACCGCCACATCCGCTGCAGTGGGTGGCACTCTCGTAGTGGCCGGGGCCAGCACGGGCGGCGGCAGTCTCGCTATGGCCCTTCTCAGCCAAATGCAGTACTTCTCATACATCAGCACTGCAAATTACACAATGACGGGCGACATGAACAGTTTCTATACTTCACTAAATCAGAAATCTGCATTGCCGAACTTTTTTGGACAGTCGCAAGGAGTGCAGAAGAGGAACATTGATAGGAAACTGGAGGAGTCGCTAAATTTGGTGAATGCGAAGGATTTCCTGGATAACTGTGGGCAGTTTTTGTCCATTTTGGTGATAATTATGGGCGTTCATGGGGTTGTTTATGGGCTTTATAGGCTATTTGGCAAGCGATTTTCGTTCCTTTCAACACTAAATGCGCAGTTTCGGTATACGGTTTATCTGTGCTTTTGGTACTTTAGCTACCTGGACCTAGAAGTGGCGGCCCTACTGCAGCTCGTAGACCACGACTTTGAAATGTCTACAGGCCGGCAGGTAGCCTGCACCCTGCTAGCCCTGCTTACTATCATTTTAGCCTCAATTACGCCCCTTTTAGTGCTCGCCTTGATCTATTTCAAGTCCAATTTGCTATTTTCCGCATCAGAAAACCCGGTAAAATCGAAATTTTCGTCTGTAATTTCGTCCCTGAGGGCAGATCTTGCAAAGGCGAAATACCTTTTCCCGGTTTATTACTTCCAAAGGCTGTTATACGGCTTTTTAATCGTGTTTATGCGAGAAATGAAGCTGTATCAAGCAGCTGCACTGGTAGTTCCCAGCCTAATTATGACCCTGTTTGTGATAATTGCCAGGCCAATGGCGACTTTAACGATGCGAGTACTGCATCTTTTAGCGGAATTGGACTGTTTGATCGTATTTATTCTGCTTTTTTTCGTGACTTTGCAATACAACACTCCCCGCATTGACATTTGCTGGCTAATTGTGGGCTTTACGCTCAAGTCTTTCCTGTGCACGAGCCTAATTGTGCTAATCGGCTTCATTTCGACAGTGAAAGCCAAATGCCAAAGGCGAAAAAGGACTACAGAAGTGCATCCCATCTGCACGGAAATGACGCAAGGGGAAGAAAGGTCGGGGGCGAAGTATGAAGACAAGGACTTGTCCTTCGGCAGAGAGGTGGGCAGTGTGTACTTTACACGAGTGCAAAGTGCAAAGGTGATAGGAAGGTTGAGTGAAGAGGGGTTTGCGACGGAGACGGAGAGGTCGGATTTGACGGAAAAGACGCTTTAAAGCCTCACTAGTAAGCTAACTAGGAAAGCGCTAACTCTGCATAGAGATCTTAATCCCGCAGGGAGCTATATTGCAAATTAGGCCATCCAAGGTCCACGACTCCACTGCTACTACGCTAGAATGCCTATGACATTCTCGTGAAAAGGGACTTTACGAGTTGAAATTCTACCATACATCTGCGCATATATGCAAGCTAATACCAAATCGAGGTCTATTCACCTGTTTCCCGCTTATCAAAGATATACGCATTTTAGTCCAAGTCCTTGTCGTAAGTTTCCCAACTCACACACATTCCAGCAAAAATGGTAGCTCTCCTAGTCCTCCTGCTGCTCCCAGGCCTACCACTGGGCACAGAGACTATCTCCCTGCGGCTTTGGTCTGCTGACACCCAGACTTGCTACGACTACAGTCGACACGACAATCACGCAGTAAGCGGGTCTACATCCGCCCTGGAGGCGGGAGTGGATGTGCTCTTTACGCTTGCAGGGGCTGTGTTCTTGGGAAGTGGAAGTGTGCTTACACTGCCGCCGAATGGTGTGACTGAGAGGAGGGTGGAAGTAGACGCTGAATTCACGATGGCGATTTGGCTGTGGCCGGAAGTCCTACAAGGGACAATAATTGAGAGAGTGGCTGGCACCAGCTCGCTATTCGGAGTGAAACTAGTCGGTAACAATGTGGAAATCAGCGTGATGGACATAGTGCAAAGCTTCAATTTCCCCACCTTAATAGTCAATTCGTGGTTTCTACTCTCAGTAACGGTCACATCCACAGTAGTTGCGTCCACTTTGTATGTTTCTCTCAACAATGTGTCTTTGGGGCCTTTCAACTACCCCGCTCCTTTCCAGGACTCCGCTGATAGTTCCTTCCGAATTGGAGCCTCGACTCTCACAGGAGCAATTCACTTCCAAGGAGTTATATACGAGTTTCGATGGTTCGACACAGCCCTAACTGCCTCAGCTCTCAGTGACTTATATGCCTTACCGGGCACTCCCTGTCCCAATTGCTCCACTATATGCTCTGTTAATCCCGTAGCTGTATGCATTCCTGATGTTACAACTATCCCTGCTCCTATTCCTGCACCTACATGTTCGTTTACCTGTTCTCCGACTACTTTGACGTGTGAAATCGGAGTGAATAATGCTTGTTTCTATACAGGAGCTAGCTGTGCGCCTACCTGTTTTACCTGCTTTTCAAGTCTGGCAAGTGGATGCGACACCTGTTTGGATTCAAATGCAGTGCTGACGCTGACTGGAGGCGGGAGTCCAGGTGGCTCTTGCACCTGCGCCTCCGGGTTCTATGCGCCTAGCACCGGAGGCTGTTCACCCTGCTACTACGGCTGCTTAACCTGCAGTGATAGTGCAGACACCAACTGTTTATCCTGTCAACCTCCTATAACCCTCAGCGCAACCTTCACATGTGCCTGTCCAGTCTCCCAATACATGAGTACCCAGGGCATTTGTAAGGTGTGCATGGCGACCTGTAGCATCTGCAGTGGAGATACAGCAGCTGACTGCACAGGTTGTTGGCCCAATTCTCATATATTGGATGGAGCGCTGGTTGGACCTTGTGTGTGTTCTGGTGGGTTTTATGGCTCGGCGGAGAATTGTTTACAGTGTGATCCTGTGTGTTTGGAGTGCTCGGGGCCTGGGGATTTGATGTGTACTTCGTGTAAAACAGATGCGAGTCTGATAGGAACACAATGCCAGTGCAACCCCGGGTCATATCCCTCATCAGACCCCAGCAACTGCCTTCCCTGTGACTCTCCCTGCAGCATCTGTCTCCTTCCTGGCCTTTCCTCTTGTCGTGCCTGCAAGTCCAACGCCCAGCTTTCCTCCCCTCCTACCAGCACTTGCATCTGCTCCCCAGGCTTCTACCCTGATCTAGACCCATCTAAATGTGTGCAGTGCTCGCAGGAGTGTAAAAGCTGCAGTGGCTTTGGGGCCTCCCAGTGTATGGAGTGTAAAGACCATGCGGGGTTGGTGGCTGGGCCGCCAGGGGCTTGTAACTGTGTCCCTGGATATGCAGGTGCTCCTGATGCTTGTCAGTCCTGCCACGCCACATGTTCTACCTGCTCTACCACCTTTCCAAGTGGCTGTGAGACCTGCAAATCTAATGCTGAGCTGCTAGGCGGCACTGCTCCAGACTCCTGTGTGTGTTCGTCTGGGTTCTACGCCAGTCCCTCCGCAGCCAACTGCCAAGTCTGTGATAGCACTTGCGCTAAGTGTGTAGGGCCGGGAGCTTCAGGATGTTCAGACTGCTTTCCGCCTGGGGTTTTAAGTGGATCTACGTGTGTCTGTCCACTGGGCTATTTCCCCAATACTACAACTCAGTTCTGCTCTCAGTGCTACCTTTCCTGCCAAACTTGCACTGGGCCGGGGCAGTATGAG
>Ga0247837_1001057_pt1 | contig 58907 bp, 41 predicted proteins | sample LaCtaG_2_FD_187115 | JGI IMG/M metagenome (GOLD analysis project Ga0247837, IMG submission 187115) | Freshwater microbial communities from meromictic Lake La Cruz, Castile-La Mancha, Spain - LaCruzMarch2015_14.5m | ecosystem: Environmental > Aquatic > Freshwater > Lake | place: Spain: Castile-La... | reverse complement strand
TCAGCAAAAAATTGGGGCTACGCCACTCGTACCTTGTCTCACCTATATTGGCGTCGATGAAGGGTCAAAGCTTCTTAAGAAAGCGACTACCGACGAATACGATGCCCTGATCATTTTTGAACTGGAGATCGGATTCAACCGAATATTGAACAAGGTAACCAACGACACTCGGGTACGAGTCGTGATTCCCAAGGAAGTTGCCAAAGAGACCAAGGCCATTTATTCTTCGAAAAAGCTTAACAACCTGCAAGCAGCCAAGAGCAAAGCTGCAGGGGATTCCGACGGTGTCCAGGAAGTCATCGAAGCCCTAATCAAGAAGTTAGAAGAAGGTTTGGCTCTCAAGGAAATGCCATCTGCTCTGACAGCTGATATCGTTACGAAAAGACTGGTGCCGGCAATCGTCGAGGATGACAATCGATCTGTTTTGTCACGACTTAGCGAAGTGAACTACTATTATGCCAAGGGGTATATCGACGAGAATGCAAAGTCGGATGCTTTCGAAAAGATCGCCAGTAAAAACGGGCTGGCGTTGGCAACTGGCACAAAAAAAGAAAAGACCGAAGCGATCGAGAAATTGCTGGATGATGAGCTGAAGTAAGCCAACTGGTCTAGCAACGCCGAGATATCTACCCAAATAAGAAATTGTGTATTGAATGCAAAAAATGGACGAGGATGATTTGATGGGGCTTGTGCCTCCATCGAACTCCCAAATGGGCATTGTTCATGTGAGCCGCCCAATGTTACACCCCAACATCTATCGAAAACGTATTCTGGAAGTGGAAGGAAATCCGAAACCCGGGCAGTGGGTTGCGGTATATCATCAACAGCTCCCACGCGAAAGTCGAGGCGATTCGAGCGCACGCGGTTCCGCTTATGGACCAAGCTCCTCAAATTCTCGAGAGCCTACAGGATCCCCCAGACTTTTTGCCTACGGCATCTACAACCCTCGGTCCGAGGTGGCGGTGCGATTGTATTCTTGGTGGGGGCAATGGCCAGATCAGGATTTTTGGGCCTCCAATATACGGAATGCAGTTTCGCTTCGCAGGGATATTTTGCAGCTGGATAAAACAACCGATGCATACCGAGTGCTGCATGGAGAATCGGACGGTACACCGGGCTTGGTGGTTGACCGATATGGCGATTGTTTGAGCGCCGAGGTCTTTAGCCTCGGAATGTACAAACGCTGCGAACCCATTTTGAAGATGCTTGCCGACGAGCTTCAAACAAAACATACACTCATTCAAGAATGCCCTCAGTTCATCAGTCAAGAAGGCTGTTCAGTCCCCAATCAATCCTCGCCGGAACTACCATCTAGCGTAACGATCACGGAGAATGGGGTGAAGTATCGAGTTCATTTCGGCACGGGACATAAAACTGGCTTCTTTTGCGATCAACGGGACAACCGACGTCGTCTAGCCGAACTATGCCATGGCAAGTCCGTGCTCGATCTGTGCTGCTACACAGGTGGCTTTTCCGTGCAAGCGGCGAAAGCAGGAAACGCTGCGGATGTTACCGGAGTGGATTTGGATTCGGAACCTTTGGTGACCGCGAAAAAGAATGCGGACATCAATCAGACTCGAGTTCGATTCGTCCAGTCGGATGCTTTTGCCTTCATGCGCGATATGCTGCGTATCGGTCGTCAATACGATGTGGTCGTGCTAGATCCGCCCAAGCTGATTCGATCTCGGCTGGAGCTAGAAGAAGGTAGCCATAAGCACTTTGACTTGAATCGATTGGCGATTCAACTGGTAAGGCCCGGCGGGATTTTGCTAACATGCTCTTGCGCTGGACTGCTCGACGACGAATCGTTCCATGGGATCGTTCGGTCGGCTGCAAAAGCGACTGGTTTTGATGAGTCAGGGGATCCGCTACCGCCACGAACGCTACAGATTCTTCATTCCCATGGTGCCGCACCCGATCACCCGGTCGTCGCACATTGTCCTGAAACAAGTTACCTCAAAAGCATTTGGGCTCGAGTGCTTTAGTTTCCTTTCTGACCCTGACCATCATTTTGAATACCAATGAAGTACGCGATTTGCAACGAAACATTTGGTGACTGGCAAGTTGAAAAGGGCTTTGAACTGGCTCGACGATGCGGGTACACCGGAATTGAAGTTGCTCCATTTACGCTTGGTAACAGCGCAGGCGAAATTTCGGCTCAACAGCGAAAAGACTATGCTTCCAAAGCAAACGACTTTGGTTTAGAGATTGTTGGACTGCATTGGCTGCTCGCGAAAACCAGCGGCTATCATCTCACCATGGATGATGCTGCATTGCGATCGAAAACTCGCGACTATTTCATCGCTCTTTCCGAACTGTGTCGAGATCTGGGTGGGAAAATCATGGTGCTGGGATCACCCTTGCAACGGAATTTCTCAGCGACCATGTCGCATCAAGAAGCGATGGTCAATGCGGCGTTATTGCTGAAGCAAGTTGTTCCCGCACTCGAGTCCTGCAATGTCCGAATTGCGGTCGAGCCTCTTGGGCCGCAAGAAGGAAACTTCTTGAACCATGCCACGCAGGCTCGCGAGTTGATTGACATGATTGACAGCGATCACGTGCGGTTGCATCTGGATGTGAAAGCGATGAGCACCGAAGAAGAACCCATCGAGGAGATCATTCAAAGGAACTCCGACATTCTAATCCACTTCCATGCCAACGATCCCAATCGATTGGGGCCAGGAATGGGCTCGGTCGACCAAAGACCCATTTTTGAAATGTTGCATCAAATCCAATACGATGGTTGGATCAGCGTCGAAGTTTTTGATTACTCCCTTGGCCCAGAACGATTGCTTCGCGAAAGCATGGCAAACATGCTAGCCGCGCAATCCAAACCGTCAAATTCACCCTTGTCGTAGCGTGATTCGAAGGGAAGGCTCACGATCCAGACCCGAGAGCCTTACGATTTCAGTATCCACCACGCCTCGTTCTGCTGCTTCCGCCAGAGACCACTGCGGATCGATCGAACATTGTTTCATCAGAACCAGCGTATCAGCAGAAACCATCTTCGCCAGCAACCATGCAATCGCGTCGGTCGTGGTGTTCCAGTCTGAACTCGGACGCCATTTTTCTGGGATACTGTCGGCCAAATCACGCGAGTAAAAAGAAGTTACGCAGATCCAATGTTGCCCTTGTGTCGGCACGTTCGACATCAGACTTTGAAAATCCAAAGCGGATCGAATTGCCCCACGAAGCGGCAGCAAATCATAGCAAATCTCCAGGCTGTGCCGCAACAACTCGACGCATCGCCAATGCATTGCACCAGCGGTTACTTCCGGATAGATCTTGTGAATCGAACGCATGGATTCAATCAAATCGCCACCACCTGCAACCAGCAAAACCTGGTATTCCTGGAATTCCTCCAGCAAGGGAAGGATCTTCTTCTTGAATCCCTCTGGATGGAAAATAGCAGCCCCTCCAACCTTTAGGACGACTCGCTTCGCTATTGGGGTGCTCGAACCAAAACTCATCACGTTGAATATCTAAACAAAAATAGGGTACTGTGAAATCAAGGGCAACCTGCGACCGCATTGACAGGCACTTGAACAAGCGCTTACACTTGTTGTATCGAGAGAATGTTGCTTCACAAATTCTTACCGAAACTTCGGTGCTTGTCGAATCAACGCTAACGTGTGACAACCACATCGAAAGATGATCTGGTTGTCGTTTTCCGGATCCCGTTTTATCGAAGCGAGTTTATGAAGATGAGAAATACTTGGGTTTTAGGTTTGATTGCTTTTGTTGCAACGTTCGCATCCGTCAGTATTGCTGTGGATACAAAGATCGATTTCGAATCCCTGAAGTGTTTGGTTTCCGGAGCTGCGGCCAAGGAAGACAAGTCCAGCGATTGGAAAGATGGCAAGGTCTACTTCTGCTGTGGTAGCTGCCAGAAGAAGTTTGATGGAGACAAGAAGGGTTTCGCAGCCAAGGCTAATCATCAATTGATAGCCACTAAGCAAGTGGAACAAAAGGCTTGCCCATTCTCAGGCGGAGCCATCAAGGCGGATACCGCTGTCGAGTTCAAGGGTGCATCGATTGCTTTCTGCTGCAACAATTGCAAAGGCAAAGCTGAGAAGATGTCCGATGAAGACAAGGTGGCGAGTCTCTTTGGCGAAGACGCCTATGCCAAGGCAAAGTTCGCTAAGGTTGAGAAGAAGTAATTTCTTCCGTTCAGAGAAGATCGAGAAAACCCTGCTTCAACCAGCAGGGTTTTTTTACGCCCATTCCAAACTACTGCAGTCCGTGTTTTGGTTATCAATAAATCACCACACTTACAGGGATTAAATTTTACTTCGGAGGGTTCAACGAATCCTTGAGTCGGTTAAACGCTCTATTGGCTTCCCACTTCCACTTGTCGACCTCTTCCTTTTCTTGATCTTCAGCGGCATGCTCGAGCAGTTCCAGTTTGGACATGAAGACATGAAGCTTCATCTTCTGGTAGCGAGTGAGCGGCGTGCCACGCAAGTAGGCACTGACAGCCAATTTGTGGCCCCAATCTTCTTGAATCGGAACCCAGTAAAGGATCTTGTCCCATTCGTACTTAAGCGTATCAGCCATCAGATCGGATTGAACATATTGCATTTCTTGGCGGATTGCCGATCGCGGCGGATAGTACAAGAAACAGCCTACGATACTAGCCGCCACGAGCCCACCCAAACAGCTTAGGGCGATAATCCAGTTCGGCAGCACAATATCGCGGCGCAGTCCTTGCCTTGGCTCCAACAGCGTTTTTTCATACGACGGTTCCGCCGGAAGCTCAATCAGCCACTTCATCCATTTTTCATTTGGATCGACGACGCGTTGAACCAACCCAATCAAGACAAAAAGCATCCCCGCGGTAGCCGCAATCAGATCCTCCAATTTCCAGGAATCCCTCAACAAGCGAGTACTTGCTGCAATTGCATCTGACGATAGATCTTGAAAGGGGTTGCAATAGACGTCAAATGCATGCGTATGATCAGCGGGTTCAACGCCACGGGGTCGGAGCGGTTGGTCGACACAATAGCCCAAGACCAGGACAACCAGCATCAAGCTGCTCAACCAGATCAAAGAAGGCTTGAGCCTGTAATTGGTGACGGTCCATGCGATGAATCCAAGATTCACGCCGGTCCCCAGCACCAACAACGTGAAGGCTGCTCCGATGGAGTTGCCGTGTTGAAACATGGATGCTACCTGAACAATGGCTACCATCGGTGTGATGTATGCAAAAGTGGCTACACCCGCCATGACAAGAGGGGCCGCGAGATCATCTTTCCCCGCTGCTTTTTGCAAGCAACCGGCGGGCAATGCCATGCTCAACAGGCCTACTCCAAGGATGGCAAGTAGTATGTACCACGTTGAAGCACTAATGGCTTGCTGGCACATCGATAAGGCCACGGCCCCGATTCGACGAATCCCGTAAGGGGTTTTAGGGAGAGGTTCTGGTTCAAGCCAACTATTGGGAAAAAGCCAGTCCCACAACAAACCCATCACGGTAATGATGGTTAGCGAACAAATGCAAAATACGAGCAAAGCAAATGGGTCACTAAGGGTCAATCCGTAGAGAACAGAGATAGGATTGAACAGGGGAGCCGTTAAGCCAAACGCAAGAATCGTCCCGCCAGCAATCCCGCTACGTCGCATTTGTACCATGATGGGGATCACGCCTAACGAGCAAACAGGCAACAGCATTCCGAGCAACCAAGCATAAGGAAGCTGTCGCCAAGTGTGTCCTCCGAACAATCGCAGTGTTCCATCACGCCCCAGGATGCGTTCCATAACGGCGGCTACCAACCACCCCACCACGATCGTCGGCGCCGCTGCCACAATCGCTTGTAGCATCCGAACGATTCCACCGCAGATTAAGACGTCCAAGGTACTATCCTTTTTTATTGTTCTAAAGTTTGAAGTCGTTGCAATTCTTCGCGACAAATCTGTTGCAGCGTCGCAATTGCCTCGGATACTCCCGGCTCTGCTCTCATTTGCTCCAGCGTCTTTCCTTGCTCAAGCATCTTTTCCATGCTGATTCCATACTTCAAAGAAATCGCATCGATTTGATCGAAGTCGATTTTTGAAAGTTCACTATCTGCCGCAAGCTCGGGTAGCCAACGAAAAAGATCAACCCATTGCTGTTCCAAAGATACCCAAGAATCAGGAGCCTTTTCCGCTGGACCAGATCCCAAGGCGGCTAATCGATCAGCAGCAACAAAGATCGTTTCTGGCCAGTGGGGCGGGAAGTGCTCTTCATGTGCGTTGGTGGATTCCGATGTTTGTCCAGCGTTGCAGCCATGGCTCAGACAAAACCCAATCACTAGCATCCCCAGACCCAAAGCCTGAAAAATGCCCGCCGAAGATCCCTTACCATCGCATTTCATTAATGGCATAGAAATGGTCATCCTATTGGTACGCTCACGGATTCGAGTACAGTTGCAATTGCCTTTTCGACGTCACCCACGACGCCGGTAAGCCGTACTGAAAGCACGGGGACGGCAACGTCTTGGACGTCTTCTGGAATCATAAAATCGCGCCCCTGCAAGATGGCTCGCGCTTGAGCCGTGCGCTGCCATTGCAAGAGGCCACGGGGGCTGAGTCCCAGGGCAAAGGAGTGATTAGCCCGCGTGGCTTCCGCCAAATTGACCAGATACTCGCGCACAGGGAGTTCGACGGAAACTCGTGCAACCTCTTGTTGTAATTGAAGAAGCTGACCAGGCTCTAAAACGCGTTCTGCAACCACCTCCTCCGTGCTCCTTCCGCTTCGAGCCAACAATTCGAGCTCACTTTTGCGATCGGGGTAACCGATTCTCAGCTTCATGGCAAACCGATCCAATTGAGCTTCGGGAAGTGGGTAGGCGCCAACACTTTCCACTGGATTCTGAGTTGCTAGCACCAGGAACGTTTCGCTCAGCGGCTTCGCCTCGCCATCAATGGTGACCTGGCGTTCAGCCATCGCTTCGAACAGGGCACTTTGCGTTCGAGGAGTTGCGCGATTGATTTCGTCCGCCAAGAGAACGTCGCCAAAGACAGGTCCCGGTCGGAACTCGAAATCCCGACTCTTTTGATTTAAGATGCTGAACCCTGTCACATCGCTAGGCAAAAGATCTGGCGTGCATTGAACTCGCGTGAATCGCCCACCCATGGCGGTCGCCATGGCTTTGGCCAACGTTGTTTTCCCAAGCCCAGGAAGATCATCAAAGAGAACGTGGCCGCGGGCGAGCACACACGCAAGCAGGTTCTCAACAACATCCGCCTTTCCCAATAATGCTTGGTTTAACTGTCCACGCAGTGCATCAAGACAAGACTTTAATTCCAAACTGCTAACACTCATGCTGGTTGATTGGCTTTCATGGCAAGACTGGAATCCCATTGGCTTCCAGCTGGTCCTCTTTTAAACAAGTCGCGTATCCCACGCTGTACGATAACGTGACTGATCCTACTTAGTTCTTGACGGTTTTGTTGAATCCACTCTTGAGCTTTGTCTTTCGATCCGTAGGCAAGTCTTTGGATCGTTTGAATGTACAAGTGCCGATCGCGATCATTCAACTTGCTATCGCATCCGAGCTGAGCCTGAAGCCAACTACGAAAGGTGGCATTGTTGGGTTTGCATACGCCCCAAATCCACATTCTTACCCGAAGTAAAGCCAGGCTCCACTTGATTCGCATTCCGGTGGGTGCAAAGACACTTGCTTCAAACAGCAACGAACAGCAGGCGTCCAGCAAGCGGCAGCGAAGCAGGATTATCATTCCGAACATGCATGCACCCAAGGCAACTCGGAATGGATGGTTGGTTGTGTAATCTCGTACTCCCCACCAGCTCTGGATGGCCCATTGGCTCCAGGATCGATAATAACGCGGATGCGAGTACATGCTGCATGGTTCTACGGGAATCCACACACCTTGTGCCTTCACTTCCACCCAGGTATGCATATCTTCTTGCATCACCTCGGTCAGCCCAGCTCGAATGTCGTATCTGGAGGGCGAAGCATAAAAGCCACTGACCAATCGACAAGGGATCCCTTGGCTTCGAATCAACATGGCAGCAGTCGTCGCAAGCAAATAGTCGGGAACGCGACGGCTTCGCACCACAAAGGAAACGACATCCTCATTTTCTGTTGTGGGCACATTATGCCTGTCGACTTGAAAGGTGCGGAGACAGGCAACAATGGCCTCTACCTTCTGCCAATCCGTAAGCCGATTCATGTCGGCTCCCAAAACGTCGCGAATCAAATCGCTTCCAAGTGCGGCAAGTGCCTTCCGGTCACGATAAGTTTGAGTGGAGGATGCCGAGTCGGCTACTTCAATCTTGCTAAGCGGGTTGCTCGGATCCCGAAGCGGATGCAATTGAGGAATGTGAAACAATTGATGTACCACCGTCAACTGCGGAACAAACTCGCGACCAGGCATCGTAAGCTGGCCATCGCCAGTCGTTTCGAAAAAATCCTCACGATCCACTCGGTCGATGTGCACTTGGCTTAACATAGCGGGTGCCGCGATCCGGGAGGACTTGATGTTGATCAACTTCACGGTCAATCGCTCGTAGCCAGGGTAAATCAGGTCGTTCGCGAAACGTTGAAGAAGCATCCAAGGCTTGCCCGCTATTTCGGTGGTTTTAAGAACAGGAAGAGGCTTGGTGGACACAAGCGTTTCCGACTGGGACCAGGCCACGCCGTCGAAAGTGTCGAACGCCTCCATTCTTAGATGTTGAGGCGTATTTCCAATCACATGCAAGGCCGCTTGGCTTTTGGAATCGTTCGGTTTTTTAGCCGCTTTTCGATCGGTGGGCTGCCTCAATGCCGAAAATTCTTTACCGGCTTTCTTCGATTCGGACGCTTCCTGTTCTGTTTCTTTAGAGTCCGAGTTGAGTGGTATTGCGCGCGTCATCGGACGCACGCGAGCTCGAGGTTCCCCGTACATGTCGTTCGCGATGTCGTACATGGAGGGCGCATCGGAATCCAAAAACAAATCGCTATCAACCGGACCAAAGGTAAATGCTTCGTCTTTTGCTGCAATCAACATGTCACCGTCCCCAACTCCTTTTCTCGCAGCGGAATCGGCACTTTGATTGCCACCGGACGTGGGCATAAAACCATTCCAAGATGATACTGACCCACCCGCCAAAACTGCGAACCCTCCTACAACAGCCGTAAACAAGCAAAGAAGCCCAACCATCAACAGCCGAAGCCGAACCAGTGGAACGCTGTCGACAGCCACAAAGCCCTGCTCAAGGGACTGCCAATAACGAGCCATGAGCCACCAAGCTGCTAGCAGACCGAACGGTACCACAATGAACAGCATTCCATTTCGATCGGATGTCGCCACACCAAACAGCATTAAGAAGCAACTGAGCAGGAACGATGTCCATTCCTGCTTTTGAGTTCTCGCAATCGCCGCTTGCCAGATCGCTGCGTTTTGTAGCATGGCAAGCCACACCAGTTCGGTCGCTTCGCCCCGTCCTCCCATGAGATTGCGTTGAGCCAAGTTGCTGACCCATGGAAGGCAGATAACAAGCCCACTCACAAGCCAATGCGCTGCGATCGAGTCATCCAGCGACCGAAAAACATTAGGCCATGCCTCGCGTCGGCAGCCCATCAAGACATGAACCGCCGCAGCCAACGAAACCACAGCCACAAACTCGCCATACAACAATGCCTCCGACTCACAACCTTGTAATCGGAGAAGGAATAGCCCCAATGAGGCAACGAAAGCTAAAGCAATCGTCGACCAATTCTGAGTTGCACGGGACCGGACTATCGTCGCCAAAGTTATGCCCCCACCAACGAACGCGTCGTGCGTTGACACATACGCTGCCATTTTGCTTGTAGCTGCGGGACGGGGTCTTGGTTTACGTGAACGACCAGGAAATAATTCAGCATCGAAAGATCCAGGTTCGCTGCCTCCTGTTCGTCGGACGCGACCAAGATCCAAGTCATACGACTTCGCTCATGACTTGGAATGGACTTGCAATGCGCCATGGCTGCGTTAGGTGTACTAATAACGAATTGCAATGCGGACCATACCGCCGGGGCTATAACAACGTTTTTAGGATCGTGAAGTTCATGATCCCAAGTCGCTAATCGATCCATCCACTGCTGTTTGCAAGAAGCGCCTGGCGACAACATAGTCCAGCCTTCATCCAACTGAGCTTGGACCTGCCAAGAGTGTTGCAAAAAGTGGTTTGTCAGGGATGCCAAGATTCGAATCATCCACTCTCGCTGAACTTCCGAAGTGCACTTCGTGGCATTGGGGTCGAAGCTGATTGATACCATCTGCCGACTCCTGGATTGGCGTTCAAAAACCACCAAGCTATCTCGCCTCGCGGTCTGAGCCCAATGGACTTGGCGCAACGAATCTCCAGGCCGATAGGGTCTTACCCCCATCCAATCTCCTTCATCGCCAACAATGTCACTAGCGGACCCAATTCCATTACTGCGGTTGCCCGTATGCGATGGAACATCGGTTAGCTTGAACAGCTTTGGCCAAACGATCAAGGGTTTTGCGACCGTCAATTTGCGACTGTTCGTCCATATTCCAAATGGAAAGCCCGTCGAAAGTCGAACTTGCTTCTTGGGATAACATCCGCGTTGCTTTGGTTTACACACCCACTGAAAGTCGCTGATCGAGGCCGCGGGCACTCGGCTAAGACAAATCGGTTGACCTGGAGTTTCTACGTTGGAAGAAATCGCATCGTCCGCCTCGATTATCATGCCCCAAGCAGGCCATGGCCAACGATTTGTTAAACCTAGCGTCGTCCGAATGGGCTCCCCTTCTTCGCACCGAAACTGATTCCATTTCAATTCACCACGAAGGCCCGCCATGACAATCCAAGGCCAAAGGCACCCGATTACACCCAAGGCGGCAATCGCAGCGGTTGCAAGAAAGGCCTGATTGGAAACACCAACACCAAGCAGCAACGAGGCAACAAAGGCAAGCGTTACCCAGCCGATGGGTTTCTTTAGCCAATAAACATAGGCATTAGCCCAGGGACAAAAGTCGTGATTCAACGACCGATTCAAATGCGAATAGTATTTCATCGTGCAAGACACCTGCTGGAATCGCCAGCGAAAACCAATGGGATTGTGACTTCGATGCAAACCAACGCGCAGCGTTAGCCACGCACATCGACACTAAGAGAAGCGGCAAGCAGCAGACTCAATCCAAACGCATGAAATCTACTGCAAACCTAGCAGTAGACAGGCGGAGCACGTGACTGAAATAGTCCAAAAGAAAATCGGTCAGCGGCTTGAATTTGCTTGGCCGCCACACCAATTGATAGCTCAACCTGTTCGAGTTGGAAATCGACCAAGAGAGAATGGCTAAGAGTCGCGAGAAGTTTACAAACGGCGCAGTCATCGTGATCATGCTGACCACGTACGATCGGCACGGAGCCCTTTCGATCCACCTTTTCGATTGCATGTTTGTGAAATGGGCAGTTGTCCTCGCAATGACTGCTTGAAGCATTGGACGCATTGGAGGAATCGATGCGGCCTGCATCAGCGTCGATAACGGAGCAATGAGAACCGCATCCTGGGACACCTGGGACAAAATGCAAGCCTGGCCCCGCAAATACCATTGCGGAGTACAGACTGACAAGCAGCCAAATCAGCTTGTTTTTCCAGGGATTCACTATGCAAAAGCCTTAGGATGGCCGAAAATCAACCGCAAGAATGGTGGACCAATTGAATTGTACTTGCAAGTCAAGCTTTTTGCAAAACGTATTCAATACAAACCTGCCCTCTGGTCGGACTTGTCCATTGAACGGATCTGCGGACCCTGTTTTGGCGAAAACGCGGCGATCGCGGCGGTGGCATCCGAGGCCCTCATCCGTATGGCCAAACGGGTTTCTGGACGAACACAGTACGTGGACAAGATTGCATGTCCCATGCTACCTAGCCCTCGAAATCGCTTTCGGTTCACATTCGGAAATCCAGCATCCATCAGCCGCTTCGCTTGGATATCTGCCAAATCTTCGTTGTCCGCACAAACGATTTCGGTAAGCCCCGGTGCGGTGAGTTCAAACATAGGGGCGCGAATCAAATAGATGCGACCGGAATCAAGAAGCGGTCTCATCCATCGATAGAAGAACATCAAGACAAGCATGCTGCAGTGAATGCCATCGGCATCTGGGTCAAAAATCAAAATGATCCGCTCGTATCGAACCCTTTCGATCGCAAACGACTCATCCCAACCCGCACCAATCGTATCGATGATCGCCTGGTAAAAAGGGTTGGCGGCAACTCTGGTACGGGACGCTTTCCAAGCGTTCAGAGGTTTTCCCTGCATTGGCAAAACGGCTTGAAACCGCTCATCGCGAGCCGCTCCGATAGAACTGGAAGCGGAATCTCCCTCCACGATCATCAACTCGGCAGCCACCCCCTCTGGATGAAACGCACAATCGAGCAGCTTCAGAGGACGGGATGGAAACATGGTTAATCTCCTGGTAGTAACCCTTCGAATGAAATCCAACCGGCAGAAACCGAGGATGATTTGAATGGGCGAATTGGATATACTTCTGAGGGCCGTGGGAAGCGGATACAAAAACTTTATTGTTTCCAATTGCCAAGTTTGGTCCAACGCCTGCACATTTTTTTCCCAACATCGATGGAAAGCTCACGATGCGATTCTCTTGGTACGCAACTGTTGCAATGTTTATCTTGGTTTTGGGAGCCCCTTCTTTGCTAGCTCAAGATTTCTTGAAGCAGCTGGAACAAAAGCTTTTTCAAAAGCAGCAGGAGGAAAAGGAAAAAAAAGAAACCACCGACGCTCAGCCACCAAAATCTGAAGGGACACTTCAGTTCCCAGATGCCGAAGCCCCAGATGTCCAATCGGAGGAAACACTGCCGTCCCCGTTCGCTCCAGAATTGCTGCCATCGCAAGAAGCGGACACGGAATCCAATGCTGAAAAAATGGTCCCCACCCCCCCAGCGCCAGGAAAGAAAAATTCGCGTGCGAACCAAGCCTTGCCTAAAAAGCCAAGCAACACCAGTAATCCTCTCTCGCTACCTGCTTCCCCTTTTCCAACCAAAAATGCCTCACCCAAGCCATTGAATCGACAACCGGGGTCTGCCGTTGCGGGCGGTGGATTCCTTGGCTTAACGGTGGAAAGCCTGCCGGGTGGAGGATTCGGACTAACCGTCGTAGAGGTGGCTAACAATTCCCCAGCCTGGAAGGCCGGCTTCCGAAATGGAGATCGAGTGATTGGCGTGGCGGGGCAAGCGGTTACGACCGTGGATTCGTTTGCGGATCAGCTCGCGCAGTATGCACCAGGCGAACCCGTCAAGTTTTTAGTGGAGCGACGCGGTCGAAACGCCAACTTGATCGCAGTCCTCCAAGACCGATCGATCGCTGGTCAAATCCACGGTAATCGACCTGGCACCGCTATCGAACTGGCTCCGGAGGGAACTTCACGAGATTATGTTCCTATCGCCAATCGAGCCTTCTTTGGACTGAACGTAGGTAATCTATCGGATGCATTCCGAAGGCAATTTGCCATTCCAACCTATCGGGGGGCAGCAGTCACGGGCGTTGTTGCGGAATCGCCAGCCGCTTCCGCGGGGCTCAAGCCTGGCGATTGTATTGTGGATATGGACGGGGTATCGGTGCAATCCCCAGAAATGGTTTACGATATTCTCAAGCAATGCAAACCTGGTCAGGTTATTTCCGTGTCCTACTACCGAGGTGGCCAGCTAACCACCGCAAGTGTTCCTCTGGCTATCGACGACTCAATGCCACCATCACAGGCAAATGATCGCAGCTTCCCTTCGGAAATGTTAACCCCGGAATACGTCGAATCATTGCAATTCGAATTGAACCGTGTGAACGAGGAACTAGCTCTGACGCAAGAACGATTGCAAAACTTAGAAGCTCGTTTGCAACAGATCGAGAAAAAACGCTGAGAGCGCTCACCACAATCGGCTGTTTTGGGTATCCTTGGGCTTTCTTTCCCAACGATTCCGACGACCTGACTTGAAAACTTGTGAACGAACCGACCAAGCAAGACCTGACGACTGATTTGCAACTCCCTTCGGATGTTTTAAAACACATGACGGGGTTGTTGCAACCCAACGAAAAAGTCGTTTTCGCGTTCACTCCTAACTTAGACGCCTCCCTTCGCTTCGGAGAAGGCTACGTCATCCTTACCGACCAATCCCTGATCGGAAGTCAGCCCCAACGCTCGGCGTCGTCCAGCTGGTCATTTCAACGTTGGGCTTTAGAAGAGATTCAAGACCTAAAGAAGCTTGATCGGGCTGGTCTTGCGATTTTGGAAGTCCTAGGCCGCGACCATCTCCTGCAGTCCTGGAAGTTTACCGCCGCCAAAAATAACCAGTGCGGTCAGCTTGTCGCGCAGTATAAGCAACTCAAAGCGGGATCGCTCGATCCGTCCGAACAAGCCGCATCGATTTGTCCGTCCTGTGGTGGACCCATGTCCGTTGGGCAATCCGTTTGTGCCAACTGTGCCCCAACCGCTGTCCCCGAAACAAGCCGCTCTCTTTGGCGATTGACTCGTTTCGCCAAGCCCCGGCTGACCATGATTGTTGTCGGGTTTGTACTGACTTTGCTCAGCACTTCCGCAAGTCTGCTCCCACAGCTGTTGATGCAACCACTGATCGATGATGTACTGATTCCCCACCAAGAAGGACAATCGGGTGACTTCGGTCTAGTTCCTTGGCTGTTAGGTGGCATGCTGGTATCGGCGATTCTGAGCTGGCTTTTGAGCTGGGCGAAAACTTACGTATTGGCATCCGTTAGCGAACAAGTGAGTGCGGATCTCCGAAATGCGACGTACTCCCATTTGCAAAAACTATCGCTGGAGTTCTTTGGCGGCAAACGAACGGGCGACTTGATCTCGCGAATCAGTAACGATGCTCAGCGCATCTGCGATTTTTTATCCATCCATCTGCTCGATTTTGTTACCGATATCCTCATGATTGTGATGACAACGATCATGCTGTTTTGCATCGATCCTATGCTCGCCTTGGTTGGGTTAATCCCGTTTCCATTCATCGCTTGGCTTGTGTCCCGAGTTCAAAGCAAAATTCGAATGGGGTTCGCACGAGGAAGCGTGGCTTGGTCGGAAATGGTGAATGTACTTGCAGACACGATCCCCGGTATCCGCGTCGTCAAGGCATTCGCCCAAGAGAATCGCGAAGTCGATCGCTTCCGCCAAAGCAATGACCATGTGCTAGAAGCCAACAATCGCGTTAATCGGCTATGGGCTGCGTTTTCGCCCGTCATCACCTTGCTAACCGATATCGGTTTGCTAGTGGTTTGGTGCTTTGGCGTTTACCAGGTCTATCGAGGCGGTGTCACGGTGGGAACGTTGCAGTTGTTTTTGGTAAGCATTGGAAGGTTGTACGTTCGGCTGGATGACATGAGCCGGTTACTTGCCAACGCACAACGAACCGCCGCCGCGACGTATCGAATCTTCGAGATTCTCGATCGAGTCCCAAGTGTCTCCGAACCTCAGAAGCCAGTCGCGCCAGGTCGAGTGCGCGGAGCCGTATCGCTCCAAGATGTGACCTTTCGCTACGGTAGCCGACAAGTCATTCACCATGTTAACCTAGACATTGCCCCAGGTGAAATGATTGGTTTAGTAGGCCCAAGTGGAGCAGGCAAAAGTACCTTGGTCAACTTGGTCTGCCGCTTTTATGATGTGTCAGGGGGCTCCATTAAAATAGACGGAACGGACATACGTTCGTTTCCCATCACCGACTATCGAAGCAATATCGGGATCGTTCTCCAGGAACCCTTCTTGTTCTTTGGGTCGATCGCTGAAAACATCTCCTACGGTCGCCCCGATGCAACTCGAGATCAAATTATCGAAGCCGCTCGAGCCGCCAAGGCGCATGACTTTATCCTGCGGTTGACGGACGGATATGACTCTTTGGTGGGTGAACGAGGTCAGGCGCTGTCAGGGGGAGAAAGGCAACGAATCTCCATTGCTCGCGCGCTACTCACCGACCCTCGTATTCTCATCCTGGACGAAGCAACTTCTGCAGTAGATACAGAAACCGAACGCGAAATCCAAGAAGCCCTCGACGTTTTGGTCCAAGGTCGAACAACCATCGCAATCGCTCACCGTCTTAGCACCTTGCGTAAGGCGAACCGAATTATCGTCCTGGAAAAAGGCCGAATTACAGAGGTTGGAAAGCATGAAGATTTGCTCAAGCAAGGCGGAACCTACGCCCGACTCAATCAAGCGCAGCAACAAATCAACCTGCACGAAGAGATGTAAAACTGCTGGCCGCCAGTTTCACAGTCGCAATTAACAGAAGCTTAACATGAATCGCGCCCAGCTTGCGATACGTTGTCAGCCAATTCGGCTATGCATGTTTCCACTCGTAGACTGTTAATCGCGATCCATTTGAACCGCAGAGGCTAGCATTGATGTTGCGAAGTTTGGTATCGGGGCCCCGATTTTCGCAACATGAAAACTAGCGTCCGCGGCTCAGTACGATAGATGCAGACTGGCTACGTTTCCACGGACAATCATCTCCTCTTACGAAAGTTAACTGTGTTTGGACTCGATCTTGGGATGTCAATCCTGTTGGTTTTGTGCCTTTTGTGCGTCTGTGCATTCGAATTCATCAATGGGTTTCACGATACCGCCAACGCGGTCGCAACCGTAATCTACACAAATTCGCTTAAACCCTGGCGAGCGGTTCTGTTGTCGGGCCTCTTGAACGGGATAGGGGTTTTTGTTGGCGGCACTGCAGTTGCCATGGGCATTATCAACATGCTGCCAGTGGAAACCTTGGTGGATCAAAATATGGCGCACAGCTTATGCATGGTAGCTGCCATCTTGTTGACTGCCATCTTTTGGAACCTTGGGACTTGGCTGCTCGCAATTCCCGCCTCAAGCTCTCATACCTTGGTTGGATCGATCGTTGGGGTTGGGATTGCTTACAGCTTGCTACCGGGAACGGGTGAGGCGGCGGTGAACTGGCAAAAGGCTGGCGAAGTAGGACTTTCTTTGTTGATCTCCCCGCTCTTTGGATTCGTGCTTGCGATCGTGCTCCTAAACTTGATGGCGAAGTTGTTTGCGAGCAGTAGGACGCTCTTTACTTCCCCAGAAGGTGACGCGCCACCGCCCTGGTGGATTCGATCCATTCTAGTGCTGACCTGCGGGTTGGTTTCATTTTCGCACGGTTCCAACGATGGCCAGAAGGGGATCGGGCTCATGATGTTGATCTTGATCGGGATCATTCCAGCCACCTTTGCCTTGAATCAAAATGTCCCAACGCAGGATCTTGAAAAAGCGGTTGCCATTGTTCAACAAGATCTCGCCGCCGCCAAGGAAACAGCCTCAAGTCCTGATTTCCGATCCAAGCTTGAGAAGGCGGATGCCGCAATCGAGCAGCTTGCCGTGTTGTCCGCCACCATCGCAAGCGAATCAAAGTATGGGCTAAACAGTTTTGAGGTCAGAAAGAATATTTTGCTCCTAAGAAATGAACTCAAGAGTCTCAAGAATGAACCCGACTTCACGAAATCGGCCGAAGCAAAATCTCTTTACGAACATGCAGAAAAACTGAAGCAGTTTACTGACTATGCCCCGGTCTGGGTGGTTGTGCTGATCGCTCTTTCGTTAGGGATTGGAACCATGGTTGGATGGAAGAGAATCGTCGTCACGATCGGCGAAAAAATAGGAAAGACCCATTTGACGTACGCTCAAGGTGCCACTTCCGAAATAGTTGCAGCGAGCACGATTGCGGCTTCGACCTACCTTGGTCTCCCAGTCAGCACCACCCATGTTCTATCGTCAGGGATCGCGGGTTCAATGTTCGCTTCGGGAGGTGTCAACAATCTTGATCGAGGAACCGTAACTAAAATCTTGCTGGCATGGGTTCTCACGTTGCCGGTTTGCCTAACGATGTCCGCGACGCTCTTTCTGCTGTTCCGATACATGTTCGGATAACTGTTACCATCGAGATCAATATGCTTCGAAATCAGAGAGAATGGTGGCTGCTAGGCGCTGCAGTGGCATTACTTGCGATCGGTGCTTGGGTAGGAATACATACCCCAAAGCCGCCCCGCGTCGTATCATTGCGCATGACTGCCGGCAATGCGACAGGAATTCGACATCGTCTAGCTGTTGAATTCGCTAAAGAATCACGAGCTTTCGGGTTCAATATCGAAGTCATCCCGACCGTCGGCTCTGAAGAGGCTCTGGAAAAACTGAATAGCGGCAGTTTCGATTTGGCTTTGGTTCAAGGTGGACTCTTTGACGATTCGATTCGACATGTCCGCCAAATCTGCCCACTGCATGTGGAACCGTTGCATGTCTTGGTCAAGCCCGGTCTTTTAGAGCCAGTCCTTCAAAACGGTCTACAACATTTGCAAGGTCATTCTATCAACCGAGGATCGCCAGGAAGTGGTACCTATTTATTAGCCACTGAAGTGTTGCGATTCGCCGGCCTACAGATCGATAAAACGGGAGCTTCGCCCGATTTCTATTCGGACACCAAAAGCTATGCAGAACTCATTGACGCCAAGGAAATCGAATCCCTGCCCGATGCTTTCTTCTCCGTATCCACATTACCCTCCCCCATTGCGAACGCCTTGATTGATTCGTTCCAGTACCAATTGTTACCTCTCGAGTTTGGTGAGGCGTTTTCGATCGAAGCGATGGCACAACTTGGGGCGGAAGGTAATCGCAGTCTCATCGATCGAAGGCATGTGTTTGCCACGAGTATTCCCCCCTTCACTTACTCGGTAGAACGCCGGATGCCAAATCGCACTTTACCAACGATTGGAACTCGCTTGCTGTTCGTTGCCAACGCAAACGTTGACAGCGACACCATCAGTCGACTGCTCGAAGTTTTGTTTCAATCTAGCATCGCAACGAATGAACAACCTACGATCGATGCGAGTTTATTAGATTTGCCGACGGAATTTCCAATGCATGTTGGAACACAATCCTACCGCCAAAGAAACAAGCCAATTATCGCTGGAGATGCAGTCGACTACTTTGAGAAGGTTCTCGCTATCACGGCAACGCTGGCGGGCGGGACCTTTTTTGTGGTGCAATGGGCACGTCAAAAGGCTAGAAGAAGACGCGAATCGAGCTTCGCGAATTACATGGAACGCGTCATGACGATCGAACGCGAATCCTTGCTCAACGAACTCTCGGCTAAACTCGATCTTGCGTCTTTAATTCGCCTCCAGAAAGAGCTCGCCGATCTCAAGTCGGAAGCGGTGACGAAGTTCGCCAATGGTCAACTGGAAGGCGAAGGATTGATTCACGGGTTCTTAGCTTTGGTAAACGATTCCCGCGACCAATTGACTCGTCTGATCTTGCATCAACGCGAGAACATAGAACAACTTGCGGCCCAGCAACATGACAGTCCGGATCAAGTGTGGCTGCAGCAATCGAAGGAAAGATCCCCCAACTCCAGCCAAGGCTAACAAATCGATTCGATGGTAAGCACGGATTGCGCGTATTGAACGCATCGTGCCCAGCACCCATGCGGTGAAAGAAGGCAGTTGGGCCTGTCGAGGCGGCCACCCTAAGGAAAAGCAAATTGGGCGATTCGTTAAGAATTTATTGCGTTTTCTTCGGCTTTCTCAGGTAAAACGCTCATCCCTCTCGCATCGAACGGTTCTAGCGTTGCGAGATTGGCATTCGTATTGCACCATCGATCCGGCAGCAACACGTATCATTTGCCATATCCTCGTGCGGATTGCCATAACAAGGTATCTTGTGTTGATCGTTGAATTGAATTCGCTCCACCGACGGACCCTTAGTAGCATGCGACGAAACTATCGAACGAACTCGGAACCCGAGCTGATTGACACCCATCATAAGGCCCTAGATGTAAATCTTGACCCTCGGCGCTACGGAACTTTTGCCGAGATCGGTGCCGGTCAAGAAGTCGTTCGCTGGTTCTTTCGTGTCGGGGGCGGTGCTGGCACCATTGCCAAAAGTATTTCCGCATACGACATGAAGGTCAGCGACGCTATCTACGGCAGAGCGAGTCGCTATGTTTGCCGGGAACGACTGCAAGCCATGTTGGACTACGAACACCGCTTGAATCTAGATCGGCTTCGCGAAGTCCGCGGCGATACAACGGCCTTCTTCGCTTTTGCAGACACCGTTTCTGCCCGTAATTTTAAAGGGACCAATGAGTGCCATGGCTGGATGGGGATCAAGTTCCAAGCGCACCCACGCGACGAAGATAGCCAAATCATCATCCATGTTCGCATGCTGGATGTGGAGGCCGCATTGCAACAAGAAGCGTTGGGAATCGTAGGGGTCAATTTGGTTTACGGGGCTTGTGCGTTAAGCCACGAACCAGATCAGCTTATCGTGTCCCTGCTGGATGGACTGTCCACCTCGCGAATCGAAATCGACATGATCGAGTTTTCAGGGATCGCGTTTCGCCACGTCGATAATCGCTTGATGAGCTTGAAACTGGTTGAACTGGGACTGAGTGGTGCCGCCATGTTCGCTGCCGATGGCGAAGTGCTGATGCCTTCCGAATTCATGTACAAGAAACCCATTCTCGTCGAACGAGGAAGCTTCCGGCCGGTTTGCAATGTAAACCTCGATATGCTCCGCTGTGCCTATGAAAAGTTTTCACAACTGCCGAGCGTTCAAGGAAAAGAAGTCATTCAGGTCATGGAGGTTACCATGAGTAATCTCAAAGCAGGTGGCGAGATCGACCTGCGCGACTTTCTGGCTCGAGCGGATGTCATGTCCGCTTGTGGAATGCCTGTCTTGATTTCAGACTACTCCGAATACTATCGGCTCGCCGCGTATCTTTCTCGTTACACTAAAGAGAGTATCGCTATCACGATGGGGGCTGGAAGTCTGCAAGAGCTCTTCGATGAAAAATACTATACCGCCCTCGAAGGAGGTGTCCTTGAATCCTTTGGTCGGCTCTTCAAAAATGATTTAAAGATCTATTGCTATCCCTTGCTGAATCAAACGACGGGCGAACTGATGACGTGCGATAATCTCCAAATCGCTCCCGACCTGCGCAAATTGTATGGATACCTGCTCGACCGCGGCGGAATCAACGCCTTGGACAACTACAGTAACGATTGCTTGCGCATCTTCTCACGCGAGATTCTGAAGAAAATCAAATCGGGCGATGCCAGCTGGGAAAGCATGGTGCCCGTGACGGTCGCGGATATCATCAAAAGCAAAAGCTATTTCGGTTACGAAGCAAAGTAAGAAGCAAGGCCCAAAAGAGAAGCAAAAAGGCTTGGAGTAAAGCAATCATTCAACAATGATCTTGACGTCCAAGGTCATTTTTGAGAGAGCTCTACCCTGAACGCGATGGGAGACTATTTGCCCCTAAATAACTCGTCGCTGCAACTTCCTTTATCGAGCCCGTTTCATGAAAATAAAGCTGCTCCCTTCCTACGTTTCTTTAATCGCTGTCTGCTTTCTGGGCTGCGCTAGCATGAAAGAATCGGATACCGCCCGAACAGGACTGGAGCAACTTCTGATTAGCAATGCCGTGGATCAGTCGCTAGCAAAAGTGGACTTCAAGCCAGTCGCAGGGGCCAAAGTTCACCTTAAATCAGACTTCCTAGACTGCGTCGACAAGAACTACATTCTGCACAGCACTAAATCAAAGCTTTTGGCCAACCAATGCACCATGGTGGACAAACCGGAAGAAGCGGATGTCGTGATGGAAATCGCGTCGGGGGGCGTCGGCACCGACCGAACGGACCTTACCGTCGGCTCCCCTGAAATTCCACTTGGGTTGATGGGCAGCATTCCCAAAATTAGCGTTTACGAACGCAAGAAAGCCATGGGGACTGCCAAGCTAGCCATCATCGCCACCGATACGAAGTCCAAGCAGCCTGTGATCAATTCTGGATATTCGCTGGCGCGCAGCGATCACCAACATTGGACCATGATGGGTGCCGGGCCTGTTCTTTCTGGAACTGTCGCTGACCAGCTCAAGGAGCACACGGGCGTCAGCGAAACGTTGATCTACACCGGCGATATACCAAACGTTCCTACCCGGGTTGCTGGCAAGACCTCCAGCAGCACTAGCTCCAGCGGATCCTCGAAACGTTAATCGCAAAAGGCAAAAGTCGCCATGCACCCTCGTTTAACTCAATACCGTTCCATAAAGCATTCAGCTGCGATGATTTTGTTTCACCGTCAGCCGTAGGCGTGCGTGGATGGCCGCAAGTACGCCTTCGGCTGACTGTTAAACGATTGATTGAACGGTATTGCTGATAAACGATTAATTGAATTAACCCAAGTTGCCAGCTTAGAGCAAGTTGATCGTGGGGTACGATTCTCCCAGAATCTGCTTGCTCTTGTCCTTAAACCATTGTTCAACCACCGTGGCGTAAACGCTACGGAAATCGGTGTGGAACTTGAGGTCGCCATCGTCTAGATCGGTCAGGCTAGGAAGTTCTCCAAGGACGGGCTTCGACAAGGAACAACCCGCAAAGAAGACTGGAGCCGCTGCCCCATGGTCGGTTCCTTCACTTGCATTCTCTTGGACACGGCGTCCAAATTCGCTGAAGGTCATCACGAGAACGCGATCTGCCTGCCCCGCTCTTTCCATGCGTCGCACAAATGCATCCAGCGCATCGCTCCAGTGCCGCAGCAGTCCCGCATGCGCCACCGCTTGTTGCGAATGCGTATCGAACCCATCGAGCGTGACGTAGTAAACTCGAGTCGATAGCCCTGCCAGAATGAGACGCGATATCACACGAAGCTTTTCGCCAAGATCGGTCTGCGGGAACTCCGATTGTGTGTCAGGTGTTTTGAGCGCCTTTTCCAATCGTTCGCTTGCCGCCACCGCTGCTTCCGTGGAAGCTTGCAAAAACCCTAGCAGATCGTCGCTGTCGCTTTTCGTTTCGGTATCAGTCGACTTGTTGGAAAGCATGGCATTGCCACTCATCCCTTCGTCGGCGATCTTCAGTCGAAACTGATCCACCGAGGCAATAGATGGCACTTGAACGCCACGAGCAGCCAACGCCAGCGGTTGCTGATCTCCCCCCAGATGAAGCCCAAGCGAATCCGTATGTTTGTCAGAAGCACGCGAGCCAATCCATCGTCCAAGCCATCCGTCCGTCCCACGTTCCTCTTTGCGGCGGCAAGAATGCCAAATGTCCATCGACTCAAAATGAGAGCGGTTGGGCGTTGCATAGCCAACTCCCTGAACAATGGAGAATCGCCCCCGTTCCAACAGCTTGGACGCGCCGGCAAGCGATGGGTGCAATCCCAGCTCATCATCGATCTTCAGAACATCGCTCTTGGGGATAGCCAGCTTCGGCCTTGCTTTGCGATACTCTTCGTTGCTGTACGGAATGACCGTGTTTAAACCGTCATTGCCTCCTGAAAATTGGATGACAACCAGAATGCGTTCCCCCCCCACGGCGTCGCTTGCCAAGGCTTGCATCCAAGGTCCTGGAACTGGGCTGCCTATGGCCAGTCCTGCCGAAGCAGCAAGCGAACCACTCAAGAATTGACGACGTGAGGCTAATGATCTCTTCATGATAATCCTAAAGCGTTTGAATCAAGATAGCTGGAACTGAGGCATAGCAGCCATAAGGCAAATCATTTCGCGAAACATCCGATCCTCGGATTTCGCATCTTGCGATGATCGTAAACTCATGCGTTGTGAATCGGAGATCGGCACGGCCAAAAACATGGTGGAAAACCAGTCCAAGAATGCATCCTGATCGGACAGCTTTTGGCTCTTCAACCAATCACTGAAGCTGCCACTTGCAAAGCGTGTTTTTTCGTCTCGGATCAATTGGTATACAAGGTTCGCACGCCCAACCAAAGTCGATGAATTGACCCAAGCCCTTCCGCCATCCCACCCCTTCACGTTAGGTGGGAAAAAAAGAGCTTGCCCAACCTCTCGTAATCGATTCGACAACTGGTCCAGATTGGAAGTCATTTGCATGGTCCGCATCAGCCCGATCGCCATCTCCACCGGGGACCGAACTTTCCTTGCAATGCTCCAATTGGACAGCATGAGCCGGCTACCTAACAGCTTTTTGATCACCCCTTCAAGAACCAGCCCATCCCCTGCAAATTGGTCTGCAAGTGGCCGCAGCAATGCATCCGTCGGCGAAGGTTCATCACCAATAAAGAAGTGGAAAAGCTTGCGAACAATGAAGTAAGGTACCTTCTTGTGCGATAGGACCGTATCGATGGCCGCTTCGCCCGTTTCGATTTCCGTCCCCAATACGTTTTTGAGCCCCGAATCATGCTGGTAAGGATTGAAGCGAAAATTCTTGCGACGAATCTCCCAACCGGTAAAGCATCTTGCTAACTGCTGAACGTCTACTTCGGTATAGTGGCCTTCGCCGATGCAAAAGAGTTCCATCAGCTCGCGAGCAAAATTTTCGTTCGGATGCGCTTTTCGGTTGGTCACGCTGTCCAAGTAAATCAACATGGCTGGATCCTTGGCAATACCATGGACCATGGCACGAAAATCACCAAAGGCGTGCTTTCGAAGAAGCTTGTTTTGGTCCAGCATCAGCCCTGGGTCGAGCACTTTTTCCGCACCCGTTGCAAAGTGGCCGTGCCAGAACAAAGTCATTTTCTCCACGATCTGCTGCGGATGATGGAGCATTCGATGCAGCCACCAGATCGATAGACTTTTGGCTTCGCCGCCAGCGACCAGGGATGCAGCTAGATCCGCCGATTCCACTTCAAACTGCTCTGTCGCTTCCCCGTCGGTTTGAAGCATCTGTTCAATGCAATCTGCGGGGGATTTTTGAAGTGCAGCCTGAATTTCGCTTTCGGTGGCACCAAAGCCAGACCTGCGAAGCAGCAAGGCCGCTCGCTTTCGATCCCATGGCTCTTGGACGGATGGTTCCCAAGGTTGCCATGCCCAGTCAGGATCCACTTCATCGAGTCTCGTTACTTGCATCATCGTTTGCCTCCGCCAAGCTGCATGCTTTACTTTACAAAATACAAAGACGTTTCGAGTGTTGCTTTGTCGTTGAAGCTTAAGTCTACAGTCATTTGATCAAACATTTTTAAGACCGCCAACAGCAATCCCACTTCCGTTTCCGCTTCGCTTTTGGAATGCCCATTTTCTACCATATTTTGCGATACCATCAGTTTGCGATTGACTTCTAAGGCCTCGCGCAATGCAGTCGCTTGAACATTCAAAATCGTATTCTTGGCCGTGGATGAAGCTGGCGATGCACTCTCCCCCGTACTCGATTTTAACTGAACCGCCATCTGCTTCGTCAACGAGACGGTACTGGACAGGACCACGAAATCATCGACGAACGCCAAGCAGGGACTGAAATTGAATTGGATTGGAAGTTCCGCGTTGTCCTTGCGATCGACCTCTGGAACAAAACGCGATGTGTAGTATTGTTGGGCCGAGTCACCTTCGATATCCAAATCCAATTGAGGCTGCCCGTTCATGGCGCTCGTAACGTTGATGAACCCGACAAGGCTCTGAAAAATGCGTTTCAATTCTTGCTTCATCAGAGCGGGTTTTCTCAGTTTGGCAACCAACGCAAATTCAGGAAGCTTGACGGCTGGTATGCTGCTAGCTTCTTGGAAGTCTTGATGCGAAACCACGATTCGAACTTCGGGGTAGATCGCACCAAGGATTTCTTCACCAAAATCGCGACCTGAGAACAATGTGGTCAATGTGCTGTCTGCTTGCGCCAGTTGATCGTTGACCGTGGCGTCGAACAAGTCACCAGCACGGAGCCACAGTTGGGAAACATCGCGGTACGCGCTCAGGCCAGCGATCCGATTTTCGGACTGCAGCAATGGCATCGCATGGCCTTTCCCTTCTTCACCAAAAAAGAACGCACGTTCTTCTCCCCCCCAACCCGTTTGGTAGGGTGAATCCAGAGAGAGTGAAACCTTGGAATCCGACAAACGCAAAGTGCCAGATACCGTTGGCGTTTGGTGGAGAACTGCAAGCAGCCCACCAAGAATCATCTCGGCACCAAAATCCTTCGCCTTGCCACCAAGCAGGTCCGGCGCCACCCCCGCCTCCCGAAGACTTTGGATATCCACCGTCATCCATCCCACTTCCGTGCCGGTGGCGGAGTGCTCGGTTGCTTGGTTTTGATCTTTGGCAAATTGCAAATACTGTTCCGTCTGTTCGAAGCCGTCGGCAGATCGATCGACATAGCGGTCCGCGATGATCTTCGCCAGAGTATCCTTGTTGGTAATCAGAAGAAAATCATCCAATACAGCGATGATTCCATCCTTGGTCTTATAAGCAAGCAAGCCGCGGTATTCGGTTTCTTTGAGAGGATCATCTTCCTTCTTTTTTGTCGCTTCGTCCCGAGTCAGTTTCACTAGTTTTTTGAGATACGATTCGAGCCAGTCTTTGCTTTCTGTTTTTGCTACCAGAGCGACCCCTTGCTGTTCCTTGTCCACGGCCAAAGCAGCTCCGCCCTTAATCAATTTTGTGATTAGATTTTCTGCCTTATCGCCTAAAGCGAACTCGGCCAGCATTAATCCGCTGCGAAGCTTCATGACCGGCTCGCTACGCCAAACTTCCTTGAAGTTAGCAGACGCCTGAACTTGCTGGCGCAGAGGATGATTGATCCACTGGTCCGCCGGTGCAAGCTCGACGAAAGCGACGGTAGACTCGGGGAACAACTGAACCAAAGAGCGATTCTGAGCACTTGCGTTTGGCAATATGCAAAAAAGTAAGCAGCAAAACAGGGCTGATGGTAGTGAGGTTGGAATCGACATCGTTTTTCAAAGTTCTTTTTGAGCCGGGGGGAGGGCCAAGGGAGGATGAATCGCGGGAACGCTCGAACGGACCTCTGTTATAAGTCAGTCAAGGAATCCTTGCCAAGCAAAATGAAAGGTTCGAGTCATTTTTGTCATGAGATCGACGACTTCTACGCCAGCAGCAACAGCGAAACAGGGCCTTGAGCCCAAATTTCGCAACAGGTTTGGTGCGCTACCGAACCTGGCCCAGCTCTCGCTTCCGTCGACTTTATCTCGGCGGAGCGCACAACTAAAAGCTACCAAACGGCGCTTGTAGCTTCCAGTTGTAGCTCCCGCTTGGGGTGAACCCAACGGAAAGCTTTGGGGCTCAATTGCGAGCGGTGGGTGGCACTGCTTGATCCTGCGGGATGGTATCATCGACTAGCGAGCTAGCCGACTCTTGAGCTGGGCAAGGGGTAATGCATTGAGAACATTCTCAACCGTAACCCCGGCCCGCCGAGCTTGCGTTATGCCAAACTTCATCAGGTCCAAGTTGCTGATGCAATGAGCGTCTGTATTGATCACGATGGTCACACCGGCTTGAATCGCAGCCATCGTATGCAGATCGTTCAGATCCAATCGAGCGGGATTGGCATTGAGTTCCAGAAACTTATCATGTCGCTTTGCTGCATCGATCATGACCGAGACATCGACGTCATAGGCTTCGCGCCGCCCGATCAATCGACCTGTGGGGTGGGAGATGGCGTGGACATAGGGATTCTCGATCGCATTGAGAATGCGCTGTGTGATTTGATCGCGAGGTTGCTTCTGTCCGTAGTGAATGCTCGCAGTTACCCAATCGGCTTGCGCTAGGCAATCATCGGAAAGATCCATCGCTCCGTTCTCCAAGATATCGCATTCGATTCCTTTAAGTATCCAGAACGACCCGTCCGATTCCTCGTTGATCGCATCAATAGCTTTCCATTGTTGCAACAATCGCGATTCATCCAGCCCGCGAGCCATGCTGACACGTTTCGAGTGGTCGGTGATGGCGATGTATTCCAATCCTCGTTGTTTTGCGGCCAAAACCATTTCCTCGATGGTATTTTCTCCATCGGTTGCGGTTGTGTGCATATGCAAGTCGCCACGAATATCCGACAACTTGATCAGTTGCTCGAACCTTGCTTGGTGTTGAGATTCGAATTCTCCGCGGTCTTCTCGCATTTCCGGAGGCACCCATGGCAAACCGATCAAAGCATAGACATCCCGCTCATCCGCCCCAGCCAAAATCTTGTTTTCATCGTGGATGTCGTAGACACCGTACTCGTTGATTTTCATTCCCTTGGACTTGGCGAGCCCCCGAACACGGACATTATGTTCTTTGCTGCCAGTAAAGTACTGAAGGGCAGCACCCCAGGATTCGGCTGCAACAACTCGTAAGTCCACTTGGAACGAATCGGTTACGCGGACGCTCATTTTGGTATCGCCGCGTTGCAGCACTTCTTGAATTGCTCCGAACTGTGCAAAGCATTCCATAACGGCGTTTGCATCGCAGCTAACGATCAGCATGTCCAAATCACCGACCGTTTCTTTCCCCCGGCGATAGCTGCCTGCAAAATCTAACCGCTCAACGGCCGTGGATGCCAGCATATGACTACGGAGTCTTTCAACAAGGCTGTCCGCTTGATCAATCGATAGTCGAAGTGCGGCTTTCTCGGCAATCTGCATGTTTTGTAAAATGGATTGTTGCGTTTTCAGCCCGAACCCTTTCAGCGATGCGACGGAACCGGCTTCGCAAGCAGTGCGAAGGCTGGGCAAGTCGAAGACGCCCAATTCCTGAAAGAGCTTCATCGCTTTTTTCGCTCCCATCCCAGGAACCTGCATAATATCCCGCAGGGTCGGAGGAACTTCTTGACGCAGCTTTTCGATTTGAGGCAAACGTCCGGTTTGGATAAGGACTTTGGACTTGTCCGCGAGCGTAGCCCCGATCCCTTCGATGGAGGTAAGGTCGACATCGGATTCGACGAGTTTTGCAATCGATTCAGAATGGTCGCGGATGGCCTTGGCACCGTTTCGATAAGCTCGAATTCGGAATGCGTTCTCCCCCGACAGTTCTAGCAAGTCCGCCATTTCTTCGAAGACATTCGCTATCTCAACGTTGGTGATCATTTCGCAGCCTTAACCTAGCAGAGAATCAACAGTCCAATCCGATTTCGAAAGCCCGCTCCAGGCTATTCTTGGAAACGACCCCTTCCTTCTTCCATGTCTCGATAATTTGATAGGCAGAAGCGGGCAATCGATCGCCGAAGATCCGTCCGGTTTGGGGTACTGCATTGAGAATCGCTCGGATCCCGGCCAAGCTTGCATCGGGCAGGTTGCTAGGGATGGAGTCGATCGAAAACAGAAGGTGATCCAATCGAGGCGTACAAACTCCGAATTGGGCAGACTGGTCGATATCGATTTGTACAATGAGAGCGCTTAAGATCGGATTGCACAGCAACGCCACCACGCGCTCTTCATCATTCACACAACCGGTGTCTACAACACGCCCATTGAATCCTGCTTGACCGTGACTGAGCATCCCGAAGTCGACATTTCGAAGCCGCAATTGTTCCGCGAATTGTTGAATAAGAACATCCGATGAGGGGCTTTTCACCACACCGATAATTTTGATGTGCCCCTGCTCATTTTCTGGAAACAGCATCGCAACGATGGCATCCCCCACCTTCTGCGGTTTACCATAGAGGGGTGAGACGTGTGGAGAAAGCGAAGGCCCTGCGTTCACTTCGACAACCGCTCCACGCTGTTCACTTAGTGGTACAGAGATATCCGTTACGAGAATATCCAAGCCAGCAATATCTAGGCCAACCACCCTGGCGGCCAAAACGGCTTGTTCTGCCGTTTCTGGATGCACATCTTCGGTGCAGTCCGTTGTTAAATCCCCAGTCCTTTGGACAACGACTCGTTTTCCGATAGCTGGAATAGAATGCAGCTGAAATCCCTGTTTACTTAGTTCGATAATCGCGGGCTCAGTTAGTTTGATGACACCTAGTGGGTCGGTGTACGCTTCTCCGCGACGGGGGTCTTGGTTTTCCTTCGCGACCAGTTGTTCTATGGTTAGCATTCCATCGCCGACAACACATTCGCTATGGCCTTTGGCGGCCGCGACCAGTCGATTGCCCACGACCAGCAGTCGATGATGGTGCCCCAGGGCAAATTGCTCGACCAGGATATCGTTGGTCTCGCCATCTTTCACGGCCCAATCGTAGGCTTTTAGAATTTCGGGTTTCGTACTTAGCTCGATCGAGATGCCGCGTTGATGATTCGCGTTACAGGGCTTTACAACGATAGGGAATCCAATTTCATTTGCCGCCAGCCACGCATCTTCAGCACTGGTCACAGCGCGACCGAGCGGTACTGGAACGCCGACTTGCCGCAACAGCCGTTTTGTTAAATCCTTGTCGCTTGCGATAGCTTCGGCGATGGCGCTGGTTGCATCGGTTTCCGCAGTCCAAATACGCCGTTGGTGGCGTCCTTCCCCCAACTGGACCAGGGAGCCGCTGTTGAGGCGCAGATAAGGGATGTTCCGTCGTCGGGCGGCACGCAGGATTGCTCGTGAGCTAGGGCCAAGTCGAACGTCGTCCGCGAAGTCGAACAGTTCTCGCACTTTGAACCCTAACGGGAAGTCGATCAGCGGTGCCTCTGAAGTGAGCCAATCTCGAGCAAAGCTGACACATTTTTCAGTTAACGATTGCTCCTCCATTTCGATTGCAAAAACGTTCGTGGCGGCGAAGCTCGCAGAAGCGTTCGTCGATGATGTTGGGGATCGCAATTCGATGGCTGAAGGGAAGTCCCGAGTCGGGACGCCGGCCATGGCCGAAAACCATCGAGCGCATTGAAGCCAAAGTTCGACGCCACTGACGCCTGATGCAATTGTTCTGACTACGGATTCCGCGTTAGCAACGCTTTGCGGATGGCTGGTCGTGAATTGCTTTGCCTCTAGGAACGCTTGAAGAATTCCAGCAACCGAAGCGGCTTTGGCAGGTAAATCCGCCAAGGCAAACCCAACATCGTGAACTTCCAAGATAGGGGTTGGAGACCAGCGGTTTGGGCCTCGTAAGGCTACAAAATGATACGTTCGCATAAGTGACGGGATGTACGCGCAATCCATCGGAAAACTGAGTGGTTTTACAGACTACCCCAAAAAAGATAGCCGGAACATTTTTGTCCCGGCCAATTCTATCGAACAGACAGGGCAGCTTCCCCCTGGGAAGCTGCCATAGTGTAACAGTGATCTGGTTATTGAAGAGCCGTCACGGGTCGAAATCCTGACTTGTCATTCCCAGAGCGAACAGAGTTGCTTGTTGAAACGGCGTTGACCACACCCCCACCCTGAAATTCCGTTCCCGAAACCAGCTGGATTACGTTATCCCTTTTGAGATTCTTTTGTTCCCATACCGTTCGATCGTCGGGATCCAGCAGCGATGGATTCCACTTTGGCTTGCTATCAAAATCGGCTGGGGCAGACAGAGGGCGCACGCCCGAAAAAGGCTCGTCAGGAAGAGTCGATGGAATCGAAGCAGCGTTCATCATTTGATTCGGAGTGCTATTGCCGCTTGGGGCTTCTGAGGAGGACCGAAACTGGCTGAGCTTGTCGTTCAAAGAAGCCGATGCTGGATCAGCTCTTTCCTTGTCAATGGCAACCATGGGCAAACGTTGAACTTCGGTGGTCACGCTTGGCTTGCTGGGTGGCATCCAAGCCGACGAGCCGCTCGGTCCTGGAACACGAGTCGCTTCAGGATCCCCGAAACCCGTGTTCGGTTGGCTGGGAAACACTTGCTGGTTTGGCAAGACTTGACCACTGGAAGCCGGCACGCCCAGGGCTGGATTGGTAAAGGCTGGATTGGCCAAGTTCGGGTTGGCAATCGATGGATTCGTTCCACCATAGACGTTTCCGTTGGCGGTTGGCGTGGAGGAAAAGCTGGGCGGGCCGACAGGGGTCACTGTTGCACCCGGAATGTTCGGTGGTGCTATCCCTGGAGCGGACGTGTTTCCAGCGAGCGCCGATCCAGAGTAAGTTGAAGGTGCTGGAGCGAAACCACTTGGCACTGCCGATGCTGGTTGAACGCAAGTTCCGTTGGCACAGTATCCGTTCGGGCTGACTGGCATCCAAGCGGCGGTCGGGACAACTCCCGTGCCGATTGGCCCAGTGGTTACTGGCCCGGCTGTTATTGGCCCTGCTGTCCAGTTCGTTGCCGGTACGCTGGTGACAGGGATGCTGGCAGCATACTGGTTGGTTGCATATTGGTTAGGAACATAAGGGCTCGAGAAAGTCCTTGTTGGAAATGCGGTGGCAGGCATACCGGTTGCGGAGCCGGAGCTGACAACAGGAGCCATTGGATTCATGGGTGCCATGGGAACACCCGAATTTGGAATCGTTTGATAAGTTGGCAAATAGCCGCTGGTAACTGCTAATCCTGTTGGGTTGTATCCTGGGCCTGTAATACCGGGCCAATTGTTGGCTTGCGCACCATATTCACCCAAGATTGGCCTGGGTGCGATGACAGGTGGACGCTGAGCTTGGTATTGATATGAAGTGCAAGGCTGCAGGCTTGTGACAGTGGTTCCGTACCGTGGATCGAATGCGGTTACTGGGCGATAATAGGTAACTGGCACTCGTCCCCATTGGGTATCATAGGCGGCGGTTGGTAGGGTTCCCGCAACTGTTTGTGGAAAGCCCGGCGCAAGAAGGGGGGCGTTGTAGGTAGGGGGTTGATTCGTTTGGTAGCTGCCGTACCCAAGTGTTTGATTGGCGGCATACGGTAAAGCGGGATTCTGAGCGACGAGAACGGGTGAACCCACCGGGTATGCCGGTTGATTACGACCTAGAATCGAATCGAGCCATTGGCCAGCTTGAGAGGTTTCTGCGGTTACTATTGCACAACTCGCTGCAACAGAAACTATGAACAGTCGTTTCGCTGATAACATCATGGATGACAGATTCCTGACTTTGAAGAAGATACACAAACCGAGTTCCTCGCGAAAATGGGACCGGTCGCGCGGCCAAGGTTCATCAATGAGATGCCATACCCCCGTCTAGGGTCAACCAAAACATGACTTTATTTTTCCGTTCCCATCAACAGATCTCCAAGCCGGTTCGGGTTGTACCGGTCGTAACCATTGCATCGCACAATTTCCCGGCAAGTCATCTTCAATGAAAGTACAGTCTTCGAACCAAAATCCTCGGTGGGACAGATGGTTGTACCGTATAGGTTGCCCTGTTTGGGGATGCCGTACTTGGGGGGACAGCGTCTACCCCAAAGGCACGTCCGCCGAAGCCATTTTGGGTTGGTACAGCCGCATGTTTCCGACCGTGGAAGGGAACAGTACGTTTTATGCAGTTCCGCCGACCGAGACTTTTCAGAAGTGGCGAGACTGCTCTGCGGAAACATTTCAATTCAGTTTCAAGTTCCCTCGACGAATCTCGCACGACCTGAAACTGATGCAATGCGACCATGAGCGAAAGGAATGGCTGGCTCGACTTGAAATCCTTCGCGATGCGGGACGGCTTGGGCCAACGTTCCTGCAGTTGCCTCCATCCTTTTCCTTTCGTTACTTTCCTCAGCTTAAGACATTTTTACATCAGTTGCCGAGAGACTGGCCTTGGGCCGTGGAAGTTAGGCATTTGGATTGGTTCGATGAAGGGAACCAAGAAGCTCGGCTCGACGAACTGCTTCAATCCCTTGGAATAGATCGCGTCCTGTTTGATTCCAGAACCCTCAATGCCATGGATGCCACTGACGCATCGGAGGAGGCATCGCAAAAGAGGAAACCCAAGAGTCCATTCCGAACCAGCATCACGGGCAAGCGTCCCATGCTTCGTTTGATTGGACGCAATGATGTTGCGGAGGTCGAAGAATCTTGGAGGCAATGGTCGCAAATCATTGCAAATTGGATACGCGACGGATACGAGCCTTGGATCTTCACTCATGCGCCTGATGACACTTACGCGCCGGCACTGGCGAGAATGCTACACGAAATGATTCGCAGTCAGTTACCGGAACTGCTTGAACTGCCTAAGATGGAATCAGCATCCACCATGAAGCAACTTCGGCTGTTCGATTGATGGTTCTGGCTTCGTCGATGGATGTTGAACTGATCTGGATTTGACGTTTGCGACGGATCGGGGACTATTTCTCGACTTTCTGGAACGGATGTCGAACTTGAGATGAAAATGAAAGATAACGGATCTTGGACTGTTTTTTGAAATACTGGAAAGCTGATATCGAGTCCGTGGACTTCAATCCATCACCCATCAATTGATCCTGCCTCGCTTCCCGTGCAACCGACGTATACCTACCGCTCCAACGATTCGGTATACTACTCTTTCGGTTGAAAAGGTTCGGATTCATTTTTGGTCTTCATCCCCATCCGTTCTGAATCACTTAGGGAGACACTCCTATGCGTATCTTAGTAGCGGCCTTTTTGGCCGTTGCAGCACTTTCGTCGAATGCATTTGCCACGCAGTGGTCGAGCATGTTTCAGTCGTCGAACCATGACTTTGGCACCGTAGCTCGCGCCGCGAAGACCGAACACAGGTTCTATTTCGACAATCCATTCGCTCAACCCATCCACGTACGCAGCGTGAGAACCTCGTGTGGTTGCACTACTCCCAGCGTTGAGACGGAAATTGTCCCACCGGGCGGACGCGGAAGCATTCTCGCAAAGTTTAATACGGGAACTCATACGGGCGCACGGTCAGCGACTCTCACTGTCACATTCGACAAGCCAAATTTCAGCGAAGTTCAACTCCATGTGAAAGGCTACATCCGCTCTGATGTTGTTTTCCAACCGGGCGAAGCATCGTTCGGAAGCATCATGCAAGGGGAAGCCAAGGCCATCGAAGTTGCGGTCGACTATGCAGGCAAGCCAACTTGGCAAATCACCAAAGTGACGGCAGGGGATTCTTTTATCAACGTAACAGCCAAGGAAATCTCAAGACAATCGGGGCGTGTCCGGTACATGCTGGACGTTGCAATGAGCGGGGATGCGCCTGCAGGTCCACTGGAGAGCGAATTGGTCGTGCATACCAACGATCGCAACTTAAGCACGATTCCAATTCGGTTGGTCGCCAACATCAACGCAGAGATTTCTGTCTCACCAAAAACCTTATCTCTAGGGGATATCGTTCAAGGCGAAGCGATCAAGCAAATAGTCATTCTGAAAGGTCATAAACCGTTCATGGTGAAGTCAGTGCATAGCGATACCTTTGCCATCGATGCTAATCTCAATGAAGAAAGCAAACCACTTCATGCTTTGCCAATCATGATCAAGCCCAACGATGCAGAGTACGGCAAAGAAATAACGGGAGCGATCGTCATAACGACAGACCTGCCCGAAAAGCCGACCATCGAAATAGGCACCGTTTTCCGTCTCAAGGCAACGGTCCCCGAGTAGCTTCCCGAAACACTACCGAGTCGCGCCCGACAAAAGTCGTTTTTTGTTTCTTTGAGCCTGAGGCGTTAGCCGATTATTACAACAGGAAAAAATCGGCTAACGCCTCAGGCTCACTTTGATCGGGCGCGACTACTTAAATCCAATTTGCAAAGCTCAGGGAGAATCCTCTGACGATCAGGGCGTTATTGCAAATGGTCTCGCAGAGAAGCCGGCAGATCGGGCTGTTGCCATGCATTCATTCCCCCATCGACATAAATGGTTTGCCCATGAACATGCTCCGCCCCGTCGCTCAATAAGAACGCTGCCATAGGACCGCAAGCTGATGCGTTTGGTACCTTGCCATTCGGGGTGTGCAGTTCCATCCACCTCAGAGCGTCCGCATCTTGATTCAAGACTTTGTTGGTCAAGGGGGTTCGCACCAGCCCTGGTGCAATTGAATTGACTCGGATTCCTTTTTTGGCTAACGCCACACACAGAGACCGAACTAGTCCTGCCACGGCAGCCTTGGAAGCGTCATAGGCGGAATGATCGGGTTCGGCTAGCAAACCATTGATGGAACCCGTGAATAGAACTCGGCCTGCAATTCCGCGCGACAGCCAGTGTCTTGCGAAGAACTGAGTTAGAAAATAACCTACTTTGATGTTCAAGTGGAAGGTCCGGTCGAACACTTCTTCCGTCATTTCTAAGTAAGGACGATCGATAAAAATGCCCGCATTGTTCACGAGCAGATCCACCTTGGAGTCGATCGCCAGGGCCCCTTCGCCAAGTTGCTGAATGACTTGGTCGATGGGTTGCAGCAGATCGCAATAAAGTGGAGTCACTCGGACCGAATGAGCAAGGCATTGGGAAATCGTTTCGATCGCCGCATCATTTGGCTCCAGACCGTGCAAGATGATATTGGCACCTGCTTGGGCTAACGACAGGGCAATTGCCGAACCGACACCTTGGGTGCCGCCGGTAATCAGAGCGGAACGACCTCGCAAATCCATCATCTACAGCAACCGTTTCCATGGGACAACCAAAAGGGGCCGAACGCGTGCCCCCCAACGTTCAAAGAACCATTTCCCTTTAGTATACGAGAAGTGTGCCCCAGGAGAACTGTAGTTCGGGAACCTAGTTATTCGTCCCGCAAGCCTAAGCGAGCCAGCCAACGACCGCGTCCACGTTCTTTGGTTGCAGATTTCTCTTCGGCTGATTCAGGTGGATGGTCAGCCTCAAAGGTGCGGGACTTTTCCTGCAATTCCAGTCGTTCGCGTGCAAGCTTAGCGCGTTCCAAGGACATTTCAATCTCGGCTTGCCGCTGCTTCTTTTCCCAATCTTGCTGCATTTCTTGCAACCGCAGACGTTCCGCAATGATCATTGCGTCGGATTCGATCATTTCGGCAACGGCTGCGACGCCAATCGCCATACCATTTTGAGCAATCGCTTGTTGCTCGAGCAAGGATCGCAGGTCGTGGATTTCTTGGTCGCGCCGTTGAATTTCTGCATCGGTTTTCTGGATGATCGATTGGATCTCCAAAATCTTGCTGGGATCACAAGGCTCGTCGCTTTGGGTTTCTGCGTCGAGCTGTCTCATCAGAGCCTCTTTGCGTTGCTCCCAAGTTAGGGCTTCGCTGCGTTGGCTTTCGAATGGATCTTTGTACTTAGCGAGACTGGAGCTTAGATCATTGCTTTGCAGTCGCGACACCACCGCTTCGTTTCTGGCCTCCAACAATTGGCTCCGGAGTTTCTCTACTTGAATACGAAGCTCGGCGGTTTCTGCTTGGATCGCCGTGGGTTCTGCATGCGAATCCGAGAGTTCGTTTTGAAGGAATTGAATCTGTTCTCTCAGTTGCGCTATTTCCAAAACCAGCTCGTCGTGCCAGCTTGTGCTTTCCAACGCTTGTTTTTCAAAGCCCCGAGCGGCATTTGCATCCAATTCAATAAACTCGATAAGCGATTGGTACTCGCCTCGAGCATAATGAAGCAAATTACTGAGTTTCGCATTTTCAATGTTCGCAGCAGCCAAGAGGCCTTCGAGTTCGCCAAGCTTTTGAATCGACTCGTTCGAAGCGGTCGCAGCAAGTCTTGCTTCTGCAATATCGATGGACTGCCGAAGATGCTCTCGAAGTTGTTCGATCTCCGTTTTCTCTCGTTCGAAGGCACGAGCATTTTCCACCAATTCTTGGATCTTGGAGTCGATGGACCTTCGCCATTCTTGCGACTCTCCGGTCGGGGCAACTTTGGCTGACTCGACTCTGGCTATAGCATCATACGCATTGGTGCAGATTGAAAGAGTCCCCTGATCGGCCTCTTTTAAGGAAATCAATGCAGGTTCTGCCGTTGCCGAATCCAACAAGTCCGAAATACTGCCTAATCGGTCGAGGCCAGGAATGGTACCGTTCCCAGAACTGGATGGCAGGGACTCTGACGTAAACCGACTCCCCCCCTTCGGGCGGGCTACTGAAGTTGCGGATTGCTTTGGAACAGACAGGGAGGCACTCGTCGAAAACGAGGCAATAGCCGCCTGACTTTTCCGTCGGTTTTGTTTGCTCGATTGTCGTTGACGGTCGCTGGCCATTGGCTGCTACGTGTTCCGTGGATGATTGGATTTGGCGTCAAAACTCTGTCCTTCACCTCAATTCCTAGGTCGTTCCGTTATACTTGGAGGTCTACTTTGTTCCCTCGTCGTGCATTGTCCGAAGAGACGCATCCGACTTTGCCGACTGTAGCGACTTTAGGACTTCGATCTCAATCAGGTAAACAATGGCCCGCATAAAACCAGACTCCGTGGACGAGAAACCAACCTTTGAATCCTCCATGCTCCAGCTGGATCAAATTGTGCGAAAGCTAGAAAGCAATTCGCTGGGTCTGGACTCTGCTCTGGCCGAGTACGCCATCGCGGTGGAGCACGTCCGCTTTTGCCAGCAGCAACTCGCTACGGCACGTCGGAAAATCGAAAAACTTCGAGGCATCACGTCGCAAGGTAAAGCGGTTACAGAGACCTGGGAAGACGATACGGACCAAAGCGATCCGTCTCAGTTTGATGCTGAAGATGACGAGGAATAGTTTGTCGGCGCTTGGCAGCCCACGAGGCTTCTCAGTTGCACGATGTGTGCGGCTATGTTCTGCTGGCAATCTTTAGCTAGTAGATCAAAACCCACCCTCCCATCGACATTTCACCCGGTTTCTATCCACTTCCATTCCAGTTCTCAAAATTCAGCGTGGTAAGGTTGGTTTGCTGATTGCGAACAAACCCGCTCGCCTTGGACTGGAAAGGATATTCATTGTTTTATGCTTATGCGGCATCCGCTCACTGAACTACAATTTGCTTATCGATTGCCTTACGGAGCGAACGTTACCGAACAGGGCGTTCACTTCACGATTTTCAGTCGGTCTGCGACTGCGATGCGGCTGTTGCTTTACAAGCATGTCGACGATCGAGAACCATCGGAGATTGTTGAATTCGATCGACGAAACGATCGCTGGGGCGATGTATGGAGCATTTGCGTTCCACACCTAAAGCCGGGACAATTGTATCACTTGCAATCCAATGGACCCTTCGACCCGGAATCTGGGCAGTGGTTTGACAGCAACGCACGCTTGGTAGACCCGTACGCCAAAGCCCTTGCAGGCTGTTGCCAACACACGACCGATGGAGTCATCCGTCCACCTAAATGCGTTGTCGTGGACGATGCTTTCGACTGGGAAGGAGATCGACACGTTCGACGATCGCTCAGCGACAGCGTGATCTATGAAATGCACGTTCGCGGATTCACGCAAAGCAAGACGTCCAAAGTGGAGAACCCCGGTACTTATCTGGGAGTCATCGAAAAGATCCCGTACCTTCAGAGTTTAGGGGTTACAGCCGTTGAACTCATGCCGGTCCACGAGTTCCCCATTCTCGATATGCACGGGAACACCCCCGAGCGACCGAATTACTGGGGTTATGACCCCATGGCTTTCTTTGCACCTCATCGAGGCTATGCATGCTCCAAAGAACCGGGCGCCCAGGTGAACGAGTTCAAGCAAATGGTGAAGGCACTTCACCAAGCTGGTATCGAAGTCATCCTGGATGTGGTCTTCAACCATACCTGCGAAGGGAACGAAAGGGGGCCCGTACTGTCGTTCAAGGGACTCGAAAATCAAGTCTACTACATCCTGAATTCAGGTGGAGCCCACTATAGCAACTACACAGGTTGCGGAAACACATTTAACGGCAACCATCCAGTATGCCGCGAGCTGATTTTCCATTGCTTGCGACATTGGGTTCACAACTACCACATCGACGGCTTCCGATTCGATCTTGCAAGTATTCTGTCGCGTGATCGCTTTGGTAACCTGATTCCGAATGCTCCTCTGGTCGACTTGATTGCAGAGGATCCGATGCTGGCCGATACCAAGATCATTGCTGAAGCTTGGGATGCCGCTGGCGCATACCAAGTTGGGTCCTTCGGGGACTTGCGTTGGGCCGAATGGAACGGGCGTTACCGCGATGACGTGCGTCGTTATTGGCGAGGCGATCCTGGCATGGTTGGCGCAATGGCTACCCGCCTCAGTGGTTCCTCGGATCTTTACGAACAGTCCGGTCGAGCACCGTACTGCAGTATCAACTTCGTTACATCCCACGATGGATTTACGATGAATGATCTGGTTAGCTTCAAGGACAAACACAATGACGCGAACGGCGAAGGCAATCGCGACGGGGACAATAATAACTGCAGCGACAACTACGGTGCCGAAGGGACAACGAAGAAAAAAGGGGTCGAATCGATTCGAAACCGTCAGGTCAAGAATATGATCGCGTCGCTCATGTTGAGCCAAGGTGTGCCGATGCTGTTGATGGGGGACGAAGTTCGCCGTACTCAACGCGGAAACAACAATGCCTATTGCCAAGATAATGATATCTCTTGGTTCAATTGGAACAATCTGGAACAACATCCGGATATCTTCCGATTCACTCAAGGTCTTATCGAGTTTCGCAAAATGCAGCCGTCGCTTCGACGCGAACGCTTTTTGACCGGACGACCTCAAGATGTTCGAGGCGTACCCGATGTTAGCTGGTTCGAATCCACCGGCAAGCCGATCCATTGGGATGCTCCCGACGGAACTTTGGTTTGTTGGCTTGGAAAGCCCGCAGCCAACGATGATCCCGAGGGTTTTGGTCGCGATATTTTGATCATGCTCAACGGAACGCCTGAATCAAAGGTCTTTACCATGCCGCCTCAAACGCGAGGCATTCGATGGCGATTGTTTGCGGACACCTCCAAAGAGTCGCCTAAAGATTTGTACCCCGATTTGGATGGCCCTGTGGCACCCGCGACACGGCAAATCGAATTGCTCTACCGATCGACCATGATTTGGGTTGCGGAAGAACGCTAACCGGAACTCAATGATCCTGCTCGGAATCCAGCTCTAAAAGGGAAGTCATTTCGTTCCACCATTCGGATTCTGTCCAATCGAGCAATGTCAATGAATCGCGTACCTGATCCAACTGGTCAGGTACGCTAAGCGATTCGTCGACGAACAGAATGGGTGTTTTTCCAAGGCGGACCAAACCTCCGCGAACTCCGCCCAGCCACTCGCAACGCACGGAGATTCCCTCGTCGGAGGCGATTTCAAGGATCCGTTCTAGTCGTTCAAGGGTCTGCAACATTTTGCTATCTTTCTTGACTCCGCTTGATTTTGCAATGCCTTTTCGTGTACCACTCGGATTCGAATCCGATTGATGTTTCCCTGGCCATTGAGATTGGCCTCTGGTTTCACAGTAGCGATCTTTGGCTTAGAACTCCATATCAACCGATGGGCTCCCCTCATGTTGGAACTGCGTGCAAATCCTCCCCAGACCTCGACCCTGCCAACTCTTCATGCGCACGAGCCGACTCTCGGAGTTGACTCGAATGAAGTGACGGTCGCACGACTTCAAGCGCGACTGGCTCAAGTCGAGCGTCTGGCTGCGGTCGGCGAACTGACCAGCACGACCACGCACGAGTTCAACAATCTTTTGATGACCATCTTGAACTACGCGAAAATGGGGCTTCGCAACAAAGACGACGCCAGTCGCGAGAAAGCCTTCACTCGTATTCTCGATGCAGCCAATCGCGGCGCCAAAATCACCAGTACCGTTCTTGGTTTAGCTCGCAATCGCAGTGGTGATATGGAGCCGACCTCCCTGGTACCACTGATTCAAGACACTCTGGTTCTACTGGAACGAGAGCTGCAAAAGTATCGTATCGCGGTAGAGACGCAGTTCGAAGAAGTTCCGAATGTCATGGCTGCTGGAAATCAAATCCAGCGATTGATGCTGAACTTGCTTACCAACGCCCGGCAAGCCATCGGGGAAGTTGGAACGATTCGAATCAAGGTGGCGTTCGAATCCAGCAGTAACACCGTGGTCGTCACGGTCCGTGATACAGGTGCTGGCATCGATGCTGCTATCTTGCCAAAGATCTTCGAGCCGTTCTTCACAACGAAGAACGGGCCGGATGATAGCGGCAAGGGTGGAACCGGCTTGGGCCTATCGGCGTGCAAAGAAATCATCGATCAACATCAGGGGCGTATCCGCGTCGAAAGCACTGTGGGAAAAGGAACGGCCTTCATCATTCGTTTTCCCGTCGCATAGTTGTTACGTGTTACGTGTTACGGGCCGAATTGTGGTCGCTGCACCCTCGATGAATTCCCATCGGCAGGAATATTCCTTCCAAGGTTGTGTCCCCACAGAGCCTCGGTCTGTTTTAACCTGCGTCAACATTGAAGCAGAAGATGCGTCCAAGGAGAGATGATTTTCCGAGCCATGCCTGAAAAAATCCCGGGGTTTGGGGCTGGTCCTATGGAGCACTGAAGACGCAGCTCAACCAAAACGGAAATCGCAAATTTACAATTTTTGCGATTCAGCTATTGCCTAAAATTAAGTCCGTTGCTGACACGTTTTGGATACTCCGCTTCACTTGCGCATCCGCCTGTTAAAAACGACACATTAACATTCGCTCACCTCACAAGTACATGTATTCGTACCAAAAACCGCTCCCAAGCATCATGATCCGATACGAAATCTGTTGAAGCGACATGGCCAGCAGGACCGGGCATTGCAATAACGTTGATATACCGATCCATTTGAAAAGGGTCGCAGCAACACAAACCACTATCATCAGCTCGTATACTCGCGTGTCTACCAGCATATACAGAAGGCCCAATGCGTAGGCGGAAAGCAAGACGAACCAGCATTCAAACGAAACGCGACGTGAAACAGGCTTCCTCGAACGGAGTGTAACGATCTCCAATCCAGCCACCACTGAACCAAAAAGAACAATTGAATCAATAAGGCCGTAAACGATCGAGGATACGGTGTGATAAGTCATGTAGATGTCGTAATAGCGAATCAAGCCGCTAGGCAAACACAAAATTGCGGCCTCAATCCAAATGAACTTTTTGTTGCCGAAGTTGGGGCAATTCAACACTTTGGCTCCCTGCAGCCGCCACATCACTGTTCCGACTATGTACGGAATAAGACCTTCGTTGTCTAGAAATGGGTTCGAAGAAGTATCGATGGTCCGCAAGGCAATTATGCCGACGATGATCGCTAAAAAAAACCATTGAAATTGGATTTCGAACGATGCTCGCGACGCGAGCTTCGAAAGGTCGCCATCGAATCGATATGGATTTTCGTCAATCTCTCCAAGCTTTTGCATTTGGACTGCCATCTCATTTAGGGGAAATCAGCTTCGAATCTGCGGCTTACCTTTACTGCCCGTTTGAATTGCCCTGCTGCAATTGCTGTCGCAACCTTTCCCGATATTGCAGTTCCTGAATCCTGAGCATGATCCTTAAGTGAATATCACGTTCATTTACTCGCTCGCGGTCCAACCTCGAGTATTCGCGAGTTTGTTGAATTTCGATCAAGCGTTTGATGGTTTCTTCAGATTGTTGACTGGACAGTCGCGCGCCTTCTCTTAGCTGATCAAGTTTTTGTTGATATTCCGCCTTCTTCTTCTCTCCCAAAAACCAACGATTATCTCTCTCAAAAATTAGCTCCTTTTGTTTTACCAGTGCATACAACTGAAATTGCCTCTCTGCGGCACTTACAAGATCAATCTGTTCCTGAATCAAAGCCGTTGCTTCCGCATGTGCCTTCGCTCTAGCCGCGACTTCCTTCAACCGCTCTCGGGTGATTTGGGGTTCGCAAGCATCTGGTATTCCATTGTTGTCTTTGTCCGGATCTTCTCGATCAGGGATTCCATCTCCATCTGAGTCCTTAACAGGTGGATCGCCTGCGTAAGGATCTAATCCAGATGGATCGGTTAATTGAGTCATCCTTCCCAATACATACCTCCGAACGTTCTCATCTCCGGCAGCAAATCCAATCGGATCTTCGCTCATCCACTGACCAAGAGCGGCGTCGTACCATCGGTTTAGATTGTGTTGCAAGCCCGTCGCTTCGTCGAGTTGCTTGCCAGTGAAGCCGTAGATCAGATCGACTGCTGTGTTCGTCTCGCTGATCAGCTTGCCAAAAGCGTCGTAGCGGCGATGATTCGTTACACTCGTTACTCCTGTCCCCTCGTTCAAGTCTGCAATGTCGCGAGGCGTCCCCAAGTGGTCTGACAACGGATACAAGACGTTGCCAGGTACAGATACCGATGTCAATTGCTCGTCGGCAAAGAGTTCGTCTACCGAATTGGACCACAAGTAACGATGGGACAAGTTCGACGCTCCACTTCCATCGAACTGTAAGACTGCGTTGATCCCTTCGTCGTAAATCCAAAATTGACTCGTGGCAACTCCGCTGCCCGCACCATCAGCGTCCGAGTCGCGGCGGACCAATCGGTTCATCGCATCGTATTGATAACCCACTTGTTTGACGATCGCACCACCTGATGTGTTGCGATCCTTGACACCGATCAACCGATTGCGGTAGTCCCATTCGTAACTCGAGACCTTGCCGGTTGAAGTCTCCGTTTTGGTGATGCGGTTCCCTTCGTCGTCATAAGTGTAAGTGAACCCAAGTCCGGCGGTTGTTTGATTGTTGCTGCCAGTTGTGAAACCGGTTGTGTTGCGATTGCCGTTCGCATCGAATCCGTAGGTCTCGTTTCCCACTCCCGTGTTAGTCGCTCCCACCACTTGCGACGTTTGATCGTAGCTGTAGCTGGTCGCCCCGTCTGCGGTCGATGTGACACTACTGATACGGGACAATGGATCATACGCATAAGCATACGTGTTCAAGTTGTTGGCACCCTGCTTGTGAGCAATGCCGCTGAGTCTGTTCGACGTGTCGTAAGTGAAGTCGCTGGTGGCCACGGCATTCGTCAGGCCAGTGCTCTGGTATCTGCTGATGTTAGTGCGCTGACTAATAGCGTTGTACGATTGAGCAAAATGCTTGGCTGCCACTGCGTTGCCGCCGGACTGTCCTTGCTGGAAGATGTCCGTTAGTCGTTGCAGTTTGTCATATTGATAGCTGTTCTTGAAATCAAGAGTTGTCCCGATGGTCGCTTTCAGTTCGGTCCGATTGTTCGTCGAATCGAACGACTGATTCAAGGTGATCGTTGGGGATAAGCCAGCAATTGTTTCAGCAATCGAGTTCGCGCGTCCCAAGCCATCGCGAGTGTAAGTGATGGTAGACGATGGATCGCTGATGGACGTTACTTCGCTAGCTACATTGTACGTCGTTGTTATCAATCGCTGGGTTGTGCCACTGGTTGTGTCCGCAGCGTCACCGAAAATCTGCTGCATGTTGGTCGCGGATTGTGCGCCACCAAAGGTAACCGTGAAGTTGCCGTTGCTGCCTGTGACAGTCACGTTGTCGATCCCGATAAACGCGTCCAGTTCAGCTTTCACGCCAGCGGCGGTGATGGTTGGAGATAGCGGTGAGGAGATCTCGCCATTGTAGGCCAATCGCCACGTTCCTCCTGTCGCGTTGGCCAATGCGATTGTTTGCGACTCGGTATATCCGCCCCCTTGAACAGTGGTGTTGGCGAATGACGACGGAGAGCCAGCCGGGGCAACACTTAAACCACTAGTGTTTATTGTTGTTTGAGGAACATTGGTTCCTCCTCGAGAGTTCTGGTAGGTTATCGTGAACGTGCGATTGAAATTGACTGCGGCGACCGTTACCTTGACATTCCCAGCTCCGACCGTGGAGAGCGCTTCCAAGGCTGCTTTAATGATTGCATCGGTCGCGTTGAACGCGATGGCCGCTGTTGTTTGGCCGTTGAACGATAATGTAAAGGTTCCTGAAAGACCGTAGCCACCAATGGTCCATCCCACGCTTTGAACTTCGTTGAGCGAGCCACCATCTTGAGTTGTGCTAACCGTCAAGGTTGGGGTGGGAGCTGCACTCTGTTGCCACCTTTCTTCCGTTTGTCGATCCAAGGAATCGAAAACATTTTGGATGACGCGACCGTTGCGATCAACGGTTCTGGCGAGCGTGCCTGCCACGTCATAAACGTAGCTCTTAGACTTCGACAAAGCGTTCGTATTCAGAACCAATCGATTCAAGCTGTCATAGCCAAAGTTGGTAGTATTATTGACAGAATCCTTGAGCGATGTCAGGTTCGAAGCCAGATCATACGTGTAGGTGGTTGTCCCGTTTTTGGGATCGGTTTTCGTGAGCAATCTATTGACCGAATCAAAGGTATAGCTCGTGACCGGCCCGGTGAGTGATCCGGCGCCGTCGGGGTCAGGAGCGGTCTCGGACGTCTTGCGATCATAAAAATCGTAAGCATACGTCGTCGTGTTCCCAGCAGGATCCGTAACGGCAGTCACTCGACCCCGATTGTCGCGAACATAGCTGGTAACGCGAGCCATTGGATCGGTTACAGACGCTAGACCTTGCATGCTGTAAACCAAAGTGGTCACGGGGGACAGCAGCGATCCGGCGCCATCGGGATCAGGGTCCGTTTTTGTTAGTACCCGGCCAAGATTGTCATACGTCATGCTAGTGACACCGGCGGTCGCATTCGTAGTGGTCAAAACCCAGTTGAGCGCATTGTAGGTTTGCGAGGTTTCCGGGCGAGTCAGCGGACCTGCTCCGTCGGGATCCGGGTCGGTTTGTTTCAGCAACCTTTGGGCATTGTCAAATGTGAACGAGGTAGTTCGATTGAGCGGATCGGTAACACTGGTGCGATCTCCGCGAACGTTGTATCCAAACTGGGTAACCGGCGATGCCAAAGGTCCCGCTGCGTCCGGATCTGGATCGGTCGTCCTAATCAACCAGCTTCGATTGTTGTATTCCAAAGTGGTGATACGACCAAAGCCGCGATCAACTCGTGTCTTGCGCCCCATATTGTCGTATGAATGGGCAATCATCAAGCGAAATTGGGAACCGGTACCGTCCGGATCTGGCAACGTTTCGGTTGCGAGCAGACCACGACTATTATACGTGTAATTGGTTACATTCCCTCGGCCGTCAATATCGCCGGTTTTTTCACTAGCTACGTTGTAAGTGACGGAAGCGGTTGCATAAACGATAGGGGAACCACTGAACGGAACGCTCTGCATCGTTTTCGATACGATTCGATTTGCGGCATCATAAGTCTGAACAATGCGATCGGCGTAAGCACCAGCGCGCACGATCGTAGTCAATCTACCTGCATTATCGTAAGCCCACTGTTCGACAAGATTTGAATTGGTTGAATCCCCGCGAGCTGTGAGCCTATTATCCGCGTCGTAGGTGAAACTCAACGTGCCTTGGTAGTTCGCTCCAGGATCGCTTTCCCCAGTCGCGTTTCCATTCACATCGTAACCACGCGTGTCGACCGCACGAGTTAAGGGGCCTGCACCATCTGGGTCGGGACTAGTAATCGACGCCAACCAGCCGCGATTATTGTATGTGAAGTCAGTCGGATTCCCAAGCGCATCGGTTTGTTTAGAAACTCGCGACATGGCATCGTAAACGAACTGAGTCTGCGCACCGATTCGATTCGTTTGGGATGTCAATCGTCCTAATGCATCATAAACATTGGTAATTGTTTTCCCAAGCTCGTCCACAGACGTAAGTTGCTGATCTGCAGCGTTGTAAGTCATTGCTTTTGTCGATGCATCTGGATTGGTCACGGTGATTAACCGCCCCATTGCATCATAGGCCAATACTGTAACCGAAGCGACCAATGGACCGGAACCGTCCGGGTCAGGGGTGGTAACGCTGGTCGTTAGCCCGCGCGCGTTGACAGCGTAGGTCGTGACAAAGCCGCCACCATCTGTCTGAGTCAGCACGTTACCACTGGAGTTGTACGTCATTGAAGTCGTTCTACCAACTGGATCGACCATGCTGAGTAACCGATGCAAGGTTGCCGAATAGGTCATTTGCCTAACGCCTCCGTCAGGTGCAATCACGTGAGTAAGATCGCTAGAGGCGTTGTAGCCCATCATTGTAACTGAAGCAGACAGAGGCCCCGTTCCATCCGGATCGGGTTCGTTGGCAACAACCGGCTGGCCGTCTGCATTGCGTAATACCGATCGAATAAAGCCGAGTCCGGTAATCGACTCTGTTATTGCACCGAATCGATCGGTCCGGAACTTCCACGGGTTGCCACGCTGATCGGTAACCGTTGCTTGCGCGTCAACAGGCTTCGTGATCACCACGCCCGTAGTCGCAGTCGGTAAGCCGATGGTTTCGCTAGGTGTTACCTGCCACGTAGAACTGTCTGCATAGGTGACGGTTCGCAAACGAGCGTCGTTGGTATTAAAGGTGAAGGAGAGCGTTTGCGATAGTGGGTTGGTCCTGGAGCTAATGTTTTGAGTTCCGTAAGCGAACGCAACGGACGGAGCGACCAATGCGCCCGCCCCATCAGGATCGGTTAAGGTATAACCTGACAAGCTGTTCGATGAGTAGGCTAAGGTTGTGGTGCGGCCCGAGTAATGAGCGATGCTGGTGACTTTGCTGCCGGTGTAGTTGAAGCTGGTGACTCGATTGAAGGGATCCGTGATCGATACCAATTCCGAGGCAATGCTGTCACCGGTCTTGTCCGCGTAGGAATAAGCAACAGAGTTGTTATTGGCGTCGACCATCGACACCAAAAGCCCCAACGTAGAGAAGTTTGAGACAACGCCCATCTTGCTTGTCAAGGCAAAAGTTCCATTGACCGCTTTGACGAGTGTGCTGTTGGATGTGTCGCCAGCGGCTGCGGTGTAAACGGAACCTGACTTGGGATACCACAACGTGTCCCCATTCCCTTTGACGAGCAATGCACCCGACGCACTATCGAACAGCCGGTCGAGTCCATCTAGGCTCCAGCCCGCCCCGAACTCGGAACTCGTTCGATTGACAATAGCTTGCTTGCCAGTGAACGCTTGAGTTGCATTGACACCAGCTACCGTGGTGGTTACCTCAAGCGAATAATCGTACATGCCAGTGGTCAACGATGACCCGTCCGCTTGCAATGCAAATCGCATCGCTTGTCCACTGACTAAACCCGATGTGGAGTAACTGTAGCTCGTTCCTGCAACTCCATTGAAGACCAATCGCGCAGTGATCGAAGTGGGAACGGCTGTTCCCGGGGACAACTGAGTCGCAACGGCAATGATAGGTTTAGTGAGTGAGTTGGATCGGTAGATAAGCGTTTGGTCAGGAGTTACCGATTCGGACAATTGCAAGCCACCATTCGTGGCGATAGAGCCAGGAGTGTCCAGAGACGTCGAGGTTGGGAGATTGCTTGAGAAGTCGCCCTTTCCTTCGCCTCCTTGCCCTGAGAGAGAAGGGAGTAACGACGTATTAGACTCGCTCGAATTGACAAGTACGTTGGAGTCCCGGTTTAGATTGGCGAGCAGGCGAACGCCAACCGCAATGGAGACTCGAGACATGTTGCTATCGAGCGATCCATCGCTGACCTTGTAAGTAAATGTATCGACGCCAGTGAAGCCAGCATTGGGTCGATAGGTAAACGTTCCATTCGTGTTGAACGCGATCAAAGTACCATTGAGCGGACTGGTGACGACGCTTGCTAGAAGGGAACTGCCATCGATGTCAAGATCGTTAGCAAGCAAGTAGGCGGGATTGGAAGAAGTGGTTACGACCAAATCTGTATAAGCCGGAGTGAAGTACCCGGCATCATCGCGAGCGATCGGGTTTGCAGTCATCATGGCTCGAAACTCAAGCGATTCGTGAATCAAACGACGAAAACTGCTTTGTGCTTTGTGCTTTGTGCGGAGAGCGGAGAGCGGAGAGCGGAGAAGAGTTTCATGATTTGGACTCCTTTACTCGAGCGAAAAGCCAGAGCCATGAAAAGGGACTACAAAAACCTTTAGATCACGTATGAACTGGATTGTGGCGTCGGTGCAGAGGGCAGATCGTTAATGCAAATCAATCTTCCGCAGAGGCGTCGCAAAGCGAACGAACACACCAATAGACAAAGTCGAATTTTATTTGTCAATCAAGTTTTACAAAAAACTTTTTTTAGATTTCGAATCATGGAACCCAGAACTTGCGACTTCGGAATAGGAGATGTCCAAGGGATGGAATGACTTTTGCGTTCATCTATTCGAATGCTGTGCTCTACGTCGGTGCATTTCCGTGTTAAGAAGTGGCGGTTTAGCAGTGAACCTCTCGCTCCAATTAGACGAGCCAACCGGGGATGGTACAGTCCGGACCACTACGCTTTACAGACTCCATTGAGCTCGAGCCCGATGTAGTCTACACATTGGGACTGCTTCCGTTTGGTTCGATTGATAAGTGGTTGGTAGTCTCTGCATAGGCTCGCAAACCTGCTACTTGGGCGGGATGCCAAAGCCACGATGCTGGTAATTCATCAGGACCCCACGTGGGATCCTCCTCGCGTTCGCGACTTTCAAAGGATCTGCGTCAAGACTTGGCTTATTCGCGAACATTGAGCTCCAGTTTCCAATGCTGATCATTGCGTGTGCTTTTGCACCACAGCTCAAACACCCCTAGCTCGGTGATTCGACTTTCGAAACGCACCGGGATGATTTGCTCTCCCTCTGCGGTTGTCAGCGAAACCTCCATGGGCGAGCTCTCGGTCAATTCCTCTTCATCCCACGACCTCAAGTAGGTACCTGGGCGATCTTGCTTTCGGATCGTGCTGGAAAAGAAACGGAACTTCGCCTTTTGGCCGACTTTCAACCCAACTTCGCGACTTGCCACATCGATCTGCGTTCCTTCTTCCATTCCTTGTGGCACGACGCATAGCGCCTGCAAGGGACGAGGCAAGCCGGGAATCGCCGGTCCAGAGCTTTCGATTCCGATGTAATAGCTTCGAGCGGTTCCGCCTCGAATCCGAATCCCACCATGCAGCTTCGCCCATTGGTAGTATGCTGCGCCACACGCAACCGCTTGATCCAAGTCCTCGACGCCACCCAATACGGTTGGCCCTGTTCCTTCCGCAGTCCAGGAGGCAAGCGATTGAAGCAAGCGCTCGCGAAATGCTACTGCATTGAAAACACCACCATTGAACAGCAAATGAGTGAGTTTCAAATCGGTCTGCTCTACATGCTTTAAATGGTCGGCCAGGAAGGAAGCCACATGCCGAGTCACCGCGGTGTCAGACTCGAACGGAAGTCCGATTTCTTGAAACCCGCTTTCGTTGTCACGGACCGGCCTTTCATCAGGCTGCACAAGAGGAAAAAAACCATCGACAAGTGTTTCTTCCACTAACGTTTTCGGGAGCTCCAAGGTGACGGTCCCCCCAATCAGTTTGCTTCCCCGTCCCAAGACCGTCAGCGGGTAGGACTCGGGAGCAGATTTTCCTTTCAGCAAGTTCTCCTTGGCAAGCCGACACGAATGCCAAAGCGATATCGATTGCCAAGGGTTCAGTTTGGTCCCTTTGCTCGCAAACAAACCAGCCGCAACATGCGCGAGCGTAAGATCCATGTTGTCACCACCAATCAGCAAGTGATTGCCAACCGCCAGGCGGCTCATGTTCAGCTCGCCACCTTCGCTTTGGACTCGAACGAGTGTCAAGTCCGTGGTGCCGCCCCCCACATCGCAGACCAGCAAGACATCATTCTCTTTTAATGTCTTACGCCAATCGTTTCCATGAGCGTGGATCCAATTGTAAAGCGCCGCTTGAGGTTCCTCCAAAAACAACAAGTCACTTGGGAAGCCGGCAGCCAAGGCGGCTTGCCGAGTCAGCTCGCGAGCAACCAAATCAAACGAGGCAGGAACGGTCAGTACCACTTGTTGTTCTGCAAACGGGGAATCCGGAAATTCCAAATGCCACGCATCGACCAAATGCATCAAGTAGGCGGTGGTCGCAGCGACTGGCGAAATCAACGGCACCCCGGCTTCTGATTCCCAAGGCAATATCGGAGACTGTCGATCGACCCGTTTGTTGCACAACCAGCTCTTAGCTGCAGCGATCACGCGATCGGGTTGTTCGCTGGCAATGCGCCGTGCGTACTCACCCACCACGCCGAATTGGCTTCGAATGCCGGGAACGGTCAGATTGGCGTCGTCGGGCGTGGCAACTAAATACAGAAAGGACGGTAGCGAGAGCCTTCGCTCCACGACTCCCGGCGCAACCAACTGAGGAATGGGTAGAACCGCAACCATCGGTTCCGATTCCTCCATGGACGCGAACGCCAAAACGGAGTTCGTTGTGCCAAGATCAATTCCAATACAATACGACGCGACCATGAAGCAAACTTGTTGGATTCGATGTGAAATGATAGACCAAGACGGAAACGATTATTGCGACAAATAACTCTTCAGCAACTCCCATGCAGCGATCTCCGATGGCCCAGCGGTCTTTTCGATGATCACCTGATGCTGCTCAAGCTGCTCTTGAATGTAGGTCGGAGCCAACAAATGAACTCGACTTGCAATCACCGACAGCTCCAAAAGGCTATGCTTGGCTCGGTTCCAGCCCCAGAATGGCTGAAGCTCACGCTGCATTGCGAGCGAACAAATTGCGACAGCCCTTGGTTCCGAGACATCCCAATGCTGGATCGTCAAAGCAAATACGCGATGGGCTTGTGGCAAGCACCACCCCGAGGCATGCTCGAAAACCGCTTCTTGCAATCCAGCCACACTTGCTTCGATTCGATCTTGAGACGCTTCTGAAATTCGCGATCGAAGCTGTTCGTAACGATCCGATTTTGGATTGCTTAAGCCCAAAATCGCAACCGCCATGAGCAGTGCGTCATCCAGCACATGAAACACACCTCGGTTGGTCCGCCGAAGATTGCTAAAGGAGGTGGACGATTGAAATGGTTTCAGTGTCCACTTCGTGAGCGATTCGTTGACATGCGGGCCAATAGGAGAAACATGCATGGAGCCGTCTTGGTTCTCCGTTGTCACGATCCCTTCGATTATCATAGTGCGATTACGGGTTATCGCCCTTCTCGCAATCGCTCACCCAGAAAGTTGTCCAGTTCTTCGATCGCAAAGATCTTGCTGACTGTCGTATCGATATCGTATTCAACACGTCGAAATTCGATCTTAGGAAAGTCGAGAACCAGATAACAGCTGCGCCAATCACCGTCGCGCGGTTGCCCGACGCTGCCCACGTTCACCATGGCTTTGTCTTCTGGCAGCACCGACTTGTAATTCATTTCGTCCGGGCGAACGAATTGCATGTTCGTGCTAAAGACCCCCGGGGCGTGCGTGTGGCCTTGGAAGGTGTAACCTTGGATCATGGAGAACAGTTTGTCCATCTTGCGTCGATTGAAGACATCTTCTGGGAAGACGTATTCATTCAGCGGATTTCGAACAGACCCGTGAACGAACATCAAATTCCCCTCAGAAATGGTTCGGGGCAGCCTCGCAAGATACTCGAGTCGTCGTTGTGCATCGGAGACCGAAATGTTGCATTCGAGCTGTTTGCGAGTCCAAAAGATGGCTTGCTCTGCAGCCGCACTGAATCCTTCTGGATCGATCAAGGCGCCGTAGTCATGATTGCCCAGAACGCAACCATCCAATTTGGAAACGATGTCCAAGCACTCGCAAGGGTTGGGTCCGTAGCCAACCACATCCCCAAGGCAAATCACGCGTTGGCAATGCTGCGATTCAATATCCTTGAGGACTGCTTGCAACGCTTCGAGATTGCCGTGAATATCACTGATGATGGCCGTGCGCACAGAGAGCAGTTTCTGGTTCGAACTTTTGGGGGATGGGGAAAGTCAGGACTTTAGCGCCCGGTGCGCAATCGGTCGCCTAGCATATTATCGAGTTCGCTAATTGCGTAGATCTTTTTGCAGGTCGTTTCAAAGTCGTATTCCACGCGTCGGAAATGAATTTTGCGAGCATCGTGATCAATGATCAAATAGCAAGCTCGATTATCTTCGTCGCGAGGCTGACCAACACTTCCCACGTTGACCATCAGCTTTTCCTTTCCAAGCGAAAAAACATGGTCGCACGAAGAAGGCTTAATGAACTCGAGATCAGGAGTAAAAACACCTGGCATATGAGTGTGACCTTGGAAACAGTATTGGTTGACTCGACCAAAAATGTTTTCCATCTTGTTTTGGTCGTAGATGGTCTCAGGAAAAACATATTCGTTGGTGGGGTCCCGAGGCGAACCGTGCACGAACATGAACTTGTCTTGGTGATGCAGTTTGGGAAGCTCACTCAGGTAATCCCAGCGGCGATTTACCGTGGACGGGGCCCCGGCGTCCAATCGATCTCGAGTCCAGTAAATGGCTCGCAAAGCAACCGGATTGAACCCTTCGGGATCAAAAAGAGCAGCCTGATCGTGGTTGCCCATGATGGTCAGGGTTGATTTTCGCATGACCAGTTCGAGGCATTCACATGGATTTGGTCCGTAACCAACGATGTCTCCCAAGCAAACGATTTGGTCGACGCTTTGGGACACGATATCCGTCAAGACAGCTTGGAGCCCCTCCAAGTTTCCATGAATATCGCTGATCAGTGCTTGCCTCACACCAGGCTCCTAAAACGGCCAGCCGAATTCCTGGATGTGAATCGAAGAATCCGCATGGGGAAATTAAAACGTAGTAAAAAATCGAACCGCATTGAACCAGTTTAATCGTGGGTGGGCTTTCTGGGCAGTCCAGTTACGGCCCTGCAAATTGAATTGGCGGCTCATTTTCAGCATTCGCAAGCCCGGGGCGTTGACTTAATCAATAACCAAGAGCGCTCGGCAGAGAATATCCGAGTTCACGGTACACCTGGAAAGTAGTATCGGATCCTTTGGCTTAGAGATAACACGAAATGCTAAGCACACGCCTTGCTTTCCATCTCTCGGCATCCATCTTTCCGGACTTCGCCAGTCAGCATGCATTATCAGCGACAATCGGGCTTGCCCCGATATGTCGCAACAGGTTTGGTGTGCTATTTGCCGGATCGACCGAACCAAGATCGCGTCCGTGGGCCTTCGGCCCACGAACGCGATCTTCTTGGGGGGGAGTCGCGTGTTAGCGCACCAAACCTGTTGCGAAGATGGGCACTAGGCCCAACTTCGCATTGCACTTATTGGGTTTCTGGACAGCAGCCCCTGCCGTAACTGCGTCAAAAAGGAACTAGTTACCGGGCAACTGCCTTGCTTTCTTCGCCATTCTGCGTGCTTAACAGCGACAATCGGGCTTGCCCCGATATGTCGCAACAGGTTTGGTGTGCTAATGGCTGGATCGACCGAACCAAGATCGCGTTCGTGGGCCTTCGGCCCACGAACGCGATCTTCTTGGGGGGGGAGTCGCGTGTTAGCGCACCAAACATTTTGCGAAGATGGGCACTAGGCCCAACTTCGCGTTGCACTTATCGGGTTTCTGGACAGCAGCCCCTGCCGTAACTGCGTCCAAAATGGAGCAAGAGTCTTGCTCTTGAGGCTGTGAATACACGGTCCCATCTTGCTTGATCCGCCTTTCATCTTAACAGCAGTTCCAGGTCTGCCGTTAGATTCAGTATCTCTACCACTGGCAACCCTCAACTAGGGTTGCGTTTCGTATGGCTCGGGTAGAGCGATTCTCGAAAAAGTAACAGCAAAGTGCTGTGCCAAATGTTCGCGATAAGGCGTATTGATTCGGGCAACGCGTTGTCCATCTAAAACGAGCTGATCTAAAAGTGCTCGCGAGATGGTATGAATATCTCGCAGGTCAACTATGGATTCGCAGGATACGCCGTCAAATCCCGGAAGGAAGTAGAGGCCAAAGACTCGGTGTGAACGCACTTGTTCTCGAATAGTGGTGGCTTTTAATACACCTGACTGAACTAGCCATTGAGCTTCGTGCACCACCGCGACTTGAACCTTTGTTGTCTTTGAATTTGCGAGGTCACATGCCTGAGAAAGAACAACGATCCTTTGATTTGTTTGCGTGACATCCCATGTTTTAATCGTAGATGATGATTGGCCGGTCAAAGACAGCAGAGGACATCGGTCAACGAGATCGCCCTGTGTAATTTGGGAATCGAGAGGTGGTACGCTATACATCAGTCAAAAATTGGATCGGGCAGTCGGGGCGTGTTTGCAATCCTCGCCTGGACTACTACCGACGGACTAGAGTAGGGCAAATCAGGGACTACGAACGACTCGTCGAACGCAACCGGCAAATCCGGTAGCCGAATTGATTTATCAACATCGTTTGTAAGCGATTTCAAAGAATTCATGATCAGAGAGCTCACTGCTGCTTCAGCACTGGGGAAAGAGCCCTGCTGAACCAGTCTTTGAATCAATTGCTCAACGTTCCCCTGTAATGTGATGTCCATAGCCTAATTATATCAGCATTTCTAGGTAGTGTCCAAATGATTTCGCTGAGGTAGGCCTAAACCATGCGATCAATCAAGTGCAATATCCAGGCTAGGAGCGAGACACCTGTCTTCCTTTCGATCTCTCGATATCTATCCTTTCCGGACTTAGCCATTCTGCATGCATATAAGCGACCATCGGGCTTGCCCCGATATGTCGCAACAGGTTTGGTGTGCTAATGTCCGGATCGACCGAACCAAGATCGCGTCCGTGGGCCTTCGGCCCACGGACGCGATCTCGTAGGGGTGAGTCGCGTGTTAGCGCACCAAACCTGTTGCGAAGATGGACACTAGGCCCATCTTCGCGTTGCACTTATTGAACTGTCGCGTTGCCTCAGTTTCGAAAAGTACTAATCAGCAAATTCAAACACCGTTATTTTCAGGGACTATGTTTCCGGTGATTTGATAGCCCCCGAAACATACCCGCGGCCGCAAGCAAAATAGCGACCGTCCGCAAAGAGGGGAACTTGTTTGATCGAAGATTTGGGGCCCTTTAGATCAGCAAGCCGCTTCGGAGTTTAGCTTTAGTTTCACCAGGCAGAATGGTTGATGGCTTTCCGTCCCGATACACTAGTCCCGAAGATTGATCCCCTGACGATTGCGATCTCACGATGGATTTTGCAGGGACCGATCACTCTTTGGTGACTGAAACCTGATTCCTTGAGATTTTTTTGCCAATGCCTGCCACAACGAATGAGATTGATTCGAAACCTGTCGCTTGGGTAACTGGAAGCGGTGCGCCCCGGGTTGGGCAATGCATTGCTGAATACTTCGGGGTTCGAGGGTACCGAGTCGTCATCCACACCTACAATTCCGTCAGCGAAGCAGAAAAATTTGCCGCCAGCCTGAATGCTCGTGGTATTGAATCCCTCGTTGTTCGCGGAGCCGTTGAAGAGCAAGATTTTGCGAAATCAGCCGTCACTACCATCCTGGAAACCTTCGGTCGGTTGGATGTTCTTGTGAATTCCGCAGCCATTTGGAACTGGCGTCCGTTGGAAGAAACGACCAAAGCAGATGTGCAACGTCAATTCGAAGTCAACTCGCTCGGCACCTTCCTTTGCTCGCAAGCGGCGGGACTGCAGATGGTGAAACAGGCCACCGGCGGTTCGATTGTTTTGATCGGGGACTGGGCAGTACATCGGCCCTATCGAGATTTCGCAGCCTACTTCGCTGGAAAAGGGGCTATTGAAACAATGACCCGTTCGTTTGCGATTGAATTGGCGTCGCGAAATCCTGCAATCCGAGTCAACGCAGTTTTGCCAGGCCCCGTTTTGCTCGACCCGACGATCTCCGAATCGAAAGCCGAATCCATTCGAAACCAGTCTTTACTAAAGCGACAGGGGGAAGCCAAACACGTGGCTCAGGCAGCCTACTTCCTGGCGACCCATGAATTCATTACCGGAGTTTGCCTGCCTGTGGATGGAGGGCGAAGCATTTACCCCGGCGCCACCGACGACGCGATCGCCCACCCAACGTTGCCCAAAACATGAAATCATCGCCTCGACGGACGAATCAATCTTCCTTTATTTCTCGTTGGAACCCCTGGCAAAGCCTAGACCTGGTGTTAAGCCTTGTTCATAATTCCAGGTCTTGTGGGGTTCTGCGGATTGGGAAGGTTATTCCTAAGAGGTGGACTTTGCAGATTGCTTGCGAGGTGATTCGCGGTAAAGAATCAAGTGTCTGTCCATCGCCGGAAACTTGGGTGACGTACTCTTCCCACATCTCAAGTTCCGGACTTGCTAAGCTTTTTGCCAGCAAGAATATGCAGATATCGGCGTAACAGTGATGATGTTTCTTAGTCTCTTTTGGAAGAATCGCATGAAACGAGTTCGACAATTCATGTCCAGATCGTTGGCTTTGGTGGCCGCGGTTGGTTTAGGCATGGTGCAGGGGTCGAGCGCAAATGCTCAAGATCCCGCGCAAGATTACCCCCCCTTCGAAAAAGTAACGGAAGGGTTCACCAAATCCGAATCGAAGTCGCCCGACAAGGGAGCCCTTTGCGGAGTCTGGACCCGCGAAAAAGATGGGCAGATGCTTCTCGAGCTGCCAAAAGATTTCGCAACCAAGAAGTACTTCATCGCCACTACCATTAGCAGTGGCGACAAGTTTGCTGGCCTCCAGTCCGCAGACTACTACGTTTACTGGCGTCAATACAACAAGCGTCTCGCTTTGATTCTGCCCAACGTAGAAATTCGCTCCAATGGAGAACCCGAATCGAAGTCGTCCGTCAAGCGATTGTTTACGGATACCGTCTTGTTGGACATTCCCATCGTTGCGATGGTCCCACGCGGAGGTCCCTTGGTCGATGCGGACGCATTGTTTGTCGGAAACGCTTCCAAGTTTTTTGGAAACAGCATCCGAGTTCAAGATCCACAACTCACCAAAGTCACCAAAGCCAAAACGTTCACCAAGAACGTAGAACTTGCATTTGAAGTGGTTGGAGCGGGCGGTAAGCTGCAAACGCTGCACTATTCTTTCAGCGAAGTGCCTGAAGACACCGGCTATCGACCTCGTAAAGCAGATCAACGCGTTGGTTACTTCGTTACGAACTACACCGACCTGGGCAGTTACTTAGACGACAAGAAACTGGTTCGCTACGTGACTCGATGGAGACTTGAAAAGCGAGACCCAAGCTTGAAGGTTAGCCCGCCGGTAACGCCCATCCGATTCTACATCGAACACACTACTCCTGTTCGTTACCGTCGCTTCGTGAAGCAAGGTATTGAATACTGGAATAAGGCCTTCGAAGCGATCGGGTTCTCGGACGCTGTTCAAGTCTATTACCAAGACGCTAAGACCGGCGATTTTATGGACCTGGATCCAGAAGATGTCCAGTACAACTTCGTTCGATGGCTAAACAACGATATCGGAACTGCGATCGGACCTAGCCGTGTTCATCCGCTTACCGGAGAAATCCTCGATGCGGACATCGTGCTGACCGACGGATGGATTCGGCACTTCAACTTCCAATTTCATGACATGATGCCGGATTTGGCAATGGAAGGCATGAGCCCTGAAACAGTCGCATGGCTAGGCTCGCATCCCAACTGGGACCCGCGTTTACGCTTGGCACCCAATTCAAACCGCGATTTCTTGAAAGGCTATTACGCTAACCAATCCAAGCTCCCCTTCGCTGGCCACGCGCTGACGAAAGTGGATACCAAATTGATCGGCGATCAGCAATTCGATGGTCTCGTTGGCCGAACAAGCCAAGTCAACGGATTC
>Ga0247837_1001055_pt1 | contig 58957 bp, 27 predicted proteins | sample LaCtaG_2_FD_187115 | JGI IMG/M metagenome (GOLD analysis project Ga0247837, IMG submission 187115) | Freshwater microbial communities from meromictic Lake La Cruz, Castile-La Mancha, Spain - LaCruzMarch2015_14.5m | ecosystem: Environmental > Aquatic > Freshwater > Lake | place: Spain: Castile-La... | reverse complement strand
CTGGTTCATATGAGGATTCATAGAAGTTAATTACTCGTTTATAAATGTGGTTTATCCTGCATATTCGCGACTTATAGAAAGGGACGTATTGCGCTGCAGAAGTTCACTATTCATCTTAAGAAAAATTCCATTGTGCTTGCATTATAGAAATAATGTCTGTCCGGAATCCACTAAATCATGGTCTTCTGGCCTAGTGGAGTTATGCGTCTCTAATATAAAACTATTCGAACTGAATGCTGCGTCTTTTCATCAAGATCTGCCCCGCAATATACGGTCTCCTACGATGCATCGTGATTTCAGGTCGTATGACCAGGAAGAAAATAGCCGATGCAAGAACCGAAGCAGTGAGTGGGCCCAACACATAGATCCACAAGTACTTGGCCCGAGCCACGCCATTGTGAATTGCATCCGCAGCATTGATGCCTAGGCCGATAGCGGGGTTCAGACAAGCGCCTGAGATCGGGCCTATGGTCCGACCCGCTGTATAGACGGAAATGGCGACTGCGAGGGTTGCGAACCAGTTGTTTTCTTGCATTTCTCCGCCGGAAAGAGTGACGAGGACGAGGACGCTGGTGTAGAAGACCTCGGCTAGGAAGGCTTCGCCCTGGCTTGTGCGGGCGCCCACCATCATTTCGAAGGTGTCCTTGCGGATTGCCCAGCTGACCAATGCACCTAGAAAGGCTCCAAGGAAATGAGCCGCATAGTAGATTCCATGCTCCACCAACTCCGACCTAGTCAACGACTTATCCGCCACTCTCACCAGCAGCATAGAAGTAGTGATCGCAGGGTTGAACTGCGCCCCCGACACCAGTCCCGTGGTGATAATGGCTCCCCACAGCACCGCCCACACCACTGATGAATTGCCTCCTGATATGCAGATGCCCTCTGCTAGGATAAAGGTGCCCAGCAGCTCTGCGCAGACACGGCCTACTCGCACCATTTTGCCTACAGGCAGGCCCTGTTACCTAGTCACTGCTTCTGGAAGAAGGAGCTGAGACCCATCTGTTTGCCCTTCTTGTGAGGAATAGCGGCCTCCGCAGCAGGCTTGGAGGGGACACTTTGCGTCTTCACGATTTCCTCTGTGACCACGTCTTTGCTCACAAGGTAGCCCTTCTGGTCCACAAAGGTGGTAGTGGAGGAGATCTTCACCCGCTTCAGTCCCTCCGTAGGGACTCTCTCCGCTGTAGAAGCCTGGCTGGGCTGGGGAGCGGACCTAGGGGGAGGATCTGGCTGTTTGCGCTTGAGGACAGGAGCGGGTGTGACTGCTATTTCCGTGTCGTCCTCCTCGACTGTATACAGGCTGCTTTTGAGGATTTCGGTGAATTCGTCAGTGTGCTTTTTGAACTTGGAAGGGTGAGGCGTAGACCTGCGCTTGGCAGTGTGCTCAGTGGGGCTGGCTTCCTCAGAGAAAGTCACTCGACTTCCCTCCTTCGTCCTACTTTCCTGCTTCTCCTCAGGCGATGTAGACTTCGCTTCTGATGGAATTCCCTCCGCTGGAGCAGCTGTGGCTTGGGGGGAGGAGAAAGCCTGGGGCTCTGCAGGCTTCTGCATAGGCTTCAGAGTGGTCTGCGACTTGCACACAGGCTTGGATTTGCCGGACTGCAGCTTCAAGGCGCTGGGAGCAGGCTGAGACCTGGAAGGTAGGTTTTCAGGTTTTGGCGCGGAAGCGGCCAAACCCGAAATTTTCCTTTTTCTATGCGGCAATAGCTCCCTTAGTACCTGGGGAAGTGGCTGAATTCCCGCATTTTCTTGTATATCCAGCCTACCCTCTGACAGACTTCCCTCCAGTCTCAGACCTTTCAGTCCCATTTCCACCTTGTGCAGTCCCTCCCAGCCCTCTGGTCTCCTCTGTGCAGCGAACAACACCATGTCCTCACTCTCCACGTCCATCATATCCTCCGCACTAACCAGCTCCAACACCTCCTCTCCTGCTCTCTGCAGACAGTAGAGAAGGCGGTAGTTGGCTTTGCCGAGGTGGTGGACGGCGGAAAGCAGCAAAGTGCGAGATTCCTCGATAGAAAGACGCAGGGCGCAACTGAGACTGTGGCAGGTGACAGCTGGGTGAGTTTGCAGCCAGGCGAGCACTTCCTGGTTTTGGCGGTCAGTCATATTAGGAACTAGTCAAAGGTAAGGGAACTGCGGGGCGGCTTGCAGTGGAAAGAAGGCGTTTCCGCCCTAACTCCCTGGTCCTCTGACAGTGCAGAATGAGGCTCTGGCAGTACCAACGGCGGCAAGACCGGGCGGTACCTCTTCCCCTGAGTCCCCCGCAACTGCCAAGTCTGCTCCACCAGCATTTCCCGGATAGCCTTTACCTTCCGCTCAGCTTCTTCCAGCTTGTCCTTGGTAGCGGCGCTCTTGCAGGCGAGGTCGTGGTCGGACTTGGGGGAGTGCTCGGTCCTGGAGAGGTCCTCCACTGTGGTTCTGCGGGAGGAACTGCGCTTGTCTGGGTTCAGCTTTTCTACTGCCTTTTTCTTGAGAACATCCTTGACTTTCGCTAATTCCACTCCCACTAAATTGCCCTGCTTCTTCATTTTCGCGAGTTTCTTCGTATCTTCAACGGCTTGCTGGTTTATTTGGTCTCTGGCCTCCGATATTTCCACGATTTCCTTATAAACACTCGCGAATTCCTCCTGAATTACCTGTAAAAGCGACTTATTCATCACCAAAAGGTCCGAATCCACCAATGCCTGCACTGCATATTTCCTCGAAATCCCCAATATCACCTCAATTTCCCCGCAATACGCGCCTCTCTGCAGCTTCTTCACAGGCGCATACAGTCCCTCGACCCTCACAACCACCGCACACCTCCCTGTTACAATGAAGTACACCTCATCCGCGTATTCCCCTTCCTGATACACCATAGACCCACCAATCGCTAGCGAAGGCAGCAAAAAAGGCACAATAGTGGCAATAAAAACCTCGTTTTTGTCCTGGAAAAAGGGCAAAGTCTTGATAGCGCCTTGGTACATGCCCATAGCGATTTCGTACTTCAGGTCTTTGGGCAGTTCGTTGAAGATGTGCTGCTTGTCGCTCCAGCTGAACCCGGTTTTCTCAGTCATGTACTTGATTGCGTGGCGGAGGCGGGCGCGCAGGGAACGGTCTAGCTTGGCTTCTCGGGCGAATTCCTCGATGATAGCGAGTTTGTTGGTGAGAATGGTTTCTCGAGTGTCGATGTTGGTGATCATGGAAGTGAGGGAGCCGATGGTGAAGGAGAAGAAGCAGACTCCGAACATCATCCACAGTACTGCCACTATGCGCTCGAGGGAGGTGGTGGCGTGGATGTCTCCGTAGCCTACAGTGGTCAGCGTGGTGAAAGCCCAATAGAAACTCGCCACATACAAAGTCCCGCTGTCCTGGTCCTGAAAGCCCAGCTTATACACCCAGCACTCAGGCCCCATTTCCAACGTCGCAGTAAAGTACCAAAAGCACGACATCAAGTGCACACATATGAGGACTGTAAGGAAGAAAGTGATGAGGCGCATAGCACTGTGCTTCAAACTCACGAAGTCTTGGATGCGCACCAAGCAGCCCGACTCACCGCTTTGCTTGATAGCTTTCAATAGGCGAGAGATGCGGAACAGACGGTACAGTCTGGGGACTCGCAGGAGGCGCAGGAGACTGCTGTAGCCCACGTTGGAGGAGGCGGAGGGCATGCTGCTGTCGAAGAGGGAAAAGGGCATGCAGGCCACTAGGTCGATTGCTAGCCAGTTGCGGGCGTAGTTCCACAGGATCTTCCCTCGGTGGGTCACTAGTTGCCCGTCATTGTCATAATACGCACTACAGCCTGTCACCAGCACATCCCCAAAGAAGATCGCATTCACCACGTACTCCCACGCCTGCCAGCCGCCCTCCTCCTCCTCTTCCACAAAAGCCATCCGAAACGGCATCACTGTAGCTGTGTACACCAGCAAAACCGACACCACTCCATTCCACACCCCTTTAAACCAGTGATTCGGAGGGATTATTCCACAGGGAAAGACCTCTTTTTGCTCCTGGCCAGACCACGTCTGCAAGCGATTCAGGTCCCCGTGGACTAACTTGTGCATCTGTAGGTGCAGTTCTTCGCTTTCGATAGGTATAGTGGAGGCACCGAAGAGCTGCAACTCTGTTTTCAAGTGTTTCATCATCATCTTAGCGCGTAGCTTGGCTCTGACATGCTTCCAGACTGGCAGGTACTTGGACCCTACTACGGGTGTGTTTCTGATTATCCACTTTTCGCGGGCGGTGGAGGAGAGGTCCTCGGGGGCGGGAGCGGGCGGCTCGGGGGCTAAGGACTCGGAAGACAGGGGGAAAAGGGACGGGGGAGTAAGTGTGACGAGACTATTCTTCCGCTTGCGGGAATAGGCGTCTATCATAGGGCCTGGGGAGTCGCCGGACAGTGAGTCTTTCCGGGAGTTTCGCCCAGTTTTCTTCATCAAAGAAGCGACCAGCTGCCTGGAACTTACCATAGTAGGAAGGATTTACTAATAGACTCAGGACTTTGAGAACTAGAGTATGAAATTAAAGGAAATGTAGTGGGGAATAGACGGGAATTTTAGGCTTTTACCGAGTAAGCGGCAATAAATCGAGAGAAAGTACAGGAATTATCGAGATTTGGCGGGCTATTTACCCAGAAACGCAGGAAATATAGGGCAAAAGAAGAAATATCATATATAAACTATGATAATTTGCAGTCTAAGCGCGTTAATTAGTCCTCATTTCCCCTTCTCTCCTTCTTCCCGTCGAAAAATACTCTTGAACTCAGATATTCTCGAAATGGGTCGGTCTTTCCCTATGCAAATCAGCCTCATCTCTGAATTTACCCATAATTTCGTCTAATTTATGGATTTTTAGGGGAAAATTGCAGCCTGCAGCTAGAGACAGCAAGCATCAATTAAGAAAACGCAAAATTGTATCAATAAAAAAGCCAACAAATCGCGTAAAGTCCCAAAATTCGCCTAAATCCATACTTAAAGTCCCAAATTTCCTCCCTTTAGCCGCAAATCAGTCCCTCCTCCTTATATCCTAAGCACTAGACGCTAGGAAGTTGACTCCCACAATAGTGTGGTTCCTCTGCCTGTGGCTTGGAGAAGCACTGGCCAGCAGTCTGCCCTGACTGGCCACTTCCGGCCTCTCCCTTTTCCTCGGAGTTGTATCGATGTAGCGACTATGAGGCCATTTGAAGGGGTCTAGGAAGTACCCAGCCAGCTGCTTGCAAGCCACGAAGCTGATGAAGTGGTCTTCAGTCAGTGGGGAGTCGCTGTACATTGCCCTCACTTCGCACATTAGTTCCCTTGCTTTGGCTTCGTTTCCGGGGTCGGCGACACTGGAGAGGGACTGCTGGAAGCACGTTTCCCAGTCTTCCTGGCTGCTTGCCTCCCATAGTGACCGGAGTATTTCCACGGTTCGGTCCACTGTGTAGTCGTAGGCGAAGCTGAGGGCGTAAAGGAAGTAAAAGCGGTCCACTGTGAATCGATCGTTACGCATGTTTAGTTGATAGTACTGCGGAGAAACGAACTTTTTGAAGTCCAAAGCCGTGATTCGCCCTGTCGGCCGGAGAGAGTGAAAGACCACATATAGCTTTTTCTCAGACAAACACAGGGAAAGCTTGGACTTTAGAGTGCTGAGGAAGACTGATAGACTGTGTGTGGACTCTGCACTTTCAAATAGGTCTGAAATGTGCATATTGGAGGAGTATAGTTTATGACTGACGACGAAAAGCACATAATCCCGCTTGTCCATGTCTCCGTTTCGCAGGTAGTTCAGCATTCTGCGGGTTAAATCAGCGTCTTTCGCTAATGGCAGCGCATACAGCAGGTCTAAGGCATCACTCAGCCACACCTTCCCCCCAGATGCCGGGTCCACAAACTCCACATCCATTCTGAACCTTTGGGTTTCCTCGGCCTTCACAATGTTCCGTTTTAGCACCAATGTGAACATTTCGTAGTTGGCTTTTACGAAAAAGTCCGCCACAGAGTCGCTGATTGGACTATGGAGTTGTAACATTCGAGTGAGGAACTGGCCGTAGAACTCGTCCTCGGTGAAGGAGAGGAGAGTGGGCAGGGCCTGCCGGAGGGAGTGGATGGCTGCGGCTCTAGCGCCCAGTTTCTCTGAGAAATAGGCAATTGTGAATGCGGGGAAGGAGGAAAGGAAGTCGCTCGCTTCGGCTTTTCTTATCATTATGTCATCAAAAGTCTTATAAACGACCAAAGCAGGCATAGGCGTGCGCACATAACTGCCCTCCTTACCCACACACTCCAACAAAGGATTACCCCTCACCACCGCCACTTTCCACAGTCTCAAAGGGTCCTCCCCGCCTTCCTCTCCCCAGCGTCCCAAACCTGTCGACTTCCACCTTACAAAGTAGGCGGCCAGTCCCTTTTCCACTTGTTTTTCGAGGACAGACCGCAGGCGAGGAAGCAGCATTTCCCGCTTTTCATTTTGCATGGTGAGGAGCAAGTCTTGAATGGACTGGTCCAGTTCGTCTAACTTCGTGTGGACTTCTGAAGGCTGGGGAAGGGATTTCGAAGGGTCAATTGACCGCAAATTAGTCAATTTTCGCTGTAGGCTTTCAATTGCGGTTTCTAAAGATGCGATTTTGTCCCTCAAATTGCGGTTTTCATCTTCTAATTCGATGGTTTTCGCTCTCATTTCCTCAGTTCGAACCCTGTCCAGACACTGAATTTCGCGCAACTGTTCAACTTCGAAGGTCAGTTCCTGGAGCTGAATGTCCATTTTTGCCTTTTCCAAGCCCTCCACTTCCTCTTTGAACAGTTTTTCATTGCTGCTGAAGCTGATGCGAGACCTGGTCCTGCCAGAGGCTGATTTGGGCGTTTCAAAGGCAGACTTGTCAGCTGCCAGTAGACTCAAGTTGCGCTCGATGTCAAGCAGTAGATCAGTGAAAGTGTGCATTGTGATGGAGTCGGTGTAGCGGGAAGTGGTGGAGGAGGGTAGGAGCCGTTGGAGGAGGGAGTGAATGCGCAGTGCAGAGTCGTAGGCGCTTAGAATGAAAGGGAAAGTGCCTTCGACGTCCTGAAAAAATCCGTCCAATTCCCTAAACAGCGGCTCTCTGTCCTGGTCGCCTCCATGCGTGTCCGAAAAGAAGTCGACCCACAAACATCTCATAGAGTAGAAAGTCTCTCTGAGTGCAGAAACCTCTCTTTTCAGCATTTCCCCACTCCTTGCATGTGCTAGAGTGCTAGTGCCTAGCAGCTCTTCCAGCACTGTGGTCCATACTTCAGAGGAATCTGTGGGGAAGGAACTGTGGGAGGGAGGGCGAGAGGCTAGTTTGTGTGCTGTGTCGAGGCGAGTGCAGGCTGAGGCTACTGCAGTGCGGAGCTGGGTGAGAGTGGCTCGTAGGGTGTCGGTTTTAGTGGCTTTGCGCTGGAGAGAAGGGGAAAGGAGGTGGGTGCATTGGGAGAAGTCGGAAGTTGAGATTGGCTTTTCAGGCTGGAGAGTTACCACTAGACTGGCAGGGCGGCACACAGAGGGCTGGGAGGGTGGGGAGTGGGCCAGGTCAATTGCACCCTCAGCTTGCGATCCAAACATATTGTCAGGGAGCGTTATATCTATTGGCAGGTGCGGAAACTTCTGCAGCCGATGGATTTCCAAACCTTATATCGATAATTTGCTATCGGGATGCTCATATTTCACGTTTCCTGCCAATTATACGGAAATAGTCGTAATTGTGTGTCTTTATACTCATAACTGAGAGTGCAGTTCTGAATTGCCAGCTAAGACTCATCGTTACTAACACGAATTTGAGAACGCTTCAGCTATTTGTCAGCTATGCAGGTCGAGTTTTTGGCCTAACAGTTTGCCCGGCGGCCATGCAAAGTGGTGGCGTATAATTGATATGGACTCCCTTACGAAGGAACAGTTGGACGAGTGTCGCAAGCTTTTTACTATTTTCGACGTGAATGGGGACAACAAAATCAGTTCCAGAGAGTTGGGGGCAGCTCTGCGTGGACTGCGCATCAATATCTCCGAGGCAGAAGTCAAGGAACTAATTGCCCAAGTGGACGCCAACCAGAACGGCTCCCTCGAGTTCGCCGAGTTCTGCAAGCTGTACGCCGACCACCTCGGCAACATGCTCAACCTAGAGAAACTCATGAACACTCTAGCAGCCTTCGACAAGAACGCCACCGGCTCCGTCGACCCCCAGGAACTCAAGCAAATCCTCAGTACGCAGGGCGAGCCACTGCTCGACTCCGAAATCGACGAAGTGTTCAGAGACGCAGGAATCTCGAATGCTCCGTTCCCGTACAAGAACCTAGCTAACCTCCTTCTATCCTAGTCGTACATGATTCGGTAGGGGTTTGCCATCAGCATGGAGTACTCCTCGGTGCTGAGGGCGGCTTTGGCGACGGTCACTGGACAGCCGAGTACCCGCAGACTGTTTATTCCCTTACTTTTGAATATCAGCAGGACGTCCCTTGGTAAAGGTCAGAAGCAGGTATTGGCCAGGGAGTGTGCCAATAGGAATCCGCCGTTCTTTCCCATGGATCAGCCGGTAGTCCGTAAGCACTGGTTAGAGCTTGCCTTGGAGGCCGCGGGAGGAGCGGGTTTCCGACAGAGACACGTGGAAAGTGGCGATGCCGGGGACTTGGACCATCAGAGCGTTGATAACACTCAGTTCGTCCAAATTCAGGCGGATTTGGTTGGGATGGAGCTGGTCGCGGGTGTAGGGCAGGTCTTGGGTGCAGAGAGAATAGGTCCTTTGAGACATTAAATAGATGCTTTCAGGACCATTTACTATATGCCGTTATGCATAGAATTGCCTATGTCTTCAGACTCTTTCTAACTGAGCCAACGCCTCTTTTCAACATTACTACGAGTCTATAAGTCTCCCATCCGCCCGATACTTCTTGACCGTCCCATCCGGGTACTCCCTGACCTTCGTCCCATCCGGGTACAGCGTATCCCTCTGCCCACTCACACTCTCTATGAACTTCACCCCCTGCGCATCAACTCTCTGCATCGTTCCATCAGGAAACACCGATTCTTCCTGTCCATCCGGCAATATAGTCTTCACAGTCCCATCAGTAAACTGGATTTCCTTCTTGCCGTCTGGGAAGTGCTTTTCTGTCTGACCGTTGGAGAAGTGGAAAATTTGGAGTTTGTCTGGGAAAGTGGTTTGAGTGGTTTGGGCCTCTGAGAAGTGGTACACCACTTTGCCGTCTGCAAAGGTCTGCTTGACGTCTTTGTTAGTGAAGAAGACGGAGGTGGAGCCATCAGGAAGGACTTCCTTGCGAACTCCGTTGGGGAAGATGACTTCTTTCCTGCCGTCGGTGTAAATTCGCTGGATTTTACCGTCAGGGGCTGCGGTTTGGCTTTGCACTTTGGCCTCCTCAGGCCCTATTTCCGTCGATTTCGGAGAAAAACGGCTGAAATCGCTCTTTGCAGATTGATGGATTTGTGGACTTTTCCCTGTTTTTGCAATTTTCACCTCTTCTGCACTGGCTGTTGCAGGCCTCCAAACTGCTAATTCGTCTCTGGCTGAGGGATTAGTGGCCTTGGAAACTTCTGGTTTGGCTGATTCTGCTCTGGGCATTGGGCGAGTGTCGGGGCCGGGAGGGCCTTTGAAAGGACTGGGTTTGCCTTTGGGGACAGAGGGCTTTTTCCGCATGGACTCGAGCTGTTGGCGGATGGAGTCGCAGGCGGTTCTGTGAGCGTCTTCCTGGACCTTCGCCTCCTCCTGCAACTGCCTAATCCTCGCTTTCAGCGTCTCCGCATCCACAAAATCCCTACTTTGCCCCTTTCCTCTGCCCACATTCGCCATTTCCTGTCTTTTCGAAGCCGCAAATTCCTCTTTCATCGTCTCTCGTTCGTTTTTCGCCAATTCAATAGCAGTATTTAAAGCCTCTTCGACATCTTCACTGAGGCCAGAGCGCAATTTTCTCACTTCTGACTGCAAATTCACTACTTCTCGCTTGAGTTTCTCTATTACATCTGCTCCTGCAGGGCCCAAAACCTGATCAGGACCGATATTTCCCCGCTTTTCAGGTGGAAATTGGACTGATTCTGTAGATTTTTGGGCGTTTCTTTGCTGGGGAGGAGATAATTGTCCCTTTTTCACGCATAATTTTCCGCTTCTGCGCTTGAGAAAGTCCCTGCGAGTGGCTTTTTGCCTGTTTTCGCTTTCTGCCTCTTCGCTTTTCTGCTGAGCAGCTTTAACTGTTAATGCAGTTTTAGAGCCTTTCCTGAGAAAAGCGTGAGTCCGTCCCTCCAGCACCACTGCAGGCCGCTCCTCCTTCTCCAACTCCGCCTCCAACAGCTGCTGAAAGCCCTTATTGGCCGTAGATATCGGAATATCATCAAAGTTCTTGGCTCTCTTGCGTGCCTGCAGTCCTGTCTCCTCAGGTGCACATAACGGCGGAGAGAAGGTGACTTCATCTACTTCGGTGGCTGGCTTTGGGGAGGATTTGGGCTTTTCGAGGGTTGGTTTGGTAGGGAAAACCACCTCTTCTGGGACTGAAATGGGCGCTTCTGACGGCATTTCGACCTGGACACTGGCGGAAACGAGGGCTGGCTTGGGGACTGGTCGGCTGCTGGGGGGGTCGCTGGCCTCTGGATCAGACAGAAATTGAGCCAAAAGTCGCAAATACTGCGCCTGCATCTCCATGTACCTCAGCGGGTCCATCATCCCAGGGTAGTTCATGTACCCAAACATACTCGGCTCCATGTGCAATTCCCACTGTATACCCTGCCCAAAATGGCAATTCGCCTATTAACTAGGGTTATTGGTAGCTAAATTGGTCGTAAAGCTGCCTGAAAAGGCACTTGCGAACTTCGCAGGCATCATCTTCATTTCTTCCATTCTCGCTCGAATAGCGGCCGGATTCGTCACATTCGCTTGCGCATTGTGTCCAATTGTATGCAGAAACCCCGCTTTCGTGAGCTTGTCCGCAGTACCGAGACACACAGCCACCAGGTCTTTAGCGAACTTCCCCTTCTTTTGCTTCAAGTTACTGAGCCAAGTCTGCACCCGGTCTCTGCTGAAGTCAGCCGAAGGGGTGATTTCCATTGGAATTGGGTCTAAACAGGCACTGACTAGCTGCTGAATGAAGGCCTCGGCCTCGCTTTTGCTCATTTCCTCGGAGAGGGACAAGTCCTGGGCGTCCCAGAGGGCAGCGGCCTTTTCGAGCTCGGTGCCAGCGCTATGGAGGAGGGAGAAGGTGAGGAGTTTGTGCCCGTCGTAGGCTGTTTCGGAGGTGCGGAAGGACTCGAGAAGGTCGGGGGAGCCGCGGAAGTCGAGGGCGGAAGTCACCTTCTTGAAGCGCGCCTCCGTAAGCACTCCATTGGCCATGGCCTTATACACAGCCGCTTCCACTGCTTGTGGAGACATCTGAGCACCCCACAGTCTGGCCTCACACCCCACCACGAAGCCGTTCTCTTCGGTGCCTGTTCGAGACCCTCGGCAGCCCATATTATCCAGCCGCTTGTATGAGGAAGCTCAAAAGCAAGCAGGTCTACTACCATTCTCTGATGGAAAACAGCGTCTCCACCTCCCGTCTCCTCAGTCCTTCCCACAGTCTCCCTCCTCCTCAGGCCAACTCCACCCTGCCATTCGTCAACATCATGCGGTTCGGCTGTCCCTCCGACATAATTGTGCACATCCCCGCCGATGTCGCAAGGCTAAAAACCGCCGCTCAGAGAAATCTCTCCAAGACGCAGTGTTCTATGAAGGATTTACTGGATGAGGTGCAGCCAGTACCGAAAAGGCTGGAGTTGAAGGATAAGGAGAAGTTGATAAGGGAGCTGAATAGCATTACTATCCCGATGGAGTCGTTTGAGGAAGTTACGCCGGCGAGGAGAATGTTTTCGATAGGGACGGAGGAGGAGGAGCCGGGGGAAGAGCTGAGAGGCAACATAAAGCGCAGAATCCAAGACCAGCGCCTCCTCTCCAAAGCCCCTCCCTCCCACTCCCCCCTCTTCCCCTCCGTCCCTTCACTGGACATCGAGCAATCGGAAGCCACTCTCCTCCCCTACCGTCTCAACTCTGTCCGTCCCTACCGCTACAAAGACTCCATCTCCTTTTTCGCAGCTGTCAAGGAGCAGAACTACAAAGTAGTCCGCCACCTAGTGGGCGAGTGCCGCCAATTGGTGACGGAGCAGGACTCTTTGGGACTTACAGGCCTGCATTGGGCGGTCAAGCGCGAAGACCTGAAGATGCTGGATTGGCTGGTGAGGTGGGGAGCGGGAGTGAATCAAACTGATATGCTGAATAGGACGCCGCTGTATTTGGCTATGAAGCAGGGCAGTTTGAAGTTGGTCACTAGGCTGGTGGACCTTGGGGCGGACCCGACGATTGCGACTGTGTCTGGAGTTTCTCCCCAGCAAATCCCCAAGGAAGGCTCTCATCTCTGGATGGTGATTTTCAAACGCGAATATGTGTCCACATAGAAGCGAACTCAGCCTTCCTCTAATCCCAGCATAGGCCTCTCACCCGTATTATCTCCTATGTATATATCCACCTGCTCACTTCCTTGAAAGGGAACATCTACGTCTCGCTAGGTGTAGGACTAGTGCTTAGTTACTGCTGCGCCTTTACGGTGAAGCCACTCAGAAAGCCATATTCCGCCTTCTCGAGTCCCACGTCCTCCACATCCTTCGGTATCCTCAGCCTCTGCTCTAGTCTCTTCACCCCGAATATCAACCCTCCAAATATCGCCGCCCACACCGTCATACACAGAAACCCGACAATCTGCACGTAAATCTGCTCCCCATTATGATCATGATAAACCCCTGTGTCATGGTCCCAAAAGCCCACTCCAATAGTCCCAAACAGCCCTGGTACGAAATGCGCAGGCAGCACTAGGGTCGCATCGTCGACGTTAAAGCGCTCTTCTAGGATGCGGACTCCCGTGAATAGGAGACCTGCGAAGATGCCGAAGACGAAGGCTTCCCAGGGGTGGATGTTTTGGGCGATGCTGGAGACGATTACGAAGCCGGCGATGATGGCTTTGAAGGAGGAGTGGATGTGGTTGATGGTGTCGCGGTTTTGGACGAGGGCGAGGATGAAGGCTATAAAGGCCGAAGTGCCCCCAGCCAGCAGACAGTTGAAGAACCCAATACCCACATACTTGATTCCATACGAATAGTCATTGATGATATACAGCAATCCAATCATTTCCAAGAAAACCCCCAGCACAAAGAAGTTAATTTCCTCCGGCCTAAAGTAAGTTCCCCTGGTCTTCTCCGCTCTGCGGCCTGTGATGAAAAGCGCAGGCAGTACAAACGCCCCTGCAAACACATGCACAGTGCAGGCTCCACCATTATCCACAAAGGAGTTATCGAAGTGGTCACTCAGCCAGCCGCCTCCCCATGCCCACGCACAAACCACCGGCCATCCAAACGCCATCACGAACCCTGTATACCAGAGATAAACCGATAACTGAAGTCGCTCTGTCAGTGCTCCGCCGATCACTAGCGTTATGTAGACTCCCACGAAGCCTTGCCAGGTCGCCCAGAGGTAGTGGTCTTTGTCCTTCCATTCGTCGCCTGCGAAGTTCCACTTGCCGATGAAATCGACGACTTTGCTGTTGGCGAAGCCGTAGCCGAGGAACCACCACATGAGCACGCCTAGGGACAGCATGAGGCAGTTTTTGAAAAGGATGAAGTTTTGAAATTGCTTGCGAGCCACGCCCGCCTCAAGCAAAGTTTGACCGACCTAAGTTGATAATACAATCGCAAGGAAGATAAAGCCGACTGAAGCGATGGAGTAGGTCAAATAGGCAATGCGTCCCCCTTCGCCGGCCGGGTCTGTATTCATAGCACTGTCTGCGTCCATATTAGTATAAGAAACTGCTGGACGGTCGACTGAAGTCCTTGTGGCTGGGTATATAGTGCACACTCTAAATTCCGTAGTTAACCAGTTCTGAAGTTTGCCGAGTTGTATTAGACTGGTATATAAGCTGGAGTGGAGTTCTCTGTATGGGAGATAGGAACTGGGGTTAGTGTATTGCTGCTGCAGCTATGGCTATGTTGGTATGTTTTGTTGCACATGTCTTTCCCCATATAATACATGGAGTTGGGTGACAAAGTCAGGTTAGCATCAGCTGCCGCCCCTATTCTCTTCTCCACTTCCGGAGTCTCCAACCCCCTTCAAGGCCGCTCCTCAGCCCAAGAGTCCTACCCCAAGCCCTCCGCCCCGGCCTATTCCGACCCAGAAGACGACTACCTCGCCAATGCTTTAGCCCAAACCGCAGTCTCTGCTGGCAAAGCTATGTACCCTGCAGTGAAGCAAGCCGCCGTAGACCTCTATCCCGCAGCTAAACAAGCAGCAGTGGACATGTACCCCGCAGTTCGCGACTCTCTCAAAGAAGCCAGCAAAAGCGCCTTTTCCGCCCCCAGTCCTTCCTCCGACTCCCGGTCCGACTATCTCCCTAAAGGAAGCAGCAGCCGCAGCCGCGGCATCGACATCCAAATCTGCGACCCAGTGGTCAAGGAAGAGCGGATGCTCAGCAAATTTGTGGTCTACACTGTAAGGGGACAGGACAGTAGCGGCAGCTTCGAGACTTATCGCAGATATAGTGACTTTACGGCCCTGAGGACTGCTTTGGTGAGGAAGTGGCCGGGAGTCTATATTCCTGCGGTGCCGCCGAAGCAGATATTGGTAAGGGACTAGGCAGGGGAATTTGACGAGTCCGTTTATTGAGGACCGCAGAGTGATGCTTGAGGATTTCCTAAAGCGACTTGTGGTGGTCGATTTCCTGCTAGTTTCAGAAGAATTCCAGCTATTTATCCGCGGCACTCCTGAGTTCGAGAAGGAAAGTGCAACTTTACGAGTGCTGACTTACGCTGAAATAGCCGCCAACTACACCAACCACTTCAGTCGCTTTGGAAGCTCGGCTTCTGACCCGATGCCGAGACTGGCTGAGGAGGAAAAGTTCCTGAATGAGGCTTCGCAGCGTCTTAAACGCATTAAAGACGTAGCGAAGCGGACCAAGGAGCAATACGGCGCCTTCCAAGAGTCCTACAACTCCCTCTCCGAAGACTTCGAGTGGATCGAGGGGCAGTACCTGCGAGAGTGCATTGGACGGGACTATAAGCCGCTGTTTAGGGGAAACAAGCGGGAAACCCTCGTTAATCCCTATGGATTCCTCTATGACTGGGTTAAGTGCGAATTACTCGACTGCAGAGCCGGAATCGAAGCAATCACGAAGGTCAGAGACCTGGAAACCGCCAAAAATCGCCAAACCAGCAAACTCGAAACCGACAAAACCGATCTCGTGAAACTGCAAACCGGCAAAACGCTAATTTCCCACCTTTTCTCCTTCAAATCCCGAGCGAACGGCATAACCTCCCTCGAAAAAGACGTCGAGCAGCTCACCGAAGAAACCCAAAGTCTCAACATCATCGTAAGAATCGCCAGTTGCCGCCTATTGGAGTTCGAATTGCCCCGGGTGAAGGAGGCCAAAGAGGCAGTTTATGCAGCTGCTATGCGGAAGTTCGCGAGGAGTTCGGCTTTGGAATGTGAGGAGTTGGGCAAGGCGTTTAGGTCTATAGAGAGAGATTAAACTAGGCAGAGTCGAGGTCGATGTAGGTGCGGATGTGGGAAATGGTGAAGGGGAAGTCTTCGAGGGAGGGCGGAATTGAGGGGTGATAGCAGTGCACACCCCGCGCCTCCTCCATTTCCGCCTTCATCTCCCCTTCCCACATCCCCTGCAGCGCCTTCAACTGCCGCTTATAGTTCAAATCCGTCTCTACCTCAGCACTCCCACTCAAAAAGTCCTCAAATCTGAAGCTAACCCCGTCCTCCACCTTCGCCTTTTTCCCCGGCACAGGGTCTTTTTCCCTTATATCCACCTGCACAGGGTCCAAACCCACTCTCAGATCCACCTCTATCGCATATGCAAACTGCGTCTGCAGCCTATACTGCACTGCATCGAATCTGAACTCTAGGCAGGATTTCTGGCAAATGGGGCATTTCCAGCCTGCGGTCTTTTGAGCCACGCGGACTTGCAGCCAGTCCTCGAGGTCGAAGCAGGTGTAGTGGGTGCAGAGGTAGCCGCGAACGGAGTGGGGAATGAAGTGGCTTTTGGTGGGGAGGATTTTCACTAAGGCTTCGGATTTCTTGCCGCTGTCGAAGAGCAAATCCAGACTGCGGGCTATCGTCTCATTGTTAATACACAGAAAAGGCTCCACCTGTTCCCTCGTCCGCTTCCTGCAAACCGCAATCGACCAAACATACTCTCCCGCCCTTTCCGCGTTCAATTGAATCTTCACAGGGGCTTTGAGTCTCTTCAGAATTCCCGATATATCCTGTATTTCCGTCTTATTTGAGCCTTGAAACGCCACCATGTCATTGACTATAATTGTCGTTTGCTCGGGCCAGGCCGTGCAGTACCCCTCCGCTGTCAACTTCAGACATCTAATGAGGACGAGCTGATCTTTCAGGTATGGGATAGACCGCAGAATGATAGGGTTGGAGTCGATAACGTGGGGGAACAGGCAGAACTGCAGGACTTCGAGGAAGGGGTTGGAGCGCTTGAGTTGGCACTGGGGACACTCGTAGTAGGGCATGGAAGTGGCTTTCTGCATGCAGGCGTGGTGCTGGGTGCTGCCGCAAGTACCGCAGGATATAAAGGAGGAAATAGGCGGCTGGGAACAGACGCAGTTACAGCCGTCCGCCATTCTACCTTTACAGCTCTGCATATCTCAGCCTCAAACACGCCATTTAGCCCTATTTCCCCTTCTTTTTCCCTTTGAGTCGGCTGAAGAACCCCTGCTTCTCCTCCTTCCCTGCTGCTAGTCCTGCCAAAGCAGCTCTCCTCTCATTCAAACCACCAATTTCCGTCTCTTTTATATTCATAATCCTCATAACGACCACAACAATGCTCTCCACCCTGGTTTCCCTGAGTGATTCTTACTGTATGGGCAGTGCTTCTAGTAGGTTTTGGACGACCATGGTCAGTTCATCAGTGGAAATGCCAGTGTTTTCCTGCGCAGATCTAGCCCGTTGTCTGTAAAGTGCAAGTTGTCGCTCTAAATCGTCGTTTGCGCGCGTCAAATCGTCGTTTTCCCGCTTCATTCTCTCGATGGACTGGAAGAGAGAGGCGGCTTCGGGCTCTGACAAGGCCATGGAGTCGCTGCTGCGCTGCGATGACTCAGCCTTCGGAGAAGTCAAAGCAGGGCGATAGGGACTAGATTGGGCACTGGCCTGCGGCTCACTGGGCAGTTCCAAAGGCGCAGGGAGACGTTTAGACCGTTTGGAGCTGATAAGAATGGAGGAAATCACACTTGTGAGACTTTGGCCTTGGAAGTTAAAGCCCTTTTCCAGCAGTAAGGACTTGGCGTCGGTGTAGTCTTGGGAGTAGGGGCGCTGCTCGAGCTCTGTGGTCAGTTCGGAGATGCGCTTTTCTAGGCTTTCTATGAGAGTTTGCGTCTTTTCCGACAAAACAACCATCGAAGTGGCCAAAAGCGGCGAATCCGGCCCCATAACTTCCATCCACACATACACACCCCTACTCTGCACCAACTTCCACCTCTTCTCCTGAAACTCCACCAACAGACACACTTCCCCATCCATCTCCGAATCAGGCGTAGGAGCCCCAGGACTCGAAGCCTCGTCCTCCCTCTCAGGCTTGAGCACGGTTAGGCAGGGCTGGCTGCTTTCCCATAGGCAGACTAGTCGGCCGAGACGCATTTGCAGCTGTTCGCAGCGCCGCTCGATGGAGCCGTAGCCGCTTTTGAGGCTTTTGTCGAAGGAGGAGAAGAGCTGGGAGAGGGAAGATTCGAAGGTGGTGAGTTCGGAGGAGGGAGGAAAGGGGCATTCGCTTCCCCTGGATTTCACTCTCTGTATGACCGGCAGCGCCTCCTTTCCCTGCCCATATTCAGAGTCCACAGCCTCTATTTCTATATCATCCGATTCCTTTATGACGGTAAAGCTTTCCTCGTCACTTTCCCCCAAGTCCAGCTCCACCGGCAACACCACTCTCGAGTCCCTCCACAAAGTCTTCACAGTCTTCAACTCTTCCTTCAGCTTCTCATTTTCCTGCGTCAAACTGGACCTTTCCAGCTCTTTCCCAGTCAAATCAGACTTCAAGCCCTCGTTTTCCCTGCTCAAAAGGACGTTTATTTCCTGCTGTTTCTTCGCGGCGACGAGTTCGGACGTCAGGCGATTGACCTCTTCCAGGCGGTTGCCGTAAAGGATGCTGATTTCTTCTTGGATTGAGTTGAGGCGGGCGTTTTCCTGCTCGAGTTTGGCGATTTGGGCCTCTGCGGAGGTCAGCTTGTCCTGTAGAGTTGTCATTTCAGCGTCGAAGTCGTCTGTTGGCTGGGCCGCCACTTCGACTTCTCGCGGAATCACAGTGAAGTTCTCTTCTTCTTCCCTGGAAATCTCCCGAAAAGCCCTCAACTCTTCCTTCAGTTTCTCATTTTCCTGCGTCAAACTGGACCGTTCCTGCTCTTTCCCAGTCAAATCAGACTTCAAGCCCTCGTTTTCCCTGCTCAAAAGGACGTTTATTTCCTGCTGTGTCTGCGCGGCGACCAGTTCTGCAGTCAGTCTGTTGACCTCTTCCAGGCGGTTACTGTACAAAGTGCTGATTTCTTCTTGTAGCAAGGAGAGATGGGCGTTTTTCTGCCTGAGATCAGAGATTTCGGCCTGGAACTGGAGTACATTTTGACTGAAATTTGCCTTTTCAAGGGCAAATTTGCTGGTTAATTGGTCAATTTGGCTTTTTAGGGCAGATTCTTGGACGTTTGCAGCCTCTAAAGTCCGCTTTAGCTCCTCTTTAGTCTCTTTTTCTCTATTTCTCAGCTCTTCCGCTGCTTTGTTAGCTTCGCTTTCCCTGTCAATCCAGCTTTTCGTGAGTGTTTCCGTCCCTTGCCGCTGCAAATCTGCCTCCTTGACAGTGGATTTGAGGGCGGAAACGGAGCTTTCCAGGTCAGATTTCTCCTTCACAAGGGTTGAAATAGTGACAGTTCTGCCCTCTAAATCCCCTTTTAGTGCTTCAATAGTGCTTAATTGGGCCTCGAAGTCGAGGGCTGATTTCCCAATTTCCCTGTTTTTACTCAAAATTTCAGCTTCTAGAGCGATTTTCGCATCTTCCAAGGCCTTTTTCTCCGTTTCTTTATCAGACAGGGAGTGAATTCGCTGCTGCAACTCCAATTTGAGGGCGGCAACAGCCTGAGCCTGGCTGAGTAGATCCGTTTCTGCCTGCACACAGGCCTGACGCAGGGCTTGACTGTGGAGGAGCTCAGTAGATAAGTCCCTTTGCAAGGCTTCGAGCTTGGTGGCGAGCTCTTTTTGTATGTCCTGGGAGGCAGATTCCGCCCTTTGCATCTGCAAGCGCAAATTATCGAGCGTTTCTGTCAATACGCGCTCCGATTTCAGCCAAATATCAGCTTTATCTGCCATTTCAGTCCTCACATTCTTCAGTTCCGCTTCCAAAGCAGCAACTTCCCGCTTTAAATTTTCTTCCTTGCATTTTGACTGTTCCAATTTTTCATCTAATTCCGCTTTTTTGCCAATAAGTAAGGATTTTTCTTGAGTTTCGGCAGTTTGCTGATTTTCTGCAGTTTGGAGCGAAAGTTCCAGTTCTAATATTCGCCTTTCTGCAGTTTCTGAGGCATTTCTCAGTTGTTCCTGAAGTGAAGCGATTTCAGCGGAGTATTTCTCACTTTCTCTATCAAATTTACTGAGAATTTGAGTCTTTTCAGCCTGAAAATCGGCAATTTCCGTCCTGCGAAGTGCCTTTTCCTGGCTTAATTCCGCATTTACTCGATTTGTTTCCTTTCCTGAACTCTCCAATTCGCCTTTTAGCCTGTTTTCCCTCTGTTTCGCAGCTTCCAAATTTCCCTCTATTTCGCTCACTTTTCCCTCATTTTGCCTCAACTCCGCTCTCAATTTCTCTACTAGTCCTGCAGATTCTCTTAATTGCTCCATTCTTTCCCTCAATTCTGAATCTTTACTCACATAGGATTGGCTTAAAGTTGCTTCCAACTCGCTGATTTGCAGGTCTTTTGCGCTTATTTCTGCCTTTTGTTGCGCTGAAATGCGATTTAAGGTCTGTATTTCTGCATCTTTCTGGGAGCAATGCAGCAAAAAAGATGACTTTTCTTGCTCCAAAGTCTGTTTAGCGGTATCAAGTTGCAAATTAATGCTCGAAAGTGCATCTTTTGAGCGATTTTCTTGTGCTTCAATGTCAGATTTCTGCTTTTCGACCAGATTTTGCAGCGTCTGCACGAGAGCAGAGGCAGTTTCTAGGTCGAATTTGGCAGTTTGCAGGTCCTTTAGAGCCTCTTTTGCTCTGCTTTCGCCTTTCTCCAGCTCAGTAACTCGCCTTTGGGACTGCTCCAGATCAGTTCCTAATCGACTCTCATTGGCTTTAACCGCTGCCAAGGCTTCCTGGCAACTGCCCAATTCCTTCTGCAGGCCAAGCAACTGCCCAGTCAAGGCAGCCACATGCGCCTCCTTGGCCTCCACTGCGGTCCTGGCAGAGCTCTCCCAGGCAGTTTTGCCCTCCTCCAGTCTCCGCACAACAGTGCGCAGCGCCCTGTTGTCAGCCTCGTAGTTGTGACTTTGCTCACTTATAGTGGCTTCCTTGTCCGCCAACTCTCTGGATAAACGCGCAAACTGCTCCCCTGCTTGCGCTATTTCCCCCCTCAGCAGGCCAATTCGCTCTTCAAAGCCTGCGGCCAGGGCTGCTTCTCTGCGCTTCTTTTCTTCGTCTGCTTCTGAAAGTTCGATTTGGCGTCTTTCCACTTCTCTTTTTAGCTCTTCTCGCAGGCTTTCAGCTTCGAGCTGGAGAGTTTCTTCAGTGCTTTGGCTTTCTTCTTGGAGAGTTTGGAGGGAGTGGGTCAAAGTGTCGATTTCCTGAGTCAGAGAAGCTTGATTGGAGTCGCTAATTCGCTTGAAATCCACTAATAGTGCATCTTTCTCTTGCAACCTCCGCTGTGCAGTGTCCGCCAGGACTCTCGCGGCTTCCAACTGCTGCAGGTCTGCTTGTCTGGAGGCGTCCATATGGCGGCGGGTGGCTGCTAGTTCGGCCTTCACTGCCTTTAACTCAGTTGCTGCGGCTTCCAAGTCTGCCTTTTGAGCACTACAGTGCTCTTCTGCGGCTTTTAATTCAGTATCCAGACTGGTCTGTTTTTGGGCAATTTCAGCGAATTTCTCCCTAAATTGTGTCTCTTTTGTGGTGATTTTGAGTTCGTTTTCCTGCTTAATATCGTCCAAATCGCTCTCCAGACCCGCTTTTTCCCTCTGCACAGACTCGACTTTAGCCCTCCACAGCCGCTCACTGTCTGCTAAGGTCTGAGTGGCGGCGGACAGCATTTCCTCGGTGTGGCTTTGCTCGCTCTGCGCACGCTTTAACTCATCTCTCCATGCACTTAGAGTGTTTAGTGCGTCTTCTGCGCTTTCCGCATCTGTTAAATCTCGCAAATCCTGCGAAAACCGCGTATTCGCCTCAATTAAGCGACTAATTTCCTCCTTTTGAGTCTCCACAGTCTTGCGAAAAGCCTCCTTTTCCGCCTCCGCAGCCTTCAAACGACCAGTACAAGCAGCCAAATCAGCCATTTTCCCCTTCAACTCCTGCCTCAAACTCGTCACTTTCAGCCCCGTGGCCTCATGCGTGTCCTTCAACTCCTCCATAGTCTGCAGCACTGCCTCCAGCCTGCCTTCCAAAGCCTCCCTTTCCCCTCTCCACTGCTCTTTCTCTCGAATTCCTGTGGATGTTAAGACTTCGAAGTCGGAAGTGAGGGTGCGAAGGTCGTTTTTGGCCTGGTTGCGCTCGAGAGTGAGGGCGGAAAGCTGCATTTTGGACTCGGAGAGTTGCTGTTGTCGTAGAGAATGCTCGTTTGCTAGCGCTTGGCTGCTGGAGAGCAGTTCGTTGGCGAGGGATTCGCTGCCTTTGTGGTCGTTGCGGAGAGTTTCGAGCTCAGTTTGAAGGCGACTGAAAGCGTGCTCCTTGGCTTCTAAGCGCAATTCTGAGTTCGTAATGTCGATTTTCAGCTTGCGGATTTGCTCTTTCAGCCCAGAAACTGAATTTCTGCTGTTTGTTTTCTCCTCTTCCAGCGACTTCCGCAGTATTTCTGCTTCTGCCACTTGCTGGGCGGACTTTAATCTCAATTCTTCCAATTCATTAAGCAATTGTAGGTTGTCTGCGGCCTGTTTTTGTTCTTTTTCTCGTTTTAAAGCCAATTCAGTCTGCGAATTTTCAAGCAAAATCGCGATTTTTGCCTTTTCACTGGCAATTGCAGCGATTTCCCCCTTCAAATCCGCGACTTGCTTCGAAGTTTCATGGTTTTCCTCCTCAATTTCCCTGTTCAAAGTGACAATTGTCTGGTCTTTTAGCTCATTTTCCCGGTCTAAAGCCTGCAATTTATCCTCCAAGTCGCTTATTTTAGCAGTTAATCTCTCAATTTCCGCTGAAATCAGGAAATCGCAGTCTGCAGGGGTCTTTGCAGGCTGCTCTGCGGCTGTTTGTAAGGCCAGAACCGCTTCTTCCAGCTCATTTTCTCGGGTTTTCCCGATAGCCAGGTCAGAAGAGAGCGATTTTACCTGCAAATCGGCTGCTTCGGCCCTCAATTGGAGGCGATTTAGCTGGTTTCGCAGGTCTGAAGTGAGGATAATTTGGCTTTTTAGTTCATTTTTGGCACTTTCAGTGGATTCTAATTGCGCTTTTAGTGCCAATTCTCGAGAAACCGCCGCTTTTAGCTGCATTTGCAGCTCTTGCACTTCCACCTGAGCGAATTCTCCTTCAGATTCATACCTTTTCCTCATTTCCTCCACATATTTCCGCTGGGAAAGCTCCAATTCCGCCTTTTCCCGCTCCAGTGCTTCTACTTGCCTGTCAAATCCGCCCTCTGCCTGCAAATGGACCTCTCTTTGGGCCTGAATTTGCTCTTTTAGCAGGCCAATTTCCTGCTTTAGTCGTCTTTCGGTCTCTTTTGCGGCTCCGAATTCACTGGAAATGGAGTTGAATTTGCTGTTTAAGTCCCTGTTTTCCTCTAGGGCCTGGGCCGCCAGTTGCTGGGCGGGAGTGGCTCTTTCCTGGGCCTTTTTCAGCACTTCTAGACGCGTTTCCAGCGGTTCCAGCCTCGTTTCCGTCTGGCTTAGACTCTCATTCAGCCGCTGGTAGCGACTAAACAGCTCTTTTTTTACGCTTTCGACCATATTTCCCGCTTTCGCCTGAGCAGCCTGCAGTTCCAGTGCGACTTTGGACTGCAATTCCGTGTTTTTCGCCAGTTCCTTGACAATTTGCTGATTCGATTTCGCCATTTTCTCACTTTCCAGCCTCGCAGTCTCATACTCCGCCCTCAGTTCCCTCAGTTGGGTCAAAGCCCTGTCCCTCTCTTCGCCCATTTCCACACTTTTCCGCTTCAGACTTTGCATGCGAGTTGAGTTGTTTTCGCTGGTTTCCAGCTTTGCTCGCATAGTCTCTACCTCTCTGGCTAGACGCGTGGCCCTTTCTTCTGCCTCTTTGACTCGAGCTTCCCAGACTGGCCGCTGGGAGGGTTTGTGGTCTCGGAGACGGGAAGCTGCGGAGTCGAGGTCGGACTGGAGTTGGACGATTGCGGCTTCTTTCTCCTGCAGACTTTGGTGCAAGTTGTCTAACTGACTGCGCAGAGCTTGCAGCTTGTCGGGACTTTGAGAGGCTTCGAATTCCCTTTCTTTGGCCTTGAGAGCACGGTAGAAGGCCTTGCTGCGCTCTTTTTCCAGTTTCAACTGGTCTTCCAACGGCCGTTGTTTCTGCTTTTCATATGTATCCAAGGCTCTAGACCCCTCCACCCCCCTGCGTCCCCCAGACAGTGCACTATTGACTCTCCGCTTATCCTCCAAGTGCTCACTTTCCAACGAGTCCACCCTTTTCGACGGACTGCGGGACTGGATGAGTTCCCTGAGTTGGTCTCTTTCCGCCAAAACGTCCTCCAGCTCCGCCTGCAAATCCGGCAGGTCTTTACCGTGACTAGAGGGAGTGCCGGGCTGCCTGCTAGAAGGCCGGTAGGACCGCAAGGAGTCGATTTCCGGGTCTCTCCGCGGGTTTGTAGAGTCGAAGGAGAGTTTCCTGTATATGACCTTGTCTTGTGCGTCGATAAGTCGACTGAGTCGCAGGATTTCCCGGTCCTTGGCTTCGCTGTCTTTGGGAGTCGCAGGCCTCGAGGGTCCTTTGAGTCTCTGAAGGAGCTGTTCCTTCACTTCTAACTGCTCCAAAGCGCCTGAGTACCTGCGCTCTACTGTCTGCAGGCGCTCCTGCAGACTGCTCAGCTTCTCCTCCTGCAGTCTGATGGTTTCCTGCAGCTGTAGGTCGGACTTGCTGGGCCGGGAGGACTGGAAGAACTGCTGGTAGAAGGCTTGGCGCAGGTCTGCGAAGGTTTCCCATACAAAGGGGGTGAGTTCTGCACTGTAGCGCTTCACTGTGGACATCAGCTTGCCCTGCGCCCCTGCCAGTACTTCAGTCACTCGGCCTAAGTCGCCTTCGAATTCCCGCTCCACGGGGACTCCCTGCTCTCTCAGTAGCCAGGCGTCCACGCCTATCGCCTGTTTCACATAGTGCTCCCACTGCTCCTTGTCACTGCTCAGCACTTCCAACAACTGCTGGTGTCTGCGCAGGTCCGTCTGGTCCGGGGGCGCACTCAGATAGACTTGAGTGCAGTTCACAAACTCCAACACACGCGAAACCGTGTCTTTCAGCTTGAGATGGAGACGCAGCAGGTCGAAGCCGCGGTTATTTGGCCCTGTGGAGCGCATATTTACTACTTGAATAGCCCGAAAAGCTTTTTTTTGATGCCTTTGCGTGCGTCTTCGATGTGCTGCACGTCCTGGGGAGTGAGGAAGAGGACGGAGAAGATCGTGTTGATGAGCGTTTCGGCGTTGGCGGCTTGCTTGGGCAGCTGCATTATCAGCTTCACCAGGACGTCCTTGAGGTGCTCAATGTTAACCGGCGACTTCTCTCCTGCACTTTCCGCCACCTCCAGTCTCTTTATGTGTCTGGTCTTCTCCGCCATTTCCTCCTTCAGCAGGCGGTTCTGCCCGTTTAGGTGCTCTGCGAGGGTCTTTTCCTCCTGTAACTCTTGCTCCAAGGATTTCACTTTGTTGCGCAGAGCGGTGGCTTCGCTACCTTTCGCTTGCTGGATTCTGTGGGCGACTGGCTTCATCCATAGCTCGGGGAGGATTTTCTGCCTAGGCGTGTCCTGATCCGCTGCCTCCGACCCCCCAACCGACTTATCCAGCTCCACACTCGCCGAATCCGCATTCGACGACCCCTTCAACTCCTCCACTAAGGACAAATCATCCCTCGGACTGGTCTGAGTCTCCTTCGACTCTCGCTGTGAGCGCAGATTCAGCCTGGGAATCACATTCCTCGCAGGGTTTTTCTTCATCAGTTCGAACTCTTCGAGCAGTTTCTTGACTGTAGCGATTAAGTCGTCCTGCGGGTTGCGATAGGCCTCTAACAAGCCACTCAAATCCTCAATAATGAGACGTTCGGGTGAGATTTCGCCCTCTTCCACCCTTATCGGAGGGTCGGATTCCAGCGGTTCCTCAATAGTGTCCTGCCTAGGCATAGCGTTGTAGGCCGCCCCTAGGTCCAGACTGTCAGCGCTGGACAGCTTTTCCTCCTCCATCGGTCCCAAGCCGCTCAAGTTCCCCAGGTTGTTTTCACTCCTCAGCGACCCCAGGACCAGCTCTTCGCCAGTTTCCCCTGAATTCGCCCTCCTGACTTCCTCAATTAAACGAGCGATTTCAGTTTCTTGGTCGGTATTGGCCCTTTCCAGGGCTTCTTTGGACTCGGTTAGGTCGGCCAGTTGCTTTTCTAGCTTGACGTTTTCGGCTTCGAGGTAGTGGTTGAGCTCGTTGAGTTCGGCTTCTTGGGCTTTGGCGGCTGCGAATTGGGAGGAAATGGAGGCGAAGCGCTGCTCTAAGGACTGATTTTGGCTTTCGAGGGAGCTTTTGGCGTCGAAAAGCTGCGAAAAGTCAATTTTTAGCGTCGAAATCGCATTTTCCAGCTCTAAATTCCGCTTTTGCTCAACAGAAATAGCCAAATTTGCAGTTTTCAGCGCTTCCAACTGGCTGCAAAGTGAGTTTATCTGGCTTTTCTGGTCCTCCACTTGTGATTTCAGGTCAGTTTCGCTGAGTTTCAACTGGTCCTTACTACGGAGAGCTGTTTCCAGCTCTGAATTAAGTTGTTGGAATTGGGCTTTGGTCTGAACTTGCTCATTTCCCCTCTCTTGTAGCAGTGCTGAGAGCCGATTTAGCTCGGAATCGCGCTCATTTAGGCCTTTTGAGAGCGATTTTGACTTTTCCTGCGCTGCATTCAGTTTTTCAACCCAAACTGTCTTTTCCTTAGCAAAATCGGCTTGAGAAGTCTGAAAAGAGGCAATTTGCAGCTGAATTCGGGCTTCCAACTCTGCTTTCAAGCCTTCTAATTGCTCGTTTGAGCTTAAAAAGGCCTGCAGTTGCTGTTTGTTCTGCTGAGCTTCTGCTCGTAATGTGTCTATTTCCGCATTTAGCTGCTTTGTTACTGCCTCAGTCTCTGTTTTTACCTGATTTCGGCTGATTTCTGCCTTTTGCAGCTGCTCAATAAGCTGATTTCTCTCTTTTTCTCCCTTTTCCAAGTCATTTTCCAGGCTTTCGCTTCTGTTTTTCTCGCTTTTCAGGTCCCTTTCAATGGTTTCCAGCTGGTTAGTGAGTGCGGAAATCTGCATAGCGAGGGAATCGTTAGCTATTTGCTGATTTGCGAGTTCCTGGGAAATGCGAGTGAAAAGACCTTGAAATTCCACTATTTCCTGTTCCTTTTTAGCAACAATTTCCGCCTGTTTGTCCACTTCTGCGTCTTTTTCCTGCACCAAATCCCTCAAATCCGCAATCGTTTTCCCCGTTTCCGCCCTTAATTGGTCCTTAATAGCGACTTCTGCCTTGAGTTGAAGCTCTGTAGTGTGGCAGGACTGCAGGGCGTCTGCTAGTTCCTGCTGCACTGCCCGCAGGTCTTGTCTGAGGTGGTCGCCCTGGGAGGAGCGCTGTCTAGTCTCCTCCTGCAGCTGTTTGCAGGCCTCTTCCAGGCGGCCTGTGAGGGCGTGGACTTGTCCTTCCTTTGCAGTTAGCAGGGCGGAAAGGGAAATTTCTCTCTGATTTTGGTCTGTTTCCAACGTTTCTACTCGTTTTTTGGCCGCTGCTAAGTTTCTCTCCAAATCCTCAATGTCCCTTTTCGACTTCTCCCCATTCCTCCCACTTTCCTCCAGTTCTATGGCCAATTTCTCCTTTTCCGCACTCAATTTGAGCCTGTCCCTTTCCCACTCCTCAGATTTATCCCTGAAAGACTTGAGACTGGCCTGCAGCTTTTCGGAGGATTCCGCCTGTTCTCTGCGGTTTATTCCGATGGTTTGCAGTGCGGCCTGGCGTTCCTTTTCGAGACTTGAGACTTTGGCTTCGGAGGCGCTTAGGGCGGCTTTTAGGTCGTCAACTTCCTTGCAACTGCGCTTAAAGTCACTGTTCGTAGCTTTCAACGCAGCTTCCAAATCCCCAACGCGCCCAGAACTCCTCTGCACCTCCAGCACCAACTCCCCCTTTTCCCGCTCCCCAGTCTGCACCTGCCCTAGCAAAGCAGCATTGGTGGCTGTTAGCTCTGCTATTAGCAGTGCAGATCTGCTGTTGGCAGCATTCGCTGCCTCTTTTTCTCGTGTCCAGGCCTCGGAGGCAGCCCTTAGCTCCGCCTTTTGGCTGTCCAGGTCTTCGTGGACGGTCGTTAGAGCGGTGGATTGCTGGAAAAAGTCGCTTTGAAGGGACTTTAGACGACTGGCGGATTCGGACTTTTCGCGTTTGAGGTCTTCTCTGAGTCCAGCGAGTTCCTTTTCCAGGGTTTCTCTGCCCAATCTGCTGCTTCTAAGGTCGTTTTCCAACCCTTCGTTCCTCACACGCAACTCTTCTTTGTCAGCCTTCGCTGCTTTGAGCGCACTCTGCAAAGAGTCAATAGTCTCCGCGGTTTCCCTCCTAGTGACTCCCAGCATTTGCAGGGCACTGTTCAGCTCCCCACCCAGTTTCGCTGCTTTGCTCTCCAGGGCAGCCACGCTTTCCCGCAGTTTCCGCCTCTCAGCCGCTGCATCTTCCCCTTGCTTCTCAGTGGCTTTCAGCTCCTTTTCCAGCTGGGAACACTCTTCTTCCAGTCCCTCTGCCTTTCTCCGATAGGCTTCAAGGCCGGCTTGGGCGGTGGATAGTTTGGACTGGGAGTCTTGGAGAGTAGCTCTGAACTGAGATAGTTGGAGGTTGAGGTCGGACTCAAGGTCTTGAAGTCGGCTACTTGCAGACTGCAAAGTAGTGGCTTGAGCCCTTAAATCGGCTTCCTTTTGGTCTAAAGCCTGCTGGAGGGAGTCTCGAGTAGTCAGCAATTCGGACACATGGGTGGAGAGGCGGTCCTTTTCTTCACGGATTTGGGTGGAATGGGTGCTTATTTGGAGAAGATCTCGAGTGCGGGATTCCAGTTGCAGCTGAGTCTCAGCCAGTCTTTGCTGCGTTTCCCGCAGGGCTTTACTCAGTCTAAAGCTCTGGTCGCCCTGCTCTTTACTGGCAGTTTCCAGCTGCTGAAAGGCCTCCTCCAGTCTGCCATTGAGGGACGTGACCTGTCCCAGCAGTCCCTCCTTTTCCCTTCTCAGCTCCGACACAGTCCTTTGCTCCTGCTCCATTCTCTCATTCGCTGCTTTCAGCAGTGTCTCAGTGCCACTGATTTCCTCCTTGCACTGTGTCAAAGTCTCTCTAGCTGCCTTCCCCTCCCTCTCAATCTCCTCAATGCGGAGCTGCAGCAGTTCCCTGTCCTGTCTAGCCGCCAGTCTGGCCTCAGAGAGCTGCTGCAGCAGTGAGTCTCGGTCACTGTCAGCTGCTTGCAGGGAGGTGCTGAGGGCTGCGAGTTGGGCGGCTTGGGTGGAGAGCTGCAGGGAGCAGTGGTCTGCTTGGGTCCTGAGGTCCTCGTTTGAACGCTCTAAGTGCTGCTTTGCAGTCTGGAGCAGGGCGATAATACCCTCCATTTCCTCGTTGCTTTCCCTCAGTTGGCTGTTTTCCCCACTTACACGTGCATGGTCACTGCTTAAAGTACTGATTTGCTGCTGTAGCTCCCTGGTCAGTTCCTCCATAGCCCGCTTGTGCCTATCTTGCTGTTCCTTGGTGGTTTTCTCCGTTTCAACCTGCATTTGCTGTGCTTTGGACTCTAAACGACGGCTTTCCAGCTCAAAAGCAGCTTTCGAAGATTCACATTGAGCCAATTCAGCGGCCAACTGGGAGCATTGGGCCTTTATTTGGTTGTTTTCCTTCTCTGCGGCTTCACTGGCAGCACTGATTTCCTTCAAAACAGAGTTTATTTTTTCCATGTCGGTCTCTAATCGTCGCTTTTCTGCCTCTAAATCCGCAATGGCTGCCTTTGACCTGGTCATTTGCTCTGTTAGAGTGGAAATTTCAGCTTCTTTGGCGGCCTTTAGGCCGTTTAGAGCGTTTTCCAATGCTTCTTTCTCACTTTTCATAGATAATTGAGTGATTTTTAGCTCGTTTAGGGTTTTTCCCGCAGTTTCCAGTTCAGTCCTGGACTGGTCCAAGTCCCTGCTGTAGGCCAGTTCCTTGGCCTGCCTGATTTGCCTCAGTTCCTCGACTTCCTGCCTGCGCTCCTCAGCTTCCCTTTGCAGCTGCGTCACTAGCGCGCCCAGGCTTTTGTCCTTCTGCGCAGCTGCTAATTCCGCCGCTAACTGGTCCAATCGCTCCTTTTGGTTCTTATTTTCCCCTACTAATCGCTGTATTTCCGCTGTTAAGCGCTCGTTATTGCTGTCCAATCCAGTCTTTGTCCGCTGCAAAGTCGCTACCTGCGCCTGCGTCTCTCTCAGCTTTTTGTCAATTTCCCTGCCTTCCTCGGCCTCAGTTCTCAGCAAGTCCGTGGTGCGCTGCAGGTCCTGGAGCTGCAGGCAGGCCGTGTCGCGCTCCTGTATGAGGAGAGCGAGGTCTTCTTCTAGCTCTTTGATGCGGGTTTGGTTGTGGAGGAGGGAGCTGAGGACGTCTTGGATGCGCTCTTCGCGGTCTTTGCTGGATAGTTCGTGCTTCGCTTTCAGTGACTCCAAAGCGTCCTTCAGGGCAGCTTTGTCAACCGCAAGGAGCTCAGCCTTGCGGGAGTAGTCCTCCGCAGTGGCCCGCGCCGCTGTGAGTTCACTCGTGAGTCGGCCTGCTGCCACCCGCTCCTTATCAGCTTCTTCCTGGTTGGCTTCCAGAGCTGCGGTCAGGACGGTTATCCGCTGATTCGCAGCTTCTAGCGCTTTTTCCTGCTCTGCAAATTTGCCCATTCGGTCCTGTGCAGTGCCTAATTCCTGCTCCTTGGCCTGCAAACTACCACGACAAGTCTGCAACTCCGCCTGCAGAGTGAGTAACTCCTGTGCCAACTGAGCACTTTCCTCACTGCTCTGGGTCCTACTCGCCCGCAACTTCTCCTTCTTCTTCCCCAGCACAGCCGCACTCTGCACCCCAGCTGCCTTCGTCCTGTCCAGCTCTCCCTGGGTGGCTTGCAGGGTCTGGGCGAGGTCCTCCATCCGCTTGTTGGCTTCGCTGATGACTCGCTGGAAGTCCATTTGGGCCTTGAGGAGGTCTTCGGACTTGGTGCGGGACTCGTCCATGAGTGCGGCGTTGGTGGCGTCGAGTTGGTGTTTTTCGTATAGGAGTTGGTGACAGGAGGCTTCTTTCTGTCTGACTTGGGCTGTGCAGCTGTTCAACTCTCCCCTGAGTCGCTGGTTGTCTGCTTCTAACGCCTGGCTTCCTGCTAAGGCAGCTTCCAGCTTCTCTACTTTCTCGTGCAGTGGGGCAACTTCTGCAGCGACTTCCTTCCACTCTTCCACCTCCCTCTGCAGTCCTGCAGCCACGCCCCCTTGCTGGTCTATGAACGCCTGCAGCTCCGCTTCCTTCGCAGCACTCAGGTCTTCGCTGCGCTGCAGAAGGTACTCCAGATGCTGCTTTTCCTCTGTGTCGGCGGGTACGTCTTTGCTGGGCGAGGGGAAGAGGGAGTTGAGACGGACTAAGGTGGACTCGTAGCCCTGCAAACGGTTGAAAACAGAGTGCTTTAAGCGAGTCAAAGCCGCATCTTTCTTCGAGAACTCCGCCTGAATAGTACTATCCACTGTGTCCATTGCCGCGCAAATCCCCACTATTTCAGCCTTAAACAGGTCCTTCGTCCTGGCCAAGTCGCCCTTCGCAGCCACCAAGTCCTGCATCAGTGCATTGTTGGAGGTCCTAAGCACCTGCACCTGGTCCAAAGCTCTACGCAGCTGGTCCCCTACTTCCGAATTCCGCCTATTCACCTCACTTTCAGTGAGTTTTGCCTCGGAACTGGCCTTTAGTTGCGCTTTTAACAGGCGAATGGTGTGCTCCTGCTGCTGCAGATAGACGACAGGACTGATACTGCCTCCATTAAGCGCCTCCACCTCTCTTTGAGTCACTTCCAGCGCCTCCGCAAAGGTATCCGCCCTCTTCCTCTCGACCTGCAGCTGGTCCTCCAGCCTTCGATTTTCCTTTTCCAGGCCTTTGAGGGCTCTGTCGGGCTCGGGCCGCTTTTCAGGCGTGTGGATGAGGGAGCTGAAGCGATTGGGAGAGCCGCCGGAGGGAGTGGCGCCCACACTCGTGCTGCCTGGCTTCGACTCGCGCTGGATTTCCCGTAGCAGCACGTCTAATTCCGAGCGAGCGTCTTCGAACTGCGCAACTGCGTCCCTATCCCTTGCAAAGCGCAGGAGCGAGGAACTTACTCGTATGAACCTCTGCGCTCCCAGCTGCACTGCATTCAGCTTATGCTGCAAAATCAGCGTTTTCCCCACTAGTTTCTTGTGCTCGTGTTCATTGTCCTGCTCAATGTGCTGCAGAGCACTTGTCAACTGGGGTGGACTGCGCAGGTAGCTGTCCTTCCAGGCCTGCAGTCTGTCTTTGTCCTGTTTGCTCTTCTGCAATAGCAACTTGCAGCGCTCGAGTTCAGTTTTAAGGGTGTGGATTTGGCGGTCGGAGGGGGAAATCGACCTGTCCTTCTGGTCTTTGCGAGGCACAGGGGAGATTTTTGCCTCTTTATTGGTGGAATTGGTGCGGTGGTGCTTGGGCTCAGCACTGGAGGAGGAGTCTAGGGACAGGTCTCGGGCGATGGCCAGGGCTTTGGGGATGCTTTCGTTGAGTTCCCGCTGGAGACGCCGGACTCCGGGACGGACTGCCTTGAGTGGGGCTTCGGGCTTGGCTGGCTTCAGTCGCACTGCCAATTGCTCTGAAAAGGAGTCGTTTTGCTGCTCCAAGTAGGCATTCGTCTCCCTCAAGTGGCTGATTTCCACCCCACAGGCCTCCAGTCTGTCCTGCAGCTCCGCAGTGGCTTCCTCAATCGCCACCCGCGCCTGCATCTCCAACGCCCGCTTTTCATCCTCCAGCTTCAGCAGCTTCCGCATCCACTCCCTGGGCTGCGGCGAAACCTCTGTGCGGGTCCGCTGGCGGTAAATCGCGTCCCAAATGGCATTAGAAAGTTGAGCGAAGTCGTCCAGCATTTTCCCTTTGATCTCGGCTTCGGACGGACCTTTGGTCGTGCAGAGTGCGATAATGCGACCTTGCGTGGTCTGAATAAGGCTGGAAATGCGGCGGAAAAGGTCGTCTATAGGGTCAGGAGGCCTGGAGTCTTCCTGGTCGTGGGAAGGGCTGGAGAAGGGAGAGAGGAAGGAGTCTTCTTTGGGCCTGCGGAGGTGGTCGGGAGTGTCCCCTTCAGGGAAGGGGTCGATTGTGACCTGCCGGACTTGCTGTGGCTGGGCGCTTTTGCGGTTGTATTCCACTGACATCGGACGCTGTTTCATTCCAATGCTGCTATTTGAATTATATACATGGACGGACACAGGCGGCCCGCTTCCACTTTCCTCGGAGCTTAGACAGCGCTCCGGCCCAGGGCTCACCTAATCAGCCCTCTCTGGCGGCCTTCCTTCCCTCTGTGTGGGACTGGAAAAGAGGAACTGCTATTAAGGGAAATCCCCACCTCACTATATGGTTGAGAATTTGGAGTACTAGTTGTAATTGCCTACTTCCGCTTTTCCCGCTAGTTGAATTAGCTAGCCTATGCGTCCACTGCCTTGCCAGGAGCCGGCGGCTTGGCCAACACATGCGCCACCAGGGCTTGGTAGGCAGGACTGCTGGCGAGTTCCAGACACTTCACTGCCTCACCAATCACCAGGAAGTATAGAGAACTGAAGACGTACAGCACGAGAATAGCCACCATGAGCCAGGCTCCATACAACGGCTGCACTGCATACTCCAGGGACTTCTCAGTCGGAGGACGCAGGAAGAAGAAGTTGGAAATGAGAGCGTAGAGCAGTAGAGCGATGAGGTAGAAGAAGGGCTGGACGTAGTGCAGGGACTTCAAATTACGTAGCACTTGGCAGTTGCAGTACACCATGAGACTCAACTCGCTGACTACATTGTAGATGAGCATGAGCAGGACTACGGTGCATACAATGAAGTAGCACAGGCCTGCCACTTGGAAACTCCGCAGCCAGTCACATATCTCGGCGTAGTCGTCCTTGGGCTGCACACAGTACTGGGTCTTGAAGCCCGAATAGTCCACTAGTGAATAGGCGTCTAGCGTGAGGTAGGTGAAGCGATATCGTACTCCGATCACTGAGAAGCTGAAATCTCGCATGTAGGTCAGGTTGTGCACGTAGAAGGAACAGATGATTCCCACTGCTACCAGCACATCCAAAGCCAGTTTCCAGAAGACCAGCACTCTACCATCCGTCCCCATTACTACTAACTGGCTTCTGACTCCAGGACTGACAGAAAGGCCACCACGGCTTCATGTCCGGTCCTGGAGGCCTCCAACAGTGGGGTCCTTCCCCAACAGTCTTCCCTGCCGAAGAGTTCCCTCGCTGCAGTGAACAAGTACTTCACCACTTCCAAGTGACCTCTGCTTGCTGCTATGTGTGCGGGATTCCGTCTATCATAGTCCTCCAAATCTAGGTTAATTCCTCCCTCGCAGAGTAGCTTTATGACTTGCAGATTGCCCTGAGCGGCGGCACTGCGTGGGATTTACTTGTTCAGGGCAGTTATAAGGACTTCGTTAGTGGCTCGTATAGTGGCTCCTTTGGCTCTCAGTAACTCCGCAATGTCGAAATGCTGTCGCTGAATGGCTTGAAAGAGGGGTGTTTCTCCGTTGAAATCCAGTGGATCTAAGGGAGTTCCGTGCTCCAGTAAGTACGCTATCACCTCCCTTTGTCCGTAGCAAGCCGCTATGTGCATAGGCGACCGCATTTCGTGGTCCTGACTGTGCAGCCTGGCTCCGTTCTTGTGAAGCAGAGTCATCACGGGAATACGTCCAGCTCTTGCAGCGGAGCACATGAGTGTGGGCATGAGACTATCGAAGACAGCGGCACTGTCTTCTGTCGTTTCCAGGCCCAAAGAAATCGCCAAATTGCGCGAGAAGTCCGAGGAAACAGGACTGAACTGCATATTTCCGCTCTGACTCAGTTCCCCCCGCAGATTTCTCTCCATCAGCAACTTAATTTCAGGCACTGTGAAGTCCTTCCCTAGGAGATAAGACAGTTTGCAAATCGCGCACTCAGTAGTCATGTCAGAGCCGGACACCACTCCCGCACTTCCCAAAATCGTGCCACAGTGATACGTAGCAGACACTCCGCCCTTTATACACTGCGATACATTGACTAGTATGATTCCGCGGTTGTTCGCTTGCTTTAATACTTCGAGGATTTCAGGCCGGTTGTCAGGTATATTGCCTGAGCCGAAGGTCTGTAATAGGACTCCGCGAGTAGGCGGCTCGCAGGCAGCCCGTAAGGCATTCGTAGGGATTCCAGGGAAAAAGCGGACTACTGATATATTGGAGTCCACTTGTTTCTGCACCCGAAAGGCCCCGTGGCCCGGCTTTCTGATGAGTTCCCAGGCCACGTCGAGCTTGATCCCCACAGTGGCGAGGGGTCTGAGGTTGGGAGAGGTGAAGGCTTCGAATTGGCTGTTGTCCAACTTCACTGTGCGGTTTCCTCGGAAAAGCTTGTTGCCGAAGTAGACGGAGACCTCAGGGATGTCGAAATGGCCTGCAATGGTCAACGCACCCATCAAGTTGTCATGTGCGTCATTGCGCATTTCCCTCATCGGCACTTGCGAGCCAGTGATGATCACCGGCTTGGAGAGGTTTTCCAAGAGGAAGGAAAGGATAGAAGCCGTGTAAGGCATCGTATCAGTGCCATGCAGGATCACAAAGGCATCATAGGCAGAGTAGTTCTCCTCAATGAACTTCGCAATGTCGATCCAGTTCCTTTGGTCCATACAGCTGGAGTCCAGCAAAGGACTCATTTCCTTCAATTCGTAGATAATCCGTTTGCCGTAGAAAGTGCGGGGAGTTATTAGGAACTCCGGCTTGAAGTTAGGACTGTGGAGACGGCTCTGGTACTCCTCTTCATCATGGAAGCGTATGTTCCCTCTGAGAAGCTGCTGGAAAGCGCCAGGCTGCGGCACATAGCCTTCGCCTAGGTTCACCATCCCAATAGTGCCTCCGGTGTATATGATCAGCACGGAGGTGTCCACGCGGATGACCTTGTGTTCGCGCTGCAGGGAGGAAAGGAGCCAGGCCGTCACGTCGTTTTGATAGACGTGCTCCGTCATATTGGGTTACAGGGAAAAGAGGGGGACTATGGAAGGGATTAGGCAGATGGGAGTTAGAGGCGGATATGTCTGGAGGGAAACTGGGGCCACTGCAGCTCCTGCCCTTCCCAATAATTCAAAATGTCGCCCATTCTGTGGCTCCTATTGACCGTAGGCGCAGTCCTCGGCGACCTTTTGCCCAACCCCACTCAGCCCCGGCCCATCGAAGTGGTAGATGCCAACTCCGACTCGTCCAGTCTACTCTTCATCTTCCGCATTCACGTAGACTCGCCCATTAACCGTGGCGGACTCATCAATGTGGTCTTCCCTCCGGAACTGGCGCTCAAGACGGCCGCACCCACTTGCACTGTCAATCAGGTGGGGGAGAGCAAGCCTGCCTGCACCTTTGCCTCACAGCTGTTGAGCGTGCCTGTCGATAACTTCATCTCTCGAAACTCCACACTGCGACTCCGCGCCCACTTCCCCGAGTCTCTCACTATCACCGGCGGCACTCAGCACTTCTCCATCTACACGCAAAACTTCACCTCCGGCCAGCCGCAGGACATCAACTTCTCTTTCGGCCAGGTCGCATTCCTGCCTGCTCCAGTGGCCATGGACTCGAAACTCGCTACCTTGCAGGTGGACAGCAAACTGGTGAACGCCACTACGGACTACACGCTTCAATTCGTCACCGCGGCGGAAATATATAGTGGGAGTGAGTTTCGACTGACTCTGCCCAGTGCGTCTTGGCCGGGATTGGCTAGTGCAGGTCCTTGCACAGTCACAGGAGTGACGTATCCAGTGCTAGGGAATTTCGCCTGCTATAAGGACCGCTACTCACTGCTGCCGGCTGTGCGCATTGCTGGGCTGGTCAATGACATTCCAGCAGGCACGACTCTGATTTTGAAGTTTAAGTCCATCACTAACCCGATATGTCAGGTTACAAGCCAAGGCAGTGCGCTGCTGGACGTAGTGGGCGGCGGCACTTATGGAGTGCGGCAAAGACTCAGTCTCAGCATGTTCACTCCCGCCACAGGAACGCTCAAAGGCGTGTCGCAGAAGCCGTACCATTCCTATGCCGCGTTTTACCAGGGCAACAAGGTCCTGGACCTGCTCGAATTCACCACCATCACAGGCATTCCCAGCGGCGGCAAAATAACCATCGACTTCAAGGCACCCAATGCACTGCTTTCAGACACCTACCTCGATTGCAACTTGATGTCAGACAGTTTCTTCGTGAATAGAGCAAGTCCCAGCTGTGTCCTCGACAAAGCAACAGGCAAAGCAACTATAACAGCACTGCCTGCCAGTCCTGCCGGCACTACCTTCCAAGTTCTCGTGCGACTTCAACTCGGCACTGCCAACTTCGCTGCACCTGTCATTCAGACGTTAACAGGGAGCTGTGTGATTGACGAGAACAGCAGCCAACTGGGAGGAGTGGTTCCAAGCTTTGCTGCGGATTCAGTGAAAACCCGTGATTATGCAATTATTACGGGGAAATCCGGCATGACGCTTTCCTTCATACTCAAAGCTGGTTTCACAATCGGCCAAGTCCAGTTCACCCTCTCCCCCAACTGGAGACCTTATGCAGCTGAAAAGGTCTTTTGCTCGTACTCTATCACTACCAATCTCGCAGTGAGCACTACCAGCTTCAACATCCCTCAAGAACTCTGTGCATATGGACTCGCCGACAACACCCTCACCTGGACGCCTGCGACTGCAGTGGCTTTGAATGCAGACTACACGCTGGAAATGACGTTCGGACACAGAGGAAACAACCCTACAGAGGTGTTTTCGTGGAGACCGCTAGTGGCTTCCTCACGCAGTACTCACCATGAGTTTGTGCTAAGACTGTATGACACTGCACAGACTTTGGTCTATGCGGACCACAAATACGTGCCTGAAGCTTTACCCCTAAATACAGGAGTTTCAGTATATGCAGCGCCCAGTGGCTTCCCGGCCGCCCTCTACGCTCCGGTTACTGTCACTCCCCAGCCCTTCTTCGACTCAATCCCTGTCGATAGTCGCATGAAGACCTTCGTAGAGTTGCGCTTCTACCGGCTATCTGGCTTTGTGGCGACTTGGACCACTGACCTCGGCCACGAGGACGCCAGTCTCCCTATCCCCTGTGCTCTCTCTGCGCCACTCCAAAGCCTGAGCAGCGCTCTTCCAGCCTTCTGCATGCGCTACCCTGAAGTGGCCGGCTATGTCCCTGTGAGAGTTTGGAACATTGCTCCCTTGCGTCGCTACACAACGCCCTCACTCAAGGTCTTAGTGAAGGGGCCTGCCAATGTACCCACAAACGTGCGGATCGACGTAGGCTTCGGGTACTTACTGAACGATGTGTACTACAACTACCAACAAATGGACCAAATGACACTGAATCTCGGAATAACCTCTCTGGTTGTAGGGACTTTGGACGTGAGGAAAAGACCTGGGACTGATTTGAACTGCCAACAGGACACTTACTTGACTATCGGAGTAGGAACTATGTCGACCAACCCTAATACTCAGACCATTATTCTGCACTTCCCAGCGAATTGGTGGGGGGTGTCCACGCCCACACTGCAGAGCAGCACAGGCACTTGCGCCACTGCCACTTTCTTCCTTTCGCCCTACAAGTCCGTGGTGGAGTGCACTGGCTTCGCGCTCAGTAGCGGCCAATTCTTCAAAGTGGTCACGAAGAATCAAGACTATGCAAACGACGGGGTCGGGAGAGTGAGGCTATATCTACAGGGCAGCGGGAGATACTTCGAAAGCAATGAAGACTTGCCCTCCTGCACAGTCCCGGCTATCATCCCCACCTCCATCACTTCCATTCCGCAGCAATTCGGCAGTCCTGGAGCTAGTCTGCACCTCACCTTCTCGCTTTCTGGGGCTTACACTGCCTCGGATTCGCTGCTGATTACCATGAAAAATGGAGTTTACACAAACGGAATTTGCATGACTTTCAGCAGCTTCGCGACCTGCACAGAGGTGAGTTTGAAGAGTGGGACTTTCTTGGTGCAGGTGAGCACTGGCACGATTAAGGACGTGGGTGGTGTAGAGATCAAGCAGGTGCTTCTCCCTTCCACAGGCTCCCTCACCTACAACCTCTCAGTCTGCAAAGGCTCCGCCACTACCTGTCTCAACAAGAACTCCGTCAGTGCCGACACCTCCCTAGCACTGCTTTCCCCCGCCTTCCCTGGAGACCTACTCATAGGCAAGGTGGAACTCGTGCCAAACAACCGAGTCACAGACAGTCACTTGCACCTGCAAATGGTGGCAAATCGGGAAATTCCCAGCAGAAGTGTGATTAAGCTGGAGGCCACCTTTAGCTGGCCCAGTGTAGGCACTTTCAACTATATCTTTAGTCATGAATACCGGAGCATTGTGGTGTCCAGCACGACGCTCAGCCTCACGGTGGGGAAACGCATACGTGCATATGAGTTGATGGAGCTGGAGACCTTCTATGTGACTCTCGCCGCTGCCACAGCTGCTACGTGGGAAACTATCACTGGATCTGTCACTTACTACGACTTTGAGTACCTGAAAACGCCTGTTTTGACTCCTCTCCTACCCACTCCGCACCCTGAGCCAAACGCCATTTTGCCCTTCGCCCAGGCGAGTTCCACACTCGCAATTACCTCCTTTAACCTGGACTTCCTGAATGTGGGAGAGCGGGTAGAGTACAGCTTTGTTATATCGAATACAGCCACTGGGGCGGACACCCGGCCTGTGGAGTACCTGCGAATCCGCTTCCCGGATGGATATGGACTGAAAAGTGAGAAAACAAAGTGCAAATTGGGAGAAAATGCTGTGAAATGCTGGGTGATGTCTGACTACCGCAGTGTACTCGTGGCCTACTCCAGTGCTTCCCTAGCCACTGGCTCTATACAGGTAACTATCAGTAATGTGCGGAATCCCATCTCGCCTGCAGGCGGGTTCACAGTCGCGACTATGTTCAACCAGACTTTATATGCGGAAAGCAAGCAGACGACTACGAGTATCGGCTTTACAACTCCGCCTGCTATTCTGGACCTAATAGTCCTCAATAAGACCACTTCCTATGTGCGGGAACCGGCGGTGTATACTTTCCTAGCCAAGTCCTACGCCGTAACAACACCTAATCTCTACGCAGCTTTGTCAGTGGCCACGCATATGAACGTCAGCTTCTCAGACCATTGGAGACTGCAGGGTTTGACTGTGAACGCAAGTGGGTACAACTGGACCTTCCCAGGAACTAACACCACTGAAATAGTGCCGTTCACTCTACCCGCCCTGAATGACGATACTAATCATTTGGCACTGGACTTATCCGCTTCCTGGTTCCCTTTCAGTGGCATCCCCACTGTGCTGACTGTAGGCGGATTGGTCAATCCTAATGAACCCGGCTACCCAAGTTCCATCACAGGCAGCACTTATAGCCTCGCTAGTAAAGCTGTATGGGCCAAAACCTACCCTCACCTCAGTCAGGCCTCTGTTACTCAGGTCATCAATGAAGGATTCAGACTTCTAGCGCCGCAGGAAATTACACTGATTGCTGGTACTTCCGCCCCTGTGGCCATATCGACGGCTGGGTACTTCTGGCCCGCCAGGTACTCACTGACTATCAGCGGAACGACGAGTTCAGCGCAGTTGAAACTGAGTGCGAGCAACATCACAATAGCGCAGGGAGAGACGCAGGGGCAGTTTGTGCTCAGTGCAGGGATTACATTGGGGGCGGGAACTTACTTTGTGTATTGGAAGGTTAGTGGAGATGATGATGTGCTGCGCTATGAGCGGCTGCCGACCCTTAAGGTGAATGTGGTGCAAGGTCTAGTGGCCGTGAATGCCCAACCCATTCCCCAACTGCAGGCCAACTCCACCTCTTTTCCATTCACTCTCAGTCTGGATCACTCACCTGAAGCCAACCTCACCGTGACCCTGACTCCTTCCGAGAACGTAACTGTGTCACCCGCTACTCTTGACTTCGCTCCTGGCGAAACCACCAAGACCTATACAGTTAGCACCGCTGCTGAGTCCGCTGGCTTCTGGGGCAGTGTAGACTTCGTCCTGTCTGGTACTGACGCAGCGGCTTACTGGCTTCCTGTGAACGTACTCAGTTTCAGCATCAGGACCATTTCGAACTCAGAACCAACGTTTAAATCAGCGAAAATGACCCGACCGAAGCAAACACACAGCATGACGATGGAAGTCAAAAGTGACATACCTGCCTATCTCTACACCCTTTACCAAGAAAGCGGACTTGCACCTCCCACAGTTGCTGACCTGCTGGCTTCTCCGTTGGTGGATATCACGTCTCCTGCGGACTGCTCAGTCTCTCGCACTTACTCTGGTCTCAGTCCCAACACTCGGTATGACTGGTACGGAGTGTTGGTGGCGGAGAATAAAATGGAGAGTGATATCAAGAAGGTTACATTCTCTACAGCCATGCGAGAAAACGCAGTGGACTTCACTATAGAAATCCAGGGTCCGAACCCTTCCAATCTCTACCTACTGACTACCTTCCAGCCTTGGGTGGGTTCAGTGCTCAGCATCCCTGAGTGCTGGCTGCAGATGTTGGACGTGGCTCGGGACACACCAGCGGAGGGTCAGCACAGAGTCAGTCTGCGCTTGCGCAGCCAAGACAATGAGGATAGGATGTCGCCCCTGGAAATGGTGAGAGCCCTGGGGAGTTCTGACTATCTCACTAATGCGCTGGCTGACTACACGGTTACTTCCTTCGCGGCTGATCTCCGAGAGTATACTGTAGACCTGCCGAACTGGGAAGTGTATCCGATGCTATTTAACGGAAACAGCTCCATGGTGCAGGCGGTACTGACTCCGGGAGTAGACGGAGTGGTCTACGCAGCCGCCTACGTGAAGGGCATGAGGCCTTCTGCATCCGATGTGAAGTGGGGCAGAACTTCTCGTCGCGACCCTGCGGAGTACTCAGCCTGGCAAGAGGTAAAAGCAGGCCAGACGACAGTCCTCAGTCTAGCAGGTCTGCAGCCTTCGCCCAACCATGTGGTGTATTTCGTCTTGCAGAACCAGAGGACTGATGAGGAGGAGATGACGATTCCTTTCCCCTTGGCTATACATGACTTCGCCTACAGCTACCTCAACGACGTGTCAGAGGTCGATATGGCCTCAGCTCTGGCGGCCGTCTCCGCTGTTCTAGGCCTCAGCCTTCTCTAACTAGGCCTAAACGCTTCTTATCCAGCAGGGCTAAAACTTCTTTATCTTCAGAGTGATGGAGCCTTGAGTCTTGCTCGTCACCTGCGGCTCGGCTTCAGGCTTCTTGGATAGTATGTCCCTCAGGTAGTTCTTCTCATGCTCAGGGAGAGAACCCAGGAAGTCTCGACAGGGCAGGGGCGCCGAAGTGATGAAGTGCTGCAAAGCCTGAGTCACAGTCCTTAGCAACTGTACAGGCGTATGCTTATAATAGGCACTTACCAACAGGGGCAGGATTGCCTTCACTACTTCGTCCTTGTGGGCTGCCTGGCGGTACACCATCAGCACGATTTTCATGGCTTCGCTGAATGCGAGCGCCTCATCTTCCGTCATTTCTTCTTCTTTGCGCATTGTGAAGACACTCAAGATTTCCTGGGAAAAGAAGGGGAAGAGAGCACTGTGGTGCGCTAAGTGACTGAGAAGCAGCGTAGACTGGTGGTTGTGCAGAAGAAGTGCAGAGCGGAGGAGGGCGACAGTCCGTGGAAGGCGAGCAAGGGAAGGGAGGGGCAGGGAAGCAAGCAGGCGGACAAGGAAGCCGGTGGCTACTGTAGCAGGCCAAGCAGTCCATACTAGCAGCAGCGCATTTTCACACACAGTTTGCTTGAAGTCCTCTTCACAGGCTTCTTGCACCACTTGCAGCATACTCGCCAAGTCTTCCTCTCGCCCCAGGCGGGCTGTCTCCAGGCAGTAGTCGTAGATGGAGTGCTTGAAAGCCTCCATGTCGGAGGACTCGTCCAGCACTTCTTCCTTCAGAAAGCCGATGTAGCGCTTCACACAGGCGCCCCAGGCCTGCATGCTGCCCTCTTCTACGCCCTTCACCAGTCTGCCCCGCACCACCCAGCCTTCCACCTCTCTCACCACACTCACCGTCCCTACCATTGCTATGAGGTCTCCACAGAGCCCCAGCACTTCTCGCTTCAGCTCCACACAAGGGTCTTTGGATATGAAGGAGAGAGTGCGCAGCAGTTCCTCAGCCAGTGCAGGCGTGAGAGTGGAAGGCAGGGACTTGTGCAGAGTGCGCAGGAGACAGAGTCGCCGGTGCAGGAAGCGATCCAAGGACTTTTGAGTGTGAAAGGTGAAGGTGTCGAAGTAGCGGAAAGGAATGAAGAGGAGCTTGGCACATACAGGCAGGAGAAACTCCTCCAGACCCTTTTCCGCCCCCAGCACTCCTAAGAACACCTCGATTTCCGCCATGTACTTCACTGTCTCGGGCACTATTTCGTGCCTGTACTTGAGTTCTTTCCCTCTGCCTATCCCTAGCAATAGCACACACAGATCTGTGGACATAGCCACTACGTGTCCTTTCATCGTCTCCCACACCTCACTGAACAGACCCTTGTCGATTTGGCCTCCGGCGTATATTTTGCATAGAGTCAATAGACGTCCGTAGTGCACTTCACAGGCTGCCAACTCACTGTATCCCTCTAATACTGGCACTCGGATATCAGGCTGGAGCAGGGTCAACAAAGACTGGACCATCCGAGAAAGTGAGTCTTGGTCTTGGATAATGCGAGAGTGGATAACGATTTCAAGGAGTTTGCAGCTGCTCAGGAGCAAAGGCGGGGAAGCCAGAGTGAGGTATGGCCGGATTGCGGCTTGAGTATGAGCGGCGAAGAGCGAAAGATATGGAGAAGAGGGGTCGGCTGGGTCAGCCACGTGAGTCAGACTCCTGTATAGGAACTTGAACATCTTCATTCCCACCAACTTCCACTCCTCCTCTTCACACGCACACAAGTGTCCGCCCAACTTCACCAGTCCGTCAATCATTCCTGCACTCCCCACTCTCTCTTTGTCCCCTTTCGCCAGGAACAGCAGTGCCTTGGCACAGTAAAGCTTGGTGCCTGGGTGCCAGCTGCGCTGAGGCTGCGACGAGTCAGCAGATGCAACATCCCTACGTTCGTCCTGTGCGGACATCCCTGTGGAGGACTCTTCTGTCCGCCTGATGTCAGAGGCAGTGACAGCGGAGACCAGGTAGTCAAAGCACTTCTGTTGGACTGAATTCCACCTTAGCACCAAGAGACGACGAATTAGGCCTTCACTTTCCTTGGCCTGGTCATGTCCATTGTCATAGTAGTCCAGCAACTTGTCTGTGACTTCTGGGTCCTGGTTCAGCATCCAAAGGCCGTAACCCAGGGTGATAAGAGTGTACAGCACAGGGAAGCCGGAAGGCAGAGTATCGAGAGCTGTGGCTGCCACTTCACTGAGTGAGAAGTGCACCCCTCCTTGCACCAGGGCAGGCAACTGCGTCCACAGCTCTCGAGCCCGCTCTCTCCACGCCTGCCTCACCACGCCCATAGCTCTCCAGTACACTGCATCTTTCCTTTCCCTCTCCACTCGCAGTACCAAGCAGGACAGCTGCACTAACGCTTGATAGGCCAGAGGGTCCTCGTACTCCTCATGGATGTAGTGATGAAAGGCTAAAGGATACGTAGCTTTGACGATGTGAGAAACCTTGTCTCTGTGCTGATTGTAGGCTTGGTAGAGGGCTGTAATGCCCCAGCAGCCCACTCGCTCATCACGAGTGCTGTTCTGAATGATATGCCCCATGGCTTGCTGGCTGGCTGTGAGGTGAGTGAGAGGGAAGTGGGCGTAGGCTTGTCCCACGAAGGCTACTAAGGCGCCTTTGACTAGAGGGTTGTAGTCGCTGAGAGTAGCGCGCTGCTCGATTTCCCTGTTTGGAACTTACTTGAGGAAAGTAGGAGTTGAGGAGGGGTCTGGACTGGCCTTGCAGAGTTGCACAGACAGAAGTGACTGCAGACGCTTCGTCAGAGGGTGGGCCGACCCTTCCAATGCACTCACAATAGCTTTAAGTGTGCGGAGCAGTTCCGAGTCCGTGATGACTTCTTCCTGCTCACTGAGACGACGGAGACAAGCCAAGCACGCCACTAGTATCGTCACCACTTTATTGACCTTCCCTGGCACTGAGTCCCGCTGCTTGTTGCAAGTCTGCACATGTCCGTACAAGTGCTTGAACAGCTGGAGTCGGTTGTTGATGTTGATCACAGGACTGGTGAAGAGCTCAGCGAAGAGGCGCACAGCGTTGTCGAGCACACTAACCAGCATGGAGGAGTGCTGCAGAGGGAAGCGAAAGCGGTGAGTGAGTGGTAGGCCGAGCCAAGTGTCGTAGATGCTTTCCTGGTATATCTGCGGAGATTGCTCGTAGAGGAGTTGGCACTGGGAGGTGGGTGGAGACTCGAGAAGCAGGTCGTCCGTTCCCAGCCAACTCCGATACACACTAGGCAGAACTGTGAGTTTCTCACTCACCAACTCTGCACAGATACCGTGCAGCAACGGCACATAACTCCCCACATACGTGCGCAGCGGCAGTTCCAGCAAACACTTGAATATATTGCTCTTCAAAGTCAGAATTTCATTCGGACTGCAGTTCTCCTCCATCATGCGTTTCCTTTGGATTCGGTCCGTCCCCATTGGTTCAAGGAACTTAAGTGCATTGGTGAAGCAGTGGGCGAGGTGTTTGGCGACGTCAGGAGTGACGAGGTCGAAGTGGTGCTGAATGAAGGCAGCGAGACTGCAGCTGGCAGCCCGCTTGTGACGGAGTTCGAAGGTGAGTTGAATGAGGGAGAGAGGTTGGTCCAGTAGGCAGGTTTTGTCACCGAAGGGCAGTTTCCACAGGGAAATGAGTTGGGGCAGACGGGAGCGGATCCACGACCCTCTCATCCTCACGATTCCCTCGATCATTAGCCAGCCACCCTCTCTTCTCGAGTAGTCGCACTCCATTGGCACGCCCTCGGTGTCGAACAAGGCTTGCTCCTCAATGTGCTCTGGCTGGTACTGGCCGGATATCAGGGACTTGGCAGTGCCGAGAGCATAGTGAAGGTACTCCTCCGGGATGCCACTTGGAGAAATCGCCTTGATGACATTGCCCAAAGCGAGGCAGTATCCATACAAGTTGTTCATATTCTCCACCAGCATCGGTCTCGTCACATCCCCGACCTTGAGAGAGGAAATCTCCGCATGCGCCACAGTGCTCAGCTCTATCATCTTGTATATGATCTTTGCTTGGTTGCTCGGCACTCTGTAAGTCAAGGCAGCGAGAGCCCGAGTCGTGTACTTGCTGTGTCTTGCAGAACTCATGAAGTCGAGCAGAGGCTGGTACAGTGCTTCTCCGTAGCTCTTCAGAGCTGCTTCGTGCAGACAGGACGCCAGGGGTTCGAAGAGACGCAGGCAGATGGTGGCTTGGTAGTCTGCGGCACTGCGCTTGCCTTCCAGCTCTTCAGATCGCACGTTTCTCAGAGTGGACAGTTTGTTGAGGACGTACTCCAGCACTTGCTGTCTCTGGCTGTCGGAGAGGGCGTCTACCACCAGGGAGGAGGCTATCCAGCAGATCAGTTCCAAGTTGCGCCAGTTGTCGACTTCGTTTCCCAGCGATTTGGTCGCAATGGCGAGCAAACTGTCCATCAGCACGCCTAAATCCGTCATAGTCTGGCAAGTCACTGGCGCCATTGCCACCAGTAGCGTCTTCATAGCGATTCCTGCTGCAACTCTCGTCTCATACGTAACTCCGCTCTTGCCCATTAGTCCCGTCAGCACTCCCACGGCCTCCATTAAGGTCTGGGGAGGGCCAGCGCCAGTCCTTCGAGAGGGAGACAGCTGTCTGAGGTCGGAGGAGGGGTGCAGGTCGAGCTGCACGAGGCTGGCGAGGAGGATAGGGAAGAGCGGACTGCGGCAGTCCTCGACTGACTTGGAAATGGCAGCAAAGAGCGGGTCGAAAAAGGGAAACAACTGCTTGGGCTGGTGCTGCAAACAGCACAGAGCCATCTGCGCTCCTCCGACCTTCAGCTCGCCAGCTCTCTCCGCCATGGCTCTGATAGCGACCTTCACTACTTCTCCCACACTCATCCCAAGGTTGCCAGGACCACTGCGCACTACCTCCACACAGCACTTCAATGCCGCCACTTTGAACCTGCCTTCCGCATCGTTCTTGAGAGCTCGCTTGCCCACATCCAGGATGTCAGGCGTGCAGGGAGCGACGATCTTCGGCAAGTAGGATTGGAAGAGGGCAGCCAGCAGTTCTGCAGCGGCGCTAGTTGGGAAATACACACTTTGGTCAGCTCCACAGACTTCGGGTCTTTCGCCAAACGCAGAGCTTCCATGCTCATTTCCTGCACTCTCGCCACATTGCCACACTTGAGCAGCAGCGTGCCCAGCTCCACCACCTGTCCTCGCAGACTCTTGTTGCAGGGCTGGGCGATCAGAGCGAACAGGCAGGTTTCCAGCCGGGGCTGGAGGCGGGCAATCTCCGCCTTGTCGAGACTGGGCAGGAGCTGCAGCAGGGCGAAGACTTGGTCGTAGCGCTGCATCTGGGAGGGCTGGCTGTCGGGACTGCTTTTGAGCAGGGCTTCCAGGGAGGCAATGGCAGTCTGCAGAGTGGTCATTTTAGCTAGGGAAAGACTTGGAGTCGAGGGCCTGCAGCCGCTGGTTGGTAATAGTCAGGAGGTCTTCGTGGGAAGTCAGGAAAAATACCTTGCCGCGCAGACGGTAAAGACGGGCACTGGCAGGGCAGTCACGCTGCAGCAGGTCTAGGAGCTTGCGTTGCTCTCTCACTTCCTTGTCCTCCATTACCTGGGCTATGTGTGCATTCTCAGAGCGCAGGATCGCCTATCTCAGAGCAGCACACAGCTTAATCGTTCTATTCCAGAGCCCAGACGTTTTGCGCTGCTCTATCATTGGTTTCTCAACTCATTAGGATTTTTCTTATGGCAAAAAGAGCATCCGGCACAGCTAGAAAAACAGATAATGACTAAGGACTTTCCATACTCTGAAACTGAGAAAGACCCCAATTCTCATCCTCTTTAGGTATAATGGGGATGTGGGAGAGTTGGTAGAAGGAGCTGCGCAGGCAATAATGGAGTCTCCTAGGCACTGGTACTCGATTTTGGGCGAATTGGTGGTGAAGACCCTGGAAGGAATCCTCACAGCCCGACTGCCCAAGCCTGTCCTTCGCCGCTACCTGTCGGGAGACCGCAACGAAATTCTGCAGACAATAGTAATCGACACAGCAAACATTCGCAACAAAGACATCCAATGCAGTTTAGACTGCAACTGGACTTTGAGCGTGTGCGTGTTCGCCGCGCAGCAGCAACTGGTGGAGAAGTGGGAGTTCGAGTACGTGGTGATGGAAAGGAGCAAGCGAGAGGACCTGTACCGCCAGGCCTCCACCTCCCTGCGAGCAGTACTGTGTCTTGCCTTGGTGCTCCCTGCCTACTACAAGCATAGGGAAGGCTGGAAACTTACGTACGCTCTGGACTCGGAGGGCGACTGGGGCACTCAGCAGCGTTGCAAGCGCAGACTCAAGATGTTCGAAACTGTGGCTGGGACACTGTACTTGGAGGTGCAGTACGCTGCCAAGATTGAGCTGCTGTCTCCCTCCAAACTGCTGCGCGGCTCTTCACTGAAAAACCTGGAGTCGCACCCACTGAGTCAGTGGGGCTTCACTACGCTCTCCGAGTCAGAAGACAGTGAGGACGAGCCTCTGCCCTACACACCCATCGAGCCACCCTGTCAGTGTTCCATCTCCCAGTCAGTGAAAGCGCTGATTGAGCTGCAGAACTGTCCAACGGGCCATCTATCCCTGTCCAGCAGTCCTTCAAACCGAGTGAGTCTGGGGTACGCAGTGAGCCGAACAGACCCAGTGGTGGAGCGTGCAGAGAAGTGTCTCCCCCTGCTCGCCAGTTTGGTGCCCGAGCGCCCTCTCAAAGAAGCCTATTTCGAACTTTTAGGTCTGAAAGCCCAACTGGAGCGTTCCTAGTCTACCTCTTATCCCTGAGTCGGTCCTCGATCTTGGCCTGCAGCTCCACGAAGTTGCGCCACTCCTCGACTTTGAGTGCAATGCCTTTGCGCGAAGGCATGAGTTTGCCCTCGTCCTTGTAGAACTCGCGGATGTTGACGTACACGTGGCCTTTGAACATGGTCACTTCCACGAAGCGCTTGGAGCCGATTTCGATTTTGGACTCTTCGTCTTCAGGGTAGTCCTCCTCGGTTGGGAGACAGGTCATTTACTAAGGCAATGGAGATAGGGCAGTTAGTCTATCCACTTGATCCTTCTGCCCTCCACCCACTCCCCTTTGCGGGATGCCTTGGTGTTGTCCGTGTACACGCCAAGTCCATGCTGCTTGCCGGCCTTCCACTGGCCTGCGTACTTCCGGCCGTCTGGCCAGCTGAACTCCCCGTGCCCCTCTTTCTTGTCCTCCACATACTCGCCTTCGTACCTGCGTCCGTCTGCCCAGGCCAGTGTGCCTTTGCCGTGCATTTTGTTCTTCTTCCAGTGCCCTTCGTACCGGCGCCGGTCTGCCCACTCGTACATACCATAGCCTTCTATATCGTTCGTGTCAAACCCGCCTCTGTATAGAGACCCGTCCCCGAACTGGAGTTCGCCTTGGCCGTGCTTGCGGCCGTTGAGGAAAGAGCCGGTGTAGGAAGGCCCGCTGGGCCAGGTTTCAGTGCCTTGGCCGCTCTGCTTGTCATCTAGCCAGAACCCCGAGTAGAGTGCGCCGTTCGCATGGCGGTAGGTTCCGAAGCCGTTGGCTTTGCCACAGGACCAGTTGCCTTCGTAGATGTCTCCGTCGTGGTGTCTGAGCACTCCCAAGCCACTCGACTGCCCCTCCTTCCACAGGCCTTCATACTCACTGCCGTCCTCCCAAGCCTGGTGGCCATACCCCTCTTTGCGTCCTGCCTTCATTTGCCCGCTGTACCGAGACTTCCCATCCTCCTCTTTCTTCCACTCCAGACCTGGGTCTTCGGACATCACGAGAGGCTGGTCCAACACCCACAGCAGCTTGCGTCCAGTCGCTTGAGTGCATCTCAGTAGCTTGCGCACAGTCTTCCTGGCGAGGTATATGCTGATAACCGCGGGCGACTGGAAAGCAGAGGAAGAAGTGAACTCAAAGGTGGTGAGTTGGGATTGAGGCTTGGAGTCGGGCTTCTTGAGTGCTTCGGAGAGGTCAAGGACAGCAGCTTCGGGCTCGGGAGTGTTCTCTGTGTCCTGCTGCTTGTTGCAAGGGAGGAGAAAGGAAGTGCAGTTGCCCATATCTAAGTAATTACAGGGATCTCCGCACAATCAGAGTGGCCTTTTTTGCATTTCGAGTGCCTGGCTTTCTATTGAAGGGGGAATTTAAAGTGCTTACTCAAGCACTCTTTCGGGAATAATGTCTCTTTGCTGAGTTCCTCTCGTTGGAAAGGGCGCCTATAGCTTATCGAACCTACCTAATCTGTTTCCTCTCGCGGTTAGAACGGCTGAGGCTACTCAAATTGCATTGTGAGGAGCAGATCCGTTTAGTCACTGTGAGAAGGCAAAAATAGGCTCCGTGCTGAGATTCACTAATATTAGGTGCTGTGCCTACATTTTCCATTAAATTCGATAAAATGAAGACACAATGGTCCACCAGGCTACTCTCTTATGGCTCTATTTGTCTTTGAATGTTGGACATTGACGAGCTGACACGGTCTGCGTTAATGTCCCTTGGAATATATACTGAACCTACTTACTGTTGTTAGGAGAAGACCAAGGGCACTCTTATGTCTCGTTCATCCAGTTGCACTCTCGTTTCCAATATGATTCCCCAGAACTAAAAACACTCCATTTAGCACTATCATTGCAACCAATCCGAGCCAAAACCAGGATCGTAATTCAAGTAATAGCTGAGGAACCCTGCAGAGAGAACGGAAGCTAGCTTTGAGGCTTCACCGAGGACAGCATCTCACCAGGCACTGCACTGAGACGTTGAGGAAACGGAGACAATGGAGCAGCTGCATACACTTGGCCAGGCAGTGAAGAGTTCCAGAGTTCCGCTTGTATCCACAAGTCCACAGGAAAGTAGGACAGTCCTTCATCTCGGACTGAAACAACACTAGCTCTTCACTCTCATGTCTGTGAGTAGCAGAGCCTTCGTGTTGAGAGTTCAGCCGGCGCTTAGGCCTGCAACGTAATGAAAGGAAGGTACAGGGATAAACTGGTCCAAGGAGTTTTACCCCTACGAAGCAGAGTTGAGTTTGCAGTCAACACGAAAGTCACAGCAAAGAAGCACTGAGCCTAGTCCGGTGTATAGGTGCTCGAAGGAGAACTGTTTCAAATGCGCTGAGGACTCCCACGTAGTGCGCTGTGAAGTTCGACAGCCACTACTCTAAACGAATGATGAGTAGCCCACGTCTCATCAATGTAATAGAAATCCACACCGTGTTTTACAAGAGTCACTTAAATTCGGAATCAATTTGCGCAGTTAATTCTGCTTCGAACAAGTCGACACCCCTTTTTACCTTAGCATATTTGTTCATCTGCTGTACTGTTGTTAACTCGGCCTACACACTCACTTGATCTGTGCGAGTGCTATGTATGGTAGCTGTATATGTGAGTTTGAGCCAGAGGGCTAGGGATAACAGAAGCAGTTGATGTCTTTTCTGGATGCCTTGAACATTAGTGAGTATGTGGACAATGCAAGATAGTGATCAAAGTTCTCAATTGTGCTGCAACTATTCGAGATGGAAATTTTCGACGTAGACAGCGGAAGGATTGAGGCGGCTGTCTGCTCTTTTCAAGCCTCTGACAGGTTTCGCTAATTCAAGGCATGTATGTGGGTGGACTAGACCTTGCGCAGTTCTCCTTGCTGGACTAGCACACTTTGGTCTGAGGACTGGAGAAACAGTGGGAAGGCTGAAGCAAACATATGTGAGTGAGCAAAAGAAGCACAGTGGCTGCTGTTCATTGACTGCGAGAAACTAAGCTGTCGCAGCATGCTTGCCTTCCATGCATTGGGTTGTGACAGAGGGCAGAAATCGCTGAAAGAAATGCAGTTACTGAATCGTGAGAGACGTTAGAGGCCTGTCTACGCAACTCATTGAATCAGTGCTTCTCATAAATTGGTAGAGGAAAACTATGGTGTAGTGCTTTCGTACAGATGTAAGGTATACTTGCAGTCAGCTGTTGGAAGGGAACTCAGTAATCCCTGGATATCGGGTGCAAAGAGTCTGAGAGGAAGTGCGTAATTGATGAATACTGTGAGAATATTTAACTAGGAAGACGTGTGACAACATCATGGTGCGGGCAGTTTTCTAGAACACCTACAATGACTTGGTGGCATATCTCTCTGGTAGATCTGCAGTTGTAAGGAACAAGGCACCAGAGCTTTCGCTATAGGGAGAACCCGTTTATCTTTCAACACTACAAAATAAGCACAAGTAAATGGCATTTATTGAATGAAGGCAGTGCTAGCATAGACAGAGCTCCATGAAAAGTTGTAAACTTAGTAATTTCAGTCTACGATGTGAAGGTTTTAAATATGAACTTAAGAAGTGTTGGCACATTGCAAGCTCTTTGCTTAAGACATCAAATAATCAACCCAAAACCTCAGTCCTGGCGCTCTTTGACCTGAAAGGCAACGCTAGAGCGCTGGAAGCGGCAGCCAGGAGGAAGAGGCGGATTTACCAGTAGACTAGATAAAGACAGTCGTGCAGGCACTATCACTGCTATCTCAAATGTAAATGAATACTCAGACTGAAGGACATCTGACGTCTTCTGTGGACATTACTATCGGCAAGCCTCCCTCCTGCCCTGCGCCTTCTCACCTGACCGCCCATCTCACTCTAGGCAGTCCTAAGGCCCCTCTTCCCGCTCCTCCTTTCAGTCCCTAGTCACTGCAGCGCTCATCGACCAGCACCTCCCAGTCCTCGTGCTCGACTGCGTGTCGCAGCTCGCTCACACTATCAACGAAGTATGGAAGTCCGCAACCACCAGACCTTGGCTGCGAGTTGGAAGACCGAGGACACGATTCTCGCAAATGTACTTGCGGAAGTGGAGGGCGCTTGGGTCCGCCCTGGCTGCTGCAGCACTACAAGACCTAGTTCTTCATGCTTTTCCAAGAAATCGGAGACCTGCTGGCCCATCAACAGACTGCTGACTTGGACCTCGCCTGCTCCCCTGCTGCTCTTCTCCCACTTGGTGCTCACAGTGCTTGTGGAAGTACATTCGAATGCCAGACATCATGGGTCCTGCCTGTCTACTCACCCTCTTCTCAGCTGGCAAATTGACCCTTTCATTTCGCTCTCCAACCCTACTGCCTAAATGTCTGGAGGTTGTAGCAGCTATGCTGATGACTGCAAGGACCAAGCTGGACATAGAGGAACGGAGAGTGCTGGCTGACGCAGTGCAAAGTCCTGCGCGTCTCTACAGCGGCCTTTCCAGACTCATTAGATCGTAATTATAGAGGTAGAATATAACGGCAGCTGGCGGAACTGCAGAGCTGCTAATAACCACCGCAGTTTCTGAAGCGACACGCCGAATGCCTCAGTGTCTTTCCGCCGCTGTGCCGGAACTATGCCGTGACTGCATCCGCCCTGCCTGTGCCGCAGGGAAGTTTGAAGACCCCATTGACACTGTGCATGCTCGTTTCCATGCAGCCTTTCGCCAATGTGTGAAAGTTCGCGCAGACTATGGAGGGGAAAGGACTTGTGAGATTCTAGCTAGTTTGTAAGTAGACAGAGGCTTTAACGGAAAGAGATGGCTGGAGGGCAGGTATGAAAGTCTGTAAGGGTAGAAAGCTGAGAACTACAGCCTAGATGGGGAGTCAGTTTGGCAGTAACTGTCCTGAGCACTCCCACTGATTGGCCTTCAGAGCGCTTTCTTCCCTATCCGCAGAAAAGATTATAAATGGAGCCGATGTCCCTTGACCCAGGGGACGGTCTCTACCCTCAGCGTCCTCTCAACGAGTCGAAAACCACTCGCGTAGTGCCGGCTGATGGACGAGAAGACTACAGCGATATCAGCAGTGTGGCTGAGGATGACGTGGAAATGAGCCGCCCCGCAGAGCAGTCAGAAGGCCCCGGTGAGGACCAGGTGTACGAAGCTGAGGAGGAGCGGGAGGACCAGATTGCTATTGATCGCATCAGAAACCCTAGCGGGGATGAAGTCTATATTTTCAGTCAGCTCTACATACCTGCCCCGGAGGTGTTGGCGCGCTACCGCAAGCAGACGCTCGCTCAGCGAGTCAAAAGTGGCAAAGACCTGAGCACTGAGGATGCCTATCAACAGTACAAGCGAGCTTGTCGCGAGTACCGAACGCGCCTAGGAGAGCTGTACGCCCGGGTCCGTACCTCCATTTCCCCCAAGTCCCAAACCACTTCCCGGCCCTCGCTCTTCCAGGCAGACTCCAGCTTTCATATCCGCCTCCTGCAAGCCCAGATCAAACAGATGAATGCCGCTCTTGAGGAAGCGCCCCCGCCCAAGCTTGCTGTCCCTGCTGTGCCGCACCTCCCGCCTCAGGCTATTTACCTCTCTCCGGCCTCTGCTTTCAACGAGGTTTTGTTCGATCTCCCTTCTAAGCCCACCAAGAGGAGACGTGCACATGACGAAATCGTCTGCAAATACACAGATCAGCCCGAGGAGTTAATGTTCAAAAAGCAAGTGCTAGTGCAAGCGGAAGCCAGTCTGCCTCTGTACCTCAATAAAACCTCTGAGTATGAGGAGCGCAAGTCTGATTCTCTGCTGGAAAAACTCAAAAGCACGACTGCGCTGGAAAAGACAGCCACTGGGGATGCAGTTATCCTACGCAGGGTCTTCTCTATGGAGTTCCGCAAGCGGCCAGGACAGCCAGGACGCATAGAGAAAGGCCCGAACCCTATCCACTCCGAACCTCCGCCACTCCCACTGTCCCCGCCACTCAAACTCTTCTCCTTACGAAGGAACGAAGGCAGTGTCGGAATCCCCACTAGGCTGAATACGGAACTGGGGAAGTATGACTGGCTGGCCCTGGTGCACCCAGAGACCCGGCCAGCAGGCCTGCATCGAGACACGTTGAGACTGGTGTACAACTTGGCAGACGGCCGGATGAAGTTCGAAATCCCTGAAAAGACCGAACTGGCCGCAGCGAAGGAAGACGGCTACTCCCGCAACTCCTCCGAAGAACGCCGTCTCCGGCTCAAGGAAAAAACCGACCACATCAACGAAGCCTTACGCAACAACTCCCAAGACGACTCCGAAGAACAGCAGAGCGACTCGGGCAAGTCCGAGTCCAACACCATCAACATGCACGTACTGCCTTCGCATCAAAGCAGGACCACCACACTCAAGCATGCCAAGCCTGCCTACGACTACATCTACCTCAAGAAGGACTGGGCGGAGGAGGAACTGCGGGCGTTCCACAGGCCTCCGTTCCTCTTCAAAGAGCCGCTGCTCAAATTGCGACTTCTCCCTCGCGAGTCTCCGATCTCCACGAGCAGCGAAAACATCACTGCGCACAACTTGTTCAAAAGCCTCAAGTCGCTCAGTCTGCGCAAAAACGCGTTTGCTCTGTTTGAGTATATCGAAAAAAGACCGCATTTGCTGGGAAACTACGGCATGGCGTCCAAGCTCAAGCGGTACTATAAAGGCGCTGCGACTGGGTGCGAGTTCCCGAGCTATGTGGGGGATGTGGGCCTAGTGAATTTCCTTGAAGGAGAGAAGAACATTCCCCTGATTGGTCAGCTGCCAGATTGGCAAGCCATTGCTGTGTTGGAGAATAACATGACCAGGACGCCTGTCTTCGCACACACTCCCAGAGTGTACGACTTCCTGCTCATCCGGAAAGTCGGGAAACGAGGGAAGAAGTACTACCTGCGTCCACTAGAACGTCTCTATACAAGTGGCCAGCAAGAACCTCGCAAGGAAGTGTTCATTCCCAAAAGTCGCAACACCAACACTTTCCTGCAAAACCGCAACCAAGCCTTCATTTTCAATTTGCTGCACCAGCGAGCCAACAAAGTCACAATGCTGGACCTCTGCCAGGTCTTCCCCTGTATGAACGAGTCCACCATTCGCAAGACTCTCAAGCAAATGGGCTGCGAACAGGCCCGGGACTTGCTGTACTGGAGCCACCCTGCCCTGCCCAGTGAGCAGCAGTTGTTAGAGAAAGTGTCCCCCGAGGAAGTGTGTCAGTACGAAAGCATGCGAGCAGGGCAGTTAGCCTTGCAGGAGAAAGGCATTTCCATCACTTCCATCGACAAGTTGGAAAGCGCAGTCAAGAAGGTCAAAAGCGAACTGAACGAAGACGACCGCAAGACGAAGCACCTCGCCAACTGGATCGAAGAGCAGCTGATGCTGACTCCGTGGAACCTCACGAACTCCTACATCAGCACCAAGCAGAGCAAAGGCATGATGAAGATCGAAGGAGAGGGCGACCCCACCTCCGGACACTGCGGCTACTCCTTCATCAAAGTGCCGATGAAGCTGCCACATGGGGATAAAGCGGAGGTGGAAAGCACAGCGGATCCCGCGAAGTTCCAACGCATAGTCACAGGCACTGACGCAGACCTGCGGAAACTCTCTATGAACGACCTCATGAAGAAACTCATGCACTTCGGAGTAGTGAAGCGGGAAAAAGTCGAGGGCTTGACTCGATGGGAAAGAGTCGGCCTGCTGAAGTTCCTGAGCAGCCAGGCTGCCAAGGAAGGCAAGCAGGGCAGTATCACTAAGTACGCCCGAGGAACTCGTCTCACCACCAAGATGATGCGTGAGGAGTACCAGAAGACAGTGAACGAAACCTTCGAGCGCATGATACTGAAGCTGGGGAAGAACGGAGAGTACCGTGCAGACCGGGAAGAGGAAGAAATCTCCACTGAGTTGGACCTGCACAGACTGCCTGGAGAAGCTGCTTCCAACCCTCAAACGGTCGACTTCCTCGAAGACGTGGAGAAGAAAGACCAAGAGGACCTTGAAGCTCTGAGGAAGGAATACTCGAAGCCTCGGAACCAGGAAGAACCCTCCGCCAAGCCCTCCAAGATTCGCGTCCTTCGCAAGGAAACCCGCATAGAGAACCTCACAGACAAGACGGTCACCATCAAAGTCCAGTACATCAAAGACCCCAAGGAAATCGAAGAGTACGAACGGAGGAAAAGAGAAGACGACACGAAGGAGCAGCTGGCCAACCTCTCCAAAGCCAAGCGCACTCCCGCCACAATCGAAGACTCTCTCAGGATGGAGAAGGGTGAGAAGCAGTACGGCAAAGAAGAAGGCAAGCGGCGCAAAGAGGACGAGGGCGAAGCGCAAATCACCTGTTCCCGCTGCGGCATGAAGGGACACATGAAGACCAACCGCAAGTGTCCGAAGTACACAGAGGAACACGCAGAGCCCAGTGAAGCAGAGCGCAAGGGCATGATCAAGCCTGGGGCTGGACTGAAGATGTCGCTGTCTCTGCCGCTCATTGACTCAGTTCCGCCTGCCAAGCGGCCTGAGAAGCGGCAGTTCGCAGAGGACTACTTGAAGCCCAAAGCGAAGCCGCGAAGACGCGCACTCCCTGACGAAAACCAATACGACGACATCACCCACCGCCTCTTCATGAAGGACATCTACAAGTACTTCCACCGGCCTGTGAAGCGGGAAGAAGTGCCGGACTACTACGCAGTCGTGCAAACCCCCATATGTCTCCAAGACATCAGCAGCAGGGCGAAGAGCCGCCGCTACACCTCTGCGCAGATGTATATGGACGACCTCAACCTGCTGGTCGCTAATGCGGAGATGTACAATGGATACGCGCACGAAATCTCCTCGGAAGCCAGACAACTGCGGGAGGAGGGACTGCGGATGCTGAGGGAAAAAGAGCTGCTGGTGGAAATCCCGGTGCAGGAGGAGCCAGCTGCACCTCAGGGTAATAGCGCAGCCTAATCCTGAGTAGTTCAGAGAGTGGGTTAGTTACAGTGGACTGCCTCACTGTGTTCACTTTCTTCTGATAAAGTGACTTCTTCCAGCGACCCCAAGTTGACGCCTGCCTCCACATCCAGCGAGTAGAGCGACTGCACACTCAGTTGACTTTCCAGGCCTTTCACCAGTGAGTCCCTCAGTTCCGCTTCCCTGTCCAGTAAGTCCGCTTCCGCTGCGGCTTTTCCTCTTGCAACTGCTCGACTTCCCTCTCACTCTGGTCCAGGGCTGCAGCGCAGCTCTGCTGGATCTCGAGGAGCTGGGCTCGAGCCTCGGAAGCGTCCTTTTCCAGTGAGAGCAGTTAGACTTGAGCCAACCTAAGGCCTCTTTGAGGGCTTTGCGTGCTGAAAGTTCAGTTGAGTGGTTAATTGTTGCACTGTTTAATGGACTTTTGAATCACACACAACGATAGGTTTCATCTGTACTGCGACAGTTTCAGTGAGGCCTAGAAAAAGGAAATGGAGGGAAATGTGCAAATCAGGAGAAAAACCGCACTCCCTACCGATTCTGTTGAGGTAACATGGAAGACTACTGCCTAGGAACTCCAAAATATGAACTCAAAGCGATATACAATCCCTTCAATATATGCCAGAACTTCCGACATCACGTACATTTCGAGTATATTTTCCCGATGCACAGCTTCATTGGTTCCTCGGACCTTCGATGTCATGTCGTATGTTAGCAAAGTATCATCATCCACCCACTTCAAATTCCTTCAAATGTGTTCATTGAACTATTTGGAAGAAGTCGTTCGCTGTGATTTTCAGTCTCAGCAGAAAAGCGATTCACAGCTCATTGCGGCATTACAAATATATTCATAAATCGAAAAGTGCCAGTGACCCAGGTAGCAGTCCATCACACCTATTGCGCCTCAGGGTCACGCACCTGCGCAGGTCACAGCACTGCATCAGGTAAAAACAGGGCAGGAGTGTACATGCTTCCGGAGTCTAGAGAGTGCGGGGCGAGTGGAGAGTGTAGCTGGGGAGGCAGGAAGTCAGCAGACTTGGAGAAGCCACATTTCTGAAGAATTTGAGCTAATGGGAACTGACAGAGACGAAAGACTTTCACGATAAACAGAGGCTCCCGCTGCCCTCATCTTCCCCATCAAATTATACACTAGAAAGGCGCTATCGTACCATGTTCCAACTTCAAAGTCCTTTAACATTTCCCCGTTGAACCCCACTTGAAGAAATCCAATAAGTTTGAGCACAACAGTACTCATTGAACTAATGGCCCATTTAGGCAAAAGAAAAATTCCACAAAGTGCCAAGTCCCTAAAGAAGAGAGCTTCACACTCACCTGGCTTCAGTGTCTTGCTGCTCTGCTGGGCAATAAGAAGAAAGAGGCCGCATCACGTACCTGTTCCTGGTCATGTTGAGTGCCTGAGCAAACACTGCTGGCACAGTTTGCCTTTAAGCCCCACATTAAGTAGGCGTCGTAGGGTACTATATTCAGAAAATATTTATTAGTTCTACTCCATTAAACGTTACTTTTTGCAAACAGTCGTCTGCAGCGATTTTGAGCACATCGTAGGGTGTTAGGGT